>Ga0247822_10001798_pt1 | contig 13355 bp, 10 predicted proteins | sample 13C_Cellulose_Da_FD_192423 | JGI IMG/M metagenome (GOLD analysis project Ga0247822, IMG submission 192423) | Soil microbial communities from agricultural site in Penn Yan, New York, United States - 13C_Cellulose_Day30 | ecosystem: Environmental > Terrestrial > Soil > Agricultural land | place...
CTTCCGCAGCGATCTCGCACTCGACGAGGACGGCTTCGTCGTCGACTACCCGCGCCTGGCGCGGCGGCTGGTCCCGGCAAGGCCTAGCGCTCGGTGACCTTGCCGTCGGCGACCTCCAGGCGCCGGGTCACCCGGACCGCGTCGAGCATGCGGCGGTCGTGGGTGATGAGCAGGAGGGTGCCCTCGTAGGCGTTCAAGGCCGATTCGAGTTGTTCGATGGCCGGCAGGTCCAGGTGGTTGGTCGGCTCGTCGAGCACCAGGAGGTTGACGCCCCTGCCCTGCAGGAGGGCGAGGGCGGCGCGGGTGCGTTCACCCGGGGAGAGGGTGGCCGCGGGGCGCGTCACATGGTCCGCCTTGAGACCGAACTTGGCCAGCAGGGTGCGGATGTCGGCCGGTTCCAGGTCCGGCACCGCCGGGCGGAACGCGTCGAGCAGGCTCTCCGGGCCGTGGAACAGCGCGCGGGCCTGGTCGACCTCGCCGAGCAGGACCCCGGAACCCAGGGCGGCGTGCCCCGCGTCGAGCGGTACGCGGCCCAGCAGGGCGCCGAGCAGGGTGGACTTGCCCGCGCCGTTGGCGCCCGTGACGGCCACCCGGTCCGCCCAGTCGATCTGCAGCGACACCGGTCCCAGGGTGAAGCCGCCGCGCCGGACCTCCGCGTCCCGGAGGGTGGCGACGACCGCGCCCGAGCGGGGGGCCGAGGCGATCTCCATGCGCAGCTCCCACTCCTTGCGCGGCTCCTCGACCACCTCCAGGCGCTCGATCATGCGCTGCGTCTGACGCGCCTTCGCGGCCTGCTTCTCGCTGGCCTCGCTGCGGAACTTGCGGCCGATCTTGTCGTTGTCGCCGCCCGCCTTGCGGCGGGCGTTCTTCACGCCCTTGTCCATCCAGGCCCGCTGGGTCTGCGCCCGGTCCTGGAGGGCGGCCTTCTTGTCGGCGTACTCCTCGTAGTCGTCACGGGCGTGCCGGCGGGCCACGTCCCGCTCCTCCAGATAGGCCTCGTAGCCACCGCCGTAGAGGTTGATCCGGCGCTGGGCCAGGTCGAGTTCGAGGACCTTGGTGACCGTGCGGGTGAGGAACTCGCGGTCGTGGCTGACCACGACGGTCCCGGCACGCAGTCCGGTCACGAAGTGCTCGAGGCGTTCCAGTCCGTCCAGGTCGAGGTCGTTGGTCGGCTCGTCGAGGAGGAAGACGTCGTAGCGGGACAGGAGGAGGGAGGCGAGGCCCGCGCGGGCCGCCTGGCCGCCGGACAGGGACGTCATCGGCTGTTCCGGGCCGACGGCCAGGCCGAGGGTGCCGGCGACGTCCTCGGCGCGCTCGTCGAGGTCGGCGCCGCCCAGGGACAGCCAGCGCTCCAGACTCGTGGCGTACGCGTCGTCCGCGCCCGGCGCTCCGTCCACCAGGGCCTGGGTGGCCTCGTCCATCGCCCGCTGGGCGTCGGCGACGCCGGTGCGGCGGGCCAGGAAATCCCGCACGCTCTCGCCCGGCCGGCGCTCCGGCTCCTGCGGGAGGTGTCCGACGGTCGCGGCGGGCGGGGAGAGGCGCAGCTCGCCGTGTTCCGGTGCGGTGAGTCCGGCGAGCAGGCGCAGCAGCGTGGACTTGCCCGCGCCGTTGGCGCCGACCAGGCCGATCACGTCGCCGGGGGCGACGACGAGGTCGAGACCGGTGAACAGGGAGCGGTCTCCGTGCCCGGCGGCGAGGTTCTTGGCGACGAGGGTGGCAGTCATCAGACCGCCGATCCTAATGGCCGGGCGCGGCCGGACGCGCCCGGGTCCTCATCGCCCCACCCCGGTCACCAGCACCGTCCCGCCGGTGCGTGCCACGAGGTACGCCTCGCCCCGCACCGCCCTGCCGTCCAGCGGGACCCGGTGGCGGCCGGGTTCGAGGACGCCGTCGAAGAGGTCCTGGGCGCGGGTGCGGGAGAGGCGGTCCAGGCGGTACGCGGTGAGCCGCACCCTGCACGGCGAGGTGATCTCCAGCTCCGCCCCCGCGGTGGTGGCGGTGAGCTCCGTCAGGCGGCGCCCCTCCCGCGGGCCGCGGTCCAGGGCCTGCTCGGTCTGGGCGACGAGCAGCGGGACGACGGGGGCGAGCCCGTCGACACAGGGCACGTCGACGCCCGCGCCGGCGAAGGCCCGGCGCACGGCGTCGCGTTCCCCGTCGCTCACCGACGGGCCGAAGAGCACGGCGCCGTAGCCGCGCAGTTCGTCGGCGGGGACGCCGTCGGCGTCCTGGGCGATGTCGGCGCCGACGCCGATGGTGCGCAGGGCGGCGGCGAGGCGGGCGAGCCGGGCGGCCCGGGCACCGATCAGCAGGACGCGGCGGCGGGCGCCGGGGACGGCGCCGTCGAGGAGGGCGGCGAGGGCGGTGCGGTACTCGGCGCCGTGGAAGCGGAACGGGCCGATGCCGTGGTAGCCGTTGCGTTCCAGGTCGGCGTGCTCGTCGGTCTGCCAGGCGAAGTCGCGCCAGAGGACGTCCTCGCCGTCCCGTTCGATGACCGCGGTGACCGCGCCGCAGGCGAGGTCCTCGCACTCGGGGCAGCCGTAGACGATGTACCGGCCGGCGGGCAGCGGCGCCCCGGCCTCCAGCAGCAGGGCGCGGACCTGGGAGGTGAACAGGGAGGGCGGGACGTCGGAGGCGAGCGGGGAGACGGCGTCCAGGTCGGACAGGCGGTAGAGCAGCGGGCGGCCGTCGACTACGAAGTCGACGAAGTCCCGGTGGACTTGGAAGTCACCGTTGGCGAGGAGTCCACCGGCCCGCATCGCCGGTGCCAGGCCGAAGGTGGCGTACTCGGCAGACATGCGGTGAGTATTCCCACCGGAGGACGGACCTGAGCACGGCACGACCGCTTCCGCTACGGTCGCCCGATGGGAACCGAACTGGACTGCGACGTCCTGGTGATCGGCGGTGGGGTCGTCGGGCTGACGACGGGCGTGGTCCTCGCCGAGCGTGGTGTGCGGGTACGGCTGTGGACGCGGGACCCGGTCGGGCGGACCACCTCGGCGGTCGCGGGCGCGCTGTGGTGGCCGTACCGGATCGAGCCGGTGGCGTCGGCGCGGGCGTGGGCGCTGCGGTCGCTGGAGGTGTACGAGGAACTGGCGGTGCGGCCGGGGGCCACGGGCGTACGGATGGTCGAGGGGGTACTGGGCGAGACGACCCTCGACGAGGTCGGCTCGTGGGCGGCCGCGCGGCTGCCGGGGCTGCGCATGGCGACGGCCGGCGAGTACCCCGTCGGGCCGGGTGTGCGGGCCCGGCTGCCGCTCATCGACATGCCGGTTCATCTGGCGTGGCTGCGGGAGCGGTTCGTCGCGGCGGGCGGTGTGGTCGAGGAGCGTGCGGTGACGGACCTGGCGGAGGCTGCCGCGCCGGTGGTGGTCAACTGCACGGGGCTGGGGGCGCGGGAGCTGGTGCCGGATCCCTCCGTGCGGCCGGTGCGGGGGCAGTTGGTGGTCGTGGCGAACCCGGGGGTCCGCACCTGGACGGTGTCCACGGGGGCGGACGGGTCGATGGCGTACCTCTTCCCGCAGCCGGGGCGTCTGGTGCTCGGGGGTACGGCGGAGGAGGACGCGTGGTCCACGGAGCCGGATCCGGAGGTGGCCGCGGCGATCGTGCGCCGGTGCGCGGTGCTGTGTCCGGCTGTCGCCGGGGCGCGGGTGCTGGAGCACCGGGTGGGGCTGCGGCCCGCGCGGGACGCGGTGCGGCTGGAGCGGGTGCCGGGGGCGGACGGGCGCGCGTGGGTGCACAACTACGGTCACGGCGGTGCGGGGGTCACGGTGGCGTGGGGCTGCGCGGAGGAGGCGGCGGAGCTGGCCGCCGGCTGAGACGGCCGGGGGCACGGGGGCCGGCCGGCGCCGGGAAGGTGCCGTCGCGCCCACCCGTGCCGCCCTGCGGCACGACTGCCCGCGACTGGAGCGGTACGGGGAGATGCGCCGGGCACGGCTGTGAGGTGCTCGGGTGGGCGCGGCGACGCCCGCCGGGCACGGGTCGTGCGCGGCGGGCGTGGTCGTGCCGGGGGCTGTCAGTGGTGTTTGCCGATGGGGTCGCCCTCGATGTCCGGGCCGCGGCCCGGGCCCACGCGGATCTCGAACTCGCCGTCGTACTTCTTGTGGCCCTCGATGACCGCGAGTTCCACCGCCTCCGAGCCCATCTCGCCCCGCACGATGAGCGGGTCGCGGCGCAGGTCGCGCATGAGCGCCACGCACATGAAGAGCATCACGAGGACGAACGGGGCCGCCGCGAGGATCGTGAGGTTCTGCAGGCCGGTCAGCGCGTCGCCCTGCCCGCTGCCCACCAGCAGCATGATCGCCGCCACGGCGCCGGTGACGACGCCCCAGAAGATCACCGCCCAGCGGCTGGGTTCGAGCGCGCCCTTCTGCGAGAGCGTGCCCATCACGATGGAGGCCGCGTCGGCCCCCGAGACGAAGAAGATGCCGACGAGGACCATCACCAGCAGGCTGGTGAAGGTGGCGGCGGGGTACTCCTGCAGCACGGCGAAGAGCCGGCCCTCGGGGGTCGTCTCGTTGCCCAGCCGGTCCTGCTCCTGCAGCTTCATCGCCGTGCCGCCGAAGATCGCGAACCAGATCAGGCTGACCGTGCTGGGGACCAGGATGACCCCGCCGATGAACTGGCGGATGGTCCGGCCCCGGCTGATCCGGGCGATGAACATGCCCACGAAGGGCGTCCAGGAGATCCACCAGGCCCAGTAGAAGACGGTCCAGCTGCCCAGCCACGCCGGGACGTCCTGGCCGCCGCTGATCTCGGTGCGGCCGGCCAGCTGGGGCAGGTCGCCGAGGTAGCCGAAGACCGAGGTGGGGAGCAGGTCGAGGACGATGATGGTGGGGCCCGCGACGAACACGAACACGGCGAGGATCAGCGCCAGCACCATGTTGATGTTCGACAGCCACTGGATGCCCTTCTCCACACCGGAGATCGCCGAGGCCACGAACGCCACGGTCAGCACCGCGATGATGGTGACCAGCAGCCCGGTGCTGACCTTGCCCATCCAGCCGAGCTTCTCCACGCCGGAGCCGATCTGCAGCGCGCCGAGGCCCAGCGAGGCCGCGGAGCCGAACACCGTGGCGATGATGGCGAGCACGTCGATGACCCGGCCGCCGACGCCGTTGGCGTTCTTCTCCCCGATGAGCGGGGTGAACACGGCGCTGATGGTCTGCCGACGGCGCCTGCGGAAGGTGCTGTAGGCGATGGCGAGGCCGACCACCGCGTAGATCGCCCACGGGTGGAGCGTCCAGTGGAACAGGGTCGTGGCCATGGCCGTCTCCATACGAGCGCCCGAGTCGGCCGGATGAGTGCCCGGCGGGGGCGTCGTGTAGTGCGCCAGCGGTTCGCTCACGCCCCAGAACATCAGGCCGATGCCCATGCCCGCGCTGAACATCATGGCGATCCACGACACCGTGCGGAACTCCGGCTTCTCGCCCTCGGCGCCGAGGTGGATCCGGCCGTAGCGGCTGGCCGCGAGCCAGAGGGCGAAGACCACGAAGGCGGAGGCGGCCAGCATGAAGGCCCATCCGCCGTTGTGCATCAGACCGCTCAGCGCGGTGCTGGAGACCTTCTCGAGGGAGTCCGTCGCGACGGCGCCCCAGAGGACGAACGCGAGGGTGAGCACGGCCGTGACGCCGAACACCACCCGGTCGGTCTGCGGGAGCCCCCGGCCCGCCAGGCCCGCCTCGGAGCCCGGCAGTGGACCGTCCGTGGGGTCCTCGTCACTGTGCTGTTCCTGCGACACGGGCGGCACCTTTCCTCAGAGCCGTGGGCGGAGGGCGCTCCTCCCGATACGCCCCTACCACCTTTGGCGCAAAACTCACCTCATCCGAGCATCACAATTTCCGGAGGTCAGGCCCCGTCCCCGTGGTCGTAGACGGTCACCGGGACGCCTCTGCGGACGAGCCGCTCGGTGATGAGCGGCTCGACGCGGGACCACGTGCCGCCGGCGAGGCCACAGCCGATGCGGGGCATGTGCACGGAGGCGTTCAGCTCGGTCGCCCGGCCGGCCAGGAGGCCGAGCGCCGTGCCGATCGCCTCGTAGCGCACGGGCACGCCCTTGCTGCCCGTCCGCACGCCCCGCTGGCCGATCATGTTGGCCACCCAGACGTACCGCTCGACCCGTACCAGCTGGAGGGCGCCCAGGGCGAAGTCGTTGGACGCGCGCTCCCGGTGCCAGGTCCGGTACGCCCGCTCCGGCTCGGGCCAGCGGCGGGACACCGCCAGGACGAAGCCCTTGCCCCATCCCCCGATGTCGTTGCAGACGTGCGCGACGATCTTGACGCCCTTCACCGACGGAACGGTGGCGTCACCCCGGACGTATGTGATCTCCGACATGACGCCACCGTAGAGCCCGCCACCGACAGTGGCCCCGGGCGGGTGTCACATCAGTGGTGGGACAGCGATACTGCTGCACATGACGACCGAGACCGAGCAGCCGCTCACGATCGACGAACTGGCGGCCCGGGCCGGTGTCACCGTGCGCACGGTCCGCTTCTACGGCACGAGGGGGCTGCTGCCGCCGCCGGTGATCGGTCCCCGGCGGGTCGGTCATTACGGTGAGGAACACCTGGCCCGGCTGGAGCTCATCGAGGAGCTGCAGAGCCGGGGCATGACGCTGGCGGCCATCGAGCGGTACCTCGGACAGCTGCCGCCCGGTCTGAGCGCCCGGGACCTGGCGATCCAGCGGGCCGTGGTGGCCTCGTGGGCGCCCGGGGCTGTGGAGGCGGTGTCCCGGCGGGAGCTGGAGCGCCGGGCCGGACGGGCGCTGGACGAGGAGGACCTGGAGCGGCTGGCGGCGATGGGCGTCGTCGAGCGGGCCTGCGGGTCCGGCGCGGACGGCGAGGACTTCCGGGTGGACGCCGGGCTGCTGCGGCTCGGTGTGGAACTGCTGGACATGCCGCTCTCCCACGAGACGCTGCTCGCCGCCCGCACCGCGCTCGTCGAGCACTCCCGCGCCGCCGCCCACGACCTGTCGCGGCTGCTGCGCGACGCGGTCGCGGAGCGGGAGGCGCGGGACGTGCGGTCCCTGTCCGCGCGGATGCATCCGCTCGTGGTGCAGGCGCTGCTGACCACCTTCCAGCGGTCGCTGCGGGAGGAGCTGCGGGAGTGGCTGGACCGCGAGGGGTGACCGGGCGGGCCGGGCACCCCTCGCCGGAGCCGGGTCGCGTCAGCGCGCGTCCGTGAAGGTCTCCCCCCTGTCCGCCTTCTCCACCAGCAGGGCCGGCGGGGTGAACCGGTCGCCGTAGCGCTCGGCGAGCTCCCGCGCGCGTGCCACGAATCCGGGCAGGCCGCCCTGGTACCCGTTGATGTACTGCAGGACCCCGCCGGTCCAGCCGGGGAAGCCGATGCCGAGGACGGAGCCGATGTTGGCGTCGGCCACGGAGGTCAGCACGCCCTCCTCGAGGAGCCGGACGGTGTCCAGCGCCTCCGAGAACAGCATGCGTTCCTGCATGTCGCGGAACGGGATCGCGTTCCCCTCGCGGGTGAAGTGCTCGCGCAGTCCCGGCCACAGGGCTCCGCGCCTGCCGTCCTCGCCGTACTCGTAGAAGCCGGCGCCGCCGCTGCGGCCGGGGCGCTCGAACTCGTCGACCATGCGGTCGATGACGGCCTCGGCCGGGTGCGCGGTCCAGGTGCCGCCGGCCTCCTCCACGGCCCGCTTCGTCTCGTTCCGGATCTTCCGCGGGAGGGTGAGGGTCAGCTCGTCCATCAGGGAGAGCACCTTGGCCGGGTAGCCGGCCTGGGCCGCGGCCTGCTCGACGGAGGCGGGCTCGATGCCCTCGCCGACCATGGCGACGCCCTCGTTGATGAAGTGGCCGATGACCCGGGAGGTGAAGAAGCCGCGCGAGTCGTTGACGACGATCGGGGTCTTGTTGATCTGGCGGACCAGGTCGAAGGCGCGGGCGAGCGCCTCGTCCCCGGTGCGCTCGCCCTTGATGATCTCGACCAGCGGCATCCGGTCGACGGGCGAGAAGAAGTGCAGCCCGATGAAGTCGTCCTGACGCTCGACGCCCTCGGCGAGTGCGGTGATGGGCAGCGTGGAGGTGTTGGAGCAGAGCAGCGCGTCGGGGGCGACGACGTGCTGGATCTCCTGGAACACCTTGTGCTTGAGGGCGGTGTCCTCGAACACCGCCTCGATGACCGCGTCGCAGCCGGCCAGGTCGGCGGCCTCGGCGGTGGGCGTGATCCGCGCGAGCAGCGCGTCGGCCTTCTCCTGGCTGGTGCGGCCCTTGGCGACGGCCTTGGCGCACAGCTTCTCGGAGTAGCCCTTGCCCTTGACGGCGGCTTCCAGGGCGACGTCCTTCAGGACGACGTCGATCCCCGCGCGGGCGCACGAGTAGGCGATGCCCGCGCCCATCATCCCGGCGCCGAGGACGGCGACCTTGTGGACCTTGCGGGGTTCGACGCCCTTCGGGCGGTTGGCGCCGGAGTTGACCGCCTGGAGGTCGAAGAAGAACGCCTGGATCATGTTCTTCGAGGTCTGTCCCGCGGCCAGCTCCACGAAGTAGCGGGCCTCGATGACCTGGGCGGTCTCGAAGTCGACCTGGGAGCCCTCGACGGCGGCGGCCATGATGTTGCGCGGCGCCGGGTAGGGCGCGCCGTTCGTCTGCTTGCGCAGGTTGGCCGGGTAGGCGGGCAGGTTGGCGGCGAACTTCGGGTGGGCGGGGGTGCCGCCGGGGATGCGGTAGCCGGGCCGGTCCCAGGGCTGGGCGGACTCGGGGTTGGCGTCGATGAAGGCGCGGGCCTTGGCGAGCATGTCCTCGGGGGTGCCGGCGATCTCGTCGACCAGCCCGTTGTCCAGGGCGCGGCGCGGGTTGTACTGGGTGCCCTGGAGGAGCACCTTGAGGAGCGCGTCGGTGATGCCGAGCATCCGGACGGTGCGGACGACGCCGCCTCCTCCGGGGAGCAGGCCGAGGGTGACCTCGGGGCAGCCGATCTTGGAGCCGGGGGCGTCGAGGGCGATCCGGTGGTGGCAGGCCAGGGCGAGTTCGTAGCCGCCGCCGAGGGCCGCGCCGTTGATCGCGGCGACGACGGGCTTGCCGAGGGTCTCGATGCGGCGCAGGTGCCGCTTGATGGCCATGCCGCCGTCGAAGAGGTCCTGTGCCGTCTCGGGGGTGACCCGGATCAGGTCGCGCAGGTCGCCGCCGGCGAAGAAGGTCTTCTTGGCGGACGTGAGGATGACGCCGCGGATGGTGTCCCGCTCCGCCTCCAGGCGGTCGGTGATCACGGCGAGGGAGTCGCGGAACGCCTGGTTCATGGTGTTCGCGGACTGGTGGGGGTCGTCGAGGACGAGGGTGACGACGCCGGTGCGGTCCTGCTCCCAGCGGATGGTGGTGCTCTCGGTCATGAGGGGGTCTCCGGGTCTGCGTGGAAGTCGGGTGCGGTCGCTGGGGATCAGAGGCGTTCGACGACGGTGGCGATGCCCATGCCGCCGCCCACGCACAGCGTGGCGAGGCCGTAGCGCTTGTCCTGGCGTTCGAGTTCGTCGACGAGGGTGCCGAGGATCATGGCGCCGGTGGCGCCGAGCGGGTGGCCGAGGGCGATGGCGCCGCCGTTGACGTTGACCTTGTCCAGGGACAGGCCCATGTCCTTCACGAACCGCAGCACGACCGCGGCGAAGGCCTCGTTGATCTCGACGAGGTCGATGTCGTCGATGGTCAGGCCGGCCTTGGCGAGCGCCTTGCGGGTGGCCGGGGCGGGGCCGGTGAGCATGATGGTGGGCTCGGAGCCGGAGACGGCGGCGGAGACGATCCGGGCGCGCGGGGTGAGTCCGTAGCGCTCGCCGACCTCCTTGGAGCCGATGGCGACGAGGGCGGCGCCGTCGACGATGCCGGAGGAGTTGCCGGCGTGGTGGACGTGCTCGATCCGCTCGACCCAGTGGTACTTCTGCAGCGCCACCGCGTCGAAGCCGCCCAGTTCGCCGATGTCGGCGAAGGAGGGCTTCAGCCTGGCCAGCGAGTCGGCGGTGGTGCCGGGGCGCAGGTGCTCGTCGTGGTCGAGGACGGTGAGACCGGCGCGGTCCCTCACCGGGACGACGGACCGCTCGAAGCGGTTCTCCTTCCAGGCGGTGGCCGCGCGCTCCTGCGAGAGGGCGGCGTACTCGTCGACGTCGCGCCGGGAGAAGCCCTCGATGGTGGCGATCAGGTCCGCGCCGATGCCCTGCGGGACGAAGTTGACGGCGAGGTTGGTCATCGGGTCGTTGAACCAGGCGCCGCCGTCGGAGGCCATGGGCACCCGGGACATCGACTCGACGCCGCCGGCGAGGACCAGGTCCTCCCAGCCGGAACGCACCTTGGCGGCGGCCATGTTGACGGCCTCGAGGCCGGAGGCGCAGAAGCGGTTCTCCTGGACGCCGGCCACGGTGTCGGGGAGTCCGGCGGCGACGGCGGCGATCCGGGCGATGTCGGAGCCCTGGTCGCCGACGGGGCCGACGACGCCGAGCACGATGTCGTCGACGGCCGCCGGGTCGAGGTCCGGGAAGCGGTCGCGGATCTCGTGGATGAGGCCGACCACCAGGTCGATGGGCTTGGTGCCGTGCAGGGCGCCGTCGGCCTTGCCGCGCCCGCGCGGGGTGCGGATCGCGTCGTACACGTACGCTTCGGTGCTCACGGGGAGGCCTTTCACTGAGGGTGGGAGGGTTCGGCGGAGTGCGAGGGGGCCGGGGCCGCCGGCCGGGGCAGGTCCCAGTCGCGGGTCACCGCCTCGGTGTCGGCGCCCGGCAGGGCGGGCCCGGTCCGGATGCCGGCCGGGGTCGCGGAGAACCGCGGGGCCGGTGCGGGCTGGGTGATGCCGCCGTGGTCGGTGAAGGTGCCGCGGGCGGCGAGATGCGGGTGGTGCGGGGCCTCGCCGAGGGAGAGCACGGGCGCCACGCAGGCGTCGGTGCCGTCGAAGACGGCCGCCCAGGCGTCGCGGGTGCGCTCCTTGAAGCGGGCGGCGACCCGCTCGCGCAGCTCCGGCCAGCGGGTGACGTCCGTGTGCGCCCCGGCCGGTTCCTCGAGGCCGAGCAGGCGCAGGAACTCGGCGTAGAAACGGGGCTCCAGGGCGCCGACCGCCATGTGCCGTCCGTCGGCTGTCCCGTAGGTGCCGTAGTAGGGGCAGCCGCCGTCGAGGAGGTTGGCGCCGCGCCGGTCCTGCCAGGCTCCTGCGGCGAGCATGCCGTGGATCATCGCGGAGAGGTGGGCGGTGCCGTCCACGATGGCGGCGTCGACGACCTGTCCGGCGCCGGTGGCGCGCGCGTGGTGCAGGGCGGCGAGGACGCCGACGACGAGGTAGAGCGAGCCGCCCGCGTAGTCGCCGAGCAGGTTGGCCGGGACGGCCGGGGGCCGGTCCGGGTCGCCGATCATGCCGAGGGTGCCGGTGAGGGCGATGTACGCGATGTCGTGTCCGGCGCGGTCGGCGAGCGGGCCCTGCTGGCCCCAGCCGGTCATCCGGCCGTAGACCAGGCGCGGGTTGCGCGCGTGGCAGTCCCCGGGGCCGACGCCGAGGCGCTCGGCGACGCCGGGGCGGTAGCCCTCGATGAGGACGTCGGCGCGTTCGGCGAGGTCGAGGACGCGGGCGGGGCCGCCGGGGTCCTTCAGATCGACGATCACGGAGCGCTTGTTGCGGTTGGTGACGTCGAGGGCGGGGTCGATCCCGAGCCCGGGGCCGCCGGGGCGGTCCACGCGGACGACGTCGGCGCCCAGGTCGGCGAGGAGCATGGCGGCGAACGGGCCGGGCCCGATCCCGGCCAGCTCGACCACGCGCACCCCGCTCAGCGGACCGTGTCCCGGCGTCTTCGCCTCCGTCATCGAGCCCCCATGCGATGTGACACTACTGGTGTAACACCTGAGATGTTAGGAAGGTGCTCCATCCGGCACAAGACCGGGCGAGCAAGCGCTTGGCCACTCTACGGCGCGGCACCTGATTCCGCCCCGGTACGACCGCCCGCCCGGCGGGCGTCGAGCTCCGCCGCCAGCCGCTTCGGCGCGATGGCCCGGTAGCTCTCCTCCACCCAGTCGCACAGCAGCCCGGCGGCCGGTGCGCCCTTGGGCTCGAGCGGCACGGCGACCCAGCCCGCCCTGCCCAGCCCGTACCCGGCGGGCCGGGCCCCCGGGCAGGTCAGCGCGTGGGCGTGCGCCGTCTCGTCGGTGAGCTTCACGGTCACCCCCAGGGGGTGGCTGCCGTCGTGGACGCCGAGGAAGACGAACACCTTCTTGTTGACCTTGGCTACGGTCTCGCCCCAGGGGTGCTCCTCGGCGGCTCCGGGCATTCCCAGGGCGCAGTCGCGTACTTTTTCCCACTTCTTCAGGGCGTTCGGCGGTACGGCCATCGGCTTCCTCCGGGCTCGTCGCGGGGCTCCGCACCCCTCACGCTAGCCTCGGCCACCGACAGCGGCGCGGCTGCACGACCGAGGGGTTGCCATGAGCAGGCTGAGCAGGACGGACCGTCCGTACGACATCGTGCTCTTCGGGGCGACGGGTTTCGCCGGGACCCTGACCGCGGAGTACCTCGCCGCCCACGCCCCCGCCGGGCTGCGCTGGGCGGTCGCGGGCCGGAACACGGAGAAGCTGGAGCGGCTGCGGGAGCGGCTGCCCGGCGGCGCGGAGGCGGGGCTGCTGCGGGCGGACGTGTCCGACCCGGCCTCCCTGCGCGCCCTCGCGGAGCAGGCGCGCGTGGTCGCCACGACCGTGGGCCCCTATGTGGAGTACGGCGAGGAGCTCGTCGCCGCCTGCGCGGACACCGGGGCGGACTATGTCGACCTCACGGGTGAACCCGAGTTCGTGGACCTGATGTACGTCCGTCATGACGCACGCGCGCGGGAGACCGGGGCGCGGCTGGTGCACGCGTGCGGCTTCGACTCGGTGCCGCACGACCTGGGCGTTCACTTCACCGTGCGGCAGCTGCCGGAGGGGGTGCCGCTGACCGTGGACGGCTTCGTGAGCGCCGACGCGGCGTTCTCGGGCGGGACCTTCGCCTCCGCGCTGAACCAGTTCGCCCGGCCGCGGCAGCTGCGGGCCGCCGCCCGGGACCGCCGGCGCCACGAACCCCGGCTGCTGGACCGCCGGGCGTCGGCCACCGCGGGGGCGCCGCGCTACGCGCCCGAGGTGGGCGCCTGGGCGCTCCCCCTGCCGACCGTCGACGCCGCGATCGTGCGCAGTTCGGCGAGGGCGCTCGACCGGTACGGCCCCGACTTCCGCTACCGGCACTACGCCGCCGTCCGGCGCCTTCCGGTGGCGGTGGGCGGGGTGGCGGCGGTGGGCGCGCTGGTCACCGCGGCCCAGTTGCCGCCGCTGCGGCGCCGGCTCTCCGGCCGGCTCGCTCCGGGCGACGGGCCGGACGCCGGGAAGCGCGCCAGGAGCTGGTTCTCCGTCCGCTTCGTCGGC
>Ga0247822_10001799_pt1 | contig 13350 bp, 8 predicted proteins | sample 13C_Cellulose_Da_FD_192423 | JGI IMG/M metagenome (GOLD analysis project Ga0247822, IMG submission 192423) | Soil microbial communities from agricultural site in Penn Yan, New York, United States - 13C_Cellulose_Day30 | ecosystem: Environmental > Terrestrial > Soil > Agricultural land | place...
AACTGTCCGACGTGGTCGGTGCGGCCCTGTCGGGTGCATGAGTCGCCGGACGCGGCCGGACCGGCCTCTACTGTCCGAAGTCATCCGAAGTGGCTTCACGGCCCTGAGCGGAGGGCGTCAGCCCCCTGAGTGCCGGGCGAACTCAGGGGGCTGACGCCCTCCGCTCAGGGCCGTGATACCGTCACCCGGCATCGTCGTCCGCTGAACCTCCCGGTCCTTCAGGACCGCCTCGGCGGCGCGGTGCCGAGTGGCGACACCCGGTTGCGGGACCAGCCCGCCAACAAGGATCACCGCCGCCAGCGTCAACACCGCCACCCGCTCCCGCGTCGTGATCGCCAGCGACACCGCCGAGGCGTGCCGCGTCCCGGTGAACAGCCGGACGTACGCCCGGACCACCGCGATCCCGTTCACCGCCGCCGCCAGGATCAGCAAGACCCCGACCAACAGGTTCGCCTCAACCGCCCCGTCCACCAGCAGTTCGGCCGACACGAACCCGAGCGTGCCGGGGAACCCCACGCTTGCCAGCCCGGTCAACAGGAACCCGACCGCCAGTCCGGGCGAGTGGTCGTAAAGCCCGTGGAAGTCGTCCAGCGACAGCCGGCCGAACCGTGCCTCCAGTGCCCGCAGCGTCAGCCCTAGCCCGCCCAGCGACAGCATCACCGAGAACCACAGGCACAGCGCCCCGGTCAGGCTGATCGGCGTGACCAACTCCAGGCCGACCAGCACCAGCGAGGCGTGGCCGAGGAACAGGTACGCGAAGAACCGCCGGGCCTCCCGCTGTACGACGGCCATCCCGGCAGCGTATACCGCGGTGGCCAGCGACGCGACCCCGATGGAGTGCAGCACCCACTCAGGGGCGATCGGCAGCACCAGCCGCACCGCCGCATACGCGCCGGCGATCGGGGTGACGTACAGGAGAGCGGTGGCGAACGAGGCGTGTTCGAACAGGTCCGCCACCCACAGGTGGGCCGGCACCACCCCGCTGCGGACGAGCACGGCGGCCAGCAGCAGCGCCGAACCGCCAACCGCCGACCCCGCTTCGACCAGCGCCCACCCGCCGGCCAGGAGCGCGACGAACAGCGCCATGTGCAGGACGTACACCCTCGTCGGCTTGCCGCGCTGGAGGAGTTCCGCGTAGGGCGGGATCGTCGCAGCCGTCAGCAGGCCGATCAGCAGCCACGGGTCGGTGACGCCGAACGTCGCCAGACGGGCCGACTCGCCGGCCAGCAGCCAGCCAAACGACACCCGGGCGGCCTTGGTCCGGGCGGTCGCCAGCACGGTCAGGAAGTGCAGCAAAGCCACGGCCGGCACCAGCGGCGCACTCAACTCGTCCAGAGACAGTGGCGACCGGCGGACGGCCGGCTCGTATCCGAGGTAGAACCCCAGCCACGCGAGGACGGCGCTGCCGAGCGCCGTCCCGGTCACGGCCAGGCACCACCGGCCGGCCCGGTAGGGGTTGCGCATCCGCCCGACGACCGCCGCCCCCGCCAGGGGGACGACGACCGCGAGTTCGAGCCAGGGCAGCGAGAGCGGGTTCATACGGTCAACTCTTCCAGCGGTTGCTCGGCGTGCGGCTTCACCTCGTCGGACTCCCGGGACGACCGGCCGGCCAGGGCGTCGGTGCCGCGCCGCTCCAGGGCGTCGAACCAGCCGAACAGCTTGACGAATGGGCCGGCAACGTAGGTGTTCAGCATCGCGTCCAGGTAGCCGCGCTCCAGGGCCAGCCGGTACACCCATGCCCTCGCCGAGGCCGGCAGGAGCCGCCCCCAGAACCCGGCCGGCCGCGGCAGGTGGTCGCCCAGCGCGTTCTCCAGCAGGTGGTAATCGTGCAGCAGTGTCGGCGCCCGGAGGAACTGCAACGTCCGCAGGCAGGCGTGGCCGAGCAGGTGGACCAGGGCGACGTACCGGAACCCCAGCCCGATCTCGGCGACGATGATCCCGACCTGGGTCAGCGAGGCGAATGACAGGGCCGACTTGATGTCCGCCTGCACGCGGCCGGCCAGGTAGGCGTACACCGCGGTGACCAGCCCCAGGACGACGACCACGGCGGATAGACCCGAGGCGGCGTCCAGGATCGGGCTGACCCGCAGGAGCAGGTACACCCCCAGGTGAACCGACAGCGCCCCATAGAACACCGCGCTGGACGGGGTCGGCCCCTCCATCGCCCGTGGCAGCCAGCCGGAGAACGGCACCAGCGCCGACTTCCCCGCGACCGCCACCAGCAAAAGCCCGCCGACGATGTACGCCTGCCCTACGGTCAGCGCCGCGTGCCCGTCCGGCCACGGCCCGGACCCAAGCATCCGGTCGAAGTCCCCTTCGCCGGTCATGTGGTGCAGGACCACCGCGGCCAGCAACAGCGCCGCGTCCGACACCCGGTAGATTGCCCACACCCACAGCCCGTTGCGGACCGGGGCCGGCCGCTCGTGGAAGTACCCGACCAGCAGCGCCGACGACAGCCCGACCAACTCCCACCCGGCGAACAGTGTCTCGATGGTGCCGGCGAGGGCGGTCGTCACCATGCCAGCCAGGAACATCGCGTACAGGACGAAGAACCGGTTGAACCCCCGCTCGCGGTGCAGGTACCGGCCGGCGAACGCCCCGACAGTGCCGCACAGCACGAACGTCAGCACCACGAACGGGACCGACAGCCGGTCGAAGACGAACTTCACCGAGTAGTGGAAGTGCGGCACCGAGACCCAGTCGCCCAGCACGACCGGGACGTACCGGTCGCCGCTGGCCAGCATCAGCCCGAGGATGGCCAGCGCCGCCACCAGCCCGATGAGAGTCGCCGCCTGGCAGAGACGGGTGGTGGCCGCCTCCGGGAGCGGGCGGTCCAGCAGCGAGGTGATCCCGAGCACGGCCAACAGCGCCACCGGAGCGGTGACGACCGTCAGGACGAGGATCGGTATCAAGAGGTCGGTATCGGGCATGGTTCTCTCTACGCGATCCGCTCGCAGAGCGAGCGGACTACACCGGTGCGATGCGCGCGAACTCCAGATGGTCCCGCCAGCCGCGATACCAATCCACCGACGACGCGGCCGTCGGCAACTGCGACGCCGTCGGCCGGTAGTCGTGAAACCGCCCATCGCGGTAGGTCTTGATCGCCGGCGAGTCCGGGTCGAGGACGGCGAGGTGGACCCACCCGTTCTTGACCAGCCGGGCGATCGTCTCGTTGCGGCTCATGACCGCGAGCATCGTCTCCGGGGTCGTCTCGACCACGAACAGGATGCGGACCGGTTCGTGGATCTCGACCATCTGCCAGGGCAGGCCGGTCCGCAGGTCGCTGGCAGCCCCGTCCATGACGCCGACCAGCGACGTGATGTTGTGCGGCAACTTCGTCCCGCAACCGTACCCGGTGTTGTCCACGTACGAGAAGTAGTACTCCAGGCTGATCCCCGCGCAGACCGGGACCGCAGCGGCCAGGATGCGGGCCAGGATCGTCCCGTCGGCGTCGTCCTGCGTCGGGTCGTAGGAGTTGAGGAACGCCCGCCGATCGAGGAACAGGCCGCGGGTGCGCGCCCGCCGGCCCACGACACAAAAGGCGTTGGTCGCGTGGCCCCACTCCGGCCGGACCTGGGCCAGGTCTTCGGCCCGCCCCTCGACGTGCAGCCGGGCTGCCCGGAAGGACGACGCCAGAGGTGCCGACTGGAACCGCCTGGCCCGCTCGTGGGCGTCCCGGTCGCACGCCTCCTCGATGAGCACCCGGGCCGCCTCGAACTCGGCCCGGTGCGACTCCGGGATGCGATCCACGTCGGCGAACGTAACTTCCTCGCTGCTGGTATTGTGCATCCCGCCGACAAACACCGTCTCGTTGGGTATGGCCAGCCCGCGGGCCGCCAGCCGCTCGCGGACCCGGCGGTCGTTGAGGATCTGGGCGATGGCCCGGCCATTCGGTCCGCCGCGGGCGCCGCCGCACGCCCCGCAGTCGTGCGCCGACTCGTGCGGGTTGTTCATGCTGGTCGAGCCGTGGCCCAGTGTCAGCACCAGCCGGGGGAACCGGGCCGTCATCCCGAGGTCGCGTAGCACCCGCTCGGCAGCGGCCGTCATCTCGTCGAGTGTGTACCCGACGCGGCCGTTCTCCGGGCCGGGCGTCGGGTCGGTCCGCTCCAGTCGCAGCACCGTCCGCGGCGGTGTGCGGACGGTGCGCCCGAGCGCCGCGCGGGTTCGGGCGGTCAGCCGCGGGAACAGCGTCCGGGCCACCAGCGGGACCGTCGCTAGGACTCCCAGCGCCGCCGACAGGACCGCGCCGGCGGTCAGCCCCCGGCTGCCGACGTGGACCCGATGCGACACGACCCCCAGCGCTCGGCGTGTCCTTTCCCGAAGCTTGTGCGAGTCACCCGTCCCGTCCACTGCGACCTCGGTCACCCAGTGCGATGGCTGCATCACCGCCGGGCACAGCGAGACGAAGTGCGCGTCCGCCGCCCCGCGGTAGTACATGGCCACGAAGTAGAACCCGGCGATGCTGTCCGTCGTCGCGTCGGGGGCCAGTTCCTCGATGTGCCGGCGGAGCGACTCCTCGCGCTCGTCGATGCAAACGACCACGCTGAACCGCGGCCGCGCCGGCTCCGGCGTGGGGTTGGCGGCGTGCAGCGTCAGCGCGTCAAGCGTCTGGGTGGCGAACCGCCGCTCGTAGGCCAGGTGGAATACCCGCCGCCGCTCCAGCCCGGAGAACGCCTCGACTTCGGCCAGCAGCGCCGCCCAGTCGGCGCCGGACATTCGGGCGAGTTCCTGCGGCGTCCAGCCGAGGACCTGGGCGAAGTGGAAGACCGGAAACGCCCGCTGCTCGACGCTCGGGGCCGGCGGCGTGCTGATCCGCTCGCGGAGTCGGTCCCGCAGGCCGCTCAACGACCCCTCGTACCCCAGTGCCTCCCGGGCGACGTGGGCCAGCGAGAACCGGTCCAGGATCAGCCGGACCGCCAGGAACTCGACCAGGCTCCCCTCGGGGACCGGGTGGACCGACCGATCCGGGCGTTCCTCGATGAACCGGGTGATCCCGGCCCAGCCGCGCAGCGCCAACAGGGCCGCGGAGACATACGCCTCCCACTCCGTCTCCGGTACGCCCAGCAGGATCAGTGACTCGCGAGCCGACTCCAGCGGGCCGATACCGGCGTCCGCCAGCCGGTTCAACTCCGCCGCCAGCCCGCGCCGCCACGGCTCCGGCGGGCCGCCCGGTTGGCGGTACAACTCGATGAACGCCCGATAGTACCCCTCGTCCCGCCGCGGCAGCGGCCAGTGGCTGAATCCCTGATCGATGAACGCGGCGGTGAACTGAATGAGCAGGTCGTGGACGGGCCGGTCCGCGTCCGCGCCGGTCGCCTCCAGCAACAGGTCGCGGTGGCGGGTCAAAGTCAGCGGCTGCGGATCGGGCGGCGGCACCGCGGCGACGCCGTGCCGGCAGACCCGCCACAGCGCCTGGAGGGCGAACGCCTCCCAGGTGTCTTCCCCCCAGGACTCGATCCGGGACTCGCCGAACCGCGCGATCAACTCGGCCACGCCCGCGGGTTCCGTCCGCCCGCGCAACTCGCGAAGCACCCACCGCCGGGTCTCGGTGACGAGCCGGCCGCGTGCGGCCGCCGGGGTATGCGGCCGCACCCGCCGCAGGGCGTCCGTCTCGGCCATGAACCACCGCAACTCCTCGGCCGGCCCGGACCGCACCGGGTATTCAAGCATCGCCAGCCGCAGGTCGAACCGGGTGCCGTGCGGCGGGACCGACTCGTCCGCGCGGCAGCCGAGGTCCTCGCGCAAGACCGCCCGCAGTTCGTCGAAGCGGATGCGGCCGCGGGCCAACTCCTGGCGAAAGCGGTCTTCGGAGAGGTATGGCTGGCAGCCAAACAATCGTCCGCCCTTGACGACGGCCGCCTCGAACGGCAGATCCTCGAACGCGTGCAGCGTGTTGTGGTGAATGAAGACCGGGATCGGCCCCTGGGCCGGCAGCAGGTGGGCGGCGTGCTCGATCGCGTGCTGGAGGTGGTGCAGGGCGGCGTCCTGCCGGGTACGGGTTCGCGGCGGGGCTGCGGGGGTCGCGGCTTTTGTCAGGGCCACCGTGTTCCTCGTCGGTTCAGGCGGGACGGTCGTGGGCTGTGCCGTCGGGACACAGCGGTCCATGGCAACCGATGTGCCAGTGGGGACGCCGGGCGGCGAAATCCCTGCCATGCACGACAAATCACCACATCGACGCTCTCCGGTTCGCTGAAGACGGCCCCGGAGAGTGGTTGCCGGACGGTCAGTGTGGTCGTCGCCGCAACACCCTCATCGCGTCACCCGCGGCCTGGCCTTCGGCTTGCCCGCCCCCTGGCTCTCGACCTCGGTCCGCTCGGCCCGCAGTTGTTCCAGCACCTCGGTCATGTGCGCGAGGAAGTACTCGCGCAGCGCCTCCAGAACTTTGCCGAACGCCGGATCCCGCAGGCTGTAAAAGGTCTGGTTGCCCGCCCTGCGGGTCTGGACGATGTGCTTGTTGCGGAGGACGGCGAGGTGCTGGGAGGCGTTCGACTGTTCGACGCCCACCTTCTCGCAGAGCTGGTTCACGGACAGTTCGCCCACGGTCAGGCACTCCACGATGGCAACCCGAGCCGGGTGCGCGAGTGCCTGGAAGACGCCGGCCTTGTACCGCCGCAGGCTGTCGAGCATCCATCACCTCTTACCGGAATATTAGTATATTTGAATATATCATCGTCGCCGACCCGGTCAACCTCGATCGGCGCGGCCGGATCCCGCTGAGGGTTCGGGACGGCGCGGGGTCGGCGTCTGACGCCGTCCCAGTGCGTAGCATGACGACGGGCTCGTTCACGGCCAGAGAGGTCTGCGATGACGGGCGTCAGGTTCCGGTTCCTGTGGCCGGTGGTTCTCATCACACTCTGCCTGGTGTCGCTCTGCGCGTTCACCGCCGTCTCGCTGTTCTACCAGCAGGCGGCCACCACTCAGTTACTACGGGAGAACGTCTCCAGCCGGCAGGCGGCCTCCGACCTGCGGGGGTGCTTGAACGTCCTGATCGCCCTGGAGCGGAACCGGGTCGAGTCGGTCTCCGACCTGCACACGCGGGCGGGCGTCTACCTCCAGGAGATCCGCCGATACGCCGACCAACCGGAGGAGCAGGCGCTCTCGGCGGTGCTGGACGGTGGGTTCGCCAAGTACCTCGACCGGTGGCAGGCGCTGCCGCCGCCGGGGAACCCCGGCCATGAGCCGGCCGTGGTCGAGGCCACGCGCCTGCTCGAAGACCGGGTGCTGGAGCCCTGCCGCGAATTCGAGGAGTACAACGACCGGAGAATCGAGAGTTCGACCCTCCACCTGGAGTGGGTCCTCGGGCAACTCGCCTGGGGCATGGCCGGGGTCGGGGCGCTGGGCGGCATCGCCGGGCTGGTGCTCGGGTACGGCGTCGCCCGCGGGCTGAGCCGGTCGATCCGCCGTCTTCAGGTCCAGATCCGCGACGCGGCCGGCAAGCTCGGCGACAACCTGCCGGAGATCGTCCTCACCGGGGACGGCGACTTCCACGGGCTGCATGAGCAGGTGGACCGGCTGACCGCCCGGATCGAGGGGATGGTCGGGCAGCTTCAGCAGCGCGACCGGGAGGTGTTGCGGGCCGAACAGCTGGCCGCGGTCGGCCAACTGGCCGCGGGGGTCGCCCACGAGATCCGCAACCCGCTCACCTCGATCAAGATGCTGGTTCAGGCCGCCCAGGAGGACGGGACCGGAGAGCTGACGGGCGAGGACCTGCGGGTGATCGAGGGGGAAGTCCGCCGGCTGGAGCGGTCGCTGCAAACGTTCCTCGACTTCGCCCGCCCGCCCAAGCCGCACCGCCGGGCGGTGGAGGTGGTCGGCCTCTGCCACCGCGTCCTGGGGTTGGTCCGCGGCCGGGCCGACAAGCAGCGAGTGGAACTGCGGCTCGACGGTCCGCCCGGTGGGCTGATTCTGACCGCCGACCCCGACCAGTTCCAGCAGGTGCTCGTCAACCTCGCCCTGAACGCCCTGGATGCCATGCCGGCCGGGGGCTCGTTGCGGTTCGTCGTCCGCCAGCGTGACAGGGCAGCCGAGATCGAGGTGAGCGACTCCGGGCCGGGCGTCCCGAAGGGGATCCTGCCGCGGCTGTTCGAGCCGTTCGTCAGCGGTAAGGAGACCGGGCTGGGACTGGGTCTGGTCATCTCGAAGCGGATCGTCGAAGATCATGGGGGGAACCTCGCAGCGGCCAACCGGCCCGGCGGCGGGGCGAGCTTCTTCGTCCGACTCCCGACCGCGGCAACCGATGCCCACACTCCTGATCGTTGACGACGAGCCGGCCATCCAGCACGCATTCCAGAGGGCGTTCGGCGGCGGGGACATCACGCTCCGCTCGGCGGCGACCGCGAGCGAGGCGATCGCAATCGTCGAGCGCGATCGGCCCGACGTGGTCGTCCTCGACGTCCAGTTGCCCGATGCATCGGGGATGGACACTTTCCACCGCGTCCGAGCCATCGACGCCCGCATCCCGGTCATCCTGGTGACCGGGCACGGCACCACCGAACTGGCCATCGAGGCTATCAAGGAGGGGGCGTTCGAGTACCTGCTCAAGCCGCTGGAGTTGGCCGAGCTGCGCGACCTGATCCAGCGGGCGGTGCGGTCGAGCCGGCTGATGCGGGTGCCGGCCGCCATGCCGGAGGTCGAGCCGACCCCGCCGGCCGGAGACCTGATGATCGGTCGGTGCCCGGCCATGCAGGAGGTGTACAAGGCGATCGGCCGGGTCGCCCGGCAGGACGTGACGGTGCTGATCGCCGGCGAGAGCGGGACCGGCAAGGAGCTGGTCGCCCGGGCCATCTACCAGCACGGCCACCGGGCCGGCCGGCCGTTCTTGGCGGTCAACTGCGCGGCGATCCCGGAGACGCTGCTGGAGAGCGAGCTGTTCGGCCACGAGAAGGGGTCGTTTACCGGAGCCGACCGCAAGCGGATCGGCAAGTTCGAGCAGTGCAACGGCGGCACCATCTTCCTCGACGAAGTCGGGGAGATGAGCCCGCTCACCCAGGCGAAGATGCTCCGGCTCATCCAGGAGCAGCGGTTCGAGCGGGTCGGCGGGGACGACACGGTGCAGACTGACGTGCGGATGATCGCGGCGACCAACGCCGACCTGGGGAAGATGGTCGAGGACGGCCGGTTCCGCCGCGACCTGTACTTCCGGCTGAACGTGTTCACCATCCACCTGCCGCCGCTACGCGACCGCGGGGACGACCTCGACCTGCTGACCGAGCATTACCTCAAGCGCTTCGGCCAGGAGTTCGACAAGCCGGTCCGGGAGGTGCGCCTGGAGGCGCGGGCCGCGTTGCGGGCGTACCCCTGGCCGGGCAACGTCCGGGAGCTGCAGAGCGCGCTGAAGCAGGCGCTCTTACGGATGCGGGGGTCGGTGCTGGCGGCGGACTACCTGCCGGCCGCGGTCGCCGGCCGGGCGGACAACGGGCCAGCCGAGCCCGACGGGGCGTTCGACTGGGAGGAGTTCGTCGCCGGCCGCATCGCCTCGGGGACCGAGAACCTGTACGCCGAGAGCCTGGAGTTGATGGAGCGCGAGGTGCTGATACGGGTGTTACGGCACACCGACGGTAACCAACTCCGCGCGGCCCGCCTACTCGGTATCACCCGTGGGAGCCTCCGCAACAAGATCCGGGCGCTGGGGATCACCATCGCCCGCTCGGTCTGGTCGGACGACGACCAGCCTGACTCCTGACCGACCACAACTGCCCACCCTGGCAGATTGCGTTTCCAGTTCCATTTCAAGGATTTACTGCTCGTCGCGGCGTCGGCACCCAAGTTGCGTTCTGAGGGCGGACTCGTTCCATTTCCGCCTGAGGGCCGTCCGTGGCCGACCACAGCACTCCCCCCGCTGCTCCGCCGATCGCCCCCGGGTATCTGGCGAACTTCCGCTTCGACGTGATCTCCGGCTTCCTGGTCTTCCTGATCGCCATGCCGCTGTGCCTGGCCATCGCCAAGGCCAGCGGTTATCCGCCGATCGCCGGCATCTGGACCGCCGTCATCGGCGGCATCGTGACCACGTTCCTTAGCAACTCCGAGCTGACCATCAAGGGCCCCGCGGCCGGCCTGATCGTCATCGCGATCGGGGCCGTGACCGAGTTGGGCAAGGAGTTCGCGACGCCCGGCATGTCGGACACCGAGGTCGCCATGACCGGCTATCGGCTGGCGCTGGGCGTCGGAGTGACGGCCGGCGTCCTCCAGATCCTTCTTGGCCTGCTGCGGGCCGGCAGGCTGGTGGACTTCTTCCCGCTCACTCCGGTCCACGGCATGCTGGCCTCGATCGGGCTGATCATCATTATCAAGCAGACCAACGAGGTCCTCGGCGCGGCGCCGTCGAGGGCCGGGCCGATCGAGCTGATCCTGCAACTCCCCGCGACGATCGCCAAGGCGAACCCGGAGATCGCCTGCATCGGGCTGGTGAGCCTGGTCATCCTGTTCGGGCTGCCGCTGCTGAAGCTCGGGTGGGTGAAGCGGGTCCCGGCGCAGCTCATCGTTCTGATCGTGGCCCTGGCGCTCGGGGCGGCGTTCGACCTCAGCCACGAGCACACCTACCTGTTCCCGAGTAACTTCTTCGACTCCGAACACCCGGCCGTGTACGAGGTCGGGCCGAAGTTCCTGGTCAACATGCCGAACGTGCTGGAGGACGCCTCCGCCGCGTTCGCCCTGCCGGACTTCCGCGGCGTCGCCACGGCCACCGGCCTGAAGTACGTCCTGCTGTACTGCCTCATCGGCAGCCTGGAGTCCCTACTCAGCGCGAAGGCGATCGAGCTGATCGACCCGTGGCGGCGCAAGACCAACTTCAACCGCGACCAACTGGCCGTCGGCGTGGCCAACACCATCTGCGCCTCCGTGGGGGCACTGCCGATGATCTCCGAGATCGTCCGCAGCAAGGCGAACATCGACAACGGCGCCCGCACCCGGATGTCCGACTTCTACCACGCACTGTTCCTGCTGGCGTTCGTGCTGGTGGCGCCGGACCTGATCCACCGCATCCCGAACGCCGCCCTCGCCGCCATGCTGATCTACACCGGCTACCGACTGGCGTCCCCGAGCGAGTTCCTGCGGACGTACCGCGTCGGCAGCGAGCAGTTCGTGATCTTCCTCGTGACGATCGTGACCACGCTGGCGACCGACCTGTTGATCGGCATCGCCGTCGGGATCGCCACCAAGGTGGCGTTCCACATCCTCAACGGGGCCCCGGTGACCGGCCTGCTCCGGTCCCAGGTGGAAGTTCTGCCCGAGGGGGACAGGCTGGTCGTGCTGGTGGTGAAGAAGGCCGCCGTGTTCAGTAACTGGCTGGGGCTGCGGTCGGCCATCTTCAGGCAGGCCGAGGACCGCGACGAGGTGGTGATTGACCTGTCGCAGACCCGGCTGGTCGATCACAGCGTCATGGAGAAGTTGCACGAACTGGAGAAGGAGTTCACCGAGCAGGGCAAGACGCTGTCGATCATCGGGCTGGACGAGCACAGGCCGCTGTCGAAGCACCCGCACGCCGCCCGCAAGTGCAAGGCCCGCCGCGAGCCGGCCAGCACCGCGAGCTAGCGCGCCAGGGCCGGCCGGCGGGCGGGTCGCTCCGGTGAGTGGCGTCTGCGTTTCAACCCCTGTAGGCGCCACCCCGAAAGCGGCCCGTCCGCCGGCCGGCCCCCACGGCTGGACGGTCGCACCAAGTCGATCTTGATTCCCCCACCCCCGGACGGCATACCCCGCCCGGGGGTTGGCTTTTGGGATGGGGGATTCCGTGAGTACCTTCTCCTGGGCCGGACGCTGCGCTGCCGGAATCACTGCCGGAGTTCTCGCCGCGGGCATTGCCGTTGCCCAGCAGCCGGCCGTACTCCCGCCGATTACGGTTCCCGCGGTCCTGCCGTCCACCACGGAGCAGGCCCCAGCTACACCGCCGACCACTGCGCCGCCGACGGCACCGCCCGCTACGCCGCCGGGCCAGTCGTTGTTCCCCGCCCCGGCCGCGACCCCGTCGCCCGTCGCGGCCCCGGCCGCGGAGTCGGTCACGTACCCGACGGCGAAGATCTCCGGGTTCTTCCACCTGGACGCGATCTACTCCCACCAGAGCCCGCTGAACCTGCGGACGGTCGGCCCGGCCCAGGACGGCCTGGACTTCCGCCGCGCCCGCATCGCCGGCGTCGGGAACCTGGCCGAGAATATCACCTACATGCTGGAGTTCGACTTCGCCGCCTCCCAGGCGCGGTTCGTGGACGACTGGGTCACGTTCAGCAAGGTGCCGTTCTTCGGCAACATCCGGGTCGGCCGCTACCGCCAGCCGTTCGGCATGGCCGAACTCACCAGCATCCGCGAGTTGACGTTCCTGGAGCGGTCCTCGTCGTTCGCGCTGGCCCCGTTCCGGCAGACCGGCGTCATGTGGTTCGACACCGCGCAGGACGACCGCGTCACCTACGCCCTGTCCGGCTTCCGCTACAACTCCGACCCGTTCGGGAACGTGTACACGAACATCGACGGGTACGGCCTGGCCGGTCGCGCCACGGCGCTGCCGATCTACGAGGAGAACGGCAGCCTGCTGCACGTCGGGGCGGACTACGGCTACAACCGGGCGGGCGGCACGAACCCGATCCGCTACTCCAGCACGCCGGAGGTCTTCGCCGGCGACGTGACCGGCTCGGTGCTGCTGCCCAACGCCCACAACCTGCCGCCGTACGTGGATACCGGGTCGATCGTGATGAGCGACTCGAACCTGTTCAACCTGGAAGCGGCCTACGCCTACCGCAACTTCCTGGTCCAGTCGGAGGCGCGCTGCGCGGTGGTCCGGCAGGCCGCCGGGGGTACGGTGACGCTGCCGGCGTTCTACGCCCACGCCCGGTACGTCCTGACCGGCGAGAAGATCCCGTACAGCAAGAAGAACGGGGTCTTCACCCGGGTGAAGCCGGACTGCCCGGTGGACAAGGGCGGCTACGGCGCGTGGGAGGTGGCGTTCCGCTGGTCGTACATCGACCTGAACGGCACGAACGGGACGATCAACGGCGAACCGGCCCCCGGCCGGAGCATGAACGTGTTGACGCTCGGCCTGAACTGGTATCTGGTGAACAACGCCAAGTTCCAGTTCAACTACATCCACCCGATCCTGGACGACCCCACCCTCGGCACGTCGAACGCCGACTACTTCGCCGTCCGGTGTCAGATCGACTTCTGACCGGCGCGGCCCCGCCCCCGACCAGGCCATCCTGTTCGGGGGCGTGTCCAAGCCGATGGCACATCCGACCCGCCCACTACTGCTGAGGCGGGGCGACCTCGCGGATCACGGCGCCGCGGTCTTCGCTGAGCACCAGCACCGCGAACCGCTCCACCGGCTGCTGCTGCGGGGTGCTCACCGAGGCGTAGTCGAACCGACCGCGC
>Ga0247822_10001800_pt1 | contig 13338 bp, 17 predicted proteins | sample 13C_Cellulose_Da_FD_192423 | JGI IMG/M metagenome (GOLD analysis project Ga0247822, IMG submission 192423) | Soil microbial communities from agricultural site in Penn Yan, New York, United States - 13C_Cellulose_Day30 | ecosystem: Environmental > Terrestrial > Soil > Agricultural land | place...
GATCTTGGGGTCTAGGATCGTTGACAGCTTGCGGCCCTCGCGGATCGCGGTGGGGATGTCGCCCGCCATTTGCGCGCTGGTCACGATGAAGTGGACGTTGTGCGGATAATAGCCATAGCGGACGAGCCCCTTGTCGCCGCTTTCCTTGATCCATTTCTCGTCGGCGCGGGCGGCGTCGATGTTGACCCGCATCGAATCTTTCCAGCGGCCGAGCCGGTAATAGATGTGCGCCGGCATGTGGACGAGGTGGCCGGCCGTCGGTGACAGCGGAGTTGCAAGCTTGTCGGCGGCGGCCTCTGCTCTTTTCGGATCGGGCCCATTCTCCATCAGGTGGATGTAGAGATGCGCGGCCTGGGGATGATCGGGGTGCCGGGCGTAGACCGTTTCCACCAGCCGGACGGCATCGCCCAGCCTTGGCTGCGGCTGCTTGTCGGCGGTCCAATAATCCCACGGCCTCGTGTCCATCGCCGCTTCCGCAGCGAGCAGGGCGACATCGTCATTGTCCGGATGCGTTGCGGCGGCCGCCAGCATGGCATCGGCATAGGCGCCGTTCATGGCTGCCTGGTCCGCATTGGGCGCCAGCGAGTAGCGCTTGAGCATCGCCGCGGTCAGCGCCTGCTCCGCCGGGGTCGCCTTACGCGCCAGCCAGTTGGCGTAGGAAGCGAGCGCGACGGCGCGGGTTACGGTCGTCGGATCCATCGGCGCGTTGATGTTCGGCCCATGGGCCATGGCTTCGCCCCAGTGGCAAAGCGCGCAATTGGGGTCGAGCTTCTGCGCTTCGCGGAAAGATGCGATCGCAGCGGCGTGGTTGAACCCATAGGCAAAACCCATGCCTTGGTCGAAATACTTCTGGGCGAGGGGATTGCTGGTTGTGATCGGGAAATGGACCTGGCCGAGCCCATCGTAGAGCCGCATCTTCGGCGCATCGGCGGACTGCACGACGGCGGCCGCGATCATGAGCTTGGCGCGCATCGAACCGGCGCCATTTTCGCCGCCGCAAAGGCTGGCGAGCCGGGTCGTGGGATCAAGGTAGTTGAGGAGTTCGGCGCTGTACTTGGATTGTGTGGCCGGGTTCATGCTGCCGAGCGTCAGGGCGGCAAGAACATACGCAACCGGGCGGGCTTGAATCATCATGACCTGATACCCCCGCAAGTCTGAGTCGAGTGGAAACCCTTAGCAGATTTCCCCAAAATTGTCCGGCTTAAGGAACCAGGATCGTGTCGTCAGCGACAGGTCCGGTCTCAGGATAATCCAGCGTATAGTGAAGCCCGCGACTCTCGTGGCGGGAAAGCGCGCTACGGATAATGAGGTCGGCTACTTCGACCAGGTTGCGAAGCTCGATCAGGTCCGGAGTCACCGTGAAGTGCGCGTAATAATCCTGCACTTCCTTGCGCAGCAGGTCGATTCGATGCTTGGCCCGCTCCAGCCGCTTAGTGGTGCGAACGATGCCGACGAAGTTCCACATGAAGCGGCGGATTTCGCCCCAGCATTGCTGGATGACGACTTCCTCGTCGCTGTCGGTCACGCGGCTTTCGTCCCACCCGCGGATCGCCGGCGGCTCGGGCAGATCTTCCCAGCATTTGATGATGTGGCGTGCCGCTGCCTCGCCGAACACCAGGCATTCGAGTAGGCTGTTGCTGGCCAGCCGGTTCGCCCCGTGAAGCCCGGACTGGGTGACTTCTCCGGCGGCATATAGGCCGGGCGCGTCGGTTCGCCCGTCGATGTCCACCAGCACCCCGCCGCAGGTGTAATGCTGGGCCGGAACGACGGGGATCGGCTGCTTGGTGATGTCGATGTCGAGCGCAAACAGCTTGTCGTAAATGGTCGGGAAGTGAGCGCGGACGAAGCCCGGCTCCTTATGGCTGATGTCGAGGTGGACGTAATCGAGGCCGTCTCGCTTGATCTCGCTGTCGATGGCGCGGGCGACGATATCGCGTGGCGCAAGTTCGGCTCGCTCGTCGTAATCCGGCATGAATCTATGGCCGGTTTCCGGGTGTTTCAGTATCCCGCCTTCGCCGCGAACCGCCTCGGTGATCAGGAAGTTCTTGACCTCCAGGTTGTAGAGGCATGTCGGGTGGAATTGCATGAATTCCATGTTCGAGATGCGGCATCCCGCCCGCCAGGCCATGGCGATCCCGTCGCCCGTCGCTCCGCGCGGGGCAGTCGAATAAAGGTAGGTGCGCCCCGCCCCGCCCGTCGCGAGCACGGTCGCCCGCGCGGTCAGCGTTTCGACCTCGCCGCTTTGCCGGTTGAAGGCGTAGAGGCCATGCACCGCGCCGCTGGTCGTGAATTCCGTCGCATGACGGCCGGTCGCGAAGTCGATTGCGACTCGGTCGGTGAGAATGGTGATGTTCGGGTTGGCGACCGCGGCCTTTTCCAGCGCCTGCTGGATCGCCCAGCCGGTTGCGTCGGCGACGTGGACGATGCGGCGGTGGCTGTGCCCCCCTTCGCGGGTCAGGTGGAAGCCGCCCTTATTCCTGGCTGCCCCGCCGTCATCGATATTGAACGGAACGCCGAGCTCCGCCAGCCGCGCGATGGCGGCCGGCGCTCCGGCGACGACGTGCTCTACGACTTCGAGGTTGTTGAGGCCCGCCCCGGCGATCATCGTGTCGCGGACGTGGGCGTCGAAGCTGTCGCCTTCTTCCAATACGGCGGCGATCCCGCCTTGCGCCCATTCGGTCGCTCCCCCGCCAAGCGCGCCTTTGGCCAGGACGGCGACCTTGCGGTGCGGGGCCAGGTTCAGCGCGGCTGTTAGTCCGGCCGCGCCGGAGCCGACGACGATGACGTCGTAATCGTTCACGCCACCTCGCGGGTGAGCGTCAGGAATACGTCTTCCAGGTCAGGATCCTTGGTCGACACATCGACGATGTCATAACCCTCGCGGGCGAGTGCAGCGAGCACGTCGCCGGCGTTGACCCGGTCCTTCCGGTATTGGATCTCGAGCGTCCGCTCGCCCGTCTTTTCGACCCGGTCGAAACACGCGTTGTCGGGAAGCGAAGTGATCGGCTGGTTGAATTCGACGGCCACCACCTTGTCCTGCGCCTTGGCGATCAGCTGGCGGGTCGGTTCGTTGGCAATCAGGCGCCCGTGATTGATGATCGCGATGCGGTCGCACAGCTGCTCGGCTTCCTCGAGATAGTGGGTGGTGAGCACCACCGTTACCCCGTCGCGGTTCAGGCGGCGCACGTAATCCCACAATTGCTGGCGAAGCTCGATGTCGACGCCTGCGGTCGGCTCGTCGAGCACCAGGATTGGCGGTGAATGCACCATCGCCTTGGCGACCAGCAGGCGACGCTTCATCCCTCCCGACAGGGTTCGCGCATAGGCGTCGGCCTTGTCAGTCAGACGGACCGCAGCGAGCAATTCGTCGGTCATGCGCTGCGACTTCGGCACGCCATAAAGTCCGGCCTGCAGTTCCAGCGCCTCGCGCGGCGTGAAGAACGGGTCGAACAGGATTTCCTGGGGAACGATGCCTATCGATCGCTTGGCGTTGCGCGGATGCTCGTCGATGTCGAAACCCCAGATTCGCGCGGTTCCCGAGCTTTTCACGACCAGTCCGGCAAGGATATTGATCAGGGTCGACTTGCCAGCCCCGTTTGGACCCAGCAGGCCGAAAATCTGCCCTGCGGGAACGTCGAACGATACGTCGTCCAACGCCTTCTTGCCGCCGGCATAGGTTTTCGACAGCGCGTCGATGGCAATGGCGGGCATTGGGTCGATCATTCTTGCGGGCATAGCGGGCATGGCGCGCTGCTGGAAGGCAGGCGATTCGCCTTGCTTAGCGCCCTGGAAAGCATTGCTGCTCTATTCACCGTCAAGTGAAATGCCTTCCCGGCGCGGTTAAGCCGTTGTTGACCTTGCCGCGCTCCGGAAGGGCGAAAGACATTCTTCCGCTTTTCGGAGAGACAAGGATCTTGGTAAATGACGCGCTAAGCGGTTTCGTCCAACCTTTGCTGTAACCTTACCGGCATATTTCCCGTGATTTGTGGGGAGTAGGACTCGTGGACATTCGTACCATCCTTGGCGCGGCCGTTGCCGTGGCTTCGCTCTGTTGCGCGCCGGCCGTTGCAGCCGAAGGCAACCCGGCGACGGAAACCGGCGATTCGAAGGTCGTCATTCTCAACCCGTTGTCCTTCCTGACAATCGAAGACCTGGATTTCGGCTCGGTGATCGTTCCGGCTTCGGGCAACGGAACGGTGACGATCGACGCCATCTCGGGTGCCGCGTCGTACAGCAACATCGACTATGTCGCCGGCGTGTCGAGCGCGCCGCAGCGCGGCCGCTTCCTCGGCTCGGGCTCGGCCAACCAGGTGGTCTATGTCACCACGACCCTGCCGACGATCCTCGAAAAGTCGCCAGGCGGTCCGTCCGTGCCGGTCAGCCTGAAGCTCGACCGCAACCCCAATTCGATGGGCGCTTACGTCTATGTCGTCGATCCACTGTGGCTGACCTTCGAGATCGGGATCGGCGGTACGCTAACCGTTCCGCAAGGAACGGAGCCGGGCAGTTATTCAGCGACCTTCGACGTCACCGCAACCTATCAGTGATTGTCAAAGCCGGCGGGCGGCTGGTAGGGCGCTGCCTATGCTGCCCCCGCCGGAAATTGTTCGAACCCGTTCGCTTCGCGTGATGTGCGATGGCAGCGGCGCGGTCGCTGCCGCGCTTGGCCATCCGCGCGTTTATCTCCACATCGACGACAATGGCTTCGTCGACTGCGGCTATTGCGATCGCCGCTTCATCCTGGAAGGCGGGCCGGCCGACACTGGCGAGCCGCCAGAGGCGTCGTGAACGCCGATCCTCGCGCTTTTCTCTACCGGTCGCTCGATCCGGACGAGGCGCAGCGCCTCGCCACCCGCCATCTCAGCGCCCACGACGACGGCGAGCTCTACCTGCAATATGCGGTCAGCGAGGCTTTCGGCTTTGACGACGGACGGCTGAAGACCGCCGATTACAACGTCTCGTCAGGCTTCGGACTTCGCGGCGTAAGCGGCGAGCGCACCGGTTTCGCCCATGCCAGCGAAATTAGCGCGGCGGCCATCGACCGCGCTGCAGCCACCCTGCAATTACTCGACCCGACGGGACAGGGACGCGCACTCGATCCGCTCCGCACCAATCGAGCGATCTATGACGGCGAGGATCCGCTGTCGGCGATCCCATTCGCCGACAAGGTCGCGTTGTGCCAGCAGATCGACGCTGCGGCTCGCGCCCGCGATTCGCGGGTCGAACAGGTGAGTGTCAGCCTCGCGGCAAGCTGGAGCGTCATCGACATCATTCGCGCCGGCGGGTTTGTCGCCAACGACATCCGTCCCCTCGTTCGCCTCGGAGTCCAGATCGTTGCGAAGGAAGGCGACCGCCGCGAGACCGGATATTACGGGCTCGGCGGACGCTATCTTTACGACAGCCTGTTCGAACCGGCGACCTGGAACCGGGTCATCGATACGGCGCTCGCCCAGGCACTGGTCAACCTGCAGTCGGTCGCGGCTCCGGCTGGCGAGATGCAGGTCGTGTGCGGGCCGGGATGGCCGGGCGTGTTGCTGCATGAGGCGGTCGGCCACGGTCTCGAAGGCGACTTCAACCGCAAGGGCACATCGGCCTTCACCGGGCGCATCGGAGAGCGGGTTGCCGCATCCGGCGTTACGGTCATCGACGATGGAACGATGGACCGGCGGCGCGGATCGCTGACCATCGACGATGAAGGCACCCCGACCGGGCGCACCGTTCTGATCGAGGACGGGATCCTCAAGGGCTATATGCAGGACCGGCTCAACGCTCGGCTGATGGGCGTCGACCCGACCGGCAACGGCCGGCGCGAAAGCTATGCCCACGCACCGATGCCGCGAATGACCAACACCTTCATGCTCGGCGGCAAGGATGATCCGGACGAGCTCGTCACGCGGGTCAAGGACGGTATTTACGCAAAGAGTTTCGGCGGCGGGCAGGTCGACATCACCAGCGGCAAGTTCGTATTTTCCTGTACCGAGGCCTACCGAATCCGGAACGGAAAGATCGCGGAACCGGTCAAGGGTGCGACGCTGATCGGCGACGGGCCGAGCGTGCTGACCCGCGTAACCGGAATCGGCAACGACATGGCGCTCGACGAGGGCATCGGCGTGTGTGGTAAGGCGGGACAGTCAGTCCCGGCCGGTGTCGGACAGCCGACTCTGCTGGTCGATGGACTGACCGTCGGCGGAACTGCCGCGGCCTAAGGCAGGTCAGTCGCGAAGGAGGTGCGCGACCGGGTCCAGCGAAAATCCCGCGCCTTCGGCGCAGCGCTCAAGCTCTTCGCGCTCTACTCCATCTTCGCTCTTCGCGACGGCCCAGGCCAGGGTCGACCGGTTACCGCTCCGGCAGAAGGCGAACAGCTTGCCGTCGCCAGCCGCATGGATTGCTTCGCGCATCGCCTCGACATCGCTGGGGCCCATGCCGCGAGCGATCGGAACATGGCGATATTCCATACCGGCATTGCGGCATGCGGCCTCGATATCCGCGCTTAGCGGCTGACCTTCGTCCTCGCCGTCCGGCCGGTTGTTCACGACCAGGGTGACGCCCATGGCTTTCAGGGCGGCCACATCGTCCGGCCCGATCTGGCCTTCCACCAGCGTCCTGTCATCCAGCTGACGAACCATCCCCACTCTCCCTTGGCGCCATTTTCGAATCGGCGGCAGACTTCCTGTCTATCACCTTACACGTTCCTCCGCAGCGCGCTCGGCTGCCTGACGGTTCCAAAGCTCGGCGTAAAGGCCACCTTTAGCGAGCAATTCGCCGTGCGTTCCGCGCTCGGCGACCCGGCCGTCATCGAGAACGACGATCTGGTCGGCGTTGGCAATCGTCGAAAGGCGGTGGGCGATGATGATGGTCGTCCGTCCGCGGGCGGCGTTGTTCAGAGTCGCCTGGATGGCCTCTTCGGTCCGGCTGTCGAGGGCGCTCGTCGCCTCGTCGAGGATAAGAATCGGCGGATCCTTCAGCAGGGTCCGGGCGATGGCCACGCGCTGCTTCTCGCCGCCAGATAGTTTCAGTCCGCGTTCGCCGACCGTCGACTCATAGCCATTGGGAAGCGCCTCGATGAATCGATCGATCGCCGCGCCCTTGGCTGCCGCTTCGACCTCGGCCCGGGACGCGCCATCGCGGCCGTAAGCGATGTTGTACCCAATGGTGTCGTTGAACAGAACCGTGTCCTGCGGCACGATTCCGATCGCGGCGCGAAGGCTCGATTGAGAAACCTCTGCTATGTCCTGTCCGTCGATGCTGATCTTTCCGCCGGTCGGATCGTAAAAGCGGTACAGTAGCCGGGCGAGGGTTGATTTGCCCGCGCCGGACGGCCCAACGACGGCGAGGCTCGTCCCCGCCGGAACCTCGAGGCTGACGCCCTTCAATATAATCCGCTCCGGCTCATAGCCGAAGGCGACATTGTCGAAACTGATCGCTCCATCCGACACGGCGAGGGATGGCGCGCCCGGTGAATCGACGATCTCCGCCTTGGTATCGAGCAGGTCGAACATTTGCTCCATGTCGATCAGCCCCTGCTTGATCGACCGATAGACCCAGCCGAGCATGTCGAGCGGGCGGAACAGCTGGAGCAGGAGGCCATTCACAAGCACGACGTCGCCGGCGGTGAAGCGGCCCTCGCTCCAGCCCCACACCGTGTAAGCCATCGCCCCGGCCATCATCAGCGCGGTGATGAGGCTCTGGCCGATGTTCAGCCAGGCGAGGCTGGTCTCGTTCTTGACCGCGGCCCGGGCGTATGCGGCAATGGCCTGATCGTAGCGCGCGGCCTCCCGTTCCTCGGCACCGAAATATTTGACCGTCTCGTAATTCAGCAGGCTGTCGACGGCCCGGCCGATGGCTTGGTTGTCGACCTCATTCATGTCCCGACGAAGCTGGTTCCGCCAGTCCGTGACCCAACGTGTGAAGGCGATGTAGGCGACCACCATGAACAAAGTCGCGACGACGAGGCCGATACCGAACTTGAAATAGAAGATGACGCAGATTGCGGTGAGCTCGATCACTGTCGGCGCGATGTTGAACAGCAGGAAATAAAGCATCATGTCGATGCTTTTGGTGCCCCGCTCGACGACCTTGCTGAGGCTTCCGGTGCGCCGCTCGAGGTGGAAGCGGAGGCTCAACGCATGGACGTGTCGGAAGACTCGCGCCGCCAGTCGCCGCGCCGCGTCCTGTCCGACCTTTTCGAAAATAGCGTTGCGCAGGTTGTCGAACAGCACGCCGCCGAAGCGCGCGCCGGCATAGGCGAGCACGAGCAGGACTACCGCCTGCGCCGCACCAGCCAAATTCCCCCCAGGCGGGCCGCTCATCGAATCGACGACCCATTTCAAGGCGTAGGGGACGGTGAGGCCGATCGCCTTTCCCGCAAGCACCAGCAGGACAGCGATGACCACACGAATCCGAAGCTCGGTGGCACCGCGCGGCCAGAGCATCGGCAGGAAACGAAGGAGAACGGCGAAGCTGCCTTTGTTTTCAGATGTCGGGAGGGCCTCGCTCATTGCTGGGGCAGGTAGGCATCGCGCGCGGACTGTTCAATCGAATGCGACGAACCGTTTGGAACTGCGCGTTAATTACGGGGTTCTTAAAACCAATCTGATCGAGGGTGAGTGAGATGGGACCGGTTGGCTACGTGATTGCGATCTTGGGTTGCGCCGACAGCGGCGCGGCGTGCCAGACAGTCGCGACCCCGCAGGCGCGTTACGAAAGCGCAGCGCAGTGCGCCGCCGCCCGCGGCTCGGCGCTCGAAGCTAATACCGATCTCGATTTCCCGACCATTATCGCGGAATGCCGCCGCTCGTCAGCGACGCCAGCCTCCGCGAAGGCACGCGACAAAACCGATACCAACCGCGGGTCCGCCGCTTAAGCAGTACACCTTCGCCGCTGGACAGCGGGCAGTGCCGGGTTCATTCCACCTCACGAATGAACGCGCCGGACTTCCCTCGCCTTGGACCCGTGTCTTGGTTGGTGCTGCGCTCGATCCTCCTGTGGTACCGGTATTCCGGGTGGTGTCCCGAGGAACAACTTCCTGACGTTCCGAAGATGGTGATCGTCGGTGCGTCGCACACCAGCAACTGGGACTTCCTTGTCTTCCTCGGTACCGTTCACGCGGTCGGCCGGAAGGTGCGCTTCATCGGCAAGCATAGCCTGTTTCGGTGGCCGCTCGGCGGCTTCATGCGCGCGCTAGGCGGAGTTCCGGTCGATAGGAGTGCGCCGCAGAATCTCGTTTCCCAAATCGCCGAGCAGTTCGAGGCGCATGACGATTTTGTGCTGATCGTCGCTGCCGAAGGTACGCGCTCTCGCACCACGCGATGGCGGACCGGCTTCTACCAGATCGCCATGGCGGCCGGCGTTCCAATCGTCTGCGCAGGGCCCGATTACCCCAGCAAGCGCGGCGTGTTCGGGGCCGTCATCCATCCAACCGGCGATTACGACCGCGACATGGCGCCCGTTTTCGCCTTCTTCAAATCGCTCCGTCCCCGACACCCCGAACGGGCAGCTTTCCCCGGCATGGACGTGGAAAATTCACCAACCAATCGTGGGAAATCCCATCATCGACATCAGCCTAAACGCAACGACTACTGAAAAACAACGATATTTTCCATTTGGCACGCTCCCTGCATTGTTAGGGCATCTCCGGATCGTCCGGGGGCAAAAAGGGAGAATAGAAATGCTTTCGTTCGTTTCGCTTCGTGACACCGCAGTCGCCTTTGCCGGTGCTTTCGTCAGCGCCATGCTGTTTGTCAGTGCCGCCGTCGGCCCGCTGCCGCTCGCATAAGTCACTTACTTCGAAGGACCATTCCATGAACGGTCGTTATGTTTTGAACCGCGAACAGGGCAAGGTAATGGGAGTTGCCGCTGGCCTCGCCGATTATACCGGCGTTGACGTACTCCTCATTCGCCTTGGGCTGGTCGCCCTGACCTTGGTCACCGGCCCGCTAATGATCCTGTTCTATGTGATTACCGGATGGCTGGCCGCTGACCGCTAGGACAGTCGCCAGCTATCCCTTGCTCCTGCAAGCGGCTATACTCCCCGCGGCCTACCGGCCGGGAGAGTCGCGATGGAACGGCAGGGCGATGAACTTCACGTCACCGAAGAAGAAGCCAGCGGCGGGACGCAGCCGCACATCGTCCGCTACATCCTCGGCATTTCATTATTGCTTGTGACAGCACTGCTCTCGTTGGTGTGGATCGTCGGATCGGTCACCCGCTAGAGACAGCTGATGTTACTGGACTGCAACAATTCGCCGGTTAGATTCCGTTAACTGGTGTTAACCCATTACTTTAATCAGAAGCCTTGTTCATGTTCGCCTGTGGGCCTTCTTTGCCCGGGAGCGAACATATGGTCGGAATGATCGTTCGGCGCACCGCGCTCTGTCTGATTGCGTTCTGCACCGCTACGGTCTCACCGGGCCAGACAGTAGTCGGCCGGGACTCTGTCCCAGGCAAATATAACCGCCTCCGCGATATCTCGGTTCGTCCGGCCACGGCCATTGCGCCTGCCCGTCCGGACGTGTTCGGTACAGCCGCAGTCGGCGCCGGCGTGACATTCTACGATGCGCGCTTCCGCCGGGTCTCCCAGGCCGATCGCGATCATCCCGCGATCCTCGCCATGGCTGCGAGGCTCGAGGGTATGACGCCCGAGCAGAAGCTGGCGGCCGTGCAGGCCATGGTCCTAAAGCAGGTTCGCTGGAGCCACGATCTCGACAATATGCGCGTCGCCGACTTCTGGTCCAACGCGGCCGAAACGCTAGACCGAGGCACAGGTGACAGCGAGGATATAGCCATCGTCGAGATGCAGGTCCTCAAGGCGGCCGGTTTCGATCCTCGCGACCTCTACATCAGCATCGGCAGGCATCGCCGCGCCGGATCGCACATCGTGCTGCTGGCCCGAACGCCGTCGGGATTCATGGCACTTGACGACCGCCTCGGCCAGCCAATCGACGCGACGTCCGTCGCACAATTCACGCCGGTGATGACCATCGGTTACGGCAAGAGCTGGATCCACGGCCGGCGGATCGCGGGCATAGCCTCGCGGGCTGGCGCACGTTAGGCGGCGGCCACAGGCGGGATGGCGCTCGAACTGAAGGCGCGCTAGGCTAGCTGCGCCTTCCAAGGGAGACGTTCGATGCGCCTGGCCGCCGCCACCCTGTGCTTGTTTCTCCTCTCCAGTCCTTCGATTGCCGCGCTTCTAAGCGGCACAAAGGCTCCCGACTTCGTCACGGCCGGTTCGGTCGGCGGGAAGGAGTTCAAACTTCACCTCAAAGAGCAGCTCAGGAAGGGCCCGGTCGTCCTCTATTTCTTCCCCAAGGCGTTCACCGAGGGCTGCACGCTCGAAGCTCGTGCGTTCAGCCAGGCGATGCCGGAATTCAAGAAAGCCGGCGCGCAGGTTATCGGAATGAGTGCCGACGACCTTTCGACTCTCAAGCGCTTCTCCAAGGAGGAGTGTCGCGATGCGTTCCCGGTGGCAACGGCAACCCCGGAGGTCGTCAGGGCCTATGACGTCGTGCTGAAGCAGAAGCCGAGCCTGACCAGCCGAACCAGCTACGTCATCGCCCGCGATGGGCGGATCGTGATGGTCCACGACGATCTGAAGTGGAACGAGCATGTCGCCAAGACCCTTGCGGCAGTGCGCTCGCTGAAGCGTTGAGCCGATGACGAACCGAATCGCCAGCTTCGACGACTTTTGGCCCTATTACCTGCGCGAGCACAGCCGGCCGGCGACCCGGGCGCTCCATTATATCGGCACCAGCCTGGTTGTTGCGGTTGCGATCTACGCCCTGCTGACTGCCGCGTGGCTTCTGCTCCTTGCGATTCCGCTCGTCGGTTATTTCTTTGCCTGGGTCGGCCATTTCGGGATTGAGAAAAATCGGCCCGCGACCTTCACCTATCCGCTCTGGTCGCTGGGCGCGGACTTCAAGATGTGGTGGATGTGGCTGACTGGCCAGCTTGGGGCGGAGCTTCGACGGGCGGGGGTCAGCCCGCAGTGACCAGGCTGTTGGCGGTGTTCGCGTTCTTTTCCCTCTCCTCCTGCGCTTCCTCGCCGCGCCCACTCGTCTCACAGCTCGATGCGTTCATGGCCGCGATCGCGGACCATTGCGGCAAGGCCTATGCGGGTCGCGTCGTCACCACTGATCCCGCCGACAAGGACTTTGCCGGCAAACCGCTGGTGATGCACGTCCGCGAGTGCACGGCGAACGAGATCCGTATCCCGTTCCAGGTCGGCGAGGACCGTTCGCGAACGTGGGTCCTGACGCGGACTTCCAAGGGACTTCGGCTGAAACACGACCACCGGCACCCCGACGGCACGAGCGACGTCTTGACCATGTACGGCGGCGAGACCGTCGAACCGGGAAGCGCTTCGCGCCAAATCTTCCCGGTCGATGCCGAATCGGTCGCCTTGTTCACCCGCGAACGCCGGCAGGTGTCGAGCAGCAACGTCTGGGCGATGGAGGTCCACGATGACCGCTTCGCCTATGAGCTTCGCCGTCCGCCGATTCCGGGCGGGCGCTTCTTCCGGGTCGAGTTCGACCTGACCAGGCCCATTCCCGCCCCGCCGCCGCCGTGGGGCGCGCAATGATCGGCCAGTTGGTTATCGGCCTGGCGCTTGTCGGGATGACGGTCGTCATCCATGGCGGCGGGCTGATGCTGCTGTCGCGCTGGCGAAGTGTCGACGATATCGATCCGAACTCGGTCGCGCCGACCGATCTGCGCGACCTCGGCAACGCGCTTATCACGGTACTTGCCCTGTTTGCGCTGCATGGGGTGGAGATCTGGCTGTACGCCTTTTTCTATTCGATCATGGACGTCATGCCCGACCTCTACGACGCTCTTTATTTCTCAACTATGACCTATTCGACGCTGGGCTTCGACGACTCCGGCCTGGATTACCAGTGGCGGCTTGTCGCGGCGATCGAGAGTATCAACGGGCTGCTGCTGGTAGGCTGGTCGACCGCTTATTTCATCGGCGCGGTCGGGGCAAAACCCCGCTAATGGCCTGCAGTCCCTTGTGCCGGAGAGTTTCCGACATAGCTAGGGCAACGGACCTTTCTTGAGGAGACGAAGCGATGGCCCATGGCCCGATGGCATGCCCGACCGACGGAACGACGCTGGTAATGAGCGAGCGGCAAGGGATCGAGATCGACTATTGCCCAACCTGTCGCGGGGTGTGGCTCGACCGGGGCGAGCTCGACAAGATCATCGAGCGGAGCAGCGCCTCGGAAGCCGCGCCTCCGCCGCCGCCCCCGCAGCAGCAGCACCAGCCCCAGGCCGGCGCGCCGTGGGGCCAGCCGCCGCACCCGAGTCAGGGTTACGACCCGCGCTACGGGCACGGCCAAAAGA
>Ga0247822_10001801_pt1 | contig 13337 bp, 13 predicted proteins | sample 13C_Cellulose_Da_FD_192423 | JGI IMG/M metagenome (GOLD analysis project Ga0247822, IMG submission 192423) | Soil microbial communities from agricultural site in Penn Yan, New York, United States - 13C_Cellulose_Day30 | ecosystem: Environmental > Terrestrial > Soil > Agricultural land | place...
GGGCGAAGGCCGCCCTGGAAGGGAAGGACCTCTACGCCACCCTGGAGACGAGCAAGGGCACCATCGTGGTGAAGCTCTTCTCGAAGGACGCGCCGAAGACGGTGGCCAACTTCGTGTCCCTGGCCGCCGGTGAGAAGGAGTGGAAGGACCCCGCCACGCTGCAGATGACGAAGCGGCCGCTGTACGACGGGACGATCTTCCACCGCGTCATCCCCAACTTCATGATCCAGGGTGGAGACCCGCTGGGCCAGGGCGTCGGCGGCCCCGGCTACACCTTCGAGGACGAGTTCCAGGGCGGCCGGGTGTTCGACAAGCCGGGCATCCTGGCCATGGCCAACCGCGGGCCGGCCACCAACGGCAGCCAGTTCTTCATCACCGTGGCGGCCACTCCCTGGCTGAACAATCACCACACCATCTTCGGCGAGGTCGTGAAGAACTACGACGTGGTCGACAAGATCACCAAGGTGCAGCGCGATCCTCGGGATAGGCCCCTGGAGCCCATCACGCTCAAGAAGGTCACCATCAGCGACAAGAAGCCGTAGGCGCGCCATGCGACGCGTCGCTACGCGGCTCGGCGAGCTGGACTGCCAGGTCGTCGATGCCCTGCTGCCCGGCAGCTCACCGCAGCTCGCTGTCCTCTTGTGTCACGGCTACGGGGCGCCAGCCACGGATCTGGTGCCCCTGTCGCGCGAGCTGATGGAGCTGCGCCCCGAGCTGGCGCGGTATGCCCGCTTCGTGTTCCCCGCGGCGCCTCTGTCGCTGACGGAGCTGGGCATGCCTCACAGCGGGGCCTGGTTCCACCTGCCGATGGAGCTGCTGACGGGGAGACAGCGGGACTGGGAGGCGTACGCACGCGCCGTGCCCGAGGGACTTCCCGCCGCGCGCCGGGCGGTGATGAGCGCTGTCTCCGCGGTGTCGGCCGAGATGAAGCTGCCCTATGGGCGCATCGTGCTGGGCGGCTTCAGCCAGGGCGGCATGGTGACGACGGATGTGGCGCTGCGCCTGGAGGAGCCGCCCGCCGGCCTGTGCATCCTCTCCGGCACGCTCATCGCGCAGGAGGAGTGGAAGGCCCGGGCCGCGAACCGCAAGGGGCTGCCCGTCTTCCAGAGCCACGGGCGGTATGACGACATCCTCCCCTTCCAGGCTGCCGAGCGCCTGCGTGACCTGCTGGCAGAGGCCGGGCTGGGGGTGGAGTTCCTACCCTTCGATGGGCCCCACACCCTGGCTCCCGAGGAGCTCCATCAGCTGGCAGACTTCCTCGTCGCCCGGCTGGGTGCCCTCTGAGGAGGAGCGCGCCGTGTACCACGCGCGAGAGCTGACAGTGTCCACCCGGGGGCGGGGGTTCCACGACATCACCCCCGAGGTGCAGCGCGCCGTGAAGGAGAGCGGCATCCGCCAGGGGCTCTGCACGGTGTTTCTGCACCACACCAGCGCATCCCTCATCCTCTGCGAGAACGCGGACCCGGACGTGCGGCGGGATCTCGAGGCCTTCTTCTCGCGGCTGGTGAAGGATGGAGACACCCTGTTCCAGCATGATGCCGAGGGGCCGGATGACATGCCGGCGCACGTGCGCACGGTGCTGACGCAGAGCTCTCTGTCCATCCCCATCCAGGAGGGCGCAGCGGACCTGGGCACGTGGCAGGGCATCTACGTGTGGGAGCACCGGACCTCACCCCACCGGCGCCGCGTCACCGTCTCCGTGCTGGGCTGAGGCGGCACGCACTCTAGGGAGCTTGTGGGCCGGCTTCCCTTGCTGATGAAGTGTCCGCCATGGAAGCTCCTGTCTCCAGTCCCTCGGGCGCGATCTGTGCGCGCCACCCCACCGTCTCGGCTTTCGCCACCTGCACGCGCTGTGGAACCTATATCTGCACCAACTGCTATACGCTCGGCGGGGACGGCAACTACTACTGCCTCGAGTGCGACGAGCGGGTGCTGGATCTCGCGGAGCGAGGGGATCGCTTCATCGCCAACCTGGTGGACAACTTCATCCTGATGACGCCCCTGCTGGCGGGCATCTTTCTCGGAGCCCTCCTCGCGAAGAATAGCGCCCTCGCGGGTATCGCGATCCTCCTGGGCTCGCTCGGGAGCCTGGCGGTGGCCGGCTATCAGATCTATCTGGCCCAGTACGGCCAGAGCATCGGCAAGCGCATGCGCCACATCCGGGTGGTCCGCAACGATGGGAGCCCAGCCTCGCTGGCCCGGATCCTGCTGCTGCGCAACTTCGTCCCCGCGATCATCGGGAGCTTCTGCGGGCTCTTCGGCCTCGTCGATGTGCTGACGATCTTCGGTGAGGAGCGGCGCTGCATCCATGACCTGCTGGCGGACACCAAGGTCGTCAAGGTGAACTCCGACACGATCCTTGGCTGAGGCCGCGCCTCACCCTACTCCTCCGGCCCAGCCTCTCCGGGTGAGGGCGAGGGCACCTCCAGGCCGTACTTGCGCAGCTTGTCGTGAAGCGTCGCGCGGCCGATGCCCAGCCGCCGGGCCGCCTCGCTGCGGTTGCCTCCCGACAGCCGCAGCGCGTCCAGGATGAGGCCCCGCTCGTACGCCTCTACCTTCTCTTTGAGCCCCACGCCCGCCACTCCGCCTCCGTGGCCTGGCTCCTTCGCCGTGGGCTCCGCGGCCTGGGCCCCTGCCTCTGGAGCCACGGAGGGCTCTGGCGCGGGAAGCAGTCCCAGGTCCAGCTCTCCTTCACTGGAGAGCGCCACAAGGCTCTCCAGCGTGTTCTCCAGCTCGCGCACGTTGCCCGGCCAGGGCCACGCGAGCAGCCGCTCGAAGAAGCCAGGAGGGACCTTCAGCGGCCCCGTATGGAACCGATCGCTGAAGCGGTCCAGGAACATGCGCGTCAGCACCGGAATGTCCTCCGGCCGCTCGCGCAGCGGTGGCACCCGCAGGTGCACCACATTGAGCCGGTAATACAGGTCCTCGCGGAACCTGCCCTCCGAGGCCAGCTTCCGCAGATCCCGGTGCGTGGCAGCGACGATGCGCACGTCCACCTTCAGGACCCGATCCTCCCCCACCGGCCGCACCTCGCCCTCCTGGAGCACGCGCAGCAGCTTTGCCTGCAGCGGCAGCGCCAGCTCCCCCACCTCGTCCAGCAGCAACGTGCCACCATCCGCCTCGCGGAAGAGACCCGGCCTCTCCCGGTGCGCCCCCGTGAAGGCGCCTCGCGCATGTCCGAAGAGCTCCGCCTCCGCCAGCTCCGGCGTGAGCGAGGCACAGTTGAAGCGCAGATACGGGCGGCCCGCGCGAGGCGATGCCCGGACCAGCGCCTCGGCCACCCGCTCCTTGCCCGTGCCGCTCTCGCCCGTGAGGAGCACCGTCACGTCCCGGGGCCCTGCGCGCTGGACGAGCTGCGCCAGCCGGCTCATCGCCTCCGAGGCAAACACCAGCGAGCGGGACAGGTTCAGCTCTCCCGCCAGCCGCTCGTTGTCGTGCCGCAGCCGCACTGCCTCCAGCGCGCGTCCCACCACGGCCAGCAGCTCGTCCACGTCGAAGGGCTTGCGGAAGTAGTCGTACGCCCCCGCCTTCATCGCCTCCACCGCGTAGCGCTCCGAGCCGTGCGCGGTGATGACGATGACGCGCGGAGGATGCGGCAGCCCTTGCAGCCGACGCACCAGCTCCAACCCATCCATCCTGGGCATCCGCAGATCGGTGATCACCAGATCGCAGGCATGCGCGGCCAGCCGCTCCAGGGCGATCTCTCCATCCGCCGCCTCGTCCACCTCGACTCCCGAGAGGCTCGCGAGCGTCTCCTTCAGCGTGTAGCGGACGCCCGCATCGTCGTCCACGACGAGGACCCGTGGGTGGGCGCCCTCCGAAGCTCCCCTAGGCATGAACCACCTCGCGCACGGGACCGAGGACGCCCGCGGGCAGCTCCCGTGGGAGCATCAGCTCCGCCACGCATCCACCCTGTGCTCTGCTCTCCAGCGTCACCTCGCCCCCATGCTGCCGGGCCAGCGCGCGCGCCACTGTCAGCCCCAGCCCGGAGCCCCGCGCCTTGGTGGTGACTCCCGCCTCGAAGGCGCGCCCGGCCAGCTCTGGCGCCAGCCCCGGCCCTTCGTCACGCACCGAGACTCGCGCGTCACCCGCGGGCGTGGTCTCCACCACCACCGTCACCCTGCCTCCCGGGGAGCTGGCCTCCAGGGCGTTGTGGAGCAGGTTCATGAGCACCTGCTTCACCTTGCGCGGATCGCACGCCGCGCTCACCGGCCCCGAGCCCACCCGCTCCAGCCGCACACCCCGCTCGCCAGCGAGTCCCTCGTGCAGCACGAGCGCCTCATCACACAGCGCCACCAGATCCACCGAGCTCACCGTCAGGGGCACCAGGGGCCTGGAGAAGTTGAGGAACTCCTCCAGGATGCTCTGCATGCGCACCACCTCCGCCGTGAGCACCTGCAGCCGCTCGGCTGGCTGGGCCCGCCCCGGCTCGCGCGCCATGAGCTGGGTGAGCCCTTTCACCGTGGCCAGCGGGTTCTTCAGCTCGTGGGCGATCTCGGCGGACAGCGCCTCCAGCTCCCGCGCATGGGCCCGGTGCACGGCCAGCAGCTCGTCCCGCTGGGCCAGGGCCTCGGCCAGCATGTTGTCGAAAGTGCGGCGCAGCGCAGCGCCCACGAAGGTGGCTCCCACGCACAGCCCTCCCAGCACCGTCACGCCCACGCCCAGCCACACAGGCGGTGGCGAGCCCAGATAGGGCAGCGGCAGCCCGGGCAGCCATCCGGAGAGCTGGGCCACCGCCATGGCCGTGAGCGCCACCAGCTGCGCCAGGAGCAGCCACCAGCGCTGCCGCGTCCCGGGGGAGGCCAGGCTGCCCACGAAGGCAACTGGAAGGATGGTGGGAAGGACCGGGCTGGTGATGCCTCCCGTCCCCAGCACGAAGCTCTGCTGGACGAGCAGACCCACCCAGATGTTGAGCGGGATGCTGCGCGCGGTAAAACCCTCACGGGCATAGCGGCGCGCCTCGTAGATGGAGAACCCGGCCGCGCCGAGCACCAGCCCCCCCACCCAGATCTGCCTCCAGGGCACCGGATCCAGCAGGGTGGCCGCCACCGCCAGCAGCGCAATCACCAGGCCGACCTGCAGACGCATCCGCACCATGCGGCCAAAGGTCCGCCCCAGGTGCTTGATCTGGATGTCGTCGAAGTTGCGCAGCGTCTGCGTGTACACGGCAACCTCCGCTCTCCGCCTGGAGCCGTTCATGGCACGCCCGCGCGGCCTCCTTCAATGACGCGCAGGGGCTCACCCTTCGCTTTGCGACGCTTGGGAGGCGAGGACGGCTCGGCAGGGGGGAGCCCCGCCCGAGGCGTTGCCTGGGAGCTTCGGCACGGGCGGCACTGCCGAGGTGCACGCAGCGGGGAATAAACGAACAGGAGCAGGCTGAACATGGGGCCTCCGCCAGGGGCGCGCACGAATTGGCGCCAGAGCTTCGGCAGAGCAATGGCAGTGCCACAGGCGTTCCCTCGAAGAGAGGAGGAAGCCGCCGGGATCCCGAACGGAGGTGCCGGATTTCCGGCAGGGGCCCCGCGCGAAGTCCCGGCGGCTGCTCCCCCACGCTCCTCTGAGGCACCACCGGCATGTCCCTTGCTGTTTCTCTGGATGGGCCGAGGCCCTGCTCGCCTCAGCCCAGAGGAGGGAGCATGCGACGCGCCGTCGTGCTGTTCATCGTCCTGGTGGTCCTGCTGGGGACCCTGCTGGGCCTGCGACTGGTGCGCGATCGCCGGGCGGCGAAGGGCCCGCCGGGCGGCTCGGGAGTGGTGGAGGGCACCGCCGTGGACGTGCGCTCGCGCCTCAATGCCCGCGTGGTCTCGCTCCATGTGGAGGAGGGCGCCCGCGTGGAGAAGGGCGCGCTCCTCGCCATGCTGGACTGCACGGAGCCCGAGGCTCTGCTCGCCGAGGCGGAGGCCCGGCTGTCCATGTCCCACGCCCAGGCGCAAGCAGCACAGGCCGTCGCGCTTGCCTCCCTGCGGGCCAGCGAGGCTGCCGCTGCACAGGCCGATGGAAGCCAGGCACAGATCGAGTCCCTCGCTGCACAGCAGGGGCTGGCCTCCCGCCAGGCCGAGCGCATGGAGCAGATGGGAGAAGCCGTCACTGTTGCCGCTCGAGATCAAGCCCGAGCCCAGGCAGACGTGCTGACCCAGCAGCTCGCCGCCTCGCGGCACTCGAGTGCCGCCACCAGCCGGCAGGCGCGCGCTGCCTCCGAGCAGGAGCGGGCCAGCCGCGAGCAGGCTTCAGCCGCCATGCAATCAGTCCAGGCCGCCGAGGCCTCCGTGCGTCGCGCGCGCCAGTCCGTCGCTGAGTGCGAGCTGCGGGCTCCCCTGCTGGCCTCCGTGGAGACCCTCGCGCTGGACGAGGGTGAGCTGGCCATGCCGGGCACCGTGGTCGCGCGGCTGGTGGATACGCGCAAGCCACGCGCCACCTTCTACCTGCCGAACGCGGAGCTGGCCGCCGTCCGTCCGGGAGAACCGGCCACCGTGCGCGCGGATGCGTATCCGGATCGCAGCTTCGCCGCCCGTGTCATCACCGTGGCGCCCGAGGCCGAGTTCACACCGCGCAATGTGCAGACTCGCAGCGACCGGGATCGGCTCGTCTACCCCGTGGAGGTCCGCATCGAGGATCCCGAGGGGTTGCTGCTTCCCGGCATGCCTGTGGAGATCACCCTCTCACCCCGCTCCGGGGCAGTAGCGGAGCGGCGGCCATGAGCGCGCCCGAGGTGGATCTGGAGGTCTCGGGCTTACGCCGTGCCTTCGGTGCCACCCAGGCGCTGCGAGGAGTGTCCCTGGCCGTGCGCCGCGGCGAAGTCTACGGCCTGGTGGGTCCGGACGGCGCGGGGAAGACGACGGCCATCCGCATGCTGGCGGGGTTGATGCGCCCGGATGAGGGCCATGTGCGAGTGCTGGGCGAGGATCCGGCGCGCCCACGCAGCCCGGTGCGCGAGCAGCTCGGGCTGGTGCCCCAGCGCAACAGCCTCTATGGCGATCTGAGCGTGGACGAGAACCTGCGCTTCTTCGCGAAGCTGTTCGGCCTGTCCCCCTCGGACTTCGAGGCGAGGCGCGAGCGTCTGCTCTCCATCACCCGGCTGGGGCGCTTCACGGACCGGAGGGCGGACGCGCTGTCCGGCGGCATGTACACGAAGCTGGCGCTGGCGTGCGCGCTGCTGCACCGGCCTCGCGTGCTGCTGTTGGACGAGCCCACCAATGGCGTGGATCCAGTGAGCCGCCGCGAGCTGTGGGAATTGCTCTACGGGCTGGTGCACGAAGGCATGACGCTGGTGGTGTCCACGCCGTACATGGACGAGGCAGCTCGCTGCCACCGCGTAGGCCTGCTGTACGCGGGCGAGGTGATCGCCGAAGGTGCGCCGCGAGAGCTGGCGCGCGAGCATGGCCTGGCGCCTGGCGACTTCGAGGCGGTGTTCCTAGAGCTGATTCGCAGGAGGGCCGCATGAGCGCCATCGAGGTCCAGCACCTGTCGCGCCGCTTCGGCGGGTTCACCGCGGTGGACGACGTGAGCTTCTCCGTAGAGGCAGGGGAGATCTTCGGCTACCTGGGAGCCAACGGCGCTGGCAAGTCCACCACCATCCGCATGCTGTGTGGGCTGCTGAAGCCCTCGGGGGGACACGCGCGGGTGGCGGGCTTCGACGTGGCGAGCGAGCCCGAGCGCGTCAAGAGCAGCATCGGCTACATGTCCCAGCGCTTCTCGCTGTACCTGGATCTGAGCGTGCGCGCCAACCTGGAGTTCTTCGCCTCGGCGTATGGGGCTCATGGCGCCGCCTTGCACGCGCGCATCGACGAGATGCTGGAGCGCATGCAGTTGGTGCCTGTGCAGGACGAGGTGACAGGGAGCCTGCCCGGCGGCATCCAGCAGCGCGTGGCGCTGGCAAGCGCGGTGCTGCACCGCCCACGCATCGTCTTCCTGGACGAGCCCACCGCGGGAGTGGATCCCCTGCAGCGGCGCGGCTTCTGGCAGCTCATCCGCGAGCTGTCCGCACAGGGCACCACGGTCTTCGTCACCACGCACTACATGGACGAGGCCGAGTACTGCGCACGCATTGGCATCATGGTGGACGGGAGGCTGGTGGCGCTGGACACGCCGGAGGGGCTCAAGCGGGCCTACGCACCGGGGCGGGTGCTGGAGGTGCGAGGCCCTGGCCTGTCACGGGCGCTCGATGGACTGAGGAGCGAGCCGGGAGTGCTGGATGTGAGCCGCTTCGGCGCTGGCGCCACCGTCCGGGTGGATCCGGAGTGCATGCCTGCGGAGTCTCTCGCGCGCCTGCTGCGGGCGCGGGGAGTCGAGCCGCTGGAGATGGATGAGGCCGCGCCCACGCTCGATGACGTCTTCCTGACCCTCACCTCGGCCGCAAGCGGGAAGGAGTGACGTGTCATGGCGGCCACTTCTCTCCGCCGCATCCTGGGCCGCACACTCGCCATGGCGGAGAAGGAGGTGCAGCACATCCGCAGAGACGTGCGCACGCTGTACCTGGCCCTGGCCATGCCTGTGTTGATGCTGGTGCTGTTCGGCTTCGGCATCAGCTTCGACGTGGACCACCTGGAGCTCGCGGTGGTGGATCAGGACCGGAGCGAAGCCTCCCGCGCGCTGGTGCGTCACTTCACCGCGGCCCAGGAGTTCACCGCCGTGCAGGAGGGCACCTCTCCCGAGGAGGCGATGCAGGCGCTGCGGCGAGGGCATGCCGTGGCGGTGCTGGTGGTGCCGCGCGGGTTCTCCCAGGACATGATGCGGGGCAGCGCCCAGGTGCAGCTCCTGCTGGATGGTGCGGACGGGAACACTGCGACTCAGGCGCTCGGAAAGGCTCAGGCCCTGGTGCAGGCCGCGTCCCAACGGCTCAGGCCTCCAGGAGCTTCCTTACCTGCCCCTCCGTTGGAAGTCCGAGTCCGCACGTTGTTCAACCCGACAGGACGCTCGGCGCTGTACCTGGTACCTGGGCTGGCGGCGTATCTGCTGGCCATTGTCGCGGTGCTCATCACCGCGCTCACCGTGGCGCGCGAGTGGGAGCGAGGCTCCATGGAGCAGCTCTTCGCCACACCGGTAGGCCGGCTGGAGATCGTCGTGGGCAAGCTCCTCCCCTACCTGGGCATCGGTCTGCTGCAGGTGCTGCTGGTGCTCACAGTGGGAGCGTGGGTGTTCGGCGTGCCCGTGCGCGGCAGCCTGATGGCGCTGGGACTGGCCGCCCTGCTGTTCCTCATCGGCATGTTGGGGCAGGGGCTGCTGATCTCCGTGGTGACGCGCAACCAGGTGGTGGCCACCCAGCTGGCCACGATGACGTCCATGCTACCCTCCATGCTGCTCTCGGGCTTCATCTTCCCCATCGAGAACCTGCCACTGCCGCTGCGTCTGCTCAGCACGCTGATCCCCGCGCGCTACTTCGTGAGCACACTGCGCGGGGTGCTCTTGCGCGGCAATGGGCTCGCCGAGCTGTGGCCGCAGCTGGTGGCGCTCACCCTCTTCGCGGCGCTGATGCTGGCGGCCGCCATGGGCCGCTTCCAGCGGCGGTTGGATTGAGAGGAGGACCGGGCCATGCATCCGCTCCTGGTGCAGTACCGCGCGGTGGTGGTGAAGGAGGTGAGGCAGACGGTGCGTGACAAGCGCGTGCTGGCCCTGCTCACCTTCGCGCCCCTGATGCAGCTGTTCGTCCTGGGCTTCGCCGTCGACTTCGACGTGCGTCATGTGCCCACCACCGTAGTGGATCGGGACCGCACTCAGGAGAGCCGGGAGCACGCTCGCAGTCTGCTGGCCAGTGACACGCTGGAGCTGAAGGCTGAGCCTTCAGACGAGCACACTGCCGTGCAGCTCCTGGAGCAGGGCGATGCAGCCGTGGCACTCGTGTTCCCTCCAGACTTCCAGCGGGACCTGCTGCGCGGAGAGGGTGCACAGGTGCAGGCCCTGGTGGATGGCTCGGATCCAGTGCGCTCGGCTGCGGCGGCGACTGCCGTAGCCCTGCATGCGGCAGAGCGGACCACCCAGCGATTGCAGGAGCAGGCTCAGGCACGCGGAGAGACGCCCCCCAGTCCACCCGTGGAGCTGGTACCGCGGGTCCTCTACAACCCGACGCTCTCGACAGCCGTGTACGTGGTGCCCGGCATCATGGCCATGCTTCTGCTCATCGTCACCACGGTGACGATGGCCATGGGCCTGGCCCGCGAGCGTGAGAGCGGCACGCTGGAGCAGCTCCAGGTGACGCCGTTGCGGCCGGGTGTGCTGATGGTGGGCAAGGTAACGCCGTTCATCCTCATCGGGCTGGTGGACGTGGGGCTGGCACTCACTGTCGGAACGTGGGTGTTCGGAGTGCCGTTGCGTGGGAGCCTATGGCTGGTAGCGGGCGCGACACTGCTGTACGTGATGTCCACGCTAGGCGTGGGGTTGCTCATCGCCACGCTGAGCCGCACGCAGCAGCAGGCCTTCGTGGGAGGCTTCCTCTTCCTTCTGCCAGCAGTGCTCCTGTCTGGAGTGCTCACGCCGCTTCGAGCCATGCCGGACTGGCTGGCCTGGCTCACCTGGCTCAACCCGGTGCGCTACTACGTGGAGGTGCTGCGCGGCGTATTGCTCAAGGGCGCCAGCCTCGCCGACCTCTGGCGCCAGCTACTGCTGCTGGCCCTCTTCGGCGCAGCCGTGCTGACAGTGGCGTCACGGCGCTTCCACAAGACGGCGGCGTGAAGAGGGAGCGCGAAATGTGCAAGAAGCCCGGGGATACGTGTGTCCTCGCAGGCTCGGCTCAGTGCCTGTGCCCGGGGCCTGTCAACGCCTCAAGGGCCGCGGAGATCGAGGACTCCGCCAAGGAGGTCTGCTGCGGAGGAGCGGCGGTGGAGTGCGCCGCCTTCTCGAATCCACGCTGCGAGAACGGCCGATGCGTGGCGGACAGGCTCTGAGTCTGTGAGCGGTACTGCGGCAGTGGAGTTGGCGTCAAAGTAGAAGAGCTGCCAGCGCCTCCGTGTCATCCTCAGCGCGACCCGCCACTCTGAGCTGAGGTTTGCCATGCCTATGCATCGTGCCGCTGAATCTCTCCAGGAGACACGACGGTGGCCCCGTCGTAGCGCTGCGTTTCTGGTGCTACTCATGCTGGGTGTCAGCTGCGCTTCGGACATGTCCGCTGAGCTGCCAGAGCAAGCGCTCGAGCAGCAATACCCTGGTACGGAAGCCGAAGCCGAGGCGAACACGGAAGAGCGGGTTCTCGTTGTCCTGTCCACGAACTTCCCGGCGACACGCATCAGCCAGGAGCAGTTCACGAAAGCCCTCGTGAACCTCGTCAAGGACATGCCTCTGCCTGAGAAGGGGGCCTCGCGGCCTCTGCCTGACACGGGCCGCAGAATCGTACTCACCTCCGGTTCAGCCACAGGAGCGGCGTGGCAGACACCCCTTGCTCAAGACTACGGCCGCCTCTGCGCACAACGCGGCACTCCTGGCGATTGCCTCGACCGCTTCGGTGACGGTCCTGAGCTGGACAATGATGACAAGCGCGCCATCTCGCTGGCCCTGGCCATCGGTCCTGCCCTCGACGCAGCGAACGCGGAGATCCGGGCCATGATTTCCCCAACGCGGCTGTTGACCTTGGTGAGCCTCAGCATCACGGGCTACATGGCATTGTTGGTAGTCCCCGAGCCCTTCTCAAAGGGAGTGGCGGCAGTAGCCACCGTCCTCTTGTGGGGCTACCTGGGCTGGGAGTTGTGGGACCTTATCCGAGCCTACGTCCGGCTCTCGGAAGAGTCCGCGCAAGCCACCCGCTTCGATCAGCTCCGAGAGGCGGGCAATCGGTTCGCCAGCACCATCGGCCCCAACAGCGTGCGCATCATTGTCCTCGTAGGCACAGCGGCGGTGGGTGGAACGCTCTCACTCGCCTCCAAGGCGCCGAAGCTGCCGGGCTTCGGACAAGTCGCACGCACAGCGGAGGCGTCCGGGGGCGTTCGTGCCTCAACGGCAGCGGCCAGCGCGGAGAGGATCATCCTCTCGGCATCCGAAGGCTCGATCCGCGCCATTCTCCCCCGCAACGCGATGGCCATGAGCAGCGAAGGCAGCCAGGCCACGGCTCGCGCGGGGGCACTCGTCTCCAAGACTTATCGTGCCTTCAAGTCCTTCAGGGCGCTCAAGAGGGCTATGGGGAGTGCAGGTGAGGGCAAGAGCTGGCACCACATCATCGAGCAGCACGCGGGCAACGCGAAGCGGTTTGGCGCCGAGGCGCTCCACAACACCGAGAACGTCATCAAGGTGGAGACCGAGGTCCATACGCAGATCAGTGCCTTCTACTCGTCCGGCCGGCCGGAGCTAGGAGGCATGGTCGTGCGAGAGTGGCTCCGCACGCAGTCCTACGAGCAACAAAGAGCCTATGGCCTGAAAGTCCTACGAAGGTTCGGGGTCATCCCATGAGAAAGTCTCAGTTGAAGACCTTCCCGACAGAGCGGCTTGTCGAAGAATTCAGAAGGCTCTCCGCCGAGCACGGACATGCACTTGAAGCATCCAACGCCCGCGCAGCCAATCGCAAATTCCCCACCCTCGTGGCCATCATCGATGAACTTCGCGCAAGAGGCCTCGAAGCTCAACGCCAGCTATCGAAGCTGCTGGTTGATCCAGATCCTTCAACCCGCTACTGGACGGCCGGTGCCGTCCTGGATTTCGTTCCCAGCGAAGCGGAGCAGGTGCTTGAGGAACTCTCGCGCACTCAGCGGAACACGCTTGGATTCAGCGCGGATTGGACGCTGGAGCTATGGCGTGAAGGGACTTACAATCCCCCCTGGGCTCCCTTACGCAACGGCAAATGATCACTCGGGCCTACGACGCTCTTTGGAGCACAGACCGCGCAATGAGCCTCAGTACGTCCAGGGGAAGCGCGAGAAGTTGCGCTTGCGCTTCTGCACGAAGGCGTCGCGGCCCTCCTGGGCCTCCTCGGTGCCGTAGGCCAGGCGCGTGGCCTCGCCAGCGAAGAGCTGCTGCCCCACCAGCCCATCGTCCGGCAGGTTGAAGCCATACTTGAGCATCTTGATGGCCGTGGGGCTCTTGGTGTTGATCTCCGCCGCCCAGTCGAGCGCGAAGTCCTCGAGCTGCGCGTGCGGCACCACCGCGTTGACCATGCCCATCCGGTGTGCGGCGGCCGCGTCATAGGTGTCGCCGAGGAAGAAGATCTCCCGGGCGAACTTCTGGCCGACCTGCCGGGCCAGGTAGGCGGAGCCGAAGCCGCCGTCGAAGCTGCCCACGTCGGCGTCGGTCTGCTTGAACCGGGCGTGCTCGGCGCTGGCCAGGGTGAGGTCGCAGACCACGTGCAGGCTGTGCCCGCCGCCCGCGGCCCAGCCGGGCACCACGCAGATGACCACCTTCGGCATGAACCGGATCAGCCGGTG
>Ga0247822_10001802_pt1 | contig 13336 bp, 9 predicted proteins | sample 13C_Cellulose_Da_FD_192423 | JGI IMG/M metagenome (GOLD analysis project Ga0247822, IMG submission 192423) | Soil microbial communities from agricultural site in Penn Yan, New York, United States - 13C_Cellulose_Day30 | ecosystem: Environmental > Terrestrial > Soil > Agricultural land | place...
CTGCTCGGGGGACCTCTGCAGCAGTTCCCGCCGCGTGACCACCAGGGTGACGTAGGGGTTGAAGCCCTCGTCAGCGACCTTGAATACGACCGGTTCCGCGCCCTGCTTCTTGGCGACGAGCGGCTCGGAGGTGAGGAAGCACTGCTGAGCATACTCCTTGTCCGCCACGAAGCGCGCCACGCCCCCGCTGTAGGGGACGACCTTCATCTTGTCGAAGCCGTACTTCTTCTTCAGGAAGACCGTATAGGGCGCACCGGGCTCGATCGCTAGCGTACCGCCAGCGGAGAGGAGCTGCTCCAGCGACGTGATCCCCCGGGAGGCGTGGGCCATGATGGCCATTGGAGACACCTGGTACACGGCGAACAGGGGCACCAGATCCGCGCCTCGGGACCGGGCCACCAGCAGCTCGTCCGCGCTGGTCGTACCGAAGTCCGCCTTGCCCGTGGCCACCATCTGAGGCACGGGAGCCCCAGCGCCGCCACCGAGCACCTCCACCTCCAGCCCATTGCGGGCGAAGGCTCCGGTCTCGCGCGCGGAGTAGAAGCCACCGAACTCAGGCTCGGGCACCCAGTCCAGCGCGAGCTTCAGTTTGGCGGGCGCAGGCTTCGTGGCCGCCGGCGCGCTGGCACCCTCACCTGCTGGCGCCGCAGGGGCGGGCTTCTCCCGGTTGCAGCCCGCTGCCAGCGCCGACAGGCACCACAGCACGCCAACCCAGCACACCTTCTTCATGAATCCTTCCTCCACGGGTGAAACCTCATGAAGCCGAGGGGTGCCAGCGCCGGAGCAACCGCGCTCCCGCCAGGCTCACCGCCCCGAACAGGACGATACCCAGTCCGGCGGCACACAGCACCGCCGCAAACATCAGATCCGTGCGCAGCTGCCGGTACGACGCGAGCACCAGGATCCCCAGGCCGGCCGTGCCCTCCGAGAACCCGGCCACGAACTCGCCGACGATGGCGCCGATGACGGCCAGGCCCGAGGCGATCCGCAGCCCCGTGAAGATGTGGGGCAAGGCGCTGGGCAGCTCCAGCTTGAGCAGCGTGGCGAGCCGGCGCGCGCCATAGAGGCGGAACAGGTCGCGCAAGGCCGGGTCCACCGAGCGGATGCCGCTGAGCGTGTTGGCGATGACAGGGAACACCGAGACGATGAAGGCCGAGGCAGCCACGGCCCGCTGCCCGGGACCGAACCACAGCACCAGCAGCGGCGCGATGGCGACGATGGGGACCGTCTGCAGAAAGAGGGTGTACGGGTAGAGAGCGCGCTCGAGCAGCCGCGAGGAGGAGAGCAAGACGGCGACAAGGGCCCCGGCCAGGGCGCTCAAGCCGAAACCAGCCAGGGCGGCCTCGGCGGTGACCCAAGCGCTGGCGGCGAGCTGTGAGGCGTCCTTCACCCCGCTGGCGAACACCGCCGACGGTGGAGGCAGGAGGAAGGCCTGCACCTCCAGGAGGCGCACGCCTCCCTCCCACAGAGCCAGCAGCGCGAAGAGCGCGGCCACGGGAGGGAGGACCGAGCGGAGCAGGACGGAGCGCACCCCTAGGCCCCTCCCCGTTCCAGCGCCTCGGAGAGCGCCATCACCTCGCGAGCAAAGGCAGGCTCCAAGCGCAGCGCTGCGGTGCGCTGGCGAGGCAGCTCCAGCGTCCGGTCCAGCACCACCCGGCCGGGACGTGGAGAGAACAAGAGGATCCGCTCGGCCAGCCAGGCGGCCTCGGAGAGCGAGTGGGTGACGAAGAGCACCGTCATCCCGAGTTGGTGCCAGAGCGCCCGCAGCTGTTCATCGAGCCTGCCGCGGGTGAGCTCATCCAGCGCCCCGAAGGGCTCATCCATGAGCAATAGCCGGGGCCTCGTGACCAGGGCTCGGGCGAGCGACACGCGCATGCGCATGCCCCCGGAGAGCTCCGCCGGGTAGCGGGCGGTGAAGTCACCCAGCCCCACCTGAGCGAGCACCTCGCGAGCGGCGGCGCGCCGTTCAGGCCGGCTCACTCCGGACAGCTCCAATGGCAGCGCGGCGTTGTCGAGCACGGAGCGCCAGGGCAGCAGGTGCGCGTCCTGGAAGACATAGGCGATGGGAGCACGTGAGCCCCGGGCCTCGCCTGGCGCGGGGGTCAGCACGACGCGGCCCCGGGTCGCCGAGTCCAGACCAGCGATGATGCGCAGCAGGGTGGACTTGCCGCAGCCCGAGGGTCCCACCAGGGCCACGAAGGCGCCGGGGGAGATCTCGAGCTCCACACCCTCCAGCGCGGCCACGCCTCCTGGGAAGACGCGATGGACCTGCTCGACGCGCACGCCGATCCCGCTGCCGGTCGGAGAGAGGTTCGCGGCGGGCGGCGCTGGCTCGTGGCCAAGGGAGGGCATTGCTAGCTGGTGAGGATGATACGGCCACCCTGCATCGCGCGGCGCACCATCGCCAGGGCCTGCTCGGAGGCAGCCTCGGCCTCGGTGAGGCGGCGCAGGCACAGCGGTCCTTGCTGCGTCGTCACCGCGCGCTTGAGATCGGACAGCAGCATCATCGCCGCCTGCATCATCTCCTTGCCCTGCGGCGTCTCCTCAGGGGGCTTGCCGGCCTTCTCCGCCAGGTACTCGGTGAAGCGCTTCACCACTGCCGCCGTCTTTTCCGGATCGAACTGCTCCAGCAGCCCCTTGATGCGCGAGGGGTTGATCTGAATGAGGCGCAGCGCGCCCACCTTGGCGAACGAGGGGTGCGGCAGGCCAATCTCCTGGACGTCGAAGATGCCCAGCAGCCCCTCCTCCGGGGCCTGGTGAGCGTGCGGCACCACGTCCACGAAGAGCGCCAGCGGCTCGACGCCCTTCTTGAAGGCCTCGATCTCCTCGTCATCCAGCGGCGGGAACTGCTGCGGCACACCGATGAAGAGCAGCGGCAGGACGATCTCTCCCCAGAACTCCTCGGGCGCGCAGCCGGTGCCACCCGCGGTGGCAGACAGGTGGGCCATCAGCTCCACCAGCCGCGGCGCGCGCTCCACCTGGTCCACCAGGGCCTTGCCGGGCTCCAGCCGCTGCAGAGACATGACGATCTGCCCTTCGAACTGCTGGCGGGCCTCCTGCGGCAGCGGCGGCTGCGTGCGGCCCAGCGCGTCCTTCACTTCACGCGCCAGCGCCTCGGGCTTCGCCTCGAAGGTGCTCTTCGCCTTGGCCGGATCCAGCACCACGAACTGGAGGAAGCCCGGATCGAACAGCCGCTGGTAGTCCGCAGGCCCCAGCTTGGGCTGACCGCCGCCCAGCGAGATGGCCGCGGTGGGGTTGAACTTCACCTGCGCCAGCGAGCCGCGGATGTCCGAGGCCAGCTTGTCCAGCAGCGCCAGCTTGCCCTGGCTCATCGCATCCATCGCCGCGCCGAAGGGCGACAGCATGATGATCGCGTCCGGGAAGCCCAGCGTGGCGCCCTCAGGCGAGTCCCGGTTGGGGAACCAGAAGGCCTGGTGCTCCATGGCCATGCGCGTGGCGAACGCCCCCGCCAGCCCCAGCGCCACCGTCTGATGCTCCGGGCGGTTCGCCTGGAAGGCGCCCCCCAGCAACTTGATGACGCCCTGCTCCACCTCGGTCCAGGGCGCCTTCAGGAGATCCACGGGCTGCCCTGCCACCTTCTCGAGAGCGGCCGCGAGCTGGCTCTGGGCCTGGAACACGTGCTGGGGCACAGGGAGGGACTGAGGGACGGGCTGCTGGGCCATGTCACATCCTGGAAGGAGGAAACGTGCGGTCCCCTTATCGTGAAAAACGTGCCCTTTGCTACGTTTTGTGCCCCTAGGATGGGGATATGAACACGCGCCGTCCGGGGCTCTGGGGCTTTCCCCTCCTCGCCTGCCTGCTGCTTCTGAGCTCGGGGTGCGCATTCGTCACACCTCGGTTTTCCCAGGATGTCCAGGCGTCCTTTGCCCGGGACGAGATGCGGAAGCTCACCACGCGCTCCATGGAGATCTACTACCCGGAGCAGCTGAAGCCTGCGGCGCTGCGGATCGCCGCGCGGGTGGAGGAGTGCGTGGACCGGCTGCGGGAGCTGTCCTGGAGCAAGCGCCCGAGGGATCGGCTGCTCATCTACCTGACGAGCGTGGGCTTCAACAACGCGTACGTGCAGCCGGACCTCGTGAGCACGCCCCAGCAGATGGTGATGCCGACGCACATGAGCGTGGAGCTCTTCCACCTGATGGATCTGGGTCAGACGCAGCTGGGCGACGTGGGGTGCCACGAGGCCGTCCACTACGTGCAGATGCAGCAGGTGGAGGGGCTCTGGCAGGGCATCAACTACGTGACGGGCGGCATCTTCCAGCCCAACATCTTCACGGAGTCCTGGTTCCTGGAGGGGCTGGCCACGTACTACGAAGGCCACTTCGACCGGGAGACAGGACGCCCGCATAGCCCCATCTGGCGCGGATGGTTCGAGGCCATGGTGCAGGCGCGCGGAGGAGAGCTGAACCCCGGGCACATGTCGCCGGATCAACGGGAGGCGGACCCGTTTGGCGGCAGCTACCTCACGGGCAGCCACTTCGTGGGGTGGCTGGTGCGCACGTACGGCGAGAAGAAGCTCTGGGCGCTGATACACGAGCAGGCGCAGTCCTGGGCTCCTCCCTTCGGCGTGACGCTGCGCTTCAGGAGCGTGTACGGGAAGACGATCGGCGGGCTGTTCGACGACTTCTCTGAGTCACTGAGGAAGGACCTGGTCCGGCGCGAGCGCCCGTCCACGCAGAAGGTGCTGATCCCCAACGTGGGGTACTTCGTACGGATGACGTCCTCGCCTCGGGACGGCGCGCTGGCGCTGATCCACCTGGGGCGCGAGGAGACGACGCACCTCACCGTGCGAGAGCGGGATGGCTCGGTGCGCTTCTCGCGCGATCTGACCCTGCTGCTGCCGGGGCGCGAGTGGATCGCCAATACCCCGACGGTGATGAGCGGCATGTCCTTCACGCGCGATGGCACCCTGCTCTACGTGGTGGCCGCCGACATCAACGTCGAGGGGGCCTTCATGTCCCGGCTGTGGCGGGTGGACGCGCGCACGGGTGAGGTGCTGCGCACCTGGGAGATCAGCGACAGCATGGGCGGCAGCGTCACGCCGGATGGCCGCAGCTACGTCCTCGTGGATATGAAGGGCGGCGACAGCGCGAACCTCGTGCGCATGGATCTGGAGACAGGCCAGCAGGAGCCGCTCACCCGCTTCGAGGGCCTCAGCTCGCTTGGGGCGCCCGCGGTATCTCCGGATGGCCAGCGGGTGGTGTTCTCGATGCGCGGCCCCGAGGGTTGGGATCTGGCGCTGCGTGGACCGGATGGGAGCGTGAGCTGGCTTACGCGGGATGGGCGCTTCAACTACTCGCCCCAGTGGGTGGATGACGATCAGGTGCTCTTCCTGCGCGAGCAGGACAGGCGGCTGCAGGCCCACGTGTTGAGGCTCTCCACCGAGGAGCTAGCCACCGTCACGGACGCGCCGCACCTGGTGATGGATGTCCAGCCCACGGGTGACAGGCAGGTGGCGTTCCTCAACCGGGACGGCTTCGACTTCTCGCTCGATCAGGTGCCACTCCCGGTACTCGCGGAGGCGGCACCTCAGCCCCCAGCAGCCGAGGCTCTTCCACCCGAGCTACCTACCCCACCCACTCCCGAAGAGACAACGCCGGCTCCGGTGGGCCCCGCCCTGGCCACGGTGCCAGTGGCCGATGCGCCGATGGCCGAGCCCCCTCCGCCTCCTGGCAACAAGGTGGACGTCATCTCCGACGAGCCCTACTCCCCGCTCGAGCGGCTCATCTACCCGGAGCTGCGAGTCCCGTTCGCCTACGCCTACCGGGATCCGGATACGGAGGAGGTCAACTTCGTCGGCTTCGTCTCGCTCGCGGGGCAGGATCGGCTCGGCTTCCACGCCTGGGCGATCAACGCCAGCTACGACTCGGGCTTGAACAACCCGGAAGTCTCGGTGAGCTACGGCAACGCGCAGCTCGCTCCCTGGTACGTCCTGACCTCCGTCTTCTACGGGAAGGATGAGGAACAGCAGAACGCCCAAGCCTCCATCTCCGCGTCCCGGAGCTTCTGGACCACACCCGTCTCGATCGGACTCTTGGGCCTGCGGCGCCAGTACTTCAACGCCAACGGCACCCCGCGCGAGCTCACATGGCTGTTCGGCCCGGAGATCGCGACGTCCTACTTCGCTGGAGCGGGCACCGCGTATGGCGGTACCCAGCAGGGGCTCGGGCTCTCATTGTCCGCGGGCGTCTTCCCGCGCGTCTTCGGCACCAACGCCACGATGGGGGACGTCCGTGTGGGGGTGGATACGTTCCTCGGCGGGCTCCCGGGACTCGGGAAGGACAACCTGAGCCTCTCGCTCACCGGCCGTTTCCTCCCCGGGGCACCGGCAGGACTGCTCGAGGTGGGCGGGATCGTTGCAGGCACCCCGGTCTATCTCTCCAGGGAGAGCCGGAGCCCGAGCACTCCACGGCAGTTCCAGCCGGGCGCGGCCTTCAGCGAGTACCTGCGCGGCTACGAGGACTTCACCACCCGGGCCCGCCACGTCGTCATTGGTGACGCGCTCTACCGTTACCGCTTCATCGTCGACTATGGATGGGCCTCCACACTGTACCTGCTGCCCTCGCTCTTCGTGAACCAGCTCGAGGTCGAGGGTTTCGGCTCGTGGGCGCGCACGGACTTCCGGGAAAATCTGCGCGCGGCAGGTGGCGCCGTCCGGCTCCGGCTCACCTTCGGAGGGCTGCTCCCGGTCGGCCTCTACTACCAGTACGCCTACCGCTTCGATCGCGAAGTGGGCCCGCTCCATCTCGTGGGCGTATCCTTCTGATTCGGACCGGGCTTCGGCTCACAGGCCGTAGAGCCCCATCTGGTGGGCGTAGTCGAGCACCCGGCGCGGCACCAGTTCCGCTGGCCTCACGCCGCGCGCTAGCATGTCGCGGATCTGCGTGGAGGAGACCTCCGCCAGCGGCGGGCCAATGGACCCCGGCTCCGGGTAGCCCGCCCGGTTCAGCACGAGCACCTGCACCATCTGTTGGATCCGATCGAAGCTCTTCCAGCTCGGCAGATCCTTCACGATGTCCGAGCCGATGATCAGCGAGAACTGGAGCTGCGGATACCGCTCGCGAAGGTAGGTCAGCGTCTCCACCGTGTACCCCGCCCCGCCTTGCTCGGAGACCTCCTGCTCCACCCGGCTCGTCTTCATCCAGCCGGCGGCCTCCTCGCAGACGAGCTCACACATCCGCACGCGGTGCTCGAAGGGCGTCAGCGCCTTGCCGAACGGGTGCTGATACGCCGGCATCAGCCACACCTCGTCCACGTCCTGCGTGGAGTGCACATAGAGGGCTGCCAGCAGGTGGCCCACGTGGGGCGGATTGAACGAGCCTCCCAGGAGAGCGACGCGCACCGTCACCTCACTTCACCGAGAGCTTCGTCCCACGCGAGAGCTGAATGTCGTGCGGCTTCAGCACCACCGAGCCATCCAGCCGGAACCCCGTGAAGCGCAGATCACGATCGACCTTCTCCAGCAGCCCGCACGTCTGCTCCGCCGCCCCGGCCAGCCACCCCGGCGTCAGGAAGTAGCGAGGGCCGATCTGCACCACCTTCGGCTCCGGCTCCTTACCGTGGATGAAGATCGTGGCGTTGAGCAGATCGTCCCGCGTCAGATCGTTCTTGTCGTAGACGACGCAGCACAGCGCATCGCCCACCATGTCTAGCATCTTCCGGGGGATGTTCGGGTCCATGTACTGGAGGGAGTCCCGCTCGGGCACCCGGACGAAGCGCTCCAGCACCAGCCGGCGATCCTCCTCCGCCGAGAAGTCCGCGGGGGCCTCGCCGAACGCGGGCGGACGCGGCAGCGCATCCTTGGCCTCCAGCCAGTGGGACACGTCCGCCAGGAAGTCCATGTCCGAGTACTCGCGCCCTCCGCGTGTCTTCTCCCGCTGCTCCAGGATCCAGGCGTCCAGATCGGTGTACCGCCCGCCCAGGAACATGAAGCGGCGAGCCCCCTTCGCCCGCAACAGCTCATAGGCCGTGTTGAGGGCGGCGAGATCGCCATGGCTGTCGGAGAGGATGCCAATCACGGGTAGGCCCCGCTCAAGCGTACAGCAGGTAGGGCCTCCTTTGCCTCTCGAAGGCTGCCGCCTGGGCGGAGAAGCCCTCCATGAGCCTGTCCAGAGGCCAACCCTCCTCGATGCCCCGGCGCACCTGGTCCGTGCCGCACAGCAGATCAAAGGCGGGCACATCCTCTACGAACTCGTAGGCATCCTCACGCCAGCTGAACTTTCCACCTCCGACGTCATGCACCGCCTGGAAGATGGCGATGCCCGTGCGCAGAGACTGGAATGTCAGGCGATCCGTGACATGGATGAAAGCGCCACTGCAGGACTGGCCGCTGAACTTGTCGAAGGTGGGAGTAAATCCCACGGGCCGGAAAGTCACTCCCGGAAGGCGCTCCTTCTCCAGCCGTGCCACCAGCGCCTCCGAGTCCAGCCAAGGGGCGCCGAACTGCTCGAAGGGGCGGCAGGTGCCACGGCCCTCGGAGACGTTGGTCCCCTCGCCCAGGCACATACCCGGGTAGACGAGTGCCGTGTCCGGAGTGGGCATGTTCGGCGAGGGCGAGATGAAGGGCAGCCCCGTGTCGGACCAGAACATCTCGCGGCGCCAGCCCTCGCAGGGCACCACAGTCAGCTCGCAGCCGATGTCGAACTCGGCGTTGAAGAGCCGGGCCAGCTCGCCCGCCGTCATGCCGTGGCGGGTGGGGATCGGGTAGAGCCCCACGAAGGAGCGGTAGCGCTCACCCACCAGGTTCCCCTCCATGGCGACGCCGCCCAGCGGGTTGGGCCGATCCAGCACGAAGAAGGGCACCTTCGCCTTCGCCGCCACCTTCATGGCCAGCGCCATGGTGTACACGTACGTGTAGTAGCGGCTGCCCTCGTCCTGGATGTCGAAGACGAGCGCATCCAGCCCGGCGAGCCACTCGGGCCGAGGAGACAGCGACTCGAAGGTGGAGCCGTACAGGCTGTGCACGGGGACACCGGTGCGCCGGTCGCGCGCCTCATCCACGGCCACCATGTACTGGGCCTCGCCGCGGATGCCGTGCTCCGGGCCGAACAGCGCAGCCAGCGTCACGCCCGGAGTCTTCACCAGCAGATCCGCCAGGTGGTGGAAGCGCGAGTCCACGCTCGTGGGATTGACGATGGCGCCCACGCGCCGGCCCTTCAGCGCGGAGAACCCCTGCTCCACCCATACATCCAGTCCTGTCTTGACCCTGTTCACGATCGTCCTCTCTCTTGGGTGGTTCGCCCGCGGTCCTCAGTCCTTCTTGAACCGCTCGAGCGCACCCTTCGCGGCCTTCCGGGAGTCACAGGCTCCCAGGACGCGGTCCAGAAGGTTCGACTTCTCCCCATCTCCCGGCCCGCCATCCTCGGCGAGATCCTCCAGCTCCCCTCGGGCGCTCTGGAGCCGAAGCTCCCCCACGGCCCGGGCCGCACGCGAGCGCACCCGGCACTCCTCATGCTCCAGCAGGTCGGTGAGCCGATCCTCCGCATGGGAGCTGCCCGCCCTGACGGCGTCCGTATAGGAATCCACCGCGTCACTCAGCTCGCCCCGCGCTTCCTCGAGCTGCCCGAGGAGATAGTGGCGACGCCCCAGGTCCTTCTCCGCCTCGATGAGCTTGCGTGCCTCCTGCACCAGAGGCCCTCGCGCGGCGGGAGCCGCATCACGGACCCGGGTGATGGCCCGGGTCTCGGGGCCGCCGCCGAACATCACCACCGCCACGCCCAGCACCACCGCGAACCCTCCGAGCCCCAGCGCCAGGCGAGGACCCGCCCATGACGGAGGCAGCCGGGAGCGCAGGCCGGACAAGAACTGCCCACCGGCGCTCTTCGCCTGTCCCCCGAGCGCGGCCGCGCGCTGGCCTGCCGCGGCAAGCACGGCCCCAGCCGAGCCCCCTGCCTCGGCCACGCGCGCCAGGCCCAGGTTGGCGAAGGGAGGCCCTGCGGGCGGCACGCCAACGGGCGCGGGCAGCGGCACCACGGGCGCCTCCATACGGTAGGGGCCCTTTGGGACGCGGAAGACGCGGATCTTCCCGGGGATGCCCTTGAGCTCGTACGCGCCCACCTCCTGCGAGGGCACCTCCGCCTTGTTCATGGAGAGGTAGACGGCCTCCGTGAAGAAGACCTCGCCCGGCTCGGCGATGCCCTCCACGCGCGAGGCGATGTTCACCGGCTCGCCGAAGACATCCTTGTCCTCGACGCGCACCTCGCCCACATTGACGGCCACGCGCACATGGAGCTGCTCGCTCTCCGGGGCCGTCCGGTTGTACTCCCAGAGCCGATCCTGGATGGCCACTCCACTGAGGACCGCCTGGGTGGGCGACTCGAAGGTGACGAGGAACGCATCGCCAATGGATTTCACGATGCGGCCACCGAACGCGGTGAACAGCGGCGCGAGGAGCTCATGGTGAGTCCTCAGCAGGCGCTGGTTCTCCTCATGGGTCTGCCGGCTCGTACGCTCGGTGAACCCTTTGATGTCGGTGAAGACAATGGCGAGGTTGGCGGTCTTCAAGGCGGGCGCAGTCTATGCGGCGGCGCTCCTAGCGCAATCCGTCAAGGCCCTGTCCGTCCGCCTAGCGACGGGACGGCTTGAGCGTGCGCATTCGCCGCTTCGGCTCGGGCGTCTCCACCGCTTGGCGAAGCTTCCGGGCCTCCTTCTCCCTGCCCGTGCGCTCGTACAGCTCAGCGAGCCGTCGAAGGATGAGCGGGTTCTCCGGCTGAAGCTGGCGAGCCACGAGCAGCTCGCGCTCAGCGTCCGCTGCCCGCTCCTGCCGCTCGAGCACCTGGGCCAGCAGTAGACGCACCTGCACCCACTCGGGGCGAGCCTTGGCAAGGTGGCGATAGTGGTACTCGGCCTTGAGCCAGTCCCCCTGGGACATCCAGAGCCCCGCCACGCGGAACCGGGCGTCCTCGTAAGAAGAGCGGTAGAGGAGCGCCAGTTCGTAGGCTTGGGCGGCCAGCAGCGGCTGCCCCCGTTCCTCCCACAGCAACCCACGTAGGTAGTGGGCGCGCGGGTTCTCGGGGGACAGGGCGGTCGCCACATCCAGGTGCGTCTCCACCCGATCCAGCTCTCCGCCGAGCTTGAGCATGAGCCGGGCGGCCTCAATCCGAGGCAACTCCCAGACGGGCCAGCTGTTTACAACGGCCTCGACGCCCGCCAGGGCCCCGGCGGTGTCCCCCGCCTCTTCCCGGGCCAGGGCCTGTGTCAGGGCGGTGTTCGCGGGGGCGTCCATGGCGCCCGCCATGGCGCTCGCCAGGATGATCCACAGCATGGGCGGCTGATAACAGAGCCTGCGCCCCCCCTCAATGTTCCCTTGACGGCCCCTAGGGCCAGGCATGAAACCATGTCCGTGCAGATCGCCCAACGAACCCTCGAGGATCTCGGCTTCGCGGAAGTGCTCCGCGCGCTAGCCCAACGCTGCCGGACGGCGCCTGGAAGAGAGCGCGCCCTGGTCCGGCCCTTCCTGGACACCGCGGACCAGGTGAACGACGCGCTCTCGCTGGTGGCCGAGGCGCGGCTGCTGTCCCAGGAGCAGTTCTCCCTGCCGCTGGGCGGGGTGAGCGACCTGAGAGACGCGGTGAACCGGGCCTCCAAGGGGGGCATGCTGGAGCCGCGGGATCTGATCGCCTCCGCGCAGCTGCTCTACGCGTTCGCCCGCACCCGCGAGGCGCTGGAGGAGCGCGAGGAGACCGTACCCATGCTGGCGACGCTGGGCCGCCGGCTCCCGATGCTGGAGGCGCTGGCGTCTCGCATCGATCGCAGCTTCGAGCCCGACGGGACGATCTCGGACAGGGCCAGCCCGGATCTGAAGGAGGCGCGGGATCGCGCCAGCGGGTTGCACCGGCGCATCAAGGGCCGGTTGGACGAGTTGCTCCATGACGAGACCTTCCTGCCCAAGCTGCGAGAGAACTACTACACGCTGCGCAACGGCCGGTACGTGGTGCCAGTGGTCTCCAACTTCCGCAGCGAGGTGCCCGGCATCGTCCACAACGCGAGCCAGACGGGGCAGACGCTCTTCATCGAGCCGCAGGCGATGGTGAGCATGGGCAACGATCTGGCGATTGCCCAGTCCGTGGTGGCCGAGGAGGAGCGGCGGATCCTGCAGGAGCTGTCCAACCAGCTGGGGAAGGAAGCGGAGCGGGTGCTGGAGGGCCTGACGGCGGTGGCGGAGCTGGACGAGGCGGAGGCGGCGGCGCTGCTCGGGGCGGATCTGGACGCGCACACCCCGAAGTTCTCGGGCGTGGAGGATCTGGCGCTGGTGAAGCTGCGTCACCCGCTGCTGGTGTTGAAGGGCACGGACGTGGTGTCCAACGACGTGGAGCTGACGGGCGAGGCGCGAGCGCTGGTGGTGTCCGGTCCCAACGCAGGCGGCAAGACGGTGACGCTGACAGCGGTGGGGCTGTGCTCGCTGATGCTGCGCTGTGGCCTGCCGATCCCGGCGGATGACGGCTCGCGGATGCCGCTCTACAAGTCGGTGAACTCCACGGTGGGCGACGCGCAGGATCTGTCCCAGGGCCTGTCCACGTTCAGCGCGCACGTGGTGATGCTGCGCGACATCGCGGCGCAGGCGGCCAAGGGCTCACTGGTGCTGATCGATGAGATCGCCGCGGACACGGATCCGCGGGAGGGCGCGGCGATCGCGATCGCCGTGCTGGAGGAGTTGCTGGAGAAGGGCGCGGTGGTGCTGGTGACGACGCACCTGGAGGAGCTCAAGGCGCTGGCGCACATGGACAAGCGCTTCCTCAACGCGCGGGTGGGCTTCGATGCGAAGCGGATGGCGCCCACGTACCGGCTGCAGCTGGGAGCGGCGGGAGCGTCGTCGGCCATCGAGGTGGCGGCGAGGATGGGGTTGCCGCAGCACATCTGCCAGCGCGCGCGGGATCTGGCGATGAACGCGGGCGGCCCGCTGGCCAAGGCGCTGGCGGCGGCCGAGGAGGAGCGGCGGCGGCTGACGGATGAGCTGGAGCGTGCGAAGGCCACGGCGGAGGCGGCGGAGAAGCTGCGCAAGGAGTTGGAGGCGCAGAAGCAGTCCTTCGAGCGCGAGCGCAAAGAGAAGATGATGCGCTTCAACGAGGACGTGGCGGCGGCCAGCGAGCACGCGGCGGCGGAGGTCCGGGCACTGCTCCAGACGCTGCGCGCACAATCGAACGAGAAGGCGGCGCAGGAGGCGCGGGCGGCGTTGGTGCAGCGCGCGGAGGAGGCAGCGAAGCGCGCCAAGGAGGCTCGGGCCGAGCTCTACCAGGTGGAGGCGCCGCAGCCGCCGACGCTCAAGGTGGGAGCGTGGGTGCGGCACTCGGGGCTCGACAAGGACGTGGAGATCCTGGAG
>Ga0247822_10001803_pt1 | contig 13336 bp, 11 predicted proteins | sample 13C_Cellulose_Da_FD_192423 | JGI IMG/M metagenome (GOLD analysis project Ga0247822, IMG submission 192423) | Soil microbial communities from agricultural site in Penn Yan, New York, United States - 13C_Cellulose_Day30 | ecosystem: Environmental > Terrestrial > Soil > Agricultural land | place...
ATCCACCTCGCCCTCGACGAGGTGGATCAGGCGCTGCACGTGGGGGAGGCGGGCGAGACCACGGATCGCGTCGGCGGACATCGCCGTGGTTCTATCACGCGCCCGCGCCCACGCCCCAGGCGCGACACGGTCGCCCGGGGCGACGCGCGGGTCAGAACGAGCAGATGAAGTTGGCGCCCTGGGCCGGGAAGTAGAAGAGGTCGGTGAAGCACATCTCGTCGTCGGACGACTCGCCGAAGGTGACCGGCGCGCCGCTGGGCGGGTTGGTCGCCGCCGTGTTCTCGTAGGTGCAGTGGGTGGTCAGGACGTCGCCGGGGCGCAGCTCGACGAACGGGTTGACCAGCTGGAACGACTGCTCCTCGAAGTCGTAGGGCACGTCCTGCAGCACGATCGTCTCGCTGCCGCGGGTGACCACCGACCGCAGGTTGCGCCCGAGCTTGTGCATGTGCTGCGACAGCGCGAACACCTGGATCGGCTCGTCGGTGATGCTGCTGATCCGGCAGGTGCCCGACTGGGTCGTGGTGCCGGTCGGCACCCGCAGGCCGACGGTCGGCCCGGCCAGGACCAGCTCGGCCAGGTGCTGGACCTCGCCCGGCGCCGCCTCCTGGAACAGCGTGCCCGAGCGCCCGGTCATCGGCTCGTCGGTCGAGTTGTACAGGTGGAGGTTGAGCAGCAGGCGGGTGCCGGCGGTGAGGCGCAGGCCGACGCCGGACGGGAACGCGAAGTCCGGCGACCCGACGCCCGAGCCGTAGATCATGCTCTGGCCGTTGCTGCCGACCCCGCAGCGCACGGTGCCGTCGGCCGGGCTGGCGCCGTCGTACACGGTCAGCACGGTGTGGTGGGTGCCGCTGGGGATCAGCGGCCGGAACGCCTTGATGTCGATGTCGCGCGGCACCGTCGCGTAGACGCAGAAGTAGCCCTCCTCGCCCGGCGCCAGGTTCCAGTCGCCCTCGAGCAGCGACTGCCAGCCCTCGGGGAGCGCGGCGTCGACCGGCGCACCGTCGCCGTCGCCGTCGCCATCACCGTCGCCGGCGCCACCGCCGCCGCAGGCGCCGAGCAGCAGCGCGATCAGGAGCACGATCAGGGGGTCACGAACGAGGCGCGGGCGAAGCAGCGGCATGGTCCCTCCAGCGGCGGAGGGCATCTTCCTACGCCCACTGCTCGATCCGCCAGCCTCTTCGGCGCGCCTCGCGGAACAACCGCACGTCCGGGTTGACCGCGACCGCGGTCCCGACCCGCTCGAGCATGGGCAGGTCGTTGTAGCTGTCGGAGTAGAACGTCGACCGGTCCAGGTCGACGCCCTCGGCGGCGGCGAAGCGCTCGGCGACCGCGACCTTGTGGGTGCCGAAGCACATCGCGGCCAGGCGGCCGGTGAACCGGCCGGCCTCGACCTCGAGGCGCGAGCACAGGGTGTGCTCGATGCCGAGCCCGGCCGCCACCGCCTCGGCCGCGTACTGGGTGGCGCCGGTGGCCAGCACGACCACGTCGCCGGCCCGGCGGTGCACGTCGATGGCGTGGCGCGCGGCCCGGGTCACCATCGGGGCGACGTCGGACGCGTACCAGACCTCGCACTTGGCGACCATCTCCGCCTCGTCCTCGCCGGCCAGGCCGGCGGTCAGCTTGGTCGCCAGCGCCTCCATGTCGAGCACCGCGGCCTTGTACAGCACGCTCCACCACAGGGCCCGGGCCATGCCGGCGCGCGACAGCTCGCCCCGCCGGCGCAGGAACCGCATCCAGCTGGTGCCGGTGTCCTTGCGGAGCACGGTGTGGTCCATGTCGAAGAACGCGGCGGGGCGGAGGATCATGTTCATCGCGCTACCTCAGGAAGACCAGATCGAGGAAGCGTACCCAGATGTTCGACGCGGCGTGGACCGCGACCGAGGGCGCGATCGAGCCGGTCGCCGAGCGCATCCACCCGAACAGGAGGCCGGGGAAGAAGGTCGCCAGCGCCCGCGGATCGCCGTTCTTGGGCAGGTGGACCACGGCGAACGCCGCCGCCGACAGCACCAGGGCCAGGCCGACCCCGCCGCCGAGCAGGCGCCGCCTGGGCGGGAACCGCCGCTCGAGCAGCTCGAGCAGGCAGCCGCGGAAGAACAGCTCCTCCGGCAGCGCGACCACGACGATCTGCACCGCGCAGAACTCGAGGAACTTGCCGCCCAGCCGGGGCACCTCGGCCGAGATGCCGTCCCAGCCGCCGCAGGTCTGCGGCGGGGCCAGCGCCCGCAACGACGGGCTGTCGCACACCACCGCGTAGAAGCCGAGGTAGAGCGCGGCGAAGATCGGGAGGATCACCAGCAGCGCGGCGCCGGCGACGAGGAGGTTCTTGCCGACCGGGTCGGCGCGGAAGCCGTAGTCGTGCAGGTCCTCGTGGCGCTTCCAGGCGATCACCACCGGCGCGTACAGGAACGCGACCGCGACCAGCGCCGAGCCGAGGTGGCCGATCAGCGGGACGTCGAGGTCGATGCGGACCAGGCCGGCGACCAGCGCCGCGACCACCACGAACGCGACGGCGGCGTGGCGGCCCGCCTGATCGCTACGGCTCGGACTGCTCACGGCGCCGCGCAGCGTAGCTCACCCGCGGCTACCAGACGAACGCGAGCGACGTCTGCAGGCTGAACGAGCCGTCGGCCTCGGTCAGCCGGTGCTTGAGCGCCCGGCCGAAGCGCAGGTAGCCGGTCTCGAGCGCGAACCGCATGTGGCCGGCGAAGCGGGCCCGGACCGCGAGGTCGACCTCCGTGCCGAGGTAGGTCGCGTCCTTGCCGTCATCGGTGCAGGCGCCGCCCGCGGCGCAGCTGGCGAACAGGGCCAGGCCCTCGGCCGGGGTGTCGACCCACGCGGCCAGCACGCCGCCGATGACCTCGAGGCCGGCGACCGGGGTCGGCTTCCAGCGGGCCTTGGGGAACACGTAGTTGGCGTTGATGACGCCGCCGTTGGAGAAGAAGCCGAGCGCGCCCTGCGGGTTCTGGGCGGAGAACAGCGGCACGCCGTAGGTGCGGGCCGACAGCTCGCGCAGGGTCTCCTCGAACAGGATCAGGCCGACGTTGAAGTCGGGGTGGATCGCGCGCTGCTTGAAGTGCTCGTCCTCGAGGACGTCGTCGCCCGAGGCGTGGCCGAGCTCGAGCATCGCCTCGAGCTTGGGCATGATGTACGCGAACCGGGCCACGCCGGCGGTGATGTTGGCGTCCTTCTTCTGGTTGGTCGCCGGGTACGGCACGCCGCCGAAGGTGGTGCCGCCGATCTTGTAGCCCTCGCCCTCGGTGAACAGGTTGCCGTAGCGGACCCGCCACCACACGTCGAGGATCCACACCTTCGAGCCGGTGTCGGCGCACGACACCGGCTGACCGTCGAAGGTGCCGCAGTTCGCGTTGGGGTCGGGGATCGCCGTCGGGTTGGTCGAGCCGTCGCGCGAGGTGCGCAGCACGCCGTAGACGCCGAGCTTGAGCTCGTCCTGGAACGACTTCTGATCCCAGTCGGGATCGTTCCAGACCGCCAGCGCGACGTGCTCGTTGACGTCATCGTTGCGGCCGCGCGAGATGAAGCCCTGCTGGCCGAACGGGCGGAAGTGGCGCTCGAACGGCTCGAAGGGCAGGAGCGGCGACTCGCTCAGCTTGTCGAACGCGTAGCCGACGATGAGCGGGTGGTCGGTCTTGCCGGCCTTCTTGATGGTCCGGTAGATGGTGACCGGCCGGGTCGCGAACAGGATGCGATCGGCGGTCGAGCCGAAGTGGTTGTCGCCGAAGTCGTCGTCGAAGAAGTTGTCGGCGACCAAACGCTGCGGCTCGCCCTTGGGGGTGTCGTAGTCGAGCCAGCCGGTGCCGCCGCCGTTGGCGAGCAGGCCCATGCCCCAGTGCGACGGCATGCGGCCGACCCGCATCTGGCCGACCGGGACCGAGAACTGCACCCACGCCCGCTTGAGCTGGACGGAGTCACCGACCGGGCCACCCAGGTAGTACTGGTTCGTGCCGTCGACGGCGAACAGCGGCGCGGTCGACAGGCCGTTGTTGTCACCCCACAGGATGTCGTCGAGCCCGTCGATCTGCAGGTTGAGCCGGGCCAGCTTCTCGTAGCTGAGCGACGGCATCAGCCGGAACCGGCTCGTGATGTAGCTGGTCTTGCGGATGTCGGGGATGACGATCGCTTCGCCGGTCGGCGGGTAGACCGAGGTCTGGCGCGGCTGGGGCGCGAGGTTGGTCAGGAGCACGGTGCGGGTGCGGAAGTACCCCTCCGTCGCCCACTTGAGCTCGGACAGGTCGGCGTGGGCCGGGGCCGGCGCCGCCAGCGCGACCGCGCCGGCCGTGGTGATCGCGGCCAGGGTCAGGTGTCGAGAGCGCGGACGCGTGCTCATGGATCCCCCAGGTAGGCACCGCGACGATACCAAAAGGAAACAGGCCCCGCGCGGGGCCTGTCCACCATCTGTATTTCGATCGCCCTGAGCGAGCGCGAGCGCCAGCGAGTGCGACGTCGAAGGCGCTACTGGCGCTTGACCTCGACCGACGCGGTGATGACCGCGTTGGCCTCGACCGGCGCGGCCAGCTCCGACAGCAGCGTGAGCGTGCCGGCGGTGAGCTCGGCCTGGTTGCGGAAGCCCCAGATCTGGATGAACGCCGGCTCGGTCTGCGGCGGCAGGTCGAGCACGACGAACAAGCCGTCCTTGTTCATCGTCGGCGACACGTTGTGGCGGACCGGGAGGCTGCTCGAGCCGGCCGAGAAGTAGAAGGTCTTGGCGCCGGTCAGGTGGCTGGCCTCGCCGGCGACCGAGCTGACCGTCGCGACCGCGTTCGACACCTCGCGGTTCTGGCAGTCGCGCATCGCGCCGGCCAGCACGCCCTTGGTGGTGTCGCGCGACACGCCGATGAACGCCGGCAGCGCGGTCGCGGTCGACTCCGACACCGCGGCCATGTCGCGCATCGCGGTCGCGTTGGTCGGGTCGATGTACTGGTTGAGGAGGTAGGTCTTGACGTAGCCGGCGCCCTCGAACTTGAACCCGTAGCGGGTGGTGCCCGAGGGCAGCTGGGCCAGGTTGATCGAGTACGCGCCGCGGTCGGCGGCGACGGTGCTGGTCGTGGTCTGGCCCGAGTTGCCGGACAGCATGATGCCTGGGAACGCGGTCACGGTCGCGCCGCCGACGCCGGCGCTGGTCTGGAAGTCTTCGATCTTGCCGCTCAGGGTGATCGCCTGGGTGCTGGGCGCGTCGGTCGACGGGGTGCCGAGGCAGCTCCAGTCGGCGTCGCCGGCCTCGGTCCACACGCCGTTCATCTTGACGTTGGCCTTGGTCACCGCGGTCGGCATCGGGAAGCCGGGGTTGCCGCCCGGGGCCGCGTCGACCTGGGTGCCGTCACCATCGCCGCCATCGTCGTCGCCACCGCACGCGGCGGCGAGGAGGGTCGCGGAAGCCAGGCCAAGAACGATCGTGAGCCGCATGTATTCCTCCAGATAAGGCGCACGAGGTCCGTGTAAACGTCCCTCGGCGTTTCCGCCTTGTATCGGAAACTTGCCGGAGTTTGCAACAACTCCCGCCGCTCCGACCGGGGGGTAACCGGGCCTCGATCACAGCGTAGAAGCGCCCGTGGCGTTGAGATTTTCAACGTCGCTTCGCTCGTTTAGCGCCTTGCCACCCCCCGGAGGCACCCGGTAAGAACCCGAGCACACCCTCGAAGAGGATTCCAATGCCTCGTGACATTCGTCAGATCCGTGAGCTCCTCGGTGACCAGGCCCCCCTGCTCGACCACGTGTCGAGGACCATCCCGAAGGAGTCCCTGATCATCCCCGGCCCGCGGTACGTCGACGACGTCTTCACGCTGACCGATCGCACCCCGCGCGTGCTGGGCGCGATGCAGCGCATGTTCGACACCGGCCGCCTCGCCGGGACCGGCTACCTGTCGATCCTGCCGGTCGATCAGGGCATCGAGCACTCGGCCGGCGCGTCGTTCGCGCCCAACCCGCTCATGTTCGACCCCGAGAACATCGTCAAGCTGGCGGTCGAGGGCGGGTGCAACGCGGTCGCGTCGACCTTCGGCGCGCTCGGCGCGGTGGCCCGCAAGTGGGCCCACCGCATCCCGTTCATCGTCAAGATCAACCACAACGAGCTGCTGTCGTACCCCAACACCTACGACCAGACGCTGTTCGGCACCGTCCGCACCTGCTTCGACATGGGCGCGGCCGGCATCGGCGCGACGGTGTACTGGGGCTCGCCCGAGTCGCGGCGCCAGCTCAAGGAGCTCGCCGAGGCGTTCGCCCAGGCCCACGAGCTCGGCATGTTCACCGTCCTGTGGTGCTACGTGCGCAACAACGCGTTCAAGACCAAGGACGCCGACCACAACGTGTCGGCCGACCTCACCGGCCAGGCCAACCACCTCGGCGTGACCATCCACGCCGACATCATCAAGCAGAAGATGCCCGAGGGGAACGGCGGCTACAACGACCCCGCCCTCAAGGGGTTCGGCAAGACCCACAAGAAGGTCTACTCCGAGCTGACCAGCGACAACATCATCGACCAGACCCGCTACCAGGTGGCCAACTGCTACATGGGCCGGATCGGGCTGATCAACTCGGGCGGCGCGTCGGGCGACAACGACCTGCGCGACGCGGTCGCCACCGCGGTCATCAACAAGCGGGCCGGCGGCATGGGCCTGATCAGCGGCCGCAAGGCGTTCCAGCGGCCGTTCAAGGACGGCGTCGACCTGCTCCACGCCATCCAGGACGTCTACCTGAACAAGGATGTCACGATCGCCTGACCGCTCGGCGCGGGGACGCCGCAAGATCTTCCGGTCGGCACGCGTCCCCTGCTACGATCGGCGGCTGCGGTGCCGAGACTCGGCGAGATCCTTCTGCAGCTGGAGCTGATCAACGAGGAGCAGCTCCACGAGGCGCTGTCCGCCCAGGTCATCTACGGCGGCCGGCTCGGCACCAACCTGGTCGAGGCTGGCCACCTCCAGCTCGACCAGCTGGCCAAGGCGCTGGCCCGACGCCACCGCGTCCCGGCCGCGCTCGGCGCCCACTTCGATCGCTGCGACGCGGCGATCCAGCAGCGGGTGCCGTCCGAGGTCGCCGCCAAGTGGCGCGCGGTGCCGATCGGCCGGCTCGCCCACGACTCCCGCCGGCTGGCGATCGCCGTGCGCGATCCGCTGCCCGAGCACGGCCGCGGCGAGCTGGCCTTCCACCTCGACATCGACAGCGAGGACCTGGTCCAGGCCATCGCGCCCGAGCTGCGCATCCACTACCACCTCGAGCTCGGCTACAAGATCCCGCGCGCCAACCGGTTCCTGCGGGTCAAGAGCCGGATCCCGACCGGGCTACCGGTGCCCCCGGCGTCGGTCGAGGAGACCGACCTCACCGGCTGGCGGTTCGAGCGCGACGCGTCGGGCAAGGGCTCGCTGGTCAAGGCCGGCGAGGCCCCGGTGCCGAGCACGCCGGCGGCCCCGCCGGAGGTGCCGCGCGCCAGCTCCGAGGACAAGACGATCGACCAGCCGCCGGTGATCGCGACGTCGCCGCCGTGGGAGCGCCACGACACCGCGGTCGACGTCGAGGTCGACGACGACGACGACGACACCGCGGCCGACAACCTCGGCACCCGCAGCGACCCGGCGCTGCGGCTCGACGACCAGGGCCAGCCGCTGGTGCCGTCGGCCGCCCCCTCGGCCGAGCAGGAGCGGCGCAAGTTCGTGCCGTCGCTGGGCGAGTCGAGCGGCACCCAGGCGACCCTGGCCCGCATCGCGGTGCGCCAGGTCGCGACCGACTCGGCGATCCGTGCGGTCCACGTCGCCCCGCCACGGCCGGCCGGCCCCGAGGAGCTGGCCCGCACCGTCCGGCGGGCGGACAGCCGCGACAAGGTTGGCGACCTCCTCATCGCCGCGCTCGGCGAGCTGCCGGGCGCGCCGCTCGACGCCGCCGCGATCCTGGTCGTGCGCCCGCCGCTGGCGATCGGGTGGAAGGGCTTCTGCGAGGAGGGCCCGGCGGCGATCGAGTCGCTGGCGGTCCCGCTCGATCAACCCGGCGTGGTCGCCGACGCCTACCAGGCCGCGCAGGTCCGCGTCGTCGAGGTCCAGCCGGCCGCGGTCACGGTGGTCGACGAGCGCATGTGGTCGGTGCTCGGCAGCCGACCGCCGACCCGCGTGCTGGTCGCCCCGATCATCGTCGCCGAGCAGGTGATCTGCCTGCTCTACCTGCACTCGCGCGTGCCGCTCGGCCCGGCCGAGGCGCTGGCGATCACCTTGGCCGACGCGGCCGGCACGGCGTTCGGCCGCCTGCTGCGTGCCGCGCAGCGGTAACGCCGCGTCGGTGATTCTCGCTCGGCCGCGGCGGCCACCGCGACCACGGTCGCGAGGTCCGGACCTTGACGCCTCCCGGCACGGCGCGGCATGGTCCCGACGTGACCGCCGACGCTGGCCACCGCAAGAAGCACCGCCACGACCTCGGCCAGGAGGACCACGGCCCGGTCATGTCCGCGCGCACCACCCGCGGCATCCAGATGCTGCTCGGGTTGTGGATCGCCCTGACCGGCCTGGCGCTGGTGTGGGCCATGATCGAGGCCGGCCGCGGCCCCGTGCGGGACACCCGCCAGGCCCTGCCCGGCGTCGTCGCGCCCGGGCACTGACCCGGCGTGACCAGGACCGCTGGCGCGGTCCCCGCGAGCGGGTCACACTCGACGATCAGCGGGCTGCGGTAGACACGCTGCCGGGCCCGGCGCCGGCCGCGCCCGCGCGCGAACCCCATGGGCCTCATCCCTGACGATGTCATCGCCGAGATCCGCGCCCGCGCCGACATCGTCGGCGTGATCGGGCAGCACGTCCAGCTCAAGCGGGCCGGCCGCAACTGGAAGGGGCTGTGCCCGTTCCACGGCGAGAAGTCGCCGTCGTTCAACGTGTCGCCCGACAAGGGCTTCTTCTACTGCTTCGGGTGCCACAAGAAGGGCGACGTCTTCACCTTCGTCATGGAGTACCAGGGCAAGAGCTTCGCCGAGGCGGCCGAGGCGCTGGCCCAGCAGTGCGGGGTCACCATCCCCGAGGTGCAGATGACGCCCGAGCAGCTGCGGGCGCGCGGCGAGCGCGGCCAGATGCTCGAGGTCAACAAGCTCGCGACCCAGTTCTTCCGCGAGGTGCTGGCCGGCGCGAGCGGCGGGCCGGGCCGGGCCTACCTGCAGCAGCGCGGCACCAGCGACGAGATCCGCGATCGGTTCCAGCTCGGCTACGCGCCCGGCGACTGGCACGCGCTCGCCGACTTCCTGCGCAGCAAGCGCGTCGACATGGAGATCGCGGTGAAGCTCGGCCTGGTCGCGCGCCAGCCGCGCGCCGGCGGCTTCTACGATCGATTCCGCGAGCGGCTGGTGTGCCCGGTGGTGATGCCCGGCGGCGAGATCGCCGGGTTCTCGGCGCGGCTGGTCGCCGACGCGCCCAAGGACTCGCCGGTCGGGGCCAAGTACATCAACAGCCCGGAGAGCGCGGTCTACAAGAAGTCGCGCCTGCTGTTCGGGCTGGCCCCGGCCCGCGACGACATGCGCAAGAAGAACCGCGCGGTGCTGGTCGAGGGCAACTTCGACGTGATCTCGATGCACCAGGCCGGGTTCGGCGAGACCATCGCCCCGCTGGGCACCGCGCTCACCGCCGAGCAGGTCGACCTGCTGCGCCGCCTGGCCCCGGAGGTCATCCTGTTCTACGACGGCGACCGGGCCGGCCGGGCGGCGACCCGGGCGGCGCTCGAGCTGCTGGTCGCGGCCGAGGTCCCGGTGCGGATCGCGTGGTCGCCGCGTGGGGACGGGGCCCGCCTCGAGGGCCAGGACCCCGACTCGCTGGTCCGGGCCGGCGTCGACGTCGCCGGCATGCTCGACCGGGCCCGCGACGGCCTCGAGCACTACGCGTTCGAGGTCTGGTCGGCCACGCGCGGGTCGTCGGATGGCCGGTCCAGGGCGCTCGAGGACGTCGCAAAGCTGGTCGGCAAAGTTGCAAACCAGACGAAACGTGATGTAATCGCGGCCACTTTGGCTACGGCGATGGAGCTGGACGTCGGGGTCGTCCAGCGAGCGATCCAGCGCGCCACCGGTCAGGCGGCGCACACCTGGAGTGGTGCTCGCTCGGCGGTCGGGCCAGGACCGGGAGCGCATCCGCACGCGCCGGCCGGTGCGCCGGCGGGCGCAGGCCGGGGCACGGGCACGGTCACGGGGCCAGAAGGGCCGGTGCCGAGTGACGAGCTCGAGCTCGTGGCCCTGCTCTCCGACCACCCTTCCCTACTCCCAACTGCGCAGGCAGACGGGGTTTATTCGCTCTTGACGGACGCACGCCTTCGCGACATGTATTCCGCCGCATTGGCAGGGGGGTCGCTCGTCGAGCTAGCCCCTGAACGCCTCCCTACTAACGCCGTCAAGGTCGTACTCGCCGGACGCTACGCCAGCATTTCGAATCCCGACTCACAGCTCCGCGCGATGGTGGCGGGGCTACGGGCGGCGGCGCGCAAGCGCCGTCATCGTGAGCTCGAACGACAGCTCGTCGAGGCCCGCCGCGCGGGCGACGCCGAGCGGATCAGCCGTCTCGTCCACGAAGTCATGAACATCCAGAAGCAGGTCGATTGAATATGGCCAAGTCCGCACCGAAGCAGAAGTCGTCCCCGGCGTCCAAGCCCTCCGCGAAGGAGGGCAAGGACAAGCCCGAGAAGGACAAGGCTGCCGACAAGGCGGACGTGAAGGAGTCCCAGAAGGACTCCCAGAAGAAGAGCGGCAAGGGCGAGGCCAAGGACACCAAGGCCGACAAGAAGGCGGTCGCGGCCAAGCGGCCGCCGACCGACTTCGAAGACGACGACGACCGCGACGACGAGGGCCCCGGCGGCCCGGCGCTGGACGACGACGACGACGATGATGACGTTGCCCCGCGGCGGTCGTCGGCCAAGGAGGCCGACGCGGCGGCGCTCGAGGCCGAGACCCGGCGCGGTGGCCGCAAGGGCGGCAGCAACGGCGCCACGCCCGAGAACGACCGGATGCGGTCGAAGCTCATCGAGCTGGGCAAGTCGAAGGGCTTCCTGACCTACGACGAGATCAACGACCACATGCCCGACGACGTCGTGTCGACCGAGCAGATCGACGGCTGGCTGTCGTCGCTCGGCGAGCACGGCATCGCGATCGTCGACGGCGGCGGCCAGCGCCACTCCGGCGAGCTCGACGCCGGCGGCAAGGGCATCGACCTCGGCAAGGACAAGGACGACGGCGACGGCGAGGAGGAGGGCGCGAGCGCCGACGAGGAGTACGCGTACAACCGCACGTCCGACCCGGTGCGCATGTACCTGCGCAAGATGGGCTCGGTCTCGCTGCTCACCCGCGAGGGCGAGGTCGAGATCGCCAAGCGCATCGAGGACGGCGAGCGCAAGATGCTGCAGGCGGTGCTCAACTCGTCGGTCGCCGTCGAGGAGCTGCTCGAGATCGGCGAGCGCCTGCGCAAGGGCAAGGCCCGCGTCAAGGACGTCGTCAAGGACATCGACGAGGACGAGGCCGAGTTCGACGAGAAGTGGCACACCGAGCGCGTCTGCAAGGTGATCGACAAGATCCGCAAGCTGCAGCGCGACAACGAGAAGCTGATCGAGAAGCTCAACGAGCGCGGCTCCACCGAGAGCAAGAAGAAGAAGGTCAAGGAGGGGCTCAAGGAGAACCGCGACCAGATGTTCGAGGATCTGAGCGACCTGCGGCTGTCGAAGCCGACCGTCGACCGGATCGTCGCGCAGCTGAAGAACCTGATCCTCAAGCTCGACAAGGCCGAGGCCGAGGTCCGCGAGTGCGAGCGCCGCGCCGGCATGACCGCCGCCGAGCTGCGCAAGACCCTGCGCGAGATGAAGGCGTCGCCGGCCAAGGCGCGCGCCGTCGGCAAGAAGTCGATGCTGACCATCACCGACTTCGAGGAGATGGAGGAGCAGGTCAAGAACGCCGGCCGCAAGATCTCCATCCTCGAGGAGGAGGCCAAGACCAACGCCCTCGAGCTGCGCTCGACCTACCGCGACATGTCCGAGGGCGAGCGGATGGCCGAGCGCGCCAAGAGCGAGCTCGTCGAGGCCAACCTCCGCCTGGTGGTGTCGATCGCCAAGAAGTACACCAACCGCGGCCTGCAGTTCCTCGACCTGATCCAGGAGGGGAACATCGGCCTGATGAAGGCCGTCGACAAGTTCGAGTACAAGCGCGGCTACAAGTTCTCGACCTACGCGACCTGGTGGATCCGGCAGGCGATCACCCGCGCGATCGCCGATCAGGCCCGCACGATCCGCATCCCGGTCCACATGATCGAGACGATCAACAAGCTGGTCCGCACCAGCCGCTACCTCGTGCAGGAGCTCGGCCGCGAGCCCACGCCCGAGGAGATCGCCGAGCGCATGGAGCTGCCGCTCGACAAGGTCCGCAAGGTCCTCAAGATCGCCAAGGAGCCCATCTCGCTCGAGACGCCGATCGGTGAGGAGGAGGACTCGCACCTCGGCGACTTCATCGAGGACAAGAGCATCACCTCGCCGTCGGAGTCGGTCATCTCGGTCAACCTGGCCGAGCAGACCCGCAAGGTGCTGGCGACGCTCACCCCGCGCGAGGAGAAGGTCCTCCGCATGCGCTTCGGCATCGGCGAGAAGAGCGACCACACCCTCGAGGAGGTCGGCCAGGACTTCGAGGTGACCCGCGAGCGCATCCGCCAGATCGAGGCCAAGGCCCTCCGCAAGCTGCGCCACCCCAGCCGCTCGAAGCGCCTCAAGGCGTTCGTCGAGAGCTGAGGCGGCCCGCCGCCCCGACACGCGGCGCCGCCATGACCAGCGAGCCGCCGCCCTCCCCGTCGCCGCTCGACGCGCTCCGCGCCTGTCAGTGGGTCGACGTCGTCGAGATCTCCGAGCCGGAGAGCAACTCCCTGCGCATCGTCGTGGAGGAGGAGGTCATCGACGGTCCGCTAGCGAAGATGGGGACAGGATCCGGGGTCGCAAGGCCGCGGGATCGCGGCGATTCTGGCATTAACCGCAAAGCACTCCGCGGCGCCGAAAATCGCGTCGCGGTCAACGCTGGAAGCGGTCTGATTGGGAGGGGTTGGGACCCTAGATCCTGTCCCCGAGGGGCAGCCGCGCCGGAGCGAGGATGGGGACAGGATCCGGGGTCGCAAGGCCGCGGGATCGCGGCGATTCTGGCATTAACCGCAAAGCACTCCGCGGCGCCGAAAATCGCGTCGCGGTCAACGCTGGAAGCGGTCTGATTGGGAGGGGTTGGGACCCTAGATCCTGTCCCCGAGGACCAGCCGCGCCGGCGTCCACGTCCGCGCCCGCCGTGCGGTGGTCAACCTCGACGTGCTGGAGCGAGCGGACGAGCTCGTGGCCGAGCCGAGCACCTTCACCGCGTACG
>Ga0247822_10001804_pt1 | contig 13336 bp, 14 predicted proteins | sample 13C_Cellulose_Da_FD_192423 | JGI IMG/M metagenome (GOLD analysis project Ga0247822, IMG submission 192423) | Soil microbial communities from agricultural site in Penn Yan, New York, United States - 13C_Cellulose_Day30 | ecosystem: Environmental > Terrestrial > Soil > Agricultural land | place...
CTCACGAACACCGAGAAGTTCTGCACCGGCTGCCATGAGATGAACGACAACGTCTTCGCCGAACTGAAGACCACCATCCACTACACCAACCGCTCCGGCGTGCGCGCCGTGTGCTCCGACTGCCACGTGCCGCACGACTGGACCTCCAAGATGGCCCGCAAGATGCAGGCGTCGAAGGAGGTCTGGGGCAAGATCTTCGGCACCATCGACACCCGCGAGAAGTTCCTCGACAAGCGCCTCGAACTCGCCAAGCACGAGTGGGCCCGCTTCAAGGCGAACGACTCGCTCGAGTGCCGCAACTGCCACAACTACGAGTCGATGGACTTCACCCGGCAGAGCCCGCGCGCGCAGGCCATGCACACGAAGTACCTCGACACGAAGGAAAAGACCTGCATCGACTGCCACAAGGGCATCGCGCACCACCTGCCGCACATTCCGCCGGGTGAAGGGCCGTGGGACACGCCGGGGCAGCAGCCGCCCACGCCGGACCCCACTGCGCCGCCGCAGTCGGTGGCCCCCGCACCACCGCAGTCCGCCGCCCCCGCGAGCAGCAGCGGCAGCTGACCCGCGCCTCGTCGTCCCGCTCGAGCGGCCTCGCCCCCCACCGGGTCGAGGCCGCTTTTCATTGGGTTCAGCCCGCGTGCGATCGAAGGCATGCCGTTTGCCACCTGGAGCCGTCCCCCCGTCAGCCCTCCCGCCAACCAGGAACGGACCCATGGAAAAGATCATCGAGCTGAATCTCTCGCGCCGCGACGTGCTGATCGCCGGCGCCGCCTCCGCCACGGTGGCCACCGGCCACGCGGCCGCCGCACCGCCCGCCACGGCGTCGCCCGCCGCCGCGTCCGGCGTGCCCACGATGAAGGTGTCCTTCGCGGTCAACGGCACCGCCCACACCCTCGAACTCGACACCCGCACCACGCTGCTCGACGCGCTCCGCGAGCACCTCCACCTCACAGGCACCAAGAAGGGCTGCGACCACGGCCAGTGCGGCGCCTGCACCGTCATCGCCGACGGCCGCCGCATCAACGCGTGCCTGTCGCTCGCCGTCATGCACGAGGGCTCGAAGGTCACCACCATCGAAGGGCTCGGCGCCCCAGGCCGCCTGCACCCGATGCAGGCGGCCTTCGTGAAGCACGACGGCTACCAGTGCGGGTACTGCACGCCGGGGCAGATCTGTTCGGCCGTGGCCGTGCTCGACGAGGTGAAGGCCGGCATCCCGAGCCACGTCAGCGCCGACCTGAACGTGCGCCCGCTGCTGTCCGCGGAGGAACTGCGCGAGCGCATGAGCGGCAACATCTGCCGGTGCGGCGCCTATTCCAACATCGTCGACGCGATCACCGAGGTCGCCGGGAGCGCCACATGAATCCCTTCACCTACGAACGCGTGACGACCCCGGCCGCCGCTGCTGCAGCCGCGGCGCGCCAGCCCGGCGCGAAGTTCATCGCCGGCGGCACCAACCTGCTCGACCTGATGAAGCTGCGCATCGAGGCGCCGGTGCACCTGATCGATGTCAATGCCCTGCCCCTCGACAGGATCGAACCCGTCGACGGCGGCGGCCTGCGCATCGGCGCGCTGGTGCGCAACACCGACCTCGCGGCCGACGCCCGCGTGCGGCGCGACTACGGCGTGCTGTCGCGGGCGCTGCTGGCCGGCGCCTCGGGGCAACTGCGCAACAAGGCCACCACGGCGGGCAACCTGCTCCAGCGCACCCGCTGCCCGTACTTCTACGACACGGACCAGCCCTGCAACAAGCGGCAGCCCGGCAGCGGCTGCAGCGCGATCGGGGGCGTCACGCGCCAGCACGCCGTGATCGGCACCAGCACGGCCTGCATCGCCACCCACCCGAGCGACATGGCCGTCGCGATGCGGGTGCTCGACGCCACGGTGGAGACGGTGCGCCCCGACGGGCAGGCCCGGCGCATCCCCATCGCCGATTTCCACCGCCTGCCCGGCGACACGCCCCAGGTCGAGACCGTGCTGGAGCGCGGCGAGCTGGTGACGGCCGTCACGCTGCCGCCCCCGGTGGGCGGTGTCCACGTCTATCACAAGGTGCGCGACCGCGCGTCGTACGCGTTCGCGCTCGTGTCGGTGGCTGCCATCGTGCAACGCGACGGCACCGGCCGCGTCGCGGTGGGCGGGGTCGCCCACAAGCCGTGGCGGGTCGAGGCGGCCGAGGCCGAGTTCCCGCGCGGCGCGGCCGCGGTGGCCGCGAAGCTGCTGGCCGGCGCGACACCCACCGAAGACAACGCCTTCAAGCTGCCCCTGGTCGAGCGCACGCTCGGCGGGGCCATCGCTTCCGCGAGGACCTGAGCCATGAAGTTCGACACCCCCGCCACCACCAACCCGATCGACCAGCTCAAGGTCATCGGCAAACCCACCGACCGCATCGACGGCCCGCTGAAGACCACCGGCACCGCCCGCTACGCGTATGAACGCCACGACGCCGTGCCCGAGGCCGCGTACGGCGTCGTCGTGGGCGCGGGCATCGCCAAGGGGCGCATCGCCGCCATGGACCTGGCCGCGGCACGCGCCGCCCCGGGCGTGCGCGCCATCGTGACGGCGGCGAACGCCGGCAAGCTCGGCAAGGGCAACTTCAACACCGCGCGCTTGCTGGCCGGCCCCGGCGTGCAGCACTACCACCAGGCGGTCGCGCTCGTCGTGGCCGACACCTTCGAGCAGGCCCGTGCGGCCGCGCAGCTGGTGCGTGTCGAGTACGTGGCCACGCGCGGCCAGTTCGACCTGTCGGCAGCGAAGGCCGGCGCCAAGGCCCCGAAGCCCAACGACTTCGGCGGCCCGCCGGACACGGCCGTGGGCGATTTCACCTCCGCCTTCGCCGCCGCACCGCTGACCCTCGACGCGACCTACACCACACCCGACCAGTCGCACGCCATGATGGAGCCCCACGCGTCCACCGCCGCGTGGCACGGCGGCCACCTCACGGTGTGGACGTCGAACCAGATGATCGCGTGGAGCGTGGGCGACCTCGCGAAGACGCTGGGCATCCCCGCCGACCGCGTGCGCCTCGTCTCGCCGTTCATCGGAGGCGGCTTCGGCGGCAAGCTGTTCGTGCGGGCCGACGCGGTGCTCGCCGCGGTCGGCGCGAAGGCCGCGGGCCGTCCCGTCAAGGTGGCGCTGCAGCGGCCGCTGATGATGAACAACACCACCCACCGGCCCGCGACCATCCAGCGCATCCGCATCGGCACCGACGCGGCGGGAAAGATCACCGCCATCGGCCACGAGGGCTGGTCCGGCGACCTGCCCGGCGGCGGCCCCGAGACGGCCGTCAACCAGACCCGCCTGCTCTATGCCGGCGCGAACCGCCTGACCGCCACCCGCCTCGCGGTGCTGGACCTGCCCGAGGGCAACGCGATGCGCGCGCCCGGCGAGGCGCCCGGCCTGATGGCGCTCGAGATCGCGATGGACGAGATGGCCGAACGCGCGAAGCTCGACCCGGTCGAGTTCCGCGTGCTGAACGACACGCAGGTCGACCCCGAAAAGCCGAGCCGGCCGTTCTCGCAGCGCCGCCTCGTCGAATGCCTGAAGCTGGGCGCCGAACGTTTCGGCTGGAGCCGGCGCAACCCGCGGCCCGGCATCACGCGCGACGGGCGGTGGCTCGTGGGCCACGGCGTGGCCGCGGCCTTCCGCAACAACCTCGTGATGAAGTCGGCGGCACGGGTGCGCCTCGACGCGCGCGGCCGGGTCACGGTGGAGACCGACATGACCGACATCGGCACCGGCAGCTACACCATCATCGCGCAGACCGCGGCCGAGATGATGGGCGTGCCGCTCGACCACGTGGCCGTGAAACTCGGTGACTCGGCCTACCCGGTCTCGGCCGGCTCCGGTGGCCAGTGGGGCGGCAACAGTTCCACCGCCGGCGTGTACGCCGCGTGCGTGAAGCTGCGCCAGTCGGTGGCCCGCAAGGCCGGCTTCACGTCGGGCGAACCGGTGTTTGCCGACGGCCGCGTGAAGCTGGGCGACCGCTCGGTGACCCTCGCCGAGGTGGCGGGTCCCGACGGCCTCGTCGCCGAGGACTTCATGGAATACGGCGACCTCGACAAGAAGGCCCAGCAGTCCACCTTCGGCGCGCACTTCGTCGAGGTGGCGGTGGACGCCGCGACCGGCGAGATCCGCGTGCGGCGCATGCTCGCCGTGTGCGCGGCCGGCCGCATCCTCAACCCGAAGGCCGCGCGCAGCCAGGTGATCGGCGCGATGGCGATGGGCGTGGGCGCGGCGCTCATGGAGGAACTCGCGGTGGACCACCGCCGCGGCTTCTTCGTGAACCACGACCTCGCCGGCTACGAGGTGCCGGTGCATGCCGACATCCCGCACCAGGAGGTGATCTTCCTCGACGAGACCGACCCGCAGTCGTCGCCGATGAAGGCCAAGGGCGTGGGCGAGCTGGGCATCTGCGGCGTGGCCGCGGCCGTCGCGAACGCCGTCTACAACGCCACCGGGGTGCGCGTGCGCGACTATCCGATCACGCTCGACAAGCTCCTGCCGGGCCTGCCGGCCGTCGCGTGATGGAGAACCTCGACCTCGCCGTGCTGCGGCAACTGCGCGACTGGCGGCGTGCGGGCCGGCACGCGCTGCTCGCCACGGTCGTGCGCACGTGGGGCTCGTCGCCGCGTCCCGTGGGCTCGATCATGGCGTTGTCGGAGGATGGCGCCGTGGTGGGTTCGGTGAGCGGCGGCTGCATCGAGGACGACCTCGTCGACCGCCAGGTGCGCGGCCCAGCCGCCGCACCGGGCGCGCCACCCCGCTTCGTCACGTACGGCGTGACGGCCGACGAGGCCCACCGCTTCGGCCTGCCCTGCGGCGGCACGCTGGAGCTGCTGCTCGAACACGACCCCGATGCCGAGGCGCTCGACGACCTCGTCGAGGCCGTGTCGCAGGGCCGCCTCGTGCGGCGCGCGGTGCGGGTGGCCGACGGCGCCGTGGTGCAGCAGCCGCTGCGCCGGCCGGAGGGCCTGCGCGTGGCGGACGGGGTCGTCACGAACACCTTCGGCCCGGCGTACCGCATGCTGCTCATCGGCGCCGGCCAGCTGGCCGAGTGCCTCGCCACGATGGCGCTCTTCAGCGGCTTCGACGTCACCGTGTGCGATCCGCGCGAAGCGCATCGCGGGAGCTGGAACGTGCCCGGCGCGACGCTCGTCACCGGCATGCCGGACGACGTGGTCACCGCAATGCGGCCCGACGCCCGCACCTGCATCGTCGCCCTCACCCACGACCCGAAGCTCGACGACCTCGCGCTGATGGAGGCGCTGCGGTCGGAGGCCTTCTACGTGGGCGCCATCGGCAGCCGGCGCAACCAGGCCTCGCGGCGCGAACGGCTGACGGCGCACTTCGGGCTCACCGATGCGCAGATGCGGCGGCTGCACGGCCCCGTGGGCGTGGACATCGGCAGCCGCACGCCACCCGAGATCGCGGTGAGCATCATGGCGGAGGTGATCGCCGTGAAGAACGGGATGGCCGGCCCCGCGACCACCCCGAGGCACACGCCCGCGGCGGCGGTCACCTGACGCGGCGGCGCGCGACACCCGCCACGAGCGCGGCGCCCAGCGCCATCGTCAGCAGCCCGGCCGGCTCGGGCACCGGGGCCGCTGGCGACAGCAGGAAGGCGCGGGACTCCCCGCCGAATTGGCCCCAGCCCGCGATCTGGCCTGCGTCGTTGACGTCGACGAGGTACATGTTCGTCCACCCGGCCGCGGTGCCAGGCAGCAGCACGCTCGCGAGGTCCACGAGTTGACCCGTCGTGAGGTCGTGCAGGAACGAGAAGGTCTCCCACGTGTCACCGCGGGCGCCGTACCCGACGACGAGCCCCTGTTCGTTGACCGCGGCGGCCGTGCTGAAGTGGTTGAACCAGGGCATCGCGTCCACAAGGTCCACGACCCCGGCCTCGGGGGTGTACGCGAAGGCGTGCTGGACCGGCACGCCGACCGTTGCCGAATGGATCGCCTGCATGCCCACGACGGCGCCCTGTTCGTTGAAGCCCATGGGATGGCTCGAGTACGCACCGCTGCTCGCGAGGTCGCGCCACGTGCCGTTCTCGAGCAGGCCCGCCACGGGACGTTCGGAGTCGGTCGCATGCTGGCGGTTGCCGACGATCACGCCATCGTTGCGCAGGCCGGTGATGCCCGCGAGCGGCACGGGTGCGGTGTGCACGACCAGGTTGCCGTCCGGATCGGCGATGAAGTAGTCGCGCCCGGTCCCGCCTCGGAAGCGGCCCACCGTGTGTCCCGCGTCGTCGGTGCCGTTCGCCTCGATCCCCGAGCGGCCCAGGTCACGCATGCCACCGCCCGGGGTGTACCGAAACGCGCGCACCTCACCCGGCGGGTACCAGGTGCCCGTGATCACGCCCTGCGCGTTGATGTCGGCACCCCGCGGCGTGTTCGGCACCGTGTTAGGGGGCACGCCCGGGACCGTCGGATCCGTCAGCAGCACGACCCCGGTGGCCGGGCTCGTGTAGTAGCCGCCAGCGGCCCAGTGCCAGGACTCGGCCAGCACGCCGCCACCGTTGTCGATCCCGACCGCGAACTGCAGCGTGCCACCCGCGCTGATGTCCTGCAGCCGGTACGTGCCGATGTCGGCGGCGGCACCGATCGGAACGGCCAGGCAGATGGCGGCCGCGGCCCTCGCCGCGGCGTTCACCGTGCACCTCCCGTCTCGCCGCGGGCGGCGCGCCGGGTGCCGGCGACCACGGCCACCAGCCCCAGGGCGGCCAGGGCCAGCGTTCCCGGCTCGGGCACGGGCGTGGCCAGGGGCTGGTGGGTGACCCGGTTGGCGAGATCGAGCGTGGAGTACGTGCGCGCGACGGACGGGTTGGAGATGTAGCCGTGCGTGTCTCCGAACTGCTCGAAGAACGGCATGGGGCTGTCCGGGTCGCCGGTGGCCGGCGACATGTTGAAGTTCACCTGCCAGAGGCCGGGCTCTCCCGGCTCGGGGGTGCCGAGCTGGAAGAAGAGCATGTGCTCCTCGAACGCGCAATCGAACGTCGCCGGGCAGTCGGTGCTGGGCCACGACCGCATGAAGATGGACCCTCCAGTGCCTGTGAACCGCCGCGGGTTCATGTCCGCATCCCAGCCGAACACGTCGTAGCTCACGATGTTGTCGAGGAAGAGGCCGCGGCGGAAGGTGGGATCGCTGTCCGGCACGTCCCGGTCGTAGACGATGACGCCGTGGCCCGCGCGGCTGGTCCAGTCGAACTGGGCCAGCCCGGCCGTCGCGGCGCTCGCCACCGCCCAGAGCAGCAGCGTCAGCGCCACCCGGCGCACTGCGTGAATCCTGGTGTCCATGGGGGCCTCCCAGCCGCGCGCCGTCGATCCGGCGTGATGACTCTAAGCAGTGGCGCACGGCGTTTCAACCATGGGCACAGCCCCGGCAAAACTTGCCGTCCCCCTCGGCTTAACATGCGCGATCCAACAGGTCCTCGAGGAAATTCCGATGTCTCAGAAAGTCGCGGTGGTGGTCGGTGGTGGAAGCGGCATGGGCGCCGCGGCGGCGCGGCGGCTTGCCGGCGACGGATTCGGCGTTGCCGTCCTGTCCTCGTCGGGCAAGGGCGAGGCGCTGGGGCAGGAACTGGGCGGCATCGGCGTGACGGGGTCGAACCAGTCCACCGAGGACCTGCAGCGCCTCGTGGACCTCACCGTGGCGCGCTGGGGCCGCATCGACGTGCTGGTCAACAGCGCCGGCCATGGGCCGCGCGCGCCGGTGCTCGAGCTCACGGACGCGCAGTGGTTTACCGGCATGGAGGTCTACCTGCTCAACGTGATCCGGGCCACGCGGCTCGTCACGCCCCACATGGTGAAGCAGAAGGGCGGCGCCATCGTCAACATCTCGACCGCCTGGGTGGCCGAGCCGAGCCCGATGTTCCCCACGTCCGCCGTGTTTCGCGCGGGCCTCGCGGCGTTCACCAAGCTGTTCGCCGACGAACACGCCCCGCACAACGTGCGCATGAACAACGTGCTGCCCGGCTGGATCGACAGCCTGCCCCAGCAGGACACCCGCCGCGCGAACGTGCCGATGCAGCGCTACGGCACCAGCGACGAGATCGCCGCCACCATCGCCTTCCTCGCGTCGGACGGCGCGGCCTACATCACGGGCCAGAACCTCCGCGTCGACGGCGGCCTGATGCGTTCGATCTGAGTCAGCCCGACAGCGGCCAGCGCGCGAGCACGTCGTAGCGCTTGACCGGATGGTTCATCAGGCTGTCGATCAGCACGAACTCGGACACCCGCCACGAGACGGGCGCGACGGCCTGCTCCGGCACCAGCGGGTCGTCGTAGAGCAGGGTCACGTGCGGCGTGTACGCGCGTTCCTTGCGCACGATCGCCACACGGGCCAGTGCGTCCGCCAGCCCCTTCTGGAAGGCCATCAGCGGCGCGAGGGCGTCGCCGCCCCGGAGCACGAACGGCCGGTTGCCCGGCCGGCCCGTGAAGCTCGCGGCGCGGTCGAAGGCCACCTCGAACGGCGCCACCCGCGCGGCCTGCGCCGCGGCCGTGTGCACCTTGTCGAGCAGGCCGGGCGGGATGCCCGGGAAGTCACCCACGTGGAAGAGCGTCACGTGCAGCTTGTCCGGCTGCACCGCCTTCGCGGTGAGCCCGTGGTCCGCGCGCAGGCCCTCGATCGCCTGGGCGATGCGCTCACGCGCGCGCCCGTCGGGCAGCAGCGCGAGGAACAGCCGGTCGGTGGGCTCCGGCGGGGGATCGAATCCCATCAGGGACATCTGGTCGGACATGCGGCGTTCGTCGGGGCATCGGAAGGAGGCGGCCAGCATACCGCGGGTGGTGCGGGACAATGGGCGACCATGACGACGACCGCCCTGCCCGATCCGGATCCGATGCCCGTGGCCCCGGAGCCGCCCGACCTCGACGAATGCTGCGGCAACGGCTGCGACCCGTGCATCTTCGACCTGCACGACCTCGCGATGGACGCCCATCGGCAGGCGCTGCGGGCGTGGCGCGAACGGCATCCGGAGCCACCGGCGGCGGGCTGATCGCCCCGTCGACGACGAAACCAGAACAATGGTCACCCCGGCGCACGCCGGGATGACGAGCTTGTGGGGCGCCCAGGAGTTTCCCCAAGCAGCAGCGGGCCTCCGCCGCGATGACGTACTCGCGCGGGCACACCCCCATCAGGGCGACCAAAGTCACCTCGGCCTTGTCCCACAATCGCCGGGCCGGATGAGGGCGGGCATTGATCCACCCCGGCGGCGACAACCTCTCGATCCTTCAACACACCTGTTCCTCGGAGTCCAGTCATGTCCGTTCGCCTGCTGTTCGCCACCGTGGCCCTGTGCCTCGGTGTCATCGCCACCCCCGCCCACGCCAAGCGCGGCATCGGGATCATCAACACGGGGGACGAGCTGTTCGAGGTCGCGCCCTTCCCGGCCGAGGTGATCGAGGCCATCCCGAAGATCAAGGACCTGAAGGTGGGCTACAAGTGCAGCCACTTCGGCGTCTTCTGGGCCGACGTCTGGACGTGGGACTGCGAACTCGTGGGCGTGGAGAACGAGAACACCTACACGAGCCTGCCGGACGAACTGCGCACGAAGCTCGCCGCCGATCCGCAGTACGCGTACAGCCACGCCAAGCGCGGCCTGTGGAACCACTACGGCTTCTGGGCCGTGCTGGCCGCGGTCGCCGTGCTCCTCGGCATCGGCGCGGTGTCGGGCAAGAAGGCATCGGGCGAAGCGGCGACGGCCTGACCGCGGGAGGGTGTCACGATGAACGTGCTCGCCCGCCTCGGCTGCGGCGCCGCCGCAGCCCTCGCGCTCGCCACGGCCGCCCTCGCGGCCCCCGACGAAGACCTGCTCGGGAAAGCCGACGGCTACCCCGTCGGCTCCTACATGGACTACTTCAAGGGGGCCGAGCGCACGCGGGTGGGCATGTTCTCCCACATGGACAAGGTGCTGCCCGCCAGCACCCTGGCCCGTGCCGACACACCGAGTCCGCTGCCACGCGCGGCCACGGTGCCGGCGCTGCGGTACGACCACCTGGGCCAGCCCTGGTCGGTCGACGATTTCCTGGCGCGCCAGCGCGTCACGGGCCTGCTGGTCGTCAAGGACGGCGAGGTGCTCGTCGAACGGTACCAGTACGACCGGACCGCGGCCGACCGCTTCCTGTCGAACTCGATGTCGAAGTCGATCACCAGCCTCGCGGTGGGCCTCGCGCTGCAGGACGGCAAGATCGCCTCGCTCGACGACCGCGCGAGCCGCTACGTCACCGAACTCGCCGGCCACGGCTATGGCGACGCGACGATCCGGCAGCTGCTGCGCATGTCGTCCGGCGTCCGTTTCGAGGAGAACTACAGCGGCCAGGACGACCTGGCGCGCTTCGGCATGATCTGGTGGACCGGCGGCGGGCTCGTCAAGGCCCTGCAAGCCTTCGACGAACACGACGCGAAACCCGGGGAACGCTTCCACTACGCCTCCACCGAAACCGCCGTCCTCGGACTCGTCGTCAAGCGTGCCACGGGCACGAGCCTCTCGCGCTACGTGGAGCAGCGCCTCTGGAAGCCGATGGGCGCCGAGGCCGACGCCAAGTGGAACGTGGACCTCGAGCGCGAGGAGATGGCCGCCGGCAACTTCAACGCCGTGCTGCGCGACTACGGCCGGCTGGGCGTGCTGCTCGCGAACGACGGCCAGCGGGACGGCAAGCAGATCCTGCCCCGGGACTACCTGCTCGAAGCCACGGACTGGCATCGCCAGCCGGACTCCCTCGCCCCGGGCCGGGCGACACCCCTCTTCGGCTACGGCTACCAGTTCTGGATCCTGCCCGGCGAACGGCGCAGCTTCGCGCTGATCGGCATCTACGGGCAGGCGATCTACGTCGACCCGGAACTCAAGCTCGTGATGGTGCAGACCGCGGTGGCGGCCACCCCGTCGGTCGGGAAGGAATCGCTGGGTGCGGAGTCGTACGGCCTCTGGCTGGGCCTGCAGGCGCAGTTCCGGAAGCGGGCCTCGCCGTGACACGGCCCACGTCCCTCGAATGACGGCCTGGGCCTTCGCGCTGCTGGCCCTGGCCATCGGGGCCGTGTGGTTGCCGCCCGTGCACCTCGCCGGCCGCGCTTGGCCGGCATGGCCGTTCGTGTACGCGGCGTCCGTCGCGGTGGCGCTCGCCGCCGGGGTGCTGCATCCGGTCGCGGTGCCCACGCTCGCCGCCTTCGCCGCGCTGACGTGGGCCGCGGTCGCCTCGCCGCGTGGCCGCCCACTGTTCATGGTGCTCGCCGGCCTGATGGCCGTCGCCCTGTCGGTCCACGTGCTGCCCGGCTTCCACAACCCGAAGGTGTTCGACGCCGAGCGCCTCACGCCCGACGCCCTGCCCTTCACGCAGTACCTCAACTTCGACAAAGGCACGGCGGGGCTGTTCCTGCTCGCCGCGTTCGCACCGCGCGTGCGGCGCTGGCGGGAGGCGGGTGCGTTGCCGGGGCCGGTGGCGCTGGCGGCCGCAGCGACCACCGCCGCGGTGCTCGGCCTCGCCCTCGCACTGGGCCTCGTGCGCGTCGATCCCCACTGGCACGCACTTGCGCCGGCCTTCCTCGCCGTCAACCTGCTGTTCACCTGCGTGGCCGAGGAAGCCTTCTTCCGCGGCCTGCTGCAGCACCACCTGCCCGGGCCGCGGCCGCTCGCCGTGGTGGTCTCCGCAGCACTCTTCGGCCTCGTGCACCTGCCTGCCGGCGCGGCCTACGCGGCGCTGGCCACCGTGCTGGGCTTAGGCTGTGCGCTCGTGTTCGAACGCACCCGCCGCATCGAGAGCGCCATCGCCGTGCACTTCGCGGTGAACGCCGTGCACTTCACGGGGTTCACCTACCCGATGCTCGCGAGCGCGTGATGGAGCAGCAGCAGCGCGAAGATCCCTGAGAGGTAGACGATGGAGTAGCGGAACACCGGCATCGCGAGCCGCGTGTCCCGACGCAGCCGCCACGCGAGCCACGTGAAGCGGCCACCCAGCACCACGGCGCCCGCGAGGTAGGTCCAGCCCGCCATGCCGATGGCGAACGGCAGCAGCGACACCGCCCAGAGCGCCACGGTGTACGCGAGGATGCGGCCGCACGTGAACGGCACGCCATGGGTCACCGGCAGCATCGGCAGCGACGCGCGGGCGTAGTCGTCGCGCCGGTGGATCGCGAGCGCCCAGAAGTGCGGCGGGGTCCAGATCAGGATGATGAGGAACAGCACGAGCGCCTCGGCGTCCAGCCGCCCGGTCACCGCGACCCAGCCCAGCAGCGGCGGCGCGGCGCCTGCGGCCCCGCCGATCACGATGTTCTGCGGCGTGCTGCGCTTGAGGAACAGGCTGTAGATGCCGGCATAGCCCACGAGCGAGGCCCACGTGAGCGCCGTGCACAGCGGGTTCGTGTACGCGAGCAGCAGCACGGTGCCGAGCGCCCCCAGCACCACCGCGAACACGGCGGCCTGGCCACCCTGCAGCGCGCCGGTGGGCAGCGGCCTGCCGCGCGTGCGGGCCATCAGCGCGTCCACCCGCTGGTCGATCAGGTGGTTGAGCGACGCGGCCGACGCAGCGAGCAGCGCGATGCCGAGCGTGCCGAACACGAACACACGCCACGGCACGATGGACGGCGTGGCGAGCGTCATGCCCACGGCCACCGTGAACACCATCAGCGCGACGACACGCGGTTTCGTCAGTTCGAGGTAGCGGCGCCAGTCGGCGCGGGTGACGGTCCAGGCGGCGGGCGACGACATGGGGTCAGCGGAAGAAAAGTTGCCGCACCGCGTGGGTGTGTCCGCCCTCGATGGCCATCAGCGCCACGAGCACGGCCAGCGCGCCCACCGGCAGCAGGATGGCCGTCACGAGTGCCAGTCGCTCCCACGCCATGTGCATGAAGATCGCGACGATGAGGCCGGCCTTCAGCAGCATGAAGACGATGATCAGCGTCCATCGCAGCAGGCCCTGCACATGGAAGTAGTCGACCATGTACGACAGCGTGCTCAGCACGAACAGCAGCAGCCAGATCTTCAGGTAGAGCCCGATCGGGTGCTGCTGGCCAGTGTGTGTGCTCATGGTTCACCTCACCACAGGTAGAAGAACGCGAAGATGAAGACCCAGACCAGGTCCACGAAGTGCCAGTAGAGGCCCACGATCTCGACGGTGGACGCGTCGGCCCGGCCCTGCAGCACGCGGTGCGCGAACAGCAGCAGCAGGATCACGCCACCGGTCACGTGCAGCCCGTGGAAGCCCGTGATCATGAAAAACACCGACCCGAACTGCGCGGCGCCCCACGGGTTCTCCCAGGGCCGCATGCCTTCCAGCAGCAGCTTCGACCATTCGAAGGCCTGCATCAGCACGAACATCTCGCCGAAACCGGCCGTGACCACCAT
>Ga0247822_10001806_pt1 | contig 13324 bp, 10 predicted proteins | sample 13C_Cellulose_Da_FD_192423 | JGI IMG/M metagenome (GOLD analysis project Ga0247822, IMG submission 192423) | Soil microbial communities from agricultural site in Penn Yan, New York, United States - 13C_Cellulose_Day30 | ecosystem: Environmental > Terrestrial > Soil > Agricultural land | place...
GCTGGTGTCGCGGATCTCGGTGATCACCCACGTGCGCGCCCGCCTCAACCCGTCGCCGCGGCGACCGGCCCGCCCCAGCGCCGGCGGCGGCGTGGCCCGTGCCGGCGCGGTCGTCGCCCTCGGCGCGTCGACCGGCGGCCCGAGCGCGATCGCCCGCATCCTGCGCGGCCTGCCCACCGACTACCCGCTGCCGGTGTTGGCGCTGATCCACGTCGGGGCGGCGTTCGCGCCCGGCCTGACCCGGTGGCTGTCCGATCAGACCGCGCTCGCCGTCGCCGAGGCCCAGGACGGCGAGTCGATCGCCGCTGCCGCCGGGCGCGTGCTGGTCGCGCCGGCCGGGCGCCACCTCGTCGTCCGCGGCCGGCGGGTCGCGTTCACCGGCGACGACGCCCGCCACCACTGCCGGCCGTCGATCGACGTCCTGTTCGAGTCGATCGCGGTCGACTACGGCCCCGACGCCGTGGCCTGCCTCCTGACCGGGATGGGTCGCGACGGCGCCGCCGGCCTGCGGGCGATCCGCGACGCCGGCGGCCAGACCATCGCCCAGGACGAGGCGTCGTCGATCGTCTACGGCATGCCGCGCGAGGCGGCGGCGCTCGGCGCCGCCGAGCGCATCCTGTCGCTCGACGACATCGCGCGGGCGGTGGCCGCGCTCACCGCCAAGCCGCGCCGGGAGCCGCGATGACCGCCGCGGTGCTGATCGTCGACGACAGCCTGACCGTGCGCATGGATCTCGCCCAGGCGTTCACGGACGCCGGCTGGCGGGTCGAGGCGTGCGCGACCGCCGCCGAGGCGCGCGCCGCGGTCGCCGCCGGCCGGTTCGAGGTCGTCGTGCTCGACGTCGTCCTCCCCGACGGCGACGGCATCGAGCTGCTGCGCGAGCTGCGCGGCCCGGGCGCGCCGCGCGAGCTGGTCGTGCTGATGCTGTCGAGCGAGGCCGAGGTCGCCGACCGCATCCGCGGCCTGCGCACCGGCGCCGACGACTACGTCGGCAAGCCCTACGACGCCGCCCACGTGATCGCCCGCGCCCGCGCGCTCACCCGCGCCCGCAGCGCCGGCGCGGCCGCGCCCGACGTGGTCGTGATCGACGACAGCCCGACCTTCCGCGGCGAGCTGACCACCGCGCTCGAGGCCGCCGGCTATCGCGTCGCGTCGGCCGCCACCGGCGAGGACGGCCTGGCCGCGATCGCCGACCTGCGGCCGGCGGCGGTGATCGTCGACGGCATGCTGCCCGGGATCGACGGCATCACGGTGATCCGGCGGATCCGCATCGACGCCGCCCTGCGCGGCACGGTGTGCCTGCTGCTGACCGGGGCCGACGATCGCCAGCTCGAGCTGCGCGCCCTCGACGCCGGCGCCGACGCGTTCGTGCGCAAGACCGACGACCTCGAGCTGGTGCTGGCCCGCCTCGCCGCCGCCCGCCGGCGGGCCAGCGCGCCCGCCGAGGAGGTCGCCACCCTGCACGGGCCCAAGAAGGTGCTGCTGATCGCGCCGGCGCCCGAGCCGGCCCTGACCGCCGTGCTGCGCGCCGACGGCCACGCCGTCGTGCCCGCCCGCCCCGGCGACGCGATCCTCGAGCTGCTCGCCGTCGAGGCGATGGACTGCATCCTGCTCGAGCTGACGCCCGGGTCGGACGCGCTGGCGGTGTGCGCGCGCATCAAGGCGGCGCCGGTGGTGCGCGACATCCCGCTGATCGTCGTCGCCGTGCGCGACGACCGCGGCGCGATGCTCGACAGCCTGGCCGCCGGCGCCGACGACTATGTGGCCGGCGGCGGCGACCTCGACGTGCTGCGCGCCCGCGTCCACGCCCAGCTCCGCCGCAAGCAACTCGAGGACGAGAGCCGGCGGATCCGCCTGCGCTTGCTCCAGCACGAGCTCGAGGCCGCCGAGGAGCGCGCCGCCCGCCGGCTGGCCGAGGCCCGCGCCGCGCTGGTCGACGAGCTGGAGCGCCGCAACGAGGAGCTCGACGCGTTCAGCTACACCGTGTCGCACGACCTGCGCTCGCCGCTCAACGCCATCGCCGGCTTCGCCGACGCCCTCGCCCGCGACCACGCCGCCGCCCTGCCGGCGCGCGCCGCCGAGTGCGTCGCCCGCATCCAGGCCGCCGCGACGCGCATGGACGACCTGATCGACGCCCTCCTCGAGCTGGCGCGGCTGTCGCGGGTCGAGCCGCGCCGCGGCCCGGTCGACGTGAGCCTGCTCGCCCACCAGGTGTGTGCCGAGCTGCGCGCACGCGACCCCGACCGGGTCGTCGAGCTCGCGATCACCGACGGCGTGACCGCGTCGGCCGACGGACGCCTGCTGCGCATCGTGCTCGAGAACCTGCTCGGCAACGCGTGGAAGTTCACGTCCCGCACCGAGGCGGCGCGGATCGCGGTCGGCGCCAGCGCCGACGACGGCGGCCCGGTGTACTGGGTCCGCGACAACGGCGTCGGCTTCGACATGGCGCGGGCCGCCCGCCTGTTCGCGCCATTCCAGCGCCTGCACGGCGGTGACCAGTTCCGCGGCACCGGGATCGGGCTCGCCACCGTGCGCCGGATCATCGAGCGCCACGGTGGCCGGGTGTGGGCCGAGGCCGCGGTCGGCGCCGGCACCACCATCTCGTTCACGCTGTCGCCGGGCGGCACGTCGTCGTTGCCGCGCCGAGGAGAGGAGGTCTCGTGACGCCGCTACGGGTCTTGCTGGTCGAGGATACCGAGGACGATGCCCTGCTCGTGCTCCACGAGCTGGAACGCGGTGGCTACGCGGTCACCGCGGAGCGGGTCGAGACCGCCGCCGCCATGCGCGCCGCGCTCGAGCGTACGACGTGGGACCTGGTGATCTCCGACTACTCGCTGCCCGAGCTCACCGCGCCCGAGGCGCTCGACGTGCTGAAGGCGACCGGGCTCGACCTGCCGTTCATCATCGTGTCGGGCACGCTCGACGAGGAGGCGGCGGTCGACGCCCTCCGCCGCGGCGCCCACGACTTCCTCAGCAAGCGGCGGCGCGCCCGCCTGCTGCCCGCGGTCGCGCGCGAGCTGCGCGAGGCCGAGTCGCGACGGCGCCGGCGCGAGGCCGAGGAGAGCCTGCGCGCCAGCGAGGAGCGCTTCCGCACCCTGGTCGCCTCGATGGACGACCTCGTCCTCACCTACGACCCGGCCGGCCGGTTCGACGGCGTGTTCGGGCGCGCGCTCGCCAGCCTCGACCTCGACGAGGCCGCGGTGATCGGCCGGACCGCCGAGGAGGCGCTGGCCAACGGCGTCGGCGGCGAGCACGCCGCGGCGTTCGCGCGGGCGCTGGCCGGAGAGCACGTCCACTACGACTGGTCGCGGCCGGTGGCCGGCCGGGTGCGCTGGTTCCAGACCATCCTGTCGCCGCGCCGCGACAGCGCCGGCCGGGTCGCCGGCGGCGTCTTCGTCGGCCGCGACACCACCACGGCCCGCCAGGTGCAGGCCCAGCTCGCCGTCGCCGATCGCATGGTCTCGGTCGGCATGCTGGCCGCCGGCATCGCCCACGAGATCAACAACCCGATGGCGTCGCTGCTGGTCAACATCGAGCTGGCCCACGAGGCGATCGCCCGCGCCCGCCCGACCGAGGGCACGTCCGACCTGGTCGAGATCCTGCGCGACTCCCTCGCCGCCAGCCACCGCATCCGCGACATCGTACGCGACCTGCGGCTGTTCTCGCGCGAGGAGACCGAGGTCAGCGCGGTCGACGTCCACGGCGTCATCGAGTCGTCGCTGCGGATGGCCGCCAACGAGCTGCGCCACCGCGCCCGCATCGAGCGCGATCTGCGGCCGGTGCCGCGGGTCGACGCCAGCGAGTCGCGGCTCGGCCAGGTCGTCCTCAACCTGCTGGTCAACGCCGGCCAGGCCATCGGCGAGGGCAACGCCGACCACCACCGCATCCGGGTCGCGACGTCGCTCGACGACGCCGGCCGCGTCGTCATCGAGGTCACCGACACCGGCTCGGGCATGCCGCCCGAGGTGCTCGAGCGGCTGTTCACCCCGTTCTTCACCACCAAGCCGTCCGGCATCGGCACCGGGCTCGGCCTGTCGATCTGCCACCGCATCGTGACGTCGCTGGGCGGCGCGATCACGGTCACCAGCCAGGTCGGCCAGGGCAGCACGTTCCGCGTCGTCCTGCCGGCGAGCACCCTGGCCCCGGCCGCGCCGGCGCCGGCCCGGGCGGTGGCGCCCCCGGCCGTCGCTGCCCCGGCCGCGCGGGCGCGGGTGCTGATCGTCGACGACGAGCGGATGGTCGGCGAGGCGATCCGCCGGATGCTGCCCGATCACGAGGTCACCCCGGTGCTCAGCGCGGCCGCCGCGTTGCAGCGGGTCCGCGCCGGCGAGCGCTACGACGTCGTCCTCTGCGACCTGATGATGCCGCAGATGACCGGCATGGAGCTCCACGCCGAGCTGACCGCGGTTGCCCCCGAGCAGGCGCAGCGGATGGTGTTCCTGACCGGCGGCGCCTTCACCCCGGGCGCCCGCGAGTTCCTGGCCGACGTGACCAACCCGACGGTGAGCAAGCCGTTCGACCGCGCCACCATCCGCGAGACCATCGCCCGCCAGATCGCCGGGAAGCGCCCCTAGGCGGACCGCCCTCTTCCCGACAGCGACGACGTGTGCCGCGGACCGAGCAGGTCTTCGAGGAAGAACGCGGCGAGGTCGTTGCGACCGCCTAGCCCCGCCTTGCGATACAGGGCGCGCGCCTGGTGGCGCACCGTCGTCTCGCTCACGCCACGGATCTCGGCGATCTCCTTGTGGCTGAGCCCCTTGAGCAGCAAGAGGGCGACCTCCTGTTCCGCGGGAGTCACCCCCCACTGCTCGAGCTGCGCGTCGATCGCGGCGCCGAGCCCGGAGATCAAGTCGCCCGCGTCGCGCCGCCACCGCGCGGCCTCGGCCAGGCTCGCATCGAGCTGGGCGCCGAGCGCGCGGGCGCGGCGGCGCAGATCTCGCGCCTCCCTCGCGAGCCCGCGCACGCGGATCGCGTAGCGCGTGGCGGCCACCAGCCCGATCGCGACCACCGCCCCTTCGATGGAGGCATGGACCGCGGTCGTTCCGCCGCGGACATCGAGCGCCAGGTCGGCCCCGACCAGAAGCGCGATCATCGCGAACAGGGCGGCCAGCGCGACGCTCGACCCCAGCTCGCGACGCGCATCCGTGTCGGCCGTCATCGGCAACTCCGCTGGATCACAGGCATCACACGTCCGTGGAATGGCGCTCGCCGCGCTCGCTGCCTACCGTCGGCGCGAAAGGACGCGTCATGCCATTCCATCCCATCGTGGTCCATCTCCCGGTCGCGCTTGCGATCCTCATGCCGCTGGTGACGATCGGGCTCCTGCTCGCGTGGTCGCGGGGGCTATTCCAGCGCCGCACCTGGTCCATCGCGATCGCCTTGCAGGCCCTGCTCGTCGGCTCCGGGCTCCTCGCCATGCGGACCGGCGAACACGATGAGGAGCGCGTCGAGGCGGTGGCCGGCGAATCGGTGATCGAGGCGCACGAAGAGGCGGCGGAGAGGTTCGTGTACGGCGGCGCGGCCGTGCTCGTCCTCGCGCTCGCCGCGGGCCTGATCCCGCGTGATCGCGCCGCGCGCGCGGTCGCGGCGCTCGCCGCCACGGGGACGCTGGTCGTGGTCGGCCTCGGCTACCTGACCGGCGAGTCGGGCGGCGAGCTCGTCTATCGCCACGGTGCGGCGAGCGCGTTCGCGACCGACACCGGCGCCGGCACCTAGCGCGCACGCCTTGCGTCGACCCCGCGGCGCGCCGCAAGCCTTGCGCCGGGCCTGGTCAGCCGCCGCTGGCGGACGGCCGGATGGTCAGCACCGCGCAGGGCGCCCGGCGGACCACCTGCTCGGCGACCGACCCGAGCAGGATGTGCTTGATCCCGGTCCGACCGTGGGTGCCCATGCAGATCAGATCGTAGCCGTCCGCGCGGGCGAGCTCGACGATCTCCTCGGCCGGCGGACCCTGCCGGACGGTGGTGGTGACCGCGACCGCGCCCGCCGCGGTGGCCTCGGCCGCGGCGCGAGCCAGCTCGCGATCGATGCCCGCCTGCTGTTCGGCGAGGACCTCGGGGGGCGGGAAGATCATGCCCTCGGGAGGCAGGGGATAGATCGGGAGCTGGTACACGTGGACCAGGGTCAGCGGCGCGTCGCACAGCTTCGACAGCCCGGCGGCGACCCGCACCGCCTCCGCGGCGAAGCCGGAGAAGTCGACGGCGACCAGGATCTTGTGGAAGGGAGGCATGACCATGGTCGGTGCAATCATCAGGCCCGGGCGCGTACAGCCACTGCTGCCTGGAGCGCCGGGCCGGCCGCGGGCACGGCCCTTGCTCGAGATCCGGGTGGGCGTCCATGAGCAGCCACCGCACCGCGGCGGACCTGATCCGCTACATCGAGTCGGGGCAGCGTGTCTTCGTACACGGCGGTAGCGCCACGCCGACGGTCTTGCTCGACGCGCTGGTCGAGCAGGCCCCCCGCCTCCGCGACGTGGAGCTGATCCACATCCATACCGAGGGCGCCGGCCGCCACGCCGAGCCGGAGCTCGCCGCGAGCTTCCGTGTGGTCAACCTCTTCGTCGGCGCCAACATGCGCGACAAGCTCGACGGCGACCGCGTCGACTACCTACCCTGCTTCCTCTCCGAGATCCCCCTGCTGTTCCGTTCGCGCCGCCGGCGGCTCGACGTCGCGCTGCTGCACCTGTCGCCGCCGGACCGCCACGGCTTCTGCACCCTCGGGACGAGCGTCGACGTCGCCCGCGCGGCGTTCGACGCGGCGGACCTGGTCCTGGCGCAGATCAACCCGCGCATGCCCCGGGTCCACGGCGACGGCACCATCCACATCGACGAGATCGACCACCACGTCGAGGTCGACGTCCCGTTGCCCGAGGCCCGCGTCCGTCCGCCGTCCGAGGAGGCGCGGCTCATCGGCGGCCATGTTGCCGGTCTGGTCGAGGACGGGGCGTGCCTGCAGGTCGGCATCGGCGCGGTCCCCGACGCCGTCCTCGCCGCGCTCGCCGGCCACCGCCACCTCGGCGTGCACACCGAGATGTGGTCCGACGGGGTCCTGGCGCTGCTCCGCTGCGGCGCGGTCGATAACTCGCGCAAGGTCGTCGTCCCCGGCAAGACCGTGTCGGCGTTCATCGTCGGTTCGCGCGCGGTCTACGACTACATCGACGACAACCCGACGGTGATCCAGCTCGGCGTCGACCAGGTCAACAATCCGGCGGTGATCGCCCGCAACCCGCGGGTCACCTCGATCAACTCGGCGATCGAGATCGACCTGACCGGACAGGTGTGCGCCGACTCGGTCGGCCACCGGATCATCTCCGGGGTCGGTGGTCAGATGGACTTCATGCGCGGCGCCGCCTTGTCCGAGCGCGGCAAGCCGATCATCGCGATGACCAGCCGCACCCGCCACGGCGCCTCGCGCATCGTCGCGGCGCTCGCCCCCGGCGCCGGCGTCGTCACCACGCGCGCCCACGTCCACCATGTCGTCACCGAGTACGGGGTCGCCGACCTCTACGGCCGCACCCTCGGCGAGCGCGCCGCCGCCCTGATCGCCATCGCGCACCCCGACGACCGCGACGCGCTCGCGCGCGCGGCGTTCGCAAGCACACGCCGATGACCGCCCGAGGCGCCTGGCCCGCCCGATGCATTGGCGGTGGTCATGCCCACCATGCGAGCCGCCGTCTTCCTCGGAAAGGGCCAGATCTCGCTCCGCGAGGTGCCCAGGCCGGAGCCCAGGGCCGGTGAAGCGCTGATCGAGATCACGCTCACGACGATCTGCGGCACCGACGTCCACATCCTGAAGGGCGAGTATCCGGTCAAGCCGGGGCTGGTCATCGGCCACGAACCCGTGGGTCGGATCGCGGCGCTCGGCCCCGGCGTCGAGGGCTTCGCCGTCGGCGACCGCGTCATCGTCGGTGCGATCACCCCGTGCGGGCAGTGTCGCGCCTGCCTGTCGGGGAGCTCGTCGCAGTGCGCGCACGGCGGCGACGGCTACGAAGCGCTCGGCGGCTGGCGGTTCGGCAACACGATCAATGGCTGCCAGGCCGAGTACGTGGTCGTGCCGGACGCCCGCGCCAACCTGTCCAGGATCCCCGACGGGCTCACCGATGAAGAGGTCCTGATGTGTCCCGACATCATGTCGACCGGCTTCTCGGCGGCCGAGCGCGCTCACGTGCGCATCGGCGACGCCGTGGCCGTCTTCGCCCAGGGGCCGATCGGGCTGTGCGCGACCGCCGGCGCCAAGCTCAGCGGCGCGTCGCTCGTGATCGGCGTCGACCGCGTCCCGGCCCGGCTCGAGCTGGCGAAGCGGATGGGCGCCGACGTGGTCCTCGACGACACCCAGCAGGACGTCGTGGCCGAGATCAAGCGGCTGACCGGCGGCGGCGCCGACGTGACCATCGAGGCCCTCGGCGCGCAGGCGACGTTCGAGAACGCGCTGCGCTCGCTGCGCCCCGGCGGCGTGCTGTCCAGCCTCGGCGTCTACGCCGGCCACCTCGACGTGCCGTACGACGCGTTCGGAGCCGGCCTCGCCGACCACACCATCGTCACGACCCTGTGCCCCGGCGGCAAGGAGCGCATGCGTCGCCTGATGAGCGTCGTCCGCGGCAAGGCCTTCCCGTTCGCGTCGCTCGTCACCCACGCGTTCGCGCTCGACGAGATCGAGGCCGCCTACGACCTGTTCGCGCACCAGCGGGACGGCGTCCTCAAGATCGCGATCCGGCCGTAGCGCCGGCCTGGCCGGCTCACGGGGCCGCGCCCTCGAGCGCGGCGAGCAGATCGAAGGTCGTGAGCACGCCCGCGAGGCGGCCATCCTTGCCGACCAGGACGCGATGCGCGCCGGAACGCCGCATCTGGCCGGCGACGCGGGCGAGGGGCGTCTCCTCGTCGACCCAGAGGACCTCCTGCGACGCGAGGTCGCCCGCGGTCAATGACCGCAGGGCCCGGCCGAGCTCGCGAGGACCTCGCGGTTCGTCGGCATCGACCTCGTCGTCGAACGCCTGGTCGACCGCGCGCAGCAGATCCTGAAGGGTGACGACGCCGATCACGCGTCCACCGGCGTCGACGACGGGTGCGCCGCCGATCTCGGCGACGACGAACAGGTGCACGAGGCGCAGGTACTCCATGTCCGCCGGCACGGTGAGCGCGTCGCCCTGCATCACGTCGCGTGCGACCTTGGTCATGGCCTGGACTCTAGCCCGCGGGCCGCGTCGACGAGCGGCCGCCCCCGAGCGAGCCCGATCCGACGGCCCGGCCGGGGTACGTCCCGTTCGGACTGCTGCTAGAGTCGGGCGCGATGCGCGTGCTCGTCATGCTCATTCTGCCGTTTTTCGGCAGCATCATCACGGCGATCCTGCCGACGCGTGCCCGCACGATCCTGGCCGGCTGCGCGGGGCTCGTGTCGGTGGCCGCCGCGGCCTGCGTCATCAGCCTGTTTCCGCAGGTCCGTGACGGCGGCGTGATCCGCGAGACGATCTCGTGGGTGCCGTCGGTCGGGCTCGAGCTGACGTTCCGGATCGACGGCTTCGCGTGGATGTTCGCCGTGCTGGTCACGGTCATCGGCGCCCTCGTGGCGCTGTACGCGCGTTACTACATGTCCCCCGACGATCCGGTGGCGCGCTTCTACGCGTTCTTCCTCGCGTTCATGGGCGCGATGCTCGGCGTGGTCGCCGCCGGCAACCTCGTCCAGCTGGTCGTGTTCTGGGAGCTCACCAGCCTCGTCTCGTTCGTCCTGATCGGCTACTGGCACCACCGGCGCGACGCGCAGCGAGGCGCGAGCATGGCCCTGGTCGTCACCGCGGGGGGTGGGCTCGCGCTCCTCGGTGGCGTCATCCTGCTCGGCCACATCGTCGGCAGCTACGACCTCGACGCCGTCCTCGCCTCGGGGGAGCAGGTGCGCGCGCACCCGCTCTACCCGATCGCGCTCGTCCTCGTCCTGCTCGGTGCGCTCACCAAGAGCGCGCAGTTCCCGTTCCACTTCTGGCTGCCGCAGGCGATGGCGGCGCCGACCCCGGTGTCCGCCTACCTGCACTCGGCGACCATGGTGAAGGCCGGCGTGTTCCTGCTCGCCCGGCTGTGGCCGGTGCTGGCGGGCACCGAGCTGTGGTTCTGGCTGGTCAGCAGCGCCGGGATGGCGACGCTCCTCCTCGGCGCGTACCTCGCGATGTTCCAGAACGACCTCAAGCGGGTGCTCGCGTACTCGACCGTCAGCCACCTCGGCCTGATCACGCTCCTGTTCGGGCTCAACAGCCCGCTCGCCGCGGTCGCCGGGGTGTTCCACATCATGAACCACGCCACGTTCAAGGCCTCGCTGTTCATGGCCGCCGGCGTCGTCGACCACGAGACCGGCACTCGCGATATCCGTCGCCTGAGCGGCCTGATCCGCAGCATGCCCCGCACCGGCGTGCTCGCGCTCGTGGCCAGCGCGGCGATGGCCGGCGTGCCGCTGCTGAACGGCTTCCTGTCGAAGGAGATGTTCTTCGCCGAGACGGTGTTCCTGTCCTCGCATCGGGGGGTGGAGGTCGCGCTGCCGTTGCTCGCCACCATCGCGGCGATCTTCGCGGTCGTGTACTCGCTCCGCTTCGGCTACGACATCTTCTTCGGCCCGCCCTCGACCGACGTCCCGCGCGAGCCGGAGGAAGCGCCGTCGTGGATGCGGCGGCCGATCGAGCTCCTCGTCTTCAGCTGCATCGTCGTCGGCATCGCCCCCGCCCTGTCGATCGGCCCCGCGCTCGCGGCGGCGGCCCGCCCGGTCGTCGGCGGCACGCTGCCCGACTACGACCTCGCCCTGTGGCACGGCTTCAACCTGCCCTTCGTGATGAGCCTCGTGGCGATCTCGTTCGGCATCGTCGGCTACCGATGGCTGCGCCGGCAGCAGGAGCAGGGGCGACTCCAGAAGGCGCCACTGATCGCACGCGTCGACGGTCGGCGCCTGTTCGAGGGCGCGCTCGTCGTGATCACGCGAGGGGCACGACGGCTCCTCCGCGTGATCGGGACGCGGCGGCTGCAGACCCAGATGTTCGCGATCATCGCGATCGCGCTGCTGCTCGCGTTCTTCGCGGCGCGCGAGGTGCCGCTCGAGTGGGGCGAGCGGGAGCGCCTGTCGGCGTCGCCGGCGTTCGTGCTGCTGTGGTTCATCGGCGCGGTCTGCGCGGTCGGCGCGGCGGTGATGGCCAAGTTCCACCGCCTCGTGGCCATCACGCTGATGGGCGGCGCCGGGCTGGTCACCTGCGTCACGTTCGCGTGGTTCTCGGCGCCCGATCTCGCGCTCACCCAGATCGTCGTCGAGGTGGTCACGACCACGTTGTTCTTGCTCGGGCTGCGCTGGCTGCCCATGCGGATCGACACGATCCGGGCCCCCGTCACGATCCGCGACCGCGCGCGGCGCGCGCGCGACCTGCTGCTCGCGATCGGCGCCGGCAGCGGGCTCGCCGCGCTGTCGTACGCCTTGCTGACCCGGCCCGCGCCGCACAGCATCTCGCCGTACTTCCTCGAGCACGCGGTCCCCGACGGCGGCGGCGCCAACGTCGTCAACGTCATGCTCGTCGATTTCCGTGCCTTCGACACCATCGGCGAGATCACCGTGCTCGGCACGGTCGCCCTCACGGTCTACGCCCTCCTGCGCCGGTTCCGCCCACCCGCCGAGACCATCGGGCAGCCGCTGCAGCAGCAGCTCGTGCCGCCGGACATCGTCACGGATCTCGTCAAGCCGCGCTCCGCCGACGACACCGTCCGCGGCTACATGATGGTGCCCTCGCTCCTCGCGCGGCTGCTCCTGCCGGTGTCCCTGGTCGTCGCCATGCACATCTTGCTCCGCGGGCACAACCAGCCCGGCGGTGGCTTCGTCGCCGGGCTCATCGTCGCGATCACCCTCCTCACCCAGTACCTGGTCGCCGGGACGCGCTGGGTGGAGCGGCGCGTCCACCTCAACCTGCCGCGGTGGATCGCCGTCGGCCTGCTGCTCGCGGCGACGACCGGCCTCGGCGCCATCGCCCTCGGCTATCCCTTCCTCACGTCGCGCACCGTGCACGCGTCGTTGCCGCTGGTCGGCGAGGTGCACCTGCCGAGCGCCACCTTCTTCGATCTGGGCGTGTTCGCGGTGGTCGTCGGCGCGACGCTGCTCATCCTCACCGCGCTCGCCCACCAGTCCGTGCGCGCCCACCGGCAGACCGCACGACCGTCGCCACCGCCGGCCAACCCGGGGGACCGCTAGATGGAAGCCGTCCTTGCCTGTGTCATCGGGGTGCTCGGCGGCGCCGGCGTCTGGCTCGTGCTCCGCCCGCGAACCTTCCAGGTGGTCATGGGGCTCACGCTGCTCTCGTACGCCGTGAACCTGTTCATCTTCAGCATGGGGAGCCTGTCGATCGACAAGCCCCCGATCGCCAAGCCGGGTGTGCCCGCCGACCTCGAGCACTACACCGATCCGATGCCGCAGTCGCTGGTGCTGACGGCGATCGTGATCGGCTTCGCGACGACCGCGCTGTTCCTGGTGTTGCTGCTGGCCTCGCGCGGCCTGAGCGGCAGTGACCACGTCGACGGAACGGAGGACGAGCGTTGACCGCCGCCCTGCCGCACCTGATCGTCGTGCCGGTCGTGCTGCCGCTGGTGACCGCGGCGGTGCTCTTGTTGCTGGGCGATCACCGCCGGCGACTCAAGTCGCTGCTCAACGTCTCGGCCACCGCGGCCGGGCTGGTCGTCGCGACGACGATCTTGCTCCGCGTCGACGGCACCGGCGAGATCGGCGTGTACCTGGCGTCGAACTGGGAGGCGCCGTTCGGGATCGTCCTCGTCGCCGATCGGCTCACCGCGCTCATGCTGGTGCTGACCGGGGTGCTGAGCCTGTGCGCCGCCCTGTACGCCGAGGCGGCGTGGTCGCGCGCCGGCGTGTACTTCCACCCCCTCTTCCAGATCCAGCTGATGGGGCTCAACGGCGCCTTCCTGACCGGCGACCTGTTCAACCTGTTCGTGTTCTTCGAGGTGATGCTCGCGGCCTCGTACGGCCTCCACCTCCACGGCTCGGGTTGGCCGCGGGTGCGCTCGGGCGTGCACTACATCGCGGTGAACCTGCTCGCGTCGGCGCTCTTCCTCATCGGGCTCGCCGTGCTCTATGGCGTGGTGGGCACGCTCAACATGGCCGACATGGCCGCCAAGCTGGCGCTGGTCCCGACCCACGATCGCGGGCTGCTGGTCGCCGGCGCCGCCATCCTCGCCGTGGCGTTCCTCATCAAGGCGGCGATGTGGCCGCTGAACGCGTGGCTCGTGCCGGCGTACACGGCCGCGAGCGCGCCGGTGGCGGCGCTGTTCGCGGTGATGACCAAGGTCGGCATCTACGCGCT
>Ga0247822_10001807_pt1 | contig 13324 bp, 11 predicted proteins | sample 13C_Cellulose_Da_FD_192423 | JGI IMG/M metagenome (GOLD analysis project Ga0247822, IMG submission 192423) | Soil microbial communities from agricultural site in Penn Yan, New York, United States - 13C_Cellulose_Day30 | ecosystem: Environmental > Terrestrial > Soil > Agricultural land | place...
CCTCGCTTCAGTGGTTATGCCCCTCGTGCCCCGCTCCCGGGGGCTCGAGCTTCTCCACCAGCCTCTGGATAGCGGGATCCGAGGGGACATCCGCTCCCAGCTGGATGTACGACAACTGATGCGTCCGGGGTATCCCCGTTGCGTCGGCCTTGGCCTCTTTCTGCAAGGCCGTCCGCCGAGCCTCGAAGGTGGCGATCGTCTCCTCGAGTGCCCTCTTGGCGGCCGGGTCCTTCGTAGCCGCCAGCCGCTCCTTGGCCCGAGTGATGTTAGCCTCGATGTTCTTCAGGCTCGCCTGGGCCTGCCCCGCCGTGGCCAGGTCCTTGAAGGTGCCCGGCCCGTCCACGGACAGCTCCAGGCGGGCGAGCTGGCGCCCGCGTTCGCCCGGAGGAACCAGGGTGGCCAGGCCATCTCGCGAGGCGATGCCCGGGCTGCGGCCCTCGTGGGACTGGAAGACGAAGTCCACGCCCTCGCCCTGCTGGGCCAGCCTCCTCGCCAGGTCGTACGGCACCGCGGCGAGCGCCACCACCACGTCCACCTTGTCCTTCTCACGCAGACGTTTGGCCTCGGCCACCACGGCCGGGATCACCGGCTGCCCCTGGGCCTCTGGCAGCATGCCCTCCGGAGAGGCTCCCACCACGCCCACCTTCAGCCCGCCCACGGTGACCACCGTGGAGGCGGGGAACAACACCTTGCCCGCCTTGTCCCGGAGGTTGACGGACACGAGCTTCATCTTCGCGTTCTTCGTCTCGCTCCTGAGGAAGTCCAGCCCGAGCGTCAGATCGCGCGCCCCCACGGCCATGGCCGCGGTGCCCATCGCGTCCATCTGCTTGAGGATCAGCTGCGCGCGCGCCTTCTCGTTCGGATCGCCGCTGCTGTTGGCGAACTTGAAGAGCGCATTGCCCGCATCCAGCACGAGCACCGGCACGCCCTTCTTGCGCTCCGCTTCAATCGTCATCTTTCGTCTGGCCAGACCGCCAGACGGGTTGTGGATTCAACCACAGGGGGCGATCTCGCCCCCGTTGTCTCCCGTGAAGAGCAGGACCACCTTCTTGGGCGCCGCGCCGGCCACGAACGGCACCAGCAGCAGCGCCAGCGCGGCGAGCGCCAGCTGTCGCAGTCTCATTGGGTTCCCTTCTTCTGCGCCGCCGGAGCGGGCGCGGGCTTCGGTGGCGCCGGGGCGGGCGCCGGTTTCTTCTTGGCCTTGTCCAGCTCCGCGAGCTTCGTCTTCGCCGTCTTCGCCGCCTCCGACTTGGGGAAGGCCTTGAGGAGCTCCTCCAGCGCCAGCCGCGACTCCTCCCCCATCTTCAGCTTCGCGAAGCAGTCCGAGGAGCGCAGGTACGCCTCGGGCGCCGACGGCGTCTTCGAGAAGTCCTGGATCACCTTGCCGTATTCGAAGAGCGCCTCCCGGCACTTGCTCTCGGTGAAGTACGTCTCGCCCATGCCAAAGTGCGCCTCGCCCATCAGCGGATCCTTGGCCCACTTCTTCATCCACTCCGAGTAGAGCTGGCGGGCCAGCGGCAGCTCCCCGGCCTTGGCCTTCTGCTGGGCCAGCGCGAGGAACTCCTTCTTGTCCTCCGGGCGCTTGAGGGCCTCGGCCTGCTTCTTCGCCTCGGCCTCCTTGAGCGCGTCCGCGCCCTGCTGCGCCAGCTGCTTCCGCTCCGCCTCGGTGGTCAGCCGGCCCAGCACCGTCTCCAGCTCGCTGATCTTGTAGAGGTACGTCTCCACCTGCCCGCGCAGCTGGGCCAGGTCCTCCACCGTCTTCTGGAGCTGGATGCCGATGTCCGCGTCATTGCGCCGCGAGGCCTTGTCCAGGCTGTCCAGGGCCTGCGTCATCTCGCCGATCTTCTCGTCGATGCGAGGGAGCGTGGCGGCGAGCTGCTCGCGCGCCTGCTGGAGCTCCTGGGATACGCGGGTGTTGTCGGTGCTGAGCTTGTCTACCTTGGCCTCGAGCGCCTTTCCGCGGCTGGCCGGGTAGAAGCAGCCCGAGAGGGCGAGCAATGCGAGCAGGGCGAGCCTTCTCATAGGGGGCGCATCTTACGTACAAATCCCTCGCGCGTCCGGTCCTTCGCGCATGCCCTGTCGCTCACCGGGCCTTTCCCCCGCCCTCCATCCGGGCGATGGCCTTCTCGCATGCCACCCGGAGCCGGGCATGGTTGAGGAAGAAGGGGGTGGAGCGAGCGCGCCCCTCCTCCAGGGAGCGCAGGGCCTTGCGGTACTCCGCGGCGGCCTCGCCGAAGGACTCGCGCAGCTCCAGCAGCATCCCCAGCAGGTAGCGCGCAGCGGAGAGGTCCGGGTCCAGCGCCAGGCAGCGCCGCAGGTAGTCCTCCGTCTGCATGTCCCCCTCCCCTACCCCATCAAGCACCTGGGCGAACAGCCTGTCCGCCTCCAGGTGCAAAGGGTGCTCATCCAGTCGATCCTGCGCCTCGGCGGGCCTGACCGCTGGGTATCTGCCGGACTCGGGAGAGCCTCCCTGCGCGGGTGGCACTGGAATGGTGGGGAAGCGTCCCGAGTCACGCCGCTGCTCCTGGCCCACCGTGGGAAAGCGCCCCGAGTCACGCCGCGGCTCCTGACCTACCGTGGGGAACCGCCCCGAGTCGCGCCGCGCTGGCGCGAGCTGCTCCTGCGCGCGGACATAGAAGAAGGCGTTCTCGCTGCGGATGATGCGCAGGCTCGGCGGGGCCTGCAGCAGCGGCTCCGCGGCCGACAGGATCAGCGTACCCCCTGGCGCGAGCCGCTCGGCGAGCAGGCCCACCACCCGATCGAACGCCTCGGAGGTGAAGTAGATGAGGACGTTGCGGCAGAAGATGATGTCGAAGCCCTCGCCACCGGCGGCCTTGGGGTACGGGCTCTCCATCAGGTTGTGGTGCTGGAAGCTCGCTCGCTCGCGCAGCTCCGGCACGAGGATGGAGCGCGAGCCGTCGGGCACGAAGTAGCGCTCCCGCAGCCCACCCGGCAGCCGCCGCACCTGCTCCCCCGGGAAGCTCAGCGTCCGCGCCCGGTTGAGCGCCACCTCGGAGATGTCCGTGCCCAGCACCGTGCTGCTCCCGTCCGCCCCGGCCTCCTCCATCATCATCAGCAGCGTGGCCACCTCCTCGCCCGTGGCGCACCCCGCGCTCCACACGCGCAAGGGCCGCCCCAGCACGCGCGCCACCAGTGGCTCCAGCACGTGGGTGCGGAAGGCCGACAGCTGCACCTCGTCCCGGAACAGATCCGTCTTGTGGACGGCCACCACGGAGATGAGCGTGGACAGGTCCGCCGCGCCAGACGAGGACTGCAGGTGCAGCAGGTACTGCGACTCGGACAGCGAGCCCTGGAGCACCGCCAGGCGCTCGTCCAGCCTCCGCCGCTGCGTGCCGCTCAGGGCCATGCCCGTCTTCGCCGCGATGAACGCATGGATGAGCGAGCTGGGCCGGGCGATCGTCACGGGGGTCATCGCCCCAGGGCGAGTGGTTCACCGCGTGTCAGCCGCATCAGCGCCGCGGCCACCTCATCGCCCTGGACCAGGTGATCCACGGCGTTGCGCTCCACCGCCGCGCCGGGCATGCCGAACACCACGCAGGACTCCTCGTTCTGCGCCACGGTGATGCCACCCGCCTGCTTGATGGCGAGCATCCCGGCCGCCCCGTCCTCGCCCATGCCGGTGAGGATGACGCCCAGCGAGCGCCGCCCGTACGCCTTGGCCACGCTCTCCAGCAGCACCGTGGCCGAGGGCATGTGCCCGTCCCGCTCCACGCCCGGCTTGAGCGCCACGCGCCCGCGGAACGGGATCACCATGTGCATGCCGGGCGGAGCGATCAGCACGTGCCCGGGCATCAGCAGCTCGCCATCCTGCGCCAGCCGCACCTTCAGGCGCGAGGAGTTCGACAGCCACCCGGAGAGCGACTCGGCGAACGCCGCGTTGATGTGCTGGACGATCGCGATGGGCGCCGGGAAGTCCGCGGGCAGATCGGACAGGATCCGGTGGAGGATCTGCGGCCCGCCCGTGGACGCGGCCACCGCCACCACGCCCACGCTGGCGGGCATCAGCGCCGCCGGGCCCGCCGTCTGCTTCACCGGCGTGGGGATGCGCTTGGGGCCCCTCAGGTGACGGATGACGCGCACCGAGGACAGCAGCTTCAGCTCCTTGGCCAGGTTCCACGCCTCGAGCCCGTCGTCGATGGACGGCTTGACGCGCAGCCCCAGCGCCCCCAGCTCCAGGGCCCGGCACGTCAGCTCCGGCGCCTGCTGCCGAGGATCCGCCGTGAGCACCAGGATGGGCGTGGGGCACTCGGCCATGATGTGCTCCACGGCCGTGAGCCCGTCCATCACCGGCATGTCCACGTCCATGGTGATGACGTTGGGGCGCAGCTCCTTGACGCGGGCCAAGGCCTCCTTGCCGTCGGCGCACGTGGCCACGACCTGAAGGTCCGGATCCTGGCCCAACGCTTCGCAGATGAGCTGTCGGCAGATGAGCGAGTCATCGACCACCAGCACCGACACTTTCTTGGCCATTACCTTTGCATACCCCGTGCGCGCGGCCAGGAGTATACCCAATGCCCCGCGCTGTCCTCAGGGCGTTTACCCGAGCAACCGCTTCACCACATCCACCAGATCCTGCCGGACCAGGTCTCCCTTGGTGATGTAGCCGTTCGCCCCCGCTGCCAGCCCCTTCTGCCGGTCCTCCTCTCCTCCACGCGTGGTGAGGATGATGACCGGGAGTCGGTTAAAAACTTCGTGGTCCTTGATCTGGCGGGTGAGCTCCAGGCCGTCCAGGCCGGGCATCTCCAGGTCCGTCACCACCAGATCGACGTGGGTAGTGGAGAGCAGGTGGAGGGCCTCGGCGCCATCCGCGGCTGCCACCGTGTCGTACCCCACGGCCTCCAGGAGCGCGGAGATGAGCTCGCGGGTGAGGGGAGAGTCATCCACGACGAGGATGCGGCGGCGCTGGACCTCTTGCGTGCGGGCGGCCGCGCGGGGCAGCCTGACGGACAGCGAGCCATGAGCGCCCGCAGTGAGGTAGGCGGCGGAGAGCACCATGGCGAGGCGACCGTCCGCCAGGGTGGTGGCGCCGGAGAGGTGGCCGAAGCGTCCGAGCAGCCCTCGCAGGGGGAGGATGGCCTGGACGCGCTCCTCCAGCACCCGCTCCACGGCGAGCGCGGCGGTGGCGCCCTGGCTGCGCACCACGAGCACCAGCTCGCCTTCCAGGGGGGCCCGCTCGGGCGCCAGGCCCAGCAGGCTCGAGAGGTGGCAGAAGGGCAGCACCCGGCCGTCCACATCCAGCGCCGGCCGCCCCGCCAGCTCCGTCATCGAGGACAGATCCAGCTTGAGCGCCCGGGTGACATGGGCGGCGCTCAGGGCCAGCGTCTCGTCCCCCGCCTTCACGAAGAGCAGCGGGGCCACCGTGAGGGAGACGGGGACGCGGATCTCGAAGATGGTGCCCCAACCCGGAGCGGACTCGACGCCCACGTCCCCGCCCAGCAGCTGCACGGCGCTGCGCACCGCATCCAACCCTACCCCGCGCCCGGAGATGTGCGTGGCCACATCGCGCGAGGAGAAGCCGGACAGGAAGATGAGATCGCGCGCCTGGGCCTCGGTGAGCGTGCCGGCGGCCATCTCGTCGAGGAAGCCCCGGCGCACCGCCACCTTGCGCAGCATGGCCGTGTCCAGCCCCACGCCGTCGTCCTCCACTCGCAGGACGATGCGGTTGCCCTCGCGCGCGGCGCGCAGCGTGAGGCTGCCCTTGGGGCGCTTGCCTGCGGCCACGCGATCCACCCGGCTCTCCAGCCCATGGTCCAGCGCGTTGCGGATCAGGTGCAGCAGCGGCTCGCGCAGGGCCTCCACCACCGCGCGATCGGCGCGGGTGTCCTCGCCGTCCACGACGAGATCCACTTCCTTGCCCAGCTCCCGGGCCATGTCCCGCACCACCCGCGGGTAGGGCTCGAAGAGGACGGAGAGCGGGAGCATGCGCACGCGCTGCACCTCCTCCACCACCTGCCCCAAGTCCCTCAGCTCCTCGTTGGCCAGCAGCTTCGCCTCGCGGTGCAGCTCGGCGGCCATGTCCTTGGCCTTGCTCAGGCTCGCCGAGAGCGCCGAGCCCGCCGGCCCCAGATCCTCGGCCTCGCGCGCCAGCTGGCCCAGCTCACGGGCCAGCGCGAGGCGGCGGCCGTTGGCCAGCTCTCGACGGCGCGCCACCTGCAAGAGGTTGGTGGCGGAGCTGGTGAGCATGTCCAGGCTGGAGACCTCGATGCGCACGGAGCTGTCCGCACGCGGCTCCGGCCTCGAGGGCTGGGCCGAGGAGCCCTGCTGGGGTGCCGTGGTGGACGACGGCCCAGAAGCGCTGGAGGTGGCGGGGCGGGCAGAGGACTGCGCCGCTGGAGCCGAGGCGGTGGGCCGGGCCGTCTGGGCGGCCCCGGACGAGGCTGACGAAGTCCCTGGAGAGAGGGCCGCCGTCCCCGCCGAGGGGGTGGCCCCTGGAGGAGCGCCCGAGGCTCGGGAGGAGGTGGACTGCGAGCCTGAAGGCAGGGCGCCCACCGGGATGGGCGTAAAGTACCGGGGCGCGGGCGGCGCGGAGGAAGGAGCCGCCGGCTGCGAGGGCGAGGGCGCCGCGCCGTGAGCGGCCGTGGGCTGTCCCGTCCCGGGCGTGCCCGTCTTCGGGACGATGGGCAGCACCACGGGCTCAGGGATGCTCCCGTGCTGGCCCTGCTCCAGGCGGGTGCGGTCCCGGAGCCACGCCACCAGCTTCTCCACCTCGGGCGCGTCGTCGGACGCCACCAGGCCGGAGAGGATCGTCACCGCGTCCGCGGACTTCAGCAGCGCGTCCGCCGAGTCATGGGACAGCAGGTACTGGGCAGGCTCGCTCGACTTGACGAGTTCCTCCATCTCATGGACGAGCACGTTGATGCTGTCGAAGCCCATCATCCGGGCCTCGCCCTTGAGGCCATGGAGCTCCCGGAGCGCCTTGCGCCCCGTCTCCACGCTGCCGCCGGACTCCAGCTCCACGATGGCGCGGTTGATGCGCTCCAGCCGCACCCCCACGAGATCGCGGAACTGCTTGAGCAGGCGATCGCGGGGAGTCACCCGTCGCTCCTCGGGGGCGTCTGATTGATGTGGAACCGCTCCACCACGTTGCGCAGATCCAGCGCGAGCACCAGCAGATCCCCATTGGCCGTGCTCACCTGCTTGGTGGCGTTGAGGCTCTGCTGGGTGATGCGCAGGATGTCCGCCATGGTGTCGGCGAGCTGATCAGTGCCCGTCTGCTGCTGCTGGGTGGCCAGGGAGATGGAGCGCACCGCGTCGGACGTCTGCCCGGCCAGATCCAGGATCTGCTTGAGCGACTCGGACACCTGCTGCGCCAGGGAGGTGCCGGTGTCCGTGGCGCGCACGCCGCCCTCGGTGGCCGCCACCGCGGCGCGCGAGGCATCACGCACCTCCTCGATGAGGCCCTCGATCTCCTTGGTGGACTCCAGCACGTTCTCGGCCAGGCGCCGCATCTCCGCGGCCACCAGCGAGAAGCCCCGGCCCACCTCGCCGGCCTTGGTGCCCTCCAGCTCCGCGTTCAGCGCCAGCAGGTCCGACTTGTCGGCCACGCCGTTGATGAACTCGACGATCTTGCCGATCTGCTGCACGCGCTTGTTCAGCCGCGTCACCGCCGAGGCGATGGCCTGGTTGTCGTTGCGCATGCGGCTCATGGAGGCCAGGAAGGCCTCCGCGCTGCCCTGCCCGCCCTGGGCGGCCGCGAGCGTGCGCTGGGCGATCTCCGCCACCGAGCCCGCGTTCTCCGCGATCTGCCGCGCGCTGCGGGCCAGCTCCTCCGTGGTGGCGCTCGTCTCATCCAGCGAGCTGGCCTGCTCGGCGGCGCCGGCCTCGTAGCGGCCCGAGGTGGCGAGGATCTCCTCCGTCGTGGCGCTGATCTGCGCTCCTGCGCGCTGCAGCTGTGAGAGCACAGCCGCCAGGTGCGCTCGCATCATCGCGAAGGCGGCCGAGACGGCCCACACCTCGTCCTCCGCGGGGATCAACCGTGGGGTGGCCAGGTTCCCGTCCGCGATGCGGCGCGCCTCCTCGGCGAGGTGGCGGATGGGGCGCCCCACCAGGGTGCCTCCGAGGTACGCGGTGGTGAGCGCCAGCCCGAAGACGAGCAGGCACAGCGCACCGCCCGAGGCGACGGCCTCCATGCGCAGCTCCCGCACCCGCTCGCTCTGCTCGTGCCACGGCGCGGCCAGCACCTGCGCATAGGTGCGCTCCGCCAGCGCCGAGGCGAGGTTCGAGGTGAGCACCGCGGGCGTTATCACGGCGATGGCGGTGAAGATCACCAGCCGCCGGCGGATCTGCGCGCGCCGGGGCAGCGCGGCGATGACCTGCGAGTGGCTCAGCCCCAGCTCGCTCAGCCACAGGAGCACCTGGCGGGCCCGCAGGGTGACCATGCAGTGGACGAGCAGCGAGGTGATGGGCCCGAAGAGCAGCCCCAGGCCGGCCACGCTCAACCCCGCGCGCCAGTCCGCCTGGCCGGTCATGGCCACCGCCACGCCCAGCACGGCCGTGCTAAGGAGCCACATCATCAGCGACTTGATGAACGTGGCGTCGGCGGCACCGGTGGCCTCCACGGCGGCCCGTGCCAGGCTCTCGGGGCTGGGGGCCACGTCGCGGCGCTCCAGGCCTCTCAGCCCACGCAGGCCGCGCAGGAGCAGCGCGACTCCCACCACCGTGGAGAGGCTGGTGACGACCACGCCCAGCCCGATGAGCAGGTCGAAGGCCGCCTTCGATAGCCTCTCCTGCAGGGTGAGCCAGGCGTAGTGGAATGCCAGCGCCGCCCCGATGATGTTGCCCACGGGCACGGGGATGACCAGGTGCCGGCTGAAGGAGGCTCGCCGCAGCGTAGCGCTCGTGCTCATGGGCTAGCCCTCCTTCCCTACCAGTTGGAAGTGCTCCACCACGAGCTTGAGATCCCTGGCCAGCGTGGACAGATCGCTGTTGGCGGCCACCATCTGCTTGGTCGCCGCGGCGTTCTGTTCGGTGACGCGGAGGATGTCTCCCATGGCGGCGGCCAGCTGATCGGTGCCCGTCTGCTGCTGCTGCGTGGCCAGGGAGATGGAGCGCACCGCGTGGGATGTCTGCCGTGCCAGCTCGAGGATGAGGCTCAGGCTCTCGTCCACCTGCGCCGCCAGCAGCGTGCCCGCCTCCGTCGTCTTCAACCCTGCCTCCGTGGCCATCACCGCCGCGTGGGTGGCGTCGCGGATCTCTTCGATGAGCTGCTCGATGGTGCGCGTGGAGCGGATCACGTTCTCGGCCAGGCGCCGCATCTCCGCGGCCACCAGCGAGAAGCCCCGGCCCACCTCGCCGGCCTTGGTGCCCTCCAGCTCCGCGTTCAGCGCCAGCAGGTCCGACTTGTCGGCGATCTCGTTGATGAACTCCACGACCTTGCCGATCTGCTGCACGCGCTTGTTGAGCCGGACCACCGCGTCCGCGATGGACTGGTTGTCCTGCTTCATCCGCTGCATGGCGGTGAGGAAGGCGGCCGCGTTGCGCTGTCCTCCCTGGGCCGCCGCGAAGGTGCGCTCGGCGATGCCGGCCACGGACTCGGCGTTGCCGGCGATCTGCTGTGCGCTGCGGGCCAGCTCCTCCGTGGTGGCGCTCGTCTCGTTGAGCGAGCTGGACTGCTCGTCCGCGCCCGACTCCTGCTCGGTGGAGGTGGCCACCAGCTGCTCGGTGGTGGTGGAGATCTGCTCGCCCGCTCGCCGCATCTGCGCCAGCGCCTGGCCCAGCTGGGCCTGCATCTGCACGAAGGCGGCCGCCGCGGCCCACACCTCGTCCTCCGCGAGGATCACCCACGGCGGGCGCAGATCTCCCTTGGCAATGCGCGTGGCGTCCTCGGTGATGGCGCGCAGCGGCTCGGACAGCGCCACACCCGCGGCGTACGCCGTCCCCAGCACCAGCAGGATGACGAAGCCGGACAGCAGCCCCAGCGACAGGTTCTGCTCGCTGCTGGCCCGGGCCACCACCGCCTCCTGGGCCTCGCGGCCTTGGGCCTCGAGGATCTCATCCATGACGCGCACCGCGCGGGCGATGGACACGTCCAGGATGAAGATGGAGGGGCAGAGCACCGCGATGGCGGTGAACGTCAGCAGCCGCCGGCGCAGGTTCTGCCGCACGGGCGGAACGGCCTCGATGACCTCCAGCGCGGACAGCCCCGCGTTGGCGATGCGATCGGCCGCGGCGCGGCTGCGGCGCACCACCAGCAGGTACACGAGCAGCGCGTTCAGCGGCCCCAGCGCGATGGCCACCTGGATGATCCGCAGGCTCCCCAGCCACGGCCCGTCCACCAACGGCGGGAAGGCCACCGCCACCAGCAGCGCTCCCCCGAACCACCCCAGCAGCGTGAACCAGAAGCAGCGCTCGGGGATGGCGCGCGCCTCCTTGAGCGCCTGACGCAGGTTCTCGGCCGTGGAGGGCATCCGGCCCTGCCCCACCGCCCACAGCACCCGCAGCGCGCGCCGCTCCAGGATGCTGGTGACTCCCAGCCCCAGGGCCAGCGCCACCGCCACCAGCACCACGAAGATGCGCCAGGCGCCCTCCCTCGGAATGTCCTCGAACTGCCCATACGACAGCGCGAGCACCACTCCCAGCACACCGCCCAGCCAGGACGGCCGCGTCAGCCACCGCGCCAGCCCCTGGATCTTCGAAGGGTTGCTCATGCCGCCTCCCGCGAGGCGCCCGCGACGTAGCGCTCGAACTCCACCAGCCGCACCAGCGGCCAGAGCACCCCGCGCGCGGAGATGAAGCCCAGTAGACTGCCGCCCGCCACCCGCTCCAGCACTGGCGGCAGGGGCAGCACCCGGTGGAGCTCCGCGTCGATCTCCAAGGTATCCACTCCCACCGTCTCGCCCGAGGGCGCCAGCAGCACGCGCGAGGCCCCCGCTGGCTCGCCGAAGGCCTGGCGCGCCGAGCGAGAGCGCCCCGCGTGGAGCCCGGGCGCGTCGATCACGGCCACATCCACGGCCGGGAAGGCGATCCGGTGCGCCCCGGCATGGCACAAGAGTATCCCGCTGACCCGGAGGCCCTGCATGGCTCAGGCCCCCTGGCTGAGGTGATCGAACAGCCCCTCGGGATCGATCACCGCCACATCCCGCTGGGCGCCCTTGGCCGGGCCTCGCAGGTGCACGTGCACCCCATTGGTGCCCAGCGGCTCCAGGCTGCCGGACACCGGCGACACCCCCGCCACCGTGCTGGCCGTGAGCGCCAGCGAGCCGCGAGGCAGCCGCACCAGCACCGCGCGCCGCGTGGACTGGCTGCCGGTGCCTACCAGCAGCCCCATGTCCACGACGGGGATCACCTCACCCCGGTGCGCGAACACGCCCAGCAGGAAGGCGGGAGCGCCCGGCACCCGCGTCAGCTCGGGGAAGGTGACCACCTCCGCCGCGCTCTCCGCAGGCACCGCATACCAGCTACTCCCACAAGCAAACACAAGGTAGGACTGTCGCCCTTCAGACTCAGGAACGGCCATCGGGCGACAGCCTACCTCAGATCAACGGCGAAACTCGACGCGGCGGTTCTGGCCCCACGCTTCCTCGTCTGAGGCGGAGTTGACCGGGCGTGTCTCGCCGTAGCCCACGGCCTCCAGGTTCCTGGCGGGGATGCCCAGGGTGGTGAGGTACCTCTTCACGGAGGCGGCGCGGCGGTTGGAGAGCTGGAGGTTGTACTCCTCGGTGCCGCGCTCGTCGGCGTGGCCCTCCAGGGTGATCCTCCCGGTGACCTTGGTCTCCTTGATGCAGTCGGCCAGCTCCGACAGGCGGCCCTGGGCCTCGGAGGTGAGGCTGGCCTCATTGAAGCCGAACTGCACCGGCTCCCAGTTGCACTCCTTGGGGCCCGCGGTGACGCACCTGCCGGCCTGGCACTCCTGGCCCTCGCCGCAGTCGGTGTTGCTGGTGCAGGTGTCCTTGGGGGGCTGGCAGCGGCCGCGCTCGCACTTGTTGCCTGCCGGACACTGAGCGTCGCCCTTGCACTGGGCGTCGGTGCACTTGCCGGCCTCACAGATGCGGCCGTCACCGCACTGGTTGTCCAGGGTGCACTCGGGGCCCTTGGGCACGCACTTGTTGCCCTGGCAGGTGAAGCCCTCCTTGCAGTTCTGGTCCGTGGCGCACTCCTGGCACATGCCCTGGACGCAGACCTCGCCTTTCTCCTGGCAGACCTCGTCGTTCTCGCAGTTGGGGTAGGGCTTGGGGCAGCCCGTCATGAAGGCCATGGCGAGCGCGAGCCCTGCCACCATCGAAATCCGACGCATTCAGTACCCTCCAAAATCCGATTGAAGTGTCCGTCCCTGGGACGGGTCGCCGCGTCTGCGTGTAGACCCAAGACGGCAAGCGAGTCAAAGCAATTTGACCCGGCCAGTGCTTTGCTAATGGCGCCCTGGGCGGCACAGGCAATTCAGCGAATCACCATTACAGTGTGGCCCGGCTGCCACACTCCAAGGTTTGAGGTCCACGCATATGCCCGCGTCCGTCCTGATCGTCGATGACGAGAAGAACATCCTGCTCACGCTGAGCCAGTCTCTTCAGCTGGCGGGCTACCACACGGAGCTGGCGAGCTCCGGCCAGGTGGCGCTGGACGTGGCCTCGGCGCGGCCGGTGGACGCGGTGCTCATGGACGTGAAGATGCCGGACATGGACGGGCTCACGGCCCTGGGGCGCCTGCACGAGCTCAAGCCGGAGCTGCCCGTCATCATGATGTCGGGCCACGGCACCATTGACACGGCGGTGAAGGCCACCCAGCTGGGAGCGCGGGACTTCCTGGAGAAGCCCATCGCGCGGGACAGGCTGCTGGTGGCGCTGCGCAACGCGCTCAAGCACCAGGCCGTCATCGAGGAGCTGCAGGAGCTGCGCTCACAGATGGGCCGCTATGACATGGTGGGCGGCGGGCCGGCGATGCAGCGCATCTTCTCGCTGATCCAGCGCACGGCGCCCTCCGAGGGCCGGGTGCTCATTACGGGCGAGAACGGCACGGGCAAGGAGCTGATCGCTCGCGCGCTGCACCAGCACTCGCGGCGCAAGAGCGGCCCGTTCGTGAAGCTCAACTGCGCGGCGGTTCCCCACGAGCTGATCGAGAGCGAGCTGTTCGGCCACGAGAAGGGGGCCTTCACGGGGGCGGTGAGCGTGCGGCGGGGCAAGTTCGAGCTGGCGCACGAGGGGACGCTCTTCCTGGATGAGATCGGCGACATGCCCGCCTCCATGCAGGCCAAGCTGCTTCGCGTGCTGCAGGAGGGCGAGCTGGAGCGCGTGGGTGGCGCGGAGACCATCAAGGTGGACGTGCGGGTGATCGCCGCGACGAACAAGAACCTGGAGAAGGAGATCGCCGC
>Ga0247822_10001811_pt1 | contig 13305 bp, 11 predicted proteins | sample 13C_Cellulose_Da_FD_192423 | JGI IMG/M metagenome (GOLD analysis project Ga0247822, IMG submission 192423) | Soil microbial communities from agricultural site in Penn Yan, New York, United States - 13C_Cellulose_Day30 | ecosystem: Environmental > Terrestrial > Soil > Agricultural land | place...
GTACTTTGTTCCCATGTTCATTGGCCGATACAATCCAGGGACGCGGTCAGGAAGCGTCATATTTTACCCGCGGCATATTCTCTTAATCGCTCGCATTTGGCGATACGTTCTTCCGATGTCGTGGGCCAAACGAAGATCAGCCAGGTGAACGATTAAGGAACTACGAGCAGCGGAACACGAATATGTTCAATGAGCTCATCGAATGATTCGCGGCCGCCGTTGTGAAGGTTCTTATTCGTTATGAGAACATTAAGCGAATTCTTCTTGGCAAAGTCCTCAACGCGATCGGCGACGAAGCCGATCTCGACCTTGAAGTCGTACGCCACGCCCTTGTTCTCCAGCAGTTCCTTCTCCAGGAGCGCAAACTGATGCGAAGCGGAAGATTCAATGTCGCGTTTAAGCTGTAATGCTTCACCGGGTCTGTATTGAATCAGGCGGTAAGTGTACAAAATGGTAATATGAGCGTTCAACTGTTGGGCCAGTTGAACAGCCCATTGTACTGCCTCACGAGACGACTTGGAAAAGTCTATCGTGCAGAGAATACTATTGGCCGGGTTTTGAGTGGCATTCGTCACGGTACAAACCTACCGTTTCAACGACCTGCAGGAAGAAACTTCCATCAACCGGCAGCCTGATTTTTGTCAGGATTCGCCATCCTGTTAATTTGCAACTTATGCCGGTGAATTCAACCAAATCGCTTGTAACGAACGACGCTTTCCGCGAGATCTTCCACAGCATGTCGGAGGGGATTGTAATGGTGGACGAACAGGGCATCATTGTGGCCGCCAACCCCATGGCAGAGTCAACTTTCGGCTACGATAAGGATGAACTGACTGGCTTGCCCCTGGAGCAACTTTTACCAGAACGCTATCGGGGTCGTCATATGAACTTCAGAAAAGGATTTAACGCTCACCCGGAGCCCCGACGTATGGGCCTTGGCCGCGACCTGACGGCGATCAGGCGTGACGGACGCGAATTTCCGGTAGAAATCAGTCTGAGCTATACACAGGTTGCGGGGAAGTTGTTGGTCATGGCGTTCGTAAGTGACATCTCGGAAAGAAAAAAATCTGAGGAGGCCCTTAAGCGAAGCGAGGAACAACTGATCGTCTATGCGGCCGAACTGGAAAAGAAGGTTCATGTACGGACGGAAGCACTGCACAAGACCATCCGCGAGCTGGAAAACGAAGTGACAGAGAGAAAGAAAGCCGAAGAAGAAGTGCGAAAGTCTCTCGAGCGCGAGCGTGAGCTCAATGAACTGAAGACGAAATTTGTGTCAGTTGCGTCTCACGAATTCCGAACGCCTCTTAGCGCTGTTCTCAGTTCAGCGGCACTGGTGGGTCAATACAACGATAGGGGTGAGCGCGATAAGGTCGACAAGCACGTGCAGCGGATCAAAACGTCCGTGAATCACCTCACCGCCATCCTTAATGACTTCCTCTCGCTCGGTAAACTGGAAGAAGGTGTGCTCGACACAACGCCTGAAGTTGTTCAGGTAAGGGAATTTCTGGAAGGAGTCAGGGATGAACTGGCGCCGACGTTGAAGGAAGGGCAGACGCTAAAGACTACCTATCGGGGTAACGTTGCCGAGGTTGTCTCAGATCCAAGAATACTCCGGAACATGTTATTTAATCTGGTCTCTAACGCAAGCAAATATTCGCCGGCCGGAAAGAGTATCGAGATCATATTCTCATCCAGCGGTTCTACCTGTACGCTTAGTGTCGTCGATCAGGGTATTGGCATTCCGGTGGCCGATCAGAAACATCTTTTCGAACGTTTTTTCAGAGCAAGCAACGCAGGCAACGAGCAGGGTACCGGTCTGGGCCTCAACATCGTGATGAGATATGCAGAACTGCTAAATGGCAACATCAACTTCCATAGCCAGTACGAGCATGGCAGTACGTTTGAAGTAACGCTCCCCTTAAGATATGAGAAAGATCCTATTGATTGAAGACAGTACTGAGATCCGCGAAAACACAGCCGAAATACTGGAACTCGCGGGCTATTCCGTTGTTACGGCGCCTAATGGAAAGGTTGGTGTCGATCTTGCGGCAAAAGAGGTTCCTGACCTGATCATCTGCGACATCATGATGCCCGAGCTTGATGGCTACGGGGTACTGCACATCCTGTCGAGAAAACCGGCGACAGCCGCAATACCTTTTATCTTTCTTACGGCGAAGACTGAAAAGTCCGATATCCGCAAAGGTATGACCCTGGGCGCTGACGATTATCTCACCAAGCCTTTCGACGATACCGAGCTGCTCAATGCCGTTGAGGCGCGCTTGAAAAAACGCGAGATGCAGGAGAAGCATTATGCCGCTACGGCCGAAGGCCTGGATCATTTTCTCGACGATGCCCGGCACGTCCTCAATTTGCGTGATCTCGCGCGCGACAAGAAAACAAAGTCCTTCAAGAAGAAATCAATAGTCTATTCCGAAGGAGATACTCCGATGTATGTGTATTTCGTTAAGAGCGGAAACATAAAAGGATTTAAAGGACATCCGGACGGAAAGGAATTGATCACTGCTCTATACGGTGTTAACGACTTCATCGGGTTCGAGTCAATGCTGGAGAATGTTCCCTATGGCGACTCCGCAGTTGCTTTGCAGGATGCGGAAGTGGTGATGATTCCACGAACTGATTTTCTAACGCTTATTCAGAGTCAGGCGGATGTATCGACAAGTTTCATCCGGCTTCTATGCAAGAAGGTAGCCGACCGCGAAAAGCAATTGGTGACCCTCGCCTACAATTCCGTTCGTCAGCGTACAGCCGAAGCGTTGATTAAGTCGGGCGCGCTTAAGGATGCGCGTTCTACGATCACAATATCCAGAGAGGACCTGGCGAAGATGGTCGGTACAGCTGCAGAGTCGGTGATTCGTGTTCTGGCAGATTTTAAAGACGAAGGCATCCTCGAAACTGAAGGAGGCAAGATCCGCATTCTAAGTCCTGAAAAACTTGAGAAGGTGGTGCGCTGGAACGTTGCGCGCTAGCTGAAGGCTTGATTAAAATACAGCAACAAGTTTGTCGTGATCCGAACAAAAGACAATAAGGCACTTAAAACTTCCCTGAAGAACAAGTCGATTAAAGCGTAAGCCAGGTATTAAGAAGTCTCAGCTGCGGGATTTGCAACGGCCAGGCTGTGCGGATTGTTCTCTATTCCCCAGACAAAGTTCCATCGCCGTACATCTCGTCGAGATCGCCCATGAACTCTTCGAGGTAAACGCGATCGACCCACCGTTCAATTAATGCATCGGCATGGCCGTCGTATCCGGTACAACATGAGGGCGTGCATCCTTTACCCTGGCGCACGGCGTGATCTTCATCAACCTCAGTGGCCAATCGAAGAAAGCTATGTCAGATTGTTTTAAGATCTTATGATCAATTACCGGCAGAGAACGACATCCACCAATTCGTGCTTGTGTGAGGTTACGGCATGTGATCCGTGATTCACGACTCCCCGGGTTATCATCAGGCAACCCGAGACAAACAGAAGGACAGACACCATTCGGGGTAAAGAAAAGTTGAATCGCTTGATCAGGTAGCCGATGCCTGAGGTAAGTCCCACCATCACCGGCAACGTTCCGACTCCAAAGACAATCATGAACACGCCGCTTTGCCAGGTGCCGAACGTGAGAGCGACCATCAAGGCAGCGAAAGTCAGTCCACAGGGAAGGATCCCATTGAGAAATCCCAGAAGGAATGTCGCCTTTGTAGAACGTTCTTTCAGAACGGAGGCAAACATCCCTTTAAAATATATCAATACACGGGAAAGGAATCGCTGGGCGAATGGAATTTTAATGGTGGCGCCGGCGAGTGATAACACGATAAGGACCATGCCAATGCTGATCGTAAGTCCGTTTCTGAATTGATCGAAGGGCAGCCATGATCCGGCGGCGCCAATAAGGATACCCAGAAGGCCATACATTAATATGCGACCGGTGTTGTAGATGAGGCGATTGCGCATGGCCTTGCCGTTGCCCGTCGCTGCCAATACCAGCGGACTGCACATTCCTGCGCAGTGAAGACTTCCGGCGAGACCCATGATCAATGCTGTCCAGTACATGGTAAGCGATTTTCTTAATCTAAAGGTTGATCACCTCTTCCTGGTAAAATTCCTTGTTGTTCATCGTCCAGCGCAACTTGACGCGGTACATTCCTTTGTTCATTTCGTCCAGTTCAAAAACCTGGCTCTTGTTTCCCTCGGGCAGGCTAAAGGTTCGGTCCATCTTTGCATTCGACGGACAGAACAAGCTGATGCTTGCCCTGGTGACGGGTACGTCCTGATTCCACGCCAGAGTCAACTCTGTGCCGTGAAGTTCCACCGACGGCTTCTTATCGAGTTGCTGTGTATTGCGCTCTCTTTCAATCTGACTTTGAAATTGAATCTCTTCATCATAGTAGGTTTTCGATACGAGACTTATGTCCTGACGTACACACACTGTTACCAGTACCGCCATGAAGGTGGCGAAGAGGACGAATGAAACAACTATCCATTTCCCGATATTCATAAAGTCATGTATTTAATCTTCTGTTGGTCCAAACTTTTACATTTCGAGTTTTACATTTTGCGGTTAATTCCCGCGATGCGAAATGAAAACCGCAGACCAGCCCAACTCAATACTCGTCATTACTGATCTTCTTCATCTTAGTCTTAACCGGCCCGATGAATCTCGCGGTTATAGTCTCCAGTTTTTTATCACCGCTGTAAATGCCAATCTTCACTGCGGTTCGAGATTCAGGCAGGTCGCTTTCGGGAATACGAATAAAGTATACTCCTTTTGTAAGACCTTCTGCTGGGATGGTTAACTGCTTGCCATCGGCACGTTCGATTCTTGCTGATGCCGGAGATTCCACGCGTACGTCTACTTCAATGGGGTCAAAGGTCTTGTTCACGAACTCCAGGTTGTACAGGTTGACGATGTCAGATCCGTCGCGGGTAAAGAGCGTTCCAGGAACTTTGAATACATTGGTTTCTACGTTCGAACGTGTTGCAACCGCGATGGTGAGGATGGCGAGAAGCGCGATGAGCACGACGCTGTACCCTATGAAGCGCGCGTTGACGATCTTTGTTTCCTTCTTTTCAATTCCCTGGTGAGACGCGTAACGGATCAAACCCTTTGGGCGATTGATCTTTTCCATCACATGGTCGCACGCGTCGATACACGCCGTGCAGTTCACGCATTCAAGCTGTGTTCCATTCCTGATGTCAATTCCTGTCGGGCATACCTGCACACAGAGATGGCAATCAATACAGTCACCTGCAGTCTGCGCGGTGGCCGCCTTCTTGATGTGCGTTCGCGGCTCACCCCGCAGCCAGTCGTAGGCCACTACAATGGATTGTTTGGTGAGCAATACGCTTTGCAGTCTTCCGTAAGGGCAAACAGCGATACAAGCCTGTTCGCGGAACTTAGCATAAACGCCATAGAACGTACCGGTGAACAATAAGAGTCCGATGAATCCGGCGGGGTGTTCAGCCGGAGATTGCGTGATGATCTTGTATGTTTCGTCAGTGCCGATCAGGTACGCCATTACGGTGTGAGCGATGAGAACCGACAAGGCGATAAACAGAATGTGTTTAACAGTTTTCTTCCAGATCTTCGTCCAGTCCCATGGGGCGCTGTCTAATCTTTTTTGTGCGGGGCCGTCGCCTTCGATCCAATACTCGATCTTTCTGAACAGCATCTCCATGAACAGCGTTTGTGGGCACATCCATCCGCACCAGACACGTCCGAACGCGACCGTGAAGAGAATGATGAATAAGAAGAACGTGATGAGCACAATAGCGAGCAGGAAAAAATCCTGAGGCCAGAAGATCTGGCCCAGGATTATAAACTTCCTTTCAAAAACATTCAACAGCAATGCCGGCTGACCGTTAATCCGCATGAATGGTCCGGCAAACAACATGGCCAGCAGGAACAACGTTACGGCCACACGCCACTTGTGAAACTTGCCGGAGGGCTTTCGCGGATAAAGCCATATCCGTTTTCCGTTTGCGTCTACCGTTGCCAGCGACTCTCTGAAGTCGTCGTAGATGCTCCAGGCATCCTGTTTACCGTCTCGCTGCGCCGTTGTGCCCATAATTATGTTTTATAATGCCGCCTGTACAGTCGTGCTGTCGGCGGCAACGTTTTGTGCCGGAGGTATATACTTTTCACCCTGAGGGGCTTTGGGATTTGCCGGGTTCGTGCCCTGAAGGCTCATGACGAAGAACGTAACATTCCGAACGTCACCGGGGCTAAGACTTTTTCCCCACGCGGGCATTCCTTTATCAACAGCTCCATCCTTGATCGTATTGAATACCTGCCTGACGTCGCCTCCGTGAATCCAGAATTCATCCGTAAGGTTCGGTCCGATCGCGTTGCCACCGCCATCAGGACGATGGCAGGACCCACAGTTCATAGTGTTGAACACTTCTTTCCCTTTTCCAATGATCGCTGCATCTGTCGTATACTGAAGGGCCGCTTCGTCGATGGCTTCCTGCGGTTGTGACGCTTTCAGTTTCCGGATCTGAGTTTCAGCTTCGCTTATTTCGTTGTCGTATTCCTGGATCATCAATGGATAGCTGCTGGAAACGTGATAAACGATCATGTAAATAACCGCCCAGACGGCTGTAGCATAGAACAGCCATTTCCACCAGGGTGGTAAATGGTTATCCAGTTCCTTGATACCATCAAAGTTGTGATCCAGCTCGATCGTACTTTCGTCTTCGAGAGCGACAGAGTCATTGATCTGTGTCGAGAACCTTGACCACCAGCCCGGACGTGGCTTGTATTCAATACCCAGGCGTGTTGCGCGATCGCGTTCCGCCTGATCGGCCATCATGTTTACAACACGGATCATGTAGATCCCCGTCACGAGTATCAATGCGGTGACCAGAATGATAAAGAAGCCCACGATATATACCGGGAACATGGGGTTGTTCACCGGATCGCTCCAGAATGTTTTTGCCTCTGTTGCCTGGTCCTGTGAAAAGGCTGTCAATGCAGATAATGATAACAGAACGGCGATCGATAATCTCTTAATCTTGTTATTCATGAGCGGGGCGATTAGAAAGGTTCTCGTTGGAAGTATTGTCGTCGACCGGAAGACTGCTCATCTTTTCAATGTAACCGCGATCGGCAGTGAATACCCACCACAGCAGGCAAAGAAAGAACAGGAAGAAGATGACAAACGAGATCACAGGCCAGACCTGTACGTTCTCGATGCTTTGTAATACATTCTTATACATGGTGCGTGGTGTTATTAATTGTTGGCGACTTTCTCTGTCTTAATATCTGTTCCCAACCGCTGGAGATAAGCGATGAGTGCAATGATCTCTGCGTCATCTGCAGCTTCAATGCCGTCTGCTTTCAGGGCTTTGGTGATCTCAGATGCCTGGCGTTGCAGGTCGTCGTTGGCCACATCTTCGTATCCCTCTTCATAAGGAACGCCGACACTGCGCAGACCCTTGATCTTTCCTTCCGTCGCGGACAGGTCGATCTGTTGTTCCATCAGCCATGGATAAGCAGGCATGATCGAGCCTGTTGATACATCTTTTGGCGAATACATGTGGTTGTAGTGCCAGCTGTGGGAATACTTTCCTCCGATGCGATGAAGATCCGGGCCCGTTCTCTTTGACCCCCATAGGAACGGGTGGTCGTATACAAATTCGCCCGCCTTTGAATATTCACCATATCGTTCCGTTTCTGAGCGGAAAGGTCGGATCATCTGGGTGTGACAGTTCACGCAACCTTCCCGGATATAGATATCACGGCCGTGCAGTTCAAGCGGCGTATAGGGCTTCACGTTGGCAATGGTCGGCACGTTCGATTTGATCAGGAACGTAGGAACCATTTCTATCGCACCACCGATGAGTATAGCAATAAGCGTGAGCACAGTAAACAATACTGGCTTATGCTCGAGCAGGCGATGATGCCATCCGCCGGACTTTGCAACATAGATCCGAGCCAATGGGGCGCCTTCCGCATCCTCGTTGGCGATGAATGATCCTGCCCTGGCAGTCTTGATCAGGTTATAGGTCATGATAATGGCGCCTGACAGGTACAACGCTCCGCCTATGGCACGAAGGCCGTGCAGCGGCAGGATTTGAACGGTTGTTTCAAGGAAGTTCTTGTAGACCAGGAATCCTTCGGGATTAAATTCTTTCCACATCAGGCTTTGCACGACGCCGGATACATACATCGGCAGTGCATAGAAGATGATACCCAGCGTACCTACCCAGAAGTGAATGTTGGCCAGCTTCGTAGAATAGAGTTTAGTGCTCCACATGCGTGGCACCAGCCAGTACAGCATGGCAAATGTGAGGAACCCATTCCAGCCAAGACCTCCCACGTGAACGTGAGCCACGATCCAGTCGGTAAAGTGCGCAATGGCATTAACGTTTTTCAATGAGAGCAGCGGGCCTTCGAGTGTAGCCATACCGTATGCGGTGATAGCCACGACCATAAATTTCAAAACAGGATCTTCGCGCACTCGGTCCCAGGCGCCGCGAAGTGTGAGCAGACCATTTAACATACCACCCCATGATGGAGCAATGAGCATGATTGAAAATACAGTGCCCAAAGATTGCGCCCAGTCGGGAAGCGATGTATAGAGGAGGTGGTGAGGTCCGGCCCATATGTATATAAATATGAGTGACCAGAAGTGAATGATCGAAAGTTTGTAAGAATAGACCGGGCGATTAGCTGCTTTAGGCAAGAAGTAGTACATCAAACCCAGGAATGGTGTCGTAAGGAAGAATGCTACCGCATTGTGCCCATACCACCACTGAACTAATGCATCCTGAACACCGGCGTACCATGAGTAGCTTTTGAATGCCGATACCGGTATGGCAAATGAGTTCACGACGTGCAGTACGGCGACGGTAACGAACGTTGCGATGTAAAACCATATCGCGACGTACATGTGTCGCTCGCGGCGCTTGATGATCGTTCCGATCATGTTCCATCCGAAGACCACCCAGATCAAAGTAATCGCCAGGTCGATGGGCCATTCAAGTTCAGCATATTCCTTCGAGGTAGTAAGTCCAAGAGGAAGTGTTATTGCGGCGGCAAGAATGATGAGCTGCCATCCCCAGAAGTGGATCCAGCTGAGGCGGTCGCTGAACATTCGCGTTTTCAACAAACGCTGCATCGAATAGTAGATCCCGGCGAACATCGCGTTGCCTACGAATGCGAAGATGATCGCATTGGTATGAAGGGGGCGAATCCTTCCGAACGACGAGTACTGAAGTTCAAAATTGAATACAGGAAATACCAGCTGGAGCGCGGCCGTGAGGCCTACGAGCATGCCGACGAGTCCGAAAATCACCGTGGCGATCATGAACGCTTTTACGATCGTATTGTCGTAGCTGAATTTCTCAAGCGCCAGGGCGGTTGGAATTTGATCTGAATGTGCTTTCATCGCGAGGAAGTGTAATTCTGAATGGTTGTGCTTTGCGGCAATAAAGGTATTGGCATGCCTTCGGTGCCTGCTTGATAGACGTTAGTAGAAAAACTGATTTTCATCAGGTATCTAGATGGCCTTGCTGAATGTGGCTTCGGTGCGGTCCTGGGCCTGATAATACGGGTCGAATACGCTGCATATGTTGCGAATAAAGGGATGGCCCGTGTGCGTGATCGTGATGCCCTGATCGGTTCGGTACAAAAGTCCTTCTTCCTCCATTTGGTGAAGTGCCAGGCTGATCTCAGGGGTCTCAAGTTGTTGGAGCAGGCGGAGATCAAGTTCGCCGCGGCACGATAGCTGCAGAATGCTCTTGCGGATCAGTGCGTCCTTACCGGCCAGGATGTGTCCTTTTGTAACTGCGCTCCCGTGCTGAGCTATAGCTTGGTGGTAGTGCTCAACTGTTTTTTCGTTTTGAGCGTATGCATATCCCGAATCGCTTATGGCTGATGTGCCAAGGCCAATCAAAAGTTCAGTGGATGTTGTCGTGTATCCCATAAAATTCCGATGAAGGTTGCCAGCAACATGTGCTTTGAAGAGTTCGTCGGAAGGAAGAGCAAAGTGGTCCATGCCGATGTCGGAATAGCCGTTGTTGCAAAGTTTGTGCTTGCCTATCTCGTAGAAATGACGCTTTAAAAATGGAGAAGGCAAATCGGTGTTTTCATAGCCGCGCTGGCCGGGTTTGAGCCACGGTACATGCGCGTAGCTGTAAAATGCGACCCGGTCCGGGCGAAGAGCCAAAACCTGATCCATCGTGTCGGACACGCTGAACGGAGTCTGATGCGGCAGTCCATAGATCAGGTCGATGCCCACACTCTTGTAACCTATGCGGCGTGCGTTCCCGATTGCTTCCTTTACATTCTCCAGTGGCTGGACACGGTGAATTGCCTGTTGTACCCGGAGATCCAAATCCTGCACACCAAAGCTTACGCGATCAAAGCCCAGTTCATGGAGCACCTGCAGGTGTTCAATCGTTGTGTTGTTGGGATGTCCCTCGAAACTGAAATGACGATCCGGATGTATGTCCGCGTCTTCTAAAAGTGTTTGAATCAGCCATCGAAGATTGTCCGGTGTGAAGAACGTCGGAGTTCCGCCCCCCAGATGGAGCTCGCGTATCAGGGGACGCGTACCAAAGATATCGCAATAGTGTCTCCACTCTTTCAGCAACGAAAGGATGTAAGGACGCTCAACGGTATGGTTACGTGTAATCCTCGTGTTGCAGGCGCAGTAGGTACATAAGCTTTCACAAAATGGAAGGTGCATGTACAAACTGATCCCCTTTGATGCATTGGTCTCGTCGAAGCAGTGTCTTACAGATTGCTCCCATAGTTCACGCGAAAATCCGCTGGTATTCCAATGAGGTACCGTTGGGAAGCTGGTATAACGTGGCGTGGGAACGTCGTATTTTTTGAGCAGTGCTTCTGGTGATGGTCGCTTATTCATGCGGCCAATCACGCTAAAATGCGCCGGCCGCCGCTTGCCAATGATCAGGACTGAGACTGATTTTTGTCAGCCGTGGCGGCAGGTTCTGGCTGGTCGACGGCGGGCGTCTTCTTTCGCGACTTGAGGTCGTCAAAGATCATCCTCATCGCCGGTGTCGTTGTGTCGTCAAACTGACCACTCTTCAAACTCCAGACGAAAACCCCGAGGAACACGAGAGCAATTGTAATGCTTATTGATATGAGGAGTGTGATGATGGCCATGTTAGTTGAGGTTAAGTTTTCGTGCCACAACCCGAACAGCGAGCGTGCTGAAACCCACGACGCTGATGCTGCTGATCGGCATGATGATCGCGGCAATCAAAGGAGTTAAGTGTCCCGATGCCGCCACCGACAGAGCGATCGCATTATATGAGAATGAGATAGTGAATCCAATTTTAAGTATGGTGGACGAATGGCGCGTGAACTGAAGCATACGATCAATATATCTCAGCTGGTCGCCGGAGATGATCCCATCACATGCCGGGCTGAAGATACCTTTGTTGTCGCTGACCGCGATTCCAACGTCGGCTTGCTTCAGGGCTCCAGCATCGTTTAGCCCATCGCCGATCATCATCACTTTCTTTCCTGCAAGCTGAAGCTGATGAATGTACTTCATCTTGTCCTGAGGCGACTGATTAAATAGCAGGTGTGTATGCTGGGGGAACAAATCTTTCATTCGTTCGCGATCGGAATCGCCATCGCCGGACAGCATCGAGTGGCATGTGTTGTGAAGACGGCGCAACAGGCCTTTGATGCTTTTGCGTGGCGTAGTTTCCATAGAAAAGTAGCCCACGCATTCATTGTCGTAAGTCACGTATACGCGTTTCTCGGTTCCTTCATTGTTCAGGCTCAATGCATTGAACGATGCCGAACCTACTTTGAGTACGCTGCCGTCGATCACACCTTCAATACCCAAACCTGGACGTTCTTCAAAATGTGTGATGGTTGCGCGAGTCGAAGCATGAATGGAATTGCAGATTTGAACGCTGAGCGGATGTGTTGAGTAGCTGCACAGCTTTCTGATCTTGCCCAGCAATTTTTCGTCGCCGATGAATTTTACCTCGGCATCGCCTGTGGTGATCGTTCCTGTTTTGTCGAACACGATGGCGTTGACAGTCCCCATGCGCTCGATGACTTCCGCATTCTTTAAATAGAGTTCTTTTCGTCCGAGCACGCGCACCATGGCACCCAGGGTAAACGGTGTTGCCAGCGCGAGTGCGCAAGGACACGCAACCATGAGAACAGAGGTGATCACCAACCACATCGAAGCCGGTTGATAGAAGTACCAGAATATGGCCGTACCGAGTGCGAGCACAAGAACGACCCACGTGAACCGGCGCGCGGCGCGATCCATGATCTGCTGAAATCTTCCCGTTCCTGATTTATTGAAGCTTTGATTGTTCCAAAGTGATGTAAGCTGACTTTGAGAGGTGCGCTTCACGACTGTTAACTCAGTTGGTGCGCCGATGATCCTGCCCCCAGCGTAGACCAGTGTGCCGCGTTTTACTTCCACGGGTTTTGACTCACCGGTAACGAAGCTGTAATCGACAAGGGTTTGATCGGTTTCAAGCGTGCTGTCTGCGGGAATGATTTCCATGTTTCGGATCTGGATCCGATCACCAGGTTGCAACGTATTCAGAAGTACCGGAATCCAATTGCCGGACTGCCGTCGGTGGACGGCCAGCGGAAAATAACTTTTATAGTCGCGGTCGAATGCCAGGGCTTCGTACGTCTTGCTTTGAAACCAACGTCCAATGAGCAGGAAGAAGATGAGGCCAGTGAGAGAGTCGAGATATCCGGGGCCGGTATGTGAAATGATATCGTACGCGCTCCTGAAGAAGAGGGCGATCAACCCTACGGCTATGGGCACATCGATATTGATCTGTCGCAGCTTAAAGGAGCGGAAAGCCTGCACCAGGTAGTCGCTGCCGCTGAAAGCAAAAACGGGGACAGCGATTGCCAGATTCAGCCAGCTGAAGATACGCATCAGGTGCTCCTCGCTTTTGCTGATGCCCAGGTATTCGGGGAAGCTGAACAGCATGATGTTTGCAAATCCAAAACCGGCGATGGCCAGTTTGAAGATGAGCATGCGATTGGCGGTGGAAGCTTTCGCTTTCCCCTCTAGCGTGACGTTGGGTGTATAGCCCAGCGAAGAGAGCAATCCTGCTATCCTGGACAACGAACTTTTGGTCGGATTGAAAGTGATGTTGATCACCTTTTGCGTGAAGATCACTTCGGCATGTACAATTCCAGGATCCAATGACTGCAGTTTTTCGAGTAGCCACACACAGGAGATGCAATGGATGGCAGGGACAGTGAAAGAAACCCGCGCGACGTCGGCGGAATCGAAGGAGAGCAGCTTCGCCCGTACCGTTGGTTCATCGAG
>Ga0247822_10001812_pt1 | contig 13304 bp, 8 predicted proteins | sample 13C_Cellulose_Da_FD_192423 | JGI IMG/M metagenome (GOLD analysis project Ga0247822, IMG submission 192423) | Soil microbial communities from agricultural site in Penn Yan, New York, United States - 13C_Cellulose_Day30 | ecosystem: Environmental > Terrestrial > Soil > Agricultural land | place...
GTCCTGGCCGCGCTCGATACCGCAGACGCGTGGGGCTGGAACGTGAACACCGCCGAGGCGCGCGTTCTCCTCGATCGCGAGCTTGCGCTGTTGTGGGGCCTCTGTCGGGGCGGCCGTGGACGAGGCGCCATAGCAGCGCGAGCAGGCGATCGAGGACGGCGCGTGCCTTCCGCGCGTCGACGATCCAGCCCCACGCATCCGCGGTGTCGAGGGCGGTGAGGATCTCGCTGGCGCTGCCGTGCGCCTCAGTCGAACTTGATCGTGCGGTAGCCGAACAGCCTCACGCGCTTCGCGTAGAGGTCGAGCAGGAACAGGCCGACGACGCCGATCAGCACGAACGGCCACAGGTCCTGCGTGTAGCGCACGGACTCGCCCTGCGCGTCCCACAGCTGCGCGGGCTTGGCCTGGTCATGGCCCCCCGAGACCTTCGCCGCGTGGCGCAGCGGTTCGGGATCGGGCGTGGTGCGCAGGTACTCGAGCGGATAGGAGAGGGCGACCGAGCCGAGCGACTCGGCGACCGTCTTGCCATCGCGCTGGTGGATCGCCTTCAACAGATAACTGCCGTACTTCTGGATGCGGAAGTCGGCGGTGTAGCGGCCAGCCGCGGTCTGGTCCATCGCCAGCTCCTGGGTGACCTTGTTGGTCGCGGGGTCGATGACCTGGAGCCGGGTGGCGAGCTCGTTGACGAACTTGTCGCCCGAGTCGATCGCGTCGACGGTGACCATCGCGCGGCCGTCGGCGACCTTCGCGAACAGATCGTAGCTGTCGTAGACCTTGCGGCGCATCGTCGAGCGCACGACCTGCGCCCAGAACTTCGGGTAGCCGCCCCAGCGGATCCAGTTCACGCCCCAGCGGTTCTTGACGTCGGAGGTCCACGCGACCGTGGTGCCCGCGCCGTGGCGCCAGCGCGCGAGGATGGGCTCGCCGAGATCCGAGATCAGGATGGTCTCGGCGGTCGGCTTGGGCTTGGTGGTGACGTAGCCCTTGAGGCTGGGCGCGCTCTCGACGCCCGTGCCTTCGATCGCCTCGACCTGCTTGGCGACGCGGACGTGGATGTCGTCCTCGACGAGCTGGCTCTTCTGCGCCTCCTGCGTCTCCTTCATGAAGATCTTCGGCAGCGCGCCGATGTCCTCGACCATGTAAAGGCGGCCGTCGCCGGCGTCGGCGATGCTCGAGAGGAGGTTGCGGTCCGCGCCCGCGACGCCCACGCACGACACCGTGATCTTGGCGCCGCGCATCTCCTGCACGAGCTCCGGGATGCCGTCGACCGGCGCTTCGCCGTCGGACAGCACGATCACGTGCTTCACCTTGGCGCTGCTCATCGGGGAGCTCGAGAGGACCTCGAACGCCTCGCGCAGACCGGGAAAGATGTTGGTGCCACCGCCGGACTGCAGGCGCGCGATCTCGGCGGAGATGCGCATGCGATTCGCGGCGCGCTGCGGCCGCACGAACACCTGCGCCTCGCTGTCGAACGCGACGACCGAGAGGTAGTCGTCGGGGGACAACACCTCGGCGGTGACGCGCGCGGACTCCTTCGCGGCCTCGAGCTTGGGGCCCTGCATCGAGCCGGAGCGGTCCATCACGAGGACGAGCGCGACGTCGGGCTGGTCGGTGACCTTCTCCGAGTCGAACCGCACCGGCATGATCTGCTCGATGCGGGTGCGCTCGTAGCCGCCCGAGCCGAACGAGTCCTCGCCGCCCGCCATGATCAGGCCGCCTCCCATGCCGGAGACATAGCTGTCGAGCGCGGCCATCTGTCCCGCTCCCATCAGGTGCGCCGGGACGTCGGAGACGAGCACGAGGTCGTACTTCTCGAGCTCCTTGGCGTTCGACGGGATGCCGGTGGGGCCGCGCACCGTGACGTCGATCTGCTCGTGCTCGAGCGCCTTGGTCAGGTAGCTCGCCGAGCCCGGCTCGCGGAGCAGGCCGCCCTCGACGTAGAGGACGCTCGGCTTGCCCTTCACGGGCGCCGTCATCACGGCCTCGTTGTTGGCCTTCTCGGTGTCCTTGCCGAACTTCGCGAGCCGCAGCTTGTAGGTCGTCGCGCCGGCGCGTTTGGCGTCCGACTTGAACTTGATGAGGTTCTTGCCTTCGCGCAGCTCGACGGTCTTGCTCGGCTCGAGAGGGTTGGGGAACTCGTCCTGCTGGAGTGACAGCGTCGCGCTCTGCGCCTCGGTCGACCACACCTCGGCGGTCACCTCGTAGGGCTGACCGACCTTGATCTCGTCGGGCACCATCACGCCGACGACGCGGATCTCGCTCGTCGCGTCCTGATCGAACGTGCGCCACGAGACTTTGACGCCGAGCTCCTTGGCCCGATACGCCTCGGTCGCGACGTCGCCGGCGGTCTGATTGCCGTCGGAGACGATGACCATGCGGGGCAGGTAGCCATCGGGGTAGAGGCCGTACGCGAGCTGCATCGCGGCCTGCGTGTCGGTGCCGGCGCCCGCGCTCGCGTGACGCTTGATCGCGTCGGACAGCTTGCCGTCACCCTTGCGGACCACGAGCGGCTTCTCGGCGAAGGTGATCAGCTGGAGATTGCCGTCGCCCTCGGCGGCGACCAGCTCGTCGATGTATTGCTTCGCCGCCGCGAGCTGCTTCTCGGAGACCGAGTCGGAGACGTCGACCAGCGCGATCGTGGAGACCTTGCTCTGCGTCGTGATCCACGATGGCCGCGCGAGCGCGATGGCCACGCCGATCACGACGAGCGAGCGCAGCGTCGCCTGCAGCACCTGCTGCAGGAGCGAGAGGTCGGTCAGCGACAGCACCCGCAGCAGGTAGAACGCGGGCACCACGCTCGCGAGCAGCAGCCACTTCGGCGCCAGCAGGTCGACCGGCCGGTCGATCGTGAAGACTCCGAGCAGCGTGCGGTTGACGGCGATCGCGGAGCGCCCGTCGATCCACGCGTCGATCGCCATCCACAGCGCGATCGACGCCGCGACCGCGAGCACCAGCCGGATCAGGGCCGCCGGGCGGAGGAGGGCGCGAAGGGAGGAGCTGGAGGACATTAGACGGTGAGCCGGCGGTGGTAGGTGACCCATTCGACGCCGATCAGCGCCATCGCGAACAGGATGAGATAGATCCAGAGCTTCTGCGAGCGCGAGATCGCGAACTTCTCGGGAGCTTGCAGCTTCTTGCCCTCCGCGCCGCCCAGCGTCAGCTCGCTCGACGGCGCGATGTCCGACTCCGTGGACGACGCCAGGTTCGCGGCGAGCTCGATGCGCGCGAGCGTGGTGCCCTCGGCCTTCGCTTCGAGCTCGTAGTAACCGACCCTGGCCGCGTAGAACGTCGCGAGCCCGTCGATGATCGGCGTCCGCGTGATCTCGCCGTCCGGCCCCTTGGCCTCGGCCTCGGTCGCTCCGACCACACCGTCGAGCGGCACGCGCTCGCGCTGCCCGGTCGGGTACGTGGTCAAGAGATCCGTGGTGTCCCCCGCGAACCAGTCGAGCGCGTTGACCAGCAACATCGGGAACGCCACGCGCATCGGCAGGTCGGTCGCGCCATCGCGTCCCGTGGACGGCAGCGAGAACCCGAACGCGAGCATCTTGCGCTTGCCGTCCCGCCGGGCGACCACCAGCGGCTCGCGCACCGAGTACGCGAGCGCCGACTCGGCCTTCTTGGCGTCGGGGACGAACACGCTGCTCTTGTCCATGAACACGTCGGACATCGTCACCCAGCGCATCACCGGGTGGTCCTCGTCGATCTCGGTGACCCGCGGATTGCTCGTCTCGCCGCGGATCGCGAACGGGCTGTTCGGCCCCGACGGATGGAAGAACAGCAGGCTCGTCGGGCTCGGCGGTAGCACCGCGGGCGTGTGCTCGTCGAAGATCACGACGTCGATGTCATGCTTGTCGACGACGTCCGGGTCCGCGTCGTACTCCGCGGGCGTGACCTTCATCGGGTCGACGTTGTCGTAGACGAGCAGGGCGCCCTCCAGGAACAAATTATCCTCGGTCACCATCAGCACCTTCTGCTTCTTGCGCGCGGGCAGGAGGGCGTAGGCTTCGTCGTCGAGCGGGAACGGATCCGAGCCGCCCTCGCCCTCGAGCGGCTGCAGCGACACGCGCAGCTGGTTGTCCTCGCTCGCGGGGAGCTTCGCGTAGATGCGGTGGATCTTCTCGCCGGGCGCGAGCTCGATGCGCTTGCTGTCGACGTTCGTGTTGCCGTTGTAGAGCCGCAGCTGGCGGTGCGCGGGCGCGGTCCCGAAGTTCTGGATCTCGACGTACACCTCGTACGCGGCCTTGTTGGCGATGTAGCGGCGCACGTTGAACGCGATGATGCCGACGTTGTCGCTGCGCTTGCCGACCGGCAGGTAGCGCACGTCGATCTTCGACAGGTCGACGGCCGCCAGGTTCTTCTGGGTGGCGTCCCACGACACGAGGCCGAGCTGCGCCTCGGGGAACGCGCCGTCGGAGATGAGCACGATCAGCGGATTCTTGCGGTCACGCAGTGCATCGGACGCCGCGCCGAGCGCGCGCGTGAGGTCGGCGGGCGTGTCGCTCGCGCTGATGCCGTCGATGACCTTGTTCAGCATCGGCGCGTCGCTCGAGAACCGCGACATCGGGGTCGCCTGGCCGTCGACGCGCATGATCAGGGCGAGGTCGCCGCCGCCCATCGAGTCGACCAGCTGCTTCGCCCGCTCCTTGGCCACGTCGAGCCGCGACTGTTTCCCCTCGCCGTCGCCGTCCATCGCCTTCATCGACGCCGAGGCGTCGAGCAGCACGACCACGTTGCGCGCATCGCGCGCCGTCCCGCCGAGCGTGGGATCGAGCGCGGCGAACAGCAAGATCGCGAGGATGAGGAGGATGAGCAGGAGCGAGATCAGCCGCTTCAGCTGCTTCCACAGCGAATTGGCGTCCTTCTGCTCGAGCACCTGCTGCCACAGGCGCGAGAACGGCACCTCGAACCGGCGGCGCCGCATCTTGATGATGTAGGCGCTCACCGCGAGCGCGGCCGCGCCACCCGCGATCCACGCCCACGTGCCCAACGTGATCGGGCCGGCGAGATTCACCTGAGGAACCCTCCCGAGCGGAAGATCCGCAGCACGAGCTCGTCGAACGCGATCGAGGTGTGCGTGCGGAAGAACGGCATCGCGTACTTCGTGCAGTAGTCCTCGAGGGACTTGCAGTACTTCTCGTGCTCGCGCGTGTACGCCTCGAGCAGCGACTTGGACACCGTCACCTCGCGCGTGTCACCGGTCTCGCAGTCGACGAGGGCGAGGTCGCCGTGCAGCTGCGGCTCGGCCTCGCGCTTGTCGTACACCTGGAGGACGAACGGCTCGAACTTGTTGTAGCGGAGCGTGTTGAGCCCCTGCTCGAAGCCATCCGGGTCGTAGAAATCGGAGATCAGCACGACGAGGCCGCGCCGCTTGTTCTGCGCGACGAACGTCTTCATGCACTCGGCGAGCTCCGTCTTGCCGCCGATGTCGCACGAGCGCAGGAACTCGAACACGCGGAAGATGCGGTTCTTGCCGCGCGACGGCGGCAGGCGGTCGATCAGCTTGCTGGCGAACGGGATGATCGCGACTCGATCGAGGTTCGCGAGCCCGACGTACGTCAGCGCCGCGCTGACCTGCATCGCGTAGTGCAGCTTGGGCATCGGCGAGCCGATCGACATCGAGTCCGAGACGTCGACCAGGATGTAGATCGAGAGGTCCTCTTCCTCCTCGAACAGGCGCAGCAGCAGCTTGTCGAGGCGGCCGTAGAGGTTCCAGTCGATGTAGCGGAAGTCGTCGCCGCGCGCGTACGTGCGGTGATCGGCGAACTCGATGCCCGAGCCGACCTTGCGCGTGCGCCGCTCGGCCCGCAGGTTCCCCGCGAACATCTTGCGCGAGATCATCACCAGGTGATCGAGCGTCTTCAGGAACTTCTCGTCGAACAGCTGCGAGCGATCCTGGGCGCGGTTGCCCTTCGGCTTGATCGCGCTGGCGACGGCGGCGGAGATGCCCATCGCTCGTCCTAGGCTTCTTTCGTCGCTTTCAGGATCTCGGCGATGATCGCGTCGGGCCGCACGCCTTCCGCTTCACCCTCGAAGTTCATGATCAAGCGGTGGCGCAGGGCAGGGGGCGCGACGTGGCGGATGTCGTCGATCGACACCGCATAGCGCCCCTCGAGCAGCGCGCGGATCTTCGCGGCGAGGATCACCGCCTGCAGCCCGCGCGGCGAGGCGCCGTAGCGGAGGAACTGCTTGCTCTTCGCGGTGGCCTCCGGGTTCTCCGGGTGCGTCGCGAGGACGACGCGCACCGCGTAGTCCTGGATCTGGCGCGCGAGCGGCACCTTGCGCACGAGCTCGCGCATCTCGAGGATGCGCGCCTTGTCGATCACGGCGCGCGGCGCCGGCTTGGTATCGCTGGTCGTGCGGTCGAGGATCGTGTGCAGCGCGTTCTTGTCGGGATACTCGACGATCAGCTTGAAGAAGAACCGATCGAGCTGCGCCTCGGGCAGCGGATACGTGCCGTCCATCTCGAGCGGGTTCTGCGTCGCGAGCACGAAGAACGGCTTGTCGAGCTGGTAGGTCTGCTTCGCGACGGTGACCGAGCCCTCGCTCATCGCCTCGAGCAGCGCCGACTGCGTCTTCGGCGTCGCGCGGTTGATCTCGTCGGCGAGCACGATGTTGGCGAAGATCGGTCCCTTCTGGAACTCGAACACCTTCTGCCCGTTCTGCTCGGTGATCACGTTCGTGCCCACGATGTCGGCGGGCATGAGGTCCGGCGTGAACTGGATGCGCGAGAACGGCGCGTGGATCGTCTCGGCCAGGGTACGCACCAGCATCGTCTTGCCGAGACCGGGCACGCCTTCGAGCAGCGCGTGACCGCCGCCGAGCAGGCACGTCAGGACGCCCTCGATGATGGCGTCCTGGCCGACCATCATCGTCTGGATCTCTTCGCGTAGCGTGCGCAGGTCAGAAGTGAACGAAGCGACGTTGGCTTCGACGTCGCGCGAGGCAGTGGCTGTCGTCATGGTTGGTCCTGAGGTGCGGGGGCCGCCGAAGGCTCAGTCGACGTCGGGGCGGTCGACGGGTGGATCTTCGCGAAGTAGCGCTTGACGTAGTACTTGTAGCTCGACGGAAGCTTCTCGGTACGCATCACCTCTTCGACGATGCGCTGATAGTCGGCGTAGACCTTCTGATACCCCACCGTCGCGAAGCCCTTCTGCGCGGCGGAGAGGATCGTCTCGCGGCGCGACGTGCCGTTGCGGCTCTGCGTGCCGGTGAGATCCTGGTCCTTCGTGTTGCCGCTCTTCGCGGTGGGATCGCCGGCGAGGTTGTCATCGTGTCCGACGCCGGGCGCGCTGCCGCCGGGCTGCTGTCCCTGACCACCGGGCTGCTGGCCCTGGCCTTGGCCCTGACCGGGCTTCCACGACTGGCCTCCCTGGCCCTTCTTGCCGCGCGCGCGCTGCGCGAAGTCCTGGTTCTTGCCGTTCTTGTTGAACGGATCGTTGGGCCCCTTGTTGCCCTTCTGCTTCGCGCGGCGCATCGCCTCGCGCAGGTCGTCCATCTGTGACGACATCTTCTTCTGCGTGGCCTGCTTGCGTTGATCCCGGTCGACGCGGCCGGTCTCGCGTGCGGCGTCCTTCAGGTTGCGGGACGCCTGGCGCTCGCGCTCCTTGGCCTCTTCGTCCTGCTCGTCCTTGCTCTTGTTCGGATCCTTCTGCGGCTTCTCGAGGTTCTCGGCGGCCTTCTCGATGTCCTTCTCCAGCCGCTTCAGCGCCTGGCGCTGCGCGCTGTTCTCCTTGTCCTGCTCGTCCTTCTGGAGCTTCTGCAGCTCGTCCTTCTTCTTCTGCAGCTGGCGCTCGGCGTCGAGCTGCTCGCGCTCGTTCTTCGCCTGTTCCTTCTTCTTTTCGAGCCGCTTGATCTCGTCCTGCAGCTTCTGCATCGCCTGTTGCGTCTTCTGCTGCTGGTCCTTGTCCTTCTGCTGCATCTGCTTGGAGACCTGCTCGAGCTTCTGCTGCAGGCGCTGCTTCTCCTGCTCGCTCAGCGTCTTGTTGTTCTGGAGCTGATCGATCTTCTTCTGCAGCTCCTGCTTCTGCTGCTCCGTCAGGTTCTTGTTCTCGAGCTGCTGCTTGAGCTCGTCGAGCTGCTTCTGGAGCTCCTGCTTCTGCTGCGGCGTCAGGTCCTTCTGCTGCATCTGCTGCTTCAGCGCCTCCATCTGCTTCTGGAGGTCCTGCTTCTGCTGCGGCGTGAGGTCCTTGTTCTCGAGCTCTTGCTTGAGCGCCTCGAGCTGCTTCTTCGCCTCCTCGGGATCGAGCTTGTCGGCGAGCTTCTCGAGCTCTTCCTTTGCCTTCGCGAGGTCGTTCTTCTGCAGCGCCTCGCCGAGGTCCTTGGTCAGGTTGTCCTTGGCGAGCTCCTTGCCCATCTCGGCCATCGCCTTCTCGATGTCCTTCTGGTTGGGCTCGGCGTTGTTCGAGAGCTCCTCCTCCGCCTTGGCGAGAGCGTCGAGCAGCTGCTCCTTGGTGATCTTGCCCTCCTCGGCATCCTTGAGGAGCTTCTCGATCTTCGCCGCGAACTCCTCGAGCTCGGGGACGTTGTCGCGCTTCGCGGCGTCCTTCAGCTGGCCGATGATGCTCTCGATGTAGGCCTTCTCGTCCGGCGCGAACAGCACCGAGTCCTTGGGCTGGTAGCGAACGTCGGTGAGCGCGACGACCTCGAACGCGAGCGGGCCGAGCAGGCGCTTGCCCAGGTACGCCGTCAGGATGGTGCGGCCGATCGGCGCGTCCTCGGGGATCCGGATCACGATCGTGTCCTTTCTCCAGTCGAGCACGTCCACGGGGCGCGCCGCATCGCTGGGCCCGAGGAACACCGAGGCATCTGCGGGAACGAACCCGCGCGCGGGCGCCTGCTTCGGCGTGACGCCCGGGGCGCCGAGCACGCGGCGGCCGTCGAGCGTCGCGACCGGGAGGGCCAGGCCGGTGAGCAGATACTCGCCCTTCAACTCGACGATCTCGCCGGGCCGCGCATAGTCGGGATCCACGGAGAGCAGGCGCGCCGTGTGCGTCGGTGGCACCACGAAGATCGCGGCGACCACGGCCATCACGGTCAGCGGACCGGCGATCGCGAGGTCCTTGGGCTGGTGGAACGGCGCGGCCGCGATGATGTTCGCGCGCGGGACGGCACGGATGCCGTCCTTGATCGCCGCCGCCATCATGTCTTCCGTCTCGTCGGGGTCGGCGGGGCGCGCGCCGGCGAGCGTGCGCCGGAACGCGATCGCCGTCGACAGGCGATCCGAGAGGTTCGACGCGCGATCGATGCGGCGCGCCACCGTCTCGTCGTCGAGGCGGCGGCTCGCGCGGACGAGCGAACCGATGAGGATGGTGACCACCGCGGCGATCAGCACGGTGATCTCCGTCGACCGTGTCACGATCTCCGCCCGCATCGCGCCGACCACGAGCAGCGACAGCACCGCGGCGCCGATCGCCGTCGTCGATGCGCCCTCGAGGGCCCACTGGCTCCGGATCCGGAACCGCGCTCGCCCGATCAGGCGCTGGATCGCCGACGTATCACTAGCTTGCACGGTGGGCTCCCTACGCGTCCCGGCCGCCGGGCCGCATTTGCCTTCCAACGAACGAGGATAGCATCAACATTCCACGCGCCAGCCGACTCGTAGGTCTAACTGGGCTGCGACCGATGAGACACCGGTCTCGCCGATCCGTTGCTCGCATTAGACCTACACGTCGGTGAGGAATTCGCCGGGGTAACGATGCGGCCTCACACCCTGATATCGTCCGTGGATGGCGATCTCGAGCGCGCGTCTGCTGACCCTGGTGGTGCTGTCCGCGACCGCCTGCGGCGACGACGGGAGCACGTCGCCCGATGGAGGAGGCGCGGGGGACGCGCAGGGCGATGGCGGCGGTGGCGATGGATCGATCGACGCACCCGACGTGATCCACACCGGCGGCTGGCGCCCCGCCGCACACGACCCCACGCGCGCGGGGCGCCTCGAGGTCGCGGGGCCGTCGGCGAGCGCGACGCTCGGCCTCGTCTACGAGACGCCGGTCAACGACGCGGACCTCGGCGTGCCGGTGATCGACGAGGACGGCAACCTCTACACCACCGAGTACCGACCGGGAGCCGGCTACGAGCTGATCTCGCTGTCCGCGGCCGGTGCGCTGCGGTGGCACGTCCCGATCCCCGCGAGCTTCCTCACGCAGCTGAGCCTCGGTCCCGACGGCAAGCTGTACGCGCTCGACACCGTCCCCGGGATGGGCGACGACGCACGCATCGTCGTGCACGACACCGCCGACGGCAGCGTGCTCGACTTCTCGCCGCCGATCGTGGGTCACCAGAACTTCGACGTGAACCTCACGGTGTCCTCGGATGGGAAGATCATCCTGCGCTCGAACACCACGAACGACGGCTATCGGCTACGCACGTATCGAACGGTCGATGATCCGTCCTGGTCGGCCGCGGTCGGCGGCAACGGTGCGTCGGGGTTCGGCGGCTACGCGCGCTCGCCCGACGGGGCCACGATCGTGGTGCCGACGACGTCGGGCACGGGGCCGCCGTTCACGGTCCGCGCACTCGATGCGGAGACCGGGACCGAGCGCTGGAACTACCCGCTCGATGCGACGCTGCTGTCGCCGGTGCTCGCGGTCGGCGCCGATGGCGCGGTCTACATCGCGGCGTCGCAGACGACGTCGAACCTCCACGTGATCAAGCTGTCGTCGACCGGTCAGTTCGCGTGGGATCACACCGAGGCCACGGTGCGGACGCCGTACCGCATCCTGGTCGGTGCGCAGTCCGTCGTCGTCGGCGCAGGCCAGCTCGAATTCGGCGGCATCATCCTGACCACCGCCGGCGTGAAGCAGACCGGCACGTTCTTCTCCGGCGGTAACTGCAGGCCGCAGGTGATCGACACCAACGACGTGGCGTACTGGGCGTGCGCGGGCAATGTCTCCGCCAGCAACCCGGCGGGCGACAAGTTGCACGACTGGCGCCGCACGAACAATGAAGAGGTCGGCTTCGACATGGTCGCCGGTCCGAGCGGGGCGCTCTACACGATCTTCACGCCGCAGAACTTCAAGCCGCAGATCTATCGCGTGCAGTAGCGCTTAGATCGTCAGGCGGCGGACGCCGCGGATCGAGACCGCGACGAGGACGATGCTGATCGCCGCGAGCGCGAGCAGGCTGGGCAGCATGTCGAACGGGCCGGCGGAGCGCAGCACAGCGCCGCGCATCACGTCGATCATGTGGGTCGCGGGCAGCGCGCGCCCGATCGCCCACAGCACCTTCGGCAGCCCGGCGACCGGGAAGATGTAGCCGGAGAGGAAGATCGACGGCAGCAGCAGCATCTGCGCCATCTGCGTCGCCTGCATCTGCGTCTGCGCTCGCATCGAGATCGTGAGCCCGAGCGCGAGCAGCGCGAACAGGTACATCACGGCGGTCGCGAACACGAACAGCAGGCTGCCGCGGATCGGCACGCCGAAGCCCCAGCGCATGATGAGGAGGATCATCGCCATCTCGATCAGGCCGATCAGCAGATACGGGGCGAGCTTGCCGAGCACGAGGCCGACGGGATGGATCGGGGTGACCAGTAGCTGCTCCATCGTGCCTTGCTCGCGCTCGCGCACGATCGCGATGGCGGCGAGCATCATCGCGGCGATCTGCAAGAGGATCGCGACGAGCCCCGGGATGATGAAGTTCGCGGTGCGACCGCCCGGGTTGAACAGGATCACCGGATGCACGGACAGCTGCGGTCGTGCGCCGGCGGCCTCGGCGAGGTCGAGGTTGTGGGCGGCGACCATGCCGTTGATCGATGCGAGCGCCTGCGCGCTGACGTTGCTGTCCGAGCCATCGATCAGTGCGAGGAACGACGCCTCGCGGTTGCGCGAGCGCTTGTCGTGAAAGTCGGGCGGGATCATGACGCCGACGCGCGCGATGCCGCGGGCGATCAAGTCGCGCGCGTGATCGGGGCTGTTCGTGACCTCGGTGATCGAGAACGTGCTCGTCGCGCGCAGCTCGTCCATCAGCTCGCGGCTGTAGCGCGTGTGGTCTTGATCGACGACGACGGTCGGCAGGTCGCGCACGTTCTGGTCGAGGAAGCCAAACAGCGTCAGCTGGATCACCGGCAGCGTGAAGAACAGCATCAGGGTGCCGCGGTCGCGGAGGATGTGCTTGAGCTCCTTGCGCATGATCGCGACGAACGAGCCCCACATCACGCGCTCACCTTCGGTTGCGCACCGCGCTCGCGCGCCGCTTGCTCGGTCAACGTGACGAACACGTCCTCGAGCGAGGCCGCGATCTCGCGGACCGTCGCGGGGAACCCGGCCTCGGCGAGCTGCGTGCGCAGCTCGTCGTCGGAGAGCGCGGCGTCGAGCTCGGCGTGCACCGCCGCGCCGAACACGGTGGCGCTGCGGCAGAACGGCTGCGTGCGCAACCAGGTCAGCGCGCGCGTCGAGTGCGGCGTCTCGATCTCGAGGCGGCGCACGCCGGGCTGGTTGACGGCGGGCAGCTCCTTCAGGTGATCGGGCGTCCCGGTGACGAGCAGCTTCGAGAGGTACAAGTAGCCGACCTCGCCGCAGCGCTCGGCCTCGTCCATGTAGTGCGTGGTGACGAGCAGCGTGATGCCCTGCGCCGATAGCGCGAACAACAGGTCCCACAGCTCGCGTCGCGCCACCGGGTCGATCCCGGCGGTCGGCTCGTCGAGGAACACGACTTTCGGCTCGTGCATGAGCGCCGCCCCGAGCGCGAGCCGCTGCTTCCAGCCGCCGGAGAGCCGCCCCGCGCGCCGGTCGGCGTACGGTGCGATGTGCGTCAGCTCGATCGCGTGGTCGACGCCGCTGCGCAGGGTAGGGCCGGACAGACCGTAGATCCGCGCGTAGAACTCGAGGTTCTCGAGGACGGTGAGGTCGTTGTAGAGCGCGAACTTCTGGCTCATGTAGCCGATCGAGCGCCGGATCGCGTCGCCCTGCTTCGCGACGTCGAAGCCGAGCACCGACGCACGCCCTTCCTGCGGCGCGAGCAGGCCGCACAGCACGCGGATCAGCGTCGACTTGCCGGAGCCGTTGGGGCCGAGCAGGCCATAGACCATGCCGGTCGGGACCTCGAGGCTGATGTCGGACAGCGCCGTGAAGTCGCCGAACCGGCGCGTGACGTGGTCGATGACGATGGCCGCGGTCACCTGGGCACCTTCACCGTCGCGGCCATGCCGGCGCGCAACAGGTCCTTCCCTTCGACGAGCGCGATGCGCGCCGCGAACACCTGATCCGCGCGCTCGTCGGCGGTCTGGAGGTTGCGCGGCGTGTACTCGCCCTGCGCGTTGATGTGCTCGACCCGCCCCTGGAACGAACGATCGAACGAATCGACGGTGA
>Ga0247822_10001813_pt1 | contig 13304 bp, 32 predicted proteins | sample 13C_Cellulose_Da_FD_192423 | JGI IMG/M metagenome (GOLD analysis project Ga0247822, IMG submission 192423) | Soil microbial communities from agricultural site in Penn Yan, New York, United States - 13C_Cellulose_Day30 | ecosystem: Environmental > Terrestrial > Soil > Agricultural land | place...
TTTCTGGCATGCTTTCCCTGTCGAGATTTAACTGTTCAAATGGCTATTAATAGAGAGACGACAACCAAAGAAATGGTGTCAGATCAGGTAACACCTAGAGAGATCCTCCATGGTGTGGCTTTAGCTCTACAGGGTACTACGCATACCTTGCAGGATCGCCGCTTGATTAAAGCTGGGAAGTATCATCGGGAATATATCACGATCATCCCTGAAGTGCTGGATACTGACGATAAGATACGACTCATTATTAGTAGTGATGAAGGTTATTTAGCAACATTGGGTACTATCAGGACTGCTGAAGGAGAGTTGCGATCCTACAACAATAGTGTCGTTATAGAGGGCCTGACTGGTATCTTCTATCTTAATGATCCAGAATCTATATCGAAACTTAAGGAATGCATACGCCAAATGTTGATACGTGAGTATAGAAATTACTTTATCTGATCATCTACATAGATGGCTCGTATCATATACCAGAATACACGAATAACCCAAAGAATCGATATAATCAAATAAGCTGTTATCCACCAGGGATTCTTAATTGTCTGCGCCATAACTAGTGAAATAGTGAAATTCATTAATGGGAGCCAATAGCCCCAGAATTCTTTCATTTCGCTATGTCCTATTTCTCAGCCGCCGCTTGATTAGTGTTGTTGCACTAACACTCATTTGTCGGCAGAGGACATGTCATGACTCGCGAACAGATTTTAGAGCTTGCTGACAGTTTGCATCGAACAAGATATCTGCCACAACCAACAGCGACCAAGCTTTTCAAGAGGAAGGGAAAGGTCCCTGATAACATCACTGAATTACTGCGAGAAATCGGTGAGATTTTTCGTTGCGAGAACTGTTCGACGTGGAAAAGTGTTGACATTGAAAGCAGGTGTCGCAACTATTGCGTAGATTGCGACCCTGACAAGGAATGACACCGTGAAACCCAGCTACATATACGTTGTGACCGCTTACCGTCTTGGGAAGAGGAACACCAACAGTTATGTTGTAAGTGCGAAGAAACGGAAAAACAAAGCCCTGGAGGATGCCGAGGCGGAAGAGGCTCACCGAGGCGGCAAGTATTCTTGCGAAGTAGTGGAGATTAACCTCGATGAAGATCTGAAGGTTGGTCAGAGGGATCAGATCGATCCTAAAGTTATTCGCAAACGCACAGACATGGCACCTGACTCTCTGCTCACATGACGAATCTTGATCATTTTATGCTGTGGCTGAGTATTGCATACTTGTGCTATTGCATATACAAATGGTTCATCAACCTTCCTGTGCCTCCGGGTGTACAAGGTAAAGTCCCTTGGGATGGCAAGAATCGTCCACCGGCTCCTAAAGGGAGCGGTATGAGGCACGGATACTCCATTAATATTGCCCGAGAAGAATCAGATGCGTGACGTTCATAATCTGAAGGGCAAGAAGATCTATGTCGAGCTAATTGATGAGTTTACTCTCATCAATAAAGTTCGAGAGGTCTATCCTGAGGCACTTCGTACAGGCACAAATGGTTCCTGTTCATTCAGACTGCCTAATCCCGACCGCTCAGGTTATAATGACGATATTAGAATTATCTGCAATGCTGTGCTTGAATATCTGAATGAGAAGCTGCTTAATATTCCAGCCACAGTAAACAGGAACTACCATCCTAACGATTATCCAACAGCTTATACATTAACCTTATCATATGCTGATGGATTTAATATTATAATTAGTTTTTGGGACAGAGGATGCAAATTGGCGAATATGCCAGTCGTTGAGTATGCAAATCCTGAAATGCTGCCAGCATTACATCAGCAGTGTTTAAAATGGGTTGAATCCTGCAAGATGATAAAGAATTTCAATAAGAGACAATTAAAATGCCTATGATTAGAGTATACAATTACCCATGGGCCGGACAGATTAACCCATATGATTGCTGTCTTGTTTGTGGCAATAGTGGTATTGAATATCAGATTTCAAGCCGTGCAGGTAGATGCGTTGTTCATTTTGGGGATCATCCTGAGCAACAAGAACTGCGGGAGATTGCAGATGAAAAGCAAGAACGTTTAGTCAGAAAGTGGTGCGATAAACATGATATCGACTATATGAAACTATTAAAAGTTTGTGGAATGAGTACAATGGCCCCCCAGACCAATGGCGTCCTTAGTAGTATGCTAGCGAATCAAGATAGGATCGTTGTCAGGGATGCTCTGCGAGACAAGATAAAGCGAATGGATCTAATATCTTCCTATTGTCTTAGAGAAGGCAAAAGCGGGACATTATTAAAAATTCTCGATAAAGATGCCATTGGTCATCATACACAATGGTTGGCTTTTATTTTTAGTGGTTTAGGATGCCATATTGAGGTATTTGATTGTAATGTTGGTACGATTCGTAATATGATACCTTATAGTGACCCTACATTTTTACAACAGTTGGAAGATCGTGCCATAAATTGGATGCGTACTAATATGAAGGTGGCCGATGCATGAAGAACTAAATGATATTGCTCAAGGTTTAATCGATCATCTAAGCTCTAAAATTGGCAATATTGAATTCAAGTTTGATGGGTGTGTCCGACAAAAGTCTGGACCTATTATATTACTTGCTCAGATTAAGGTATGTCGACCGCCTCTTAATATATGGGATACTGATGATGGATTTATTATTAATATATGGCCGCAATATATATTGTGTTATGGGATGGCATTCCATTACTGTGACCCAAACATGATGAACCAATTGACGCTGCACGTTGTCCAAACTTGTGAAAAATTGCGTATGCGGCCTGTTTTTGTCACAGAGTGTTTAGAAAGTGCCGGGCGGTAGGAAAATGGTATTCCGCCAGTTTTGGGAACTGGAGACTGCGGGTTCAATTCCCGCTCGCCCGATTTTGATGCTTCGATGGAGCCCCGATGGAGTGATTTTCCGGAGGGGTGAATCCGCCTAGGAGTAATCGCCCTAGGTGCCCCGGTCGTCTAGTGGTAGGATGCCCGCTCTTGGCGGGTGACGTGGGTTCGAATCCCGTCTGGGGGGTTTAAATTGCTTCACAAAGTCCGCTTCATCAGTGAAGATTCTATCAAAGTTGATGGCTATGTGGCCTTCTTACCGCGTGATGGCGAATCCGTCATGATTCCGGATATGGATGAGCCGGTCGTTGTGAGCGATATACTCCACAACGTCTTTGTAAATCCCGAGTTAGATCATAATCATCATAGCATTGTGGCCGAAATTTATTGGCTCGACGCTTCCACGTATCGAAAGCTACAGAAAAGTAACTTGTAACTCTTGGCGGTACCAATGCTTTATTATTGTCTGGTCTGCGATGCTTCTTATGACCACAAACGCAGATTAGGTGCGGGCTGCTCAGTGGTGTATTCTTTCCCGGATAGAGATTCTTTCATTCTTCGTGAAAGTATGAAACATCCGGTGAATCGCGTAGCACCTGAGTATCAGTGGTCATTTGAATATCGGAATTGTCCGACTAACATGTACGCTGAATTGCAAAATGCTATCAATGCCATTTTGTTGCTTCGCAAGCATGATGAAGTCACGATTGCATTGTATCATGATAGTGCTAGCTTATTCTACCGATACCATGACCCTTTAAAGAGAGAATGCAAATCCGGAACAGAAACGGAAAATGCTCTTAGATAAAATCGAAAACAAGCTAGGTTAACAATGCTGCCTAGTCTCGCCACAAGTTAGAGACTCTTGTGGCGAGGCTAGCATGGTTGATGAAGTGATGTCCGATGGCACGATGACCGGCGACAAGGCTTATGAGGCTATGAAAGTCTCTGAAGACTTGAAGAGAGATGTCAGAGATTTTCTGTATCGCTCTGAGATGTGGAAGGCCATTCGCGACGACATCGCTAACCCCAAGTCACGCCTCTTGGATACGACCCATAAATTGGTGTATCACCGTGGAACTGGTGCGGATATCACTATTAAAGGATGGACACGCTGGGGACGCCAGCCGCTCGGTGATAAACTCGTCGAGCCAGATACATTCGGGCTTGATGTTGAAATCACTCTTTATGACGAAGAGAACGATAGAGAGTGTGTCGAAGTTCTTTATCTGACGATCCCTCTTGATTTTCTCGTGAAGAAATTCAACACCAGAAAATTCAATTCTTGGCTGAATGGCCGCAGAGATGCGCGGATCATTAAAGATCGCAATGATATTATCGCCATCGTTAAGGCAGCGTCCAAGAAAGATCCTTATCTTCTTAAAGAATTGAAGATGATCGGAAAGAAATGAAAGGATTGTGGAAGGAAATCTGTCAAGATTGGGCAGACTTTTGGAACAACTGGAAGGTAATGGGTGCTAGTGAAGGAGTGCCTATTGAAGAGAGAATGAATGCTTTCTTCGGCCAGATCACTTTTTTCATGCGATACGGTGTTCCAATATTGTGGATTCTTGGTTTCATCTACATTGTTTTCTTCAGAGATTTAAATGCCCACTCCTAAGAAAGCTGTGAAGACATCCAAGAAAGCCCGCTCTAAGAGGGCGTCTTCGAATATCCGCGAATATGCTCTCATAACTCCGCAAATGAGGAAAGCGGCAAAAGCTATTCAGAAAGAAATGAGTGACCGTGCTTATTACGGCGGTCCAACGATGCCTATCTCCAATCACTTTGTGAAACAAGCAGTGTTGTTAGCTTGCGTGATTCTTGGCGAGGATATTAAAGATGGCTAGCTCTGAACAAGCGGCGAACATGGCGAAGGTCACTGAGATCATTCATCAAATGGATGAACTTGGCAAGACTGAATCTGGGACTTTGTACCTTCTTCAGATCGCCGAGAGAGCCATCTTCGCTTTGAAGATGAACGGTATGGCTACCAAGATGAATATCGAGTCTTTGGCTCGTAACGTGTTGGATTTGGCTTTCGATCACAATCCGAAGTGATATCCTGGGAGCATGGAGAAATTGGTATACTCAAGGCACTTAAAATGCCTCGGTCTTCGACCATGCGGGTTCGAGTCCCGCTGCTCCCACTTTTATACTGTTATCCACAGATAAATCATGAATATCCTCTCTCACAATGGTTTTGAATGTCTTAGTGAAGATGCTATTTGTATCCGTTATTCTTATCGCGGATATCATTTCGTATGCTCACAATTGACGGGCCGCTATTTTCATCGAGGGCGATGCATCGGTGATAACTCGGAGGAAGCCAAGAAAACTTTAGACATATGGGCCGATTATAGATTATATGAATAATATTGAAGATCCTTTCATTCCAGATTATAAAGCTCGTCGAATAGCTAGGGCTCTTAATATTATTGGTCTCGTGCCACAGAAGTTCAAGAGAAAATTCTATAATCTACTCCTCAAGGATGTGTAAGGCACATCATACATAAAGGACTTCGAGCGACTGGCAGGCATCAAAAGACGGTCGCTCCAATGACTATTCTTTCACCCGAAATCCATGAGGGCTAATCATGCGATACGCTGGGACTTGGGAACGTACTGACAACGGCAAAAAGAAAGTTGTCAGAGGCCACTATTCGTATTGTTCAACAACCAACTCTTATAAGATCATCCTCGAAGATGGTAAAGAGATTGGTGTAATGAAGAAAGTTCCCGTATGGGGTAAATGGGTGCTAGTCGAGAGTAAGGAAGATCCTCTGTTGGTATAGTATGGAAGTGTCTGAAATTGTAGAAAATACAATAGTCTCTCAAAAGGTGCGATTCGCCAAGGAGAGACTATACTTATATAAATCTTCAGACGTGGCGAGGGTTAAAGAGTGGTATGAATTTGTACAGGCTGAATGGAGGCCCGCATATGAAGAATTAATGTCTAATGATGATCAAATTAGATCCGGGTTGCTTATGATAATGGGCTTTCTAACTCAGGATACTAGACATATTAGGCCATTTACTGGCTGGGATCATAAATGGCTTCGCGAACGGGCGGTTAGAGCCCGCAAGAACGGTATTTGGCTAGGCTGTAATATGATTGGCTCTAAATGGTATAGGGAATTTGATTCATTAAGCGATCATGAGCTTACGGTTTGTTTGGTTTTGGACGCCATGGTAATCAATGGCGACGTCACTCAAAAACGTGGCATATATCGAGCGGTTTAATGAGTACTGAAACTATAATCGGCGTAGGGTCTGGGCTCATTACGGCGAGCCTGTGTTGCATTAGCCAGCGGTTTGATCTTATAAGCGGTTCGATGATGGCTGTAGGTGCTGCCCTCCTAGCCGCTGGTCTAACTGAATTGTATATGAGAAGACGATGATGGCTGAATTGACTACTGATGCCATGGACATGCATGAGTTTGTGAATTATGCATGTGGGCGGGTCCAAATGGAAATTGGTACGACGCCACTCAGAACGATCATATTTGGCCTCATGCTGGCGGTGGCCCAAAACACCAAGTTCGGCGGGCAGAGAAACAATCCAAACCTCAAGACGCCTGAAGCATCAGCGAAGCCGAGAAGAGGCAAGAGAACCACAAAGAAGAGAGCCGTGAGAAAAGTTGCACGATCTCGCAGACCGAAAGAAACTCAGCAATGACTCGCGAAGAAATTGAAGTTCTAGTTAGCGATGTGCCTTGGGAAATGGAACTCGACTATAATCCCAATAAACCAGACTGGTATCAATCTTGGTGTAACAGTAGACGTCGAGATATTTGGCGTCGAGACAAAGATTGGCGTGATGAAGTCAATTGGGAATTCCAGGAGTGCTGGGAAACACTCCCAATCGAGAGCCGCATTGCGATTTATATTAACATCAATATCGCTCTCAGACAAACAGAAAAAATGGTGAAGGCTCTCAAACCGTAAAGTTGCGAGGATGGTGGAATTGGTAGTCACGCACGCCTTAGGAGCGTGTTCCGAAAGGAGTGGGGGTTCGAGTCCCCCTCCTCGCATTTAGATTTGGTAAATATGTCATCCTCTTTTTGTGGTGACATATGCCAAATGGTGAAAAGTCATTTCCTCCCATTTTTATCAAGGTTTATCATATTGCGATGATCCTGTTTATGGCGGGATTGTGCTGTAGACAATATGTCATTACAACTGACAATGTTGATCTAAAAGAATCTAATCAATACTTGGCTGACATGATTTCCGATACTGGCCGAAGTAATGATAAGCTAGAAGCTGATTATAAAAAGCTCGAAGCAGAGAATGCTAAGCTTCGCAAGCTGGTATTTGATTACGAGAACAGACCACCCGAACGATGGGTGATCGACAATGTCAACCCTGTAAGGAAATCGAAATGAAAGACGTTTTTGGCGGTGATCGACCGTGTGTTTTTGGTGGTGGAACGCATAGCGTTAGCCAACCTCAACAAGGCCGAGGTGGGATTCCGAGCGTTAACAAACCTGCCACAAACTCCAGCGACCGAACGAAGTCTAACGGCCAGAAAAAGTAACCCTTAATAGCTCTAACTTAGCCAATTAGAGAGAATTATGCCAACAACCAAAGCCAACAAAGCCGAAGAAAAAGCAGTCCTTGCTATGAGGACTGAAATCGTGAATCTAATCGAGGGACGTGGCTACACCCTCATTGGTTTCACTGATGTGGATAATTTTTACGTAGAGACTGCGGACGGAAAGAGAGTTCGATTCGAGCCGGAGCATGTACGACTCTTGAGACTACTACGCATGGCTTCTACAGCATGGGAAGAAGTCAACACCGAAATGCAGCGGCTACGCGATCGGTACCAGCCAGAGTCTCATCCGGCTGACGGCTGTTAAATCGTCTGGTAAAGCACAATGGCTGATGATTCTTCGCAAATTGGACTAACTGATAAAGAAAAAATAGTCCTCGACCATTTAGCTGACGCATGGAATGTTTTTGCGACTTTAGGCAACAAACATCCGGATGATGATACTGAGTTCTGTGCAGCAATTCATAGTGCACAGAAACTACTTGCGATACGTGTAGCTCGCCGCGTTGATAAAGACGTTTGGAAGCAATATTAAGCGATCTTCTTGGAATCTGGAGCCAACTGCTTTATGATGTTGGCGAGAGCCCCCGGCTTGTAGCGATACTTCTTAATCAGATTGCGGAGTTGGGCACCGTCATAAGTCTGATATTCCCATACGCCTCCGCCTGGGAACTGGATCTGAATCGAGCCCACATTTAGATCATACTTTTTAATAACAGGGCTGGCGTTAGTCATATTTGCAAGCTTCATGGAGTCACCTAGCGCAACACGCCGCGAACTATTCTTACGTTCTGTGGCTTTCGTAAAATCGCTTTTTGGTAGCTTTACTATGTTGTTTAATTTTCTTGATTAGATCCGGGGCCGCTATTTCATAAGTAGCTATCGGCATGAATATCTCAGTAAGTATCTGCTTAACAGAATTATAAAGTAACTGCTCCATAAGGCCGTTTTCGGGGAAGCCGCTGGCGAAGAGCTTCATCATATTCTTACTAACAGGAATATATCCCACCACCAATTTGTCTGGGTATAATAGAACTCCTATGGAATCATTAAGCGATATAGATATTCCTCGAAATGGTATCATTTCTAACTGATCTTCGATGGCTGCTTTGATGATAGCCAATTCGTCTTTAGAATATGATGTTATCATAAGAGTTCCAGTGTTGGTAAAATAGTGTGGCACGGCAAATAACTGCTGCAAACAGCAAAACTAATACTGAGAGGTAACACATGAAACTGAATGCTATCCAAGGCAAACTAAAAGCCCAGAACACTCTCAATGAGGGGATTCGTCGTAATTCTTTCAATTTCCCATTTGAGGCCGAAATCGAATTGGGCGGAATGATGCATAACGTCCAATACGACGTATATGTAGATCATCAGCCGGGCGAAGCCCGTACAGTTGATTATCCAGGATCGCCGCCGAATATCTCGCCAACAGATGCTGTCCCGGTTTCAATCGACGGCCAACCGATTCCTGAGACGCATCCACTTTACCAACAGCTAAAGTCTTATTATCAACAGAATCTTATGGGCTCTCCTGAACTTATGGAGAAAGCTCACGAGTATGCTGCTGACGCTGCCCAGCATGAAGATATGATGTATTAAAGATTATCGAGCGTTGGGGACCCTGAAACCGGCCGCGTGTTTGTGGCCCCCACCGCCGAACATCTTGGCGACTTGCTCTACATCGACACCATCTGGATCGCTTCTTAGCGAGTAAACTCTTGTGCCATCGGCCATATCGAACCATGTGGCCGCGAATGGCCTTCCTTTTGCAAGGACGTTTGCGACGTCGCTAATAATGTCATAGGCCGTGCAAGGCGTGCCAAGGATCTTGTAATCGGCAATCGTGATTTCCCGAGCATAGTCGATGTGCGGCTTGATGATGGACTGTCGATACTGTTCGATAGCTGCACCGATCGGAATCAATTTTTCATCGATCTTATCGGCAATATCATCCCAACTCTCGAAAGTCATTGGATAGGATCTAATTGCAGCACTGATTTCCTTGGTCATTGGTAAGCAATTAGTATATAAATCCCTGTCTTGGATATATTCTACAAATCGCTTATAGCGTTCCAATTCAGGCTTGAGCTTGAAACAGATACGCATCCTAAGAGGAGATTCTTCTGTTACGAGGCCGTATGTCAACATAGCGGCTGATTTTTGAGTGTTGTAGCACAAGTGGCATGGATAACCAGTCCCTACCAATTCATTAGTGGATTTGTGATGGTCGATGATGACTGGAGTATTATAGTAGGTCTCATTTAATTTCTTTAATTGCAATGGCGATGGATGTAAATCCACATAGATGATACGGGCATCTGCCGCTTCATTATCTGTGAATCCTAACTCTATGAGATCTTCGATAATAGGGATTGGATGGTTAGGTTGTTTCGGGATATAAACAGCGTTCGGTAGAACTTTCGAGAGAAGCCATGCCGAAGTGAAACCATCTGGGCATCCACCGTGATACACTACAGCGCAACGAATCATTTTGTGACCTTTAAGACTTTCTGTGAGAGAACAATCATGTGAATACTGCTAAAACGTAAGTCCGCGATGGGTTTGCGGGTCATATAATTGCCCACAATAATCAAATCCATTGTAGGTGCAGTATATGATTTGTCGGCTGACCTCCGGCTCCCAAAACGTGAGGAGCAATCGAGCCTGGGGATTGGCTATCTCTTCGTCTACATAAATGGTCAGACCACTAATTTTATGGTCTGTGTCAATGATATTAAAGGCTTTACATATAGTAGATGGGGGTGGTTTAGTGATTCTTGATAGTGCTAGATAATACTTAGCACCTTGCGTGCTACGAAACATACTACGGGAGTTATTATGAAACTTTCGCAATTGTATCGATCTCCATGCCAGACAATACTTGAGCAGACGCTGCAAGTTTGGGATATAGTCATATCAGAAGGGCCAAATGGCCCACCATGGCCGCAAGAGATAAGCGATAATATATGGCACGATCCTAAATTCCAAGAGTGGTTAGAATCTTTAGGAATCGGCGGAGCAGTTGGGAAGCCTATGGCTGGCGGGGTAGGAAGAGCATATCCAGTCGGCGATGAATTCATCATCAAATTCACGCCTAATAATAAAGAAGCCGCTGCTGCCAGAATCATGCAAGGCCATGATTCTCCCAATGCTGCATCAATTTACGATGTTAGACGAGTTGCTGTCTTTAATGATAAACATTTAGGAAGACGCCCATTATATGCCATAGCCATGGAGAGATTGAATACTGGTGTGAGTAAAAGAATGCGTATCGCCGGAAATGCTGTCTACACTTACCTAGATAAGCATACTGAACCAGTTACTGACCCTGAAGCAACTATCGAGAAGATCCTTACCACATACCTGCCGAGAGCTTATCAGAAAGATCCGCAGATGCCCATGCTGGTCAGAAAATTGGTGATGGCTTTAGTGGATATCCATGGACGCCGTGGTATTCTTAATAGAGATCCACATGGTGGCAATCTCTCGTTTAAAGGTCGGGAGCCTGCTTTTTATGATTTTGGTCGTTCAGATATTGACTATGAGAATCCGCATGCGAACGTAAGCATATCTCCTCTGTAATATCAGAAGGTGGTCCTCCAGTACATGCGACAATCAATTTATCGACTTCTTCGAAAGAGTCAGGGCCATCTAAGTCAACTGCTATTGCATTATCAGCATCTTTTAGAGTTCTACTGATGTGTATTCGTAATTGTGGAACTCCAAGGAAGAAAACGGCACAATGTCCAGCTTGTCCAGCTATTAGCATAAGCCACTCTTCGATCATAGTGGTATGATACCCCATTTTAGAGTATCGATCTTTAATAATCGCAGTTAGCTCTTGAAGAACCATTTTACCACTTAATGATTGGATGTAATTCCGGTATCTTGAGCTTAATGGGCTCTACTTCGCCAGCCAATCTTAAGATAGTTGTGACGAACTTTTCATCGTTGAAATATGGCTTGCGCGTCGAACTGCCCGGTATTCCGCGAAAACAATCTCGATCTGTGCTGCGTTTTTCTAAAATGGCTTTAGCGATTGAATAGAGAGCTTCAACATCAGACCATTCACCTCCACCACACCAATCGAGTTCAAAGGCCACGCTACCTCTGAAGCCTGCCCGCACTCTCCAGCCGAAAGCTACTCTATAGACTCCAATTTCGATCCTACCATCATCCGAGTATCGGACGTTAGATAAACATTCAGATAGGTCATCTTCTACAGCAACAAGTTTCATGTGACACCTTTCACATGAAGAAAACGCCAAAAGTATGACACAAATTGATCTGGAAACAGTTAGTCTCTCGATCAAAAACCATCTATCTAAAATTGGCTACACTTGTGACTACGCTTGGCGATATAAGGGTGAAAGAGTAAGGGATAGATATGCTTTCTGCGGGCCTCTGACTTATATGGAAAGAGATTATAGAGTCTTGAAAATTGGTAATAGACGAGTTAATAATCAGAAAGACTATAAGGTTTTCATACGGTTTGTGAATAATGGCATATCAGTTACTAAAGCACACGTTGGTAGAGTTTTAGACTATGAAATGGCACCGTATCGTAACGGCAATGGCTTGATAGAATACTGCAATCCTGATATGATCAGTATGCTAAAAGAGGCTTGCCATACTCATATCGGCGAGATCGAGCCGGAATATAGCATGTGGGAAGAGATATATGAGTGCTTCGGTAATTGGTCATACGTTTGGGTTGTGTTTCTTCTTACGGCGATAATTTCTGTGGTCTGTCTACCTTTCCTTTAATCATGCAAGAACCTATTCACGAAGTTATCGATATTATTGATAAATTATTATATGATAAAGGCTTTACTTGTCTATTTTATATTAATAGGCTAGGAATTAGTAATGTAAGAGATGGTGAGATATGTAATATGTATGTGTCATGTGCTAATGGTGAAGATCCTAGTGCTGAGCTTTTAATTGCCGCTGGAGACTCGGGTATACGTATGACGCCAGTGTATAATGGGACAATCTTAGAAGTTCCTACAGATCCGTATGACCCTATGACAAATGTTGGCTGTATTCAGTATTATGACCCTGACATGATGAATACGATAGTAAATGCAGCTTACGCTGTATTAGGGACCCCCACTTTCATGTCTAGATGTAGAAGATTGATTAATTACCTATACATCTATGTCTCTAGTGTCACAACGCTGCGATGGAACGAGGTCAAAGGATTTTTCAGGCGATAAGATTGTCCATGCGATGCTTATGCTCTGCTTCCCATTCTCTTTCTACTGCTAAATCATGATGCCCAGGTCTCATTTGTAATTCAGAGCATAATATGTCCAGGTCGAACGGTCTATACTCCCCATAAATTATATAAGCCATATCGACGCCGATGTCTTGGCTTCTACGGCCCGGCAAAGCCTTGTTCAAAAAAGCTTCTCGCTGTGCGTGACAATGCCCATACATGTGTAAAGAGCCATAATGGCTTCTAAACCAGAAAGCTTGTGGATAATGATCGATGTGAATGACGTAGTCTCGATCATTAGTCTCATACGTAATAATTAATTTACTATCTAGCACAGCGACAGTATCCCTATACATATCACTACCATCATGATTACCAAGAATCATCCAGATTTCTTGGCAGTTTAAAGCATTGCGGAACTCTAACCAGTCTTCACGAGATTCTGCTTGTATATCGCCATTTATGATTAAGATGGAATCTTCGGATACATATTTATTGATATTGGCGATAAGATGCTGTCGCCATGCCTGTATACTAGAGAAGGGCCTACAAGCAATATTGAGCAGTTTTTCATTGGAGATGTGCAAATCAGCCGTGATGTACAGTTTCTTTTGTGTTTCTTGCATATTCCCTGACTACTATTTCTCGGATGCGTTCTAATTTCATTGATGTTAGAACAAGCCCATAT
>Ga0247822_10001814_pt1 | contig 13303 bp, 4 predicted proteins | sample 13C_Cellulose_Da_FD_192423 | JGI IMG/M metagenome (GOLD analysis project Ga0247822, IMG submission 192423) | Soil microbial communities from agricultural site in Penn Yan, New York, United States - 13C_Cellulose_Day30 | ecosystem: Environmental > Terrestrial > Soil > Agricultural land | place...
TCCTGATAAGTCACCAGATCGCGCACTGAGCGTTGGTATTCCGCCTTGGTCAACAAACGCAGGGTGCGCTGGCCGTAACTTGGTGCAGTCGATGGGCAGGAGAAAGCCGTTGCCGGTCTGTCAGGAATGCCATCGGCTGGTCTGCGCCAGGTAAACAAGTAGGCTTCCAGATCCGCCGCACATTGGCCGGTACAGCTGCCTTCGTTGCCGAGTGGCATCCAGGTGGCGATGAAATCACGCAGCACCATGTCGCGGTTGTCGTTGGTATGGCGATAGACCGAGCGATTCGGGTTGAGCGGATTGAGTGCAACAGTGCCGTTGGCATTTTTCTCGCCATCTACACCGTGACAGCCGACGCAACCGCGTTGGGTCCAGAGTTGTGAGCCGCGGGTTGCATCGCCCACCAGATTGCCGCTGCTGCTTGAGCTACCGGAGGATGGATTGCTGCTGGATGAGCCGACTGAAATGACAGAAGAGCTTGAACCGCTGCTGACGACAGAAGACGATGAAGTTGCCGGTGCATATACCAATGTGACCGGGCTGGTCGCTGCAGAAGGAATGCTGTCGGCAAAGCTGATGACTTTGTAGTCGTAACTGCCAGCACCTTCATCGAGCAGATCATCAGAGTAGGCAACGCTGTTGGCGTTGGTTTTGTTGAGCGTTAACCAAGGGCCGGTCGCCCCTAGCTTACGACGCACCAAAAAGCCGGTTTCATTGTTGCTTACATCGGCCCAATTCAGTGCCGCAGTACCTGAGGCGTTGCTCACTGAACCGCTGAGGCTCAATGGCGTACCAGGTGCTGTCGGCAGGGTGATGGCGGCAATATTGTTGGGATTATCGCGGTTCAGGTACATCTTGAAGTAAACCGGGACTTTCTCACCGATGGTGCTGAGGCTCATCAAAACGCGCAGTGCTTCAATACCGCCATTGAGATCGAAATCCGCAGAGTTGATCGCAATAGGTTTGCGCGGTGAGAAGCTGACGCTGTTGTTGGCATGCTTCACCACCAATGCATCAAACACCACGGATTTGACTACCCCGTGCAGCACCAGATTTCCGGTGACGCTTTGCACTCTGATACTACCGGCAGCCATGGCATCAATTGCCGCCAGGTCGAGCTGGGTAGTGAAGTGCAGGCTGGGCAGGTATTGGGATTCGAACAGAATCTCTTTCAAGCGAGTGTTGCGTAGATCCACGCCACTGGAAATGCTCGCCAGCGGGATAGTCAGGGTCGCTTGGCCATTGGCGGCTACCGTACCTTGCAATTGGCTGAAGGTAATATTCTCCGGTGTTTCCACACCAGCGGTATTTTTCTTCACAGTGACAAAGTGGAAAGTAGAGTTGGTGCCGTCCACTAACCAGCGCGCCGGAGTAGAAGGCGCAACGCTGCTACTGCTGTTACTACTGCTGCTCCAGGGGGTACCGCTGGCATTGGCACTGCTGGTGGCAGCACTGGTCGCCGAGCTAGTGGCTCCGCCACACGCCACACCATTAAGGCTGTAGTTAGTGGGTGCACTGCCAGGATTGGCCACAATCAAGCCAAACGCTACGCTGCCGTTAGCGGCCAAATTGCCGTTGTAGCCCACATTTTTCACGCAGACATTTTTACCTGTTTGGGCGTAGGTGCCCTCCCACAAGCTGGACACAGTTTCGTTGCCGGCAAAAGTCCAGCACAGCTCCCAGCTGGTTTTTGCTGCGCCAGTGTTGGTAAGGGTTACTTTGTATTGAGCCCCTGCACCCCAGTTGTTTTCCGTTTGGTAGTTGACGCTACAGGCGCTTTGCGCAATGGCGGCGCTGGATGCGAGCACACCGGCTGCAAGCCCGGTGGAGAGCAGCGATAGTTGCAATAATTTTTTCATAGTCATTTCTCTATGCTCCTTCCAATTAACGCGCGTCGAAAACGAGCGCGAAATCCACCGGGACGGCGACACTGATCGAGGCAATGCCGACCGCAGCTCGCAGGGCTTCAACCCCGTCGGTGAGCGAGTAATCACCGGCTTTTACTAATACCGGCGCGAGGCTTTGTACGAGGATGCGTGAGCTGGTGAGCTTCTGGACTGACACCTTGGTGGTGATCGTGCCGGTTACGCCGTGCAGATTCAGGCTGGCAGAGATATCAGTCGCCGCCGCTTGGCCTACAGCGAGGCCGTTCAGTAGCGTGGCCGGGATTGCGACAGTCACAGTGGCGGTTGGGTAAGTAGAGGTCTGGAACAGAAGATCGCGCATACGCTGGTCGCGCAGGGCAACGCCGGTGTTCACGGTATTCAGGTCGATAGTCAGGGTCGCCACACCGGAGTTGCTGATATCACCGCTGATCGCAGTGAAGTTATGCACTTCAAGGTTGTGGGTATTTTTGGTAGTGGCGAAGTTAAGGTAAGAGTCGGTAGTGCTCAGGCTCCAAAGCGGCGCCGCTACAGATGACGACGAAGAGGCTGAGGATTTTGAGCTAGGAACAGAGCTGCTGCTTGGGGTAATAGAACTTGAGCTGGGGCGCGATGAACTGCTCAGCGATGATGGCGCGCTGGAGCTAGCGACAGAGCTTGATGTGCTTGAGGTAGACGTACCGCAGAGAGTACCGGTTAACGCAGGAACTTCTGCCGCCGCAGCGCCTTTGGTCCCTTGAAAACCGAAGGTGACACTTTGGTTTGGCTGGAGTGTGCCATTCCAGTTAGCGTTTTTGACTGTGTAGGGATTGGTGCCACTGAAGGTAGCATCGTAACCGCCGGTGATGCGGTTGTCGCCCGCATACTGCCAGCTGAGTGACCAGTTGCTGATCGCGACACTGCTGTCGTTAGTGACTTTGACTGTGCCATTGAATCCATTGCTCCATTGACCAGACACCTGATATTGGCAGGCGGCGTGGGTCTGGAGCGACAGCGTAGTTAGTGCGAGGGACAACCCAAGCGCACAGAAGGAGCGTATTAGCGCACCTGCCGGACGAGAGTCCTTCGCTGAGGCATTAAAGCTACTCATAGTTCTTCCTCAGATGAGTGCCGATGGGGTCGGCAGCTTTTTAACGGGCAATGAGGTACCGGAAATACCAAACACCAGGCATTTTTTTAGTTAAGCCTTGGCGCATAACCCGTTATTACAGCGTGTTGTTGGAGGTAACCCTGAATGCATAGAACAGCTGAAAGCCATATCAAGAGAACAGCCGTGTGCCGTATCGGAATAGGCTTGGCTATCGATGCAAAAGGATTCTTTTTGGCGAGAACTCTGAAGTAAATTTTTCTGCCATCTCGGCGTGGCGTTATTATCTTTTATCTTATTTTTATGAGAAAAATTGACTTCAATTAGAGGCTAAACGTGGTTGATAACATCTTGTTTTATAGGTGATGTTTGCGCGAAGGTTATGCTTAATTGCGGGAAAAAGTAATCGTGAAATTAGTGTAAAGAAGTGTTTTTGTGACGCATGCACGCATTTAGCGCGCAGGCATCTCAAAGTCGAACTTTCAGGTTTGAAAGAGGAAAAAACGCACCTGGAATGGATAAATTCGTACCCGAAAAAATCAACTTTCCATATTAAAGTCGTACGTCATTCCATGGCTTGGTTCTTGTAAATAATGCCCTTGGATGTAATGTGCGCCAGCTTGCCAGAGCGTGGAAAGCACGCTCGCGTTTTCCACGAACGGCACTAGGGTGATTTTGCTTTCACCGTTGAGCTTTTCAATCAGCTGGATCAGCGTCTCCGGGCTTTCGTTATTATTTTGGATATCAGTAGTAAATGAGCCATCGACTTTGATCATAGTGGCTGGAACATGGGTGAGCGTATTAAACGGATTTAATGAGCAGCCAAAATTGCTAATCGCAAAACTGGTTTTCAATTTAGCCAAACCGTCAGCAAAGTTTTTCGCCGCATTCAAATGATTGGTGACATCAATTTCTTGTGCTTGGAACACAATGGAGTCGGCAGCGAGTTTCGCTGCTTTAAATGCAACTCCAAGCCAAGGCACCAGCGATTCATCGCACAGCGATTGGCGACCAATATTGACGATGAGTTTGGTCTTGTTGCCTTTGGCGCGATGCTGCGACAACATTTTGATCGATTCCAGAATTACCCAGCGGTCAATCTTGGTTGATGCGCTCATATTGGCAGCAGCTTCCAAAAAGTGGTTGGGCGAAATCTCGTTGCCGTGTTCATCGACCATACGCAGATAGACTTCGTAATATTCTTCGTCGGAACCGCGCAAGCTAATAATCGGCTGGAACAATAAACGGAAGCGGTCGTTATCCAGCGCTTGCTGGATCGCTGCATTGATATCAATTTTGATATCAAGCTTTGGCGTATCAGGTTCAAACAGGAGTGCGCAGTTACCATCGGCAGCGTGGACTTTCTCCATTGCACTGCGTGCTTGCTCAATAACGGTGTTAGTGCTGGTAGTTGTTTCGTTGATCAGGGAAATACCAATGCTGCAGGTAATCTGCAAGGTCTTATGATCGATGTCGATAATGTGCGCCTCAAGGTCTTTGCATAGCTGCAAGGCACGGTTGACCGCTGCATCTGCTTTCACATTGGGTGAAATAATCGCAAAGGTTGAATCGCCGAGGCGGGCGATGATATCGCTGGTATTTGCTTTAGCGCGCAGCAAGGTAGCAATGTCGATCAGCGCCAGATCGGCGCCGGCCACACCGAAGGTGTTTTTCACGCGCTCGCTGAAGTTATCCAACTCTATATAGAACAGGCAGTAATACTGTTTTTCATCCACGGTATCGATGATGTGGTCGAGTTGGTTGAGCAAGTACTGGCGGTTGTATACGCCGGTGACCAGATCTTGCCATTTAATTTGCTTGAGCTGCGCTTCCAGTTCTTCGTTATTCGCGGTAATCGCGGAGGAGGCTGCTGCGCGGGCGAGGAATTGTATGCAGGGTTCCTCATCGTAGGTAACCAATGAAACTTCCAGGTCGATCTGGGTCTCGTCGCCATCTTGCGCGATACCGGTAAAGCTCAAACTACTGGACTCCGCTTCGTCACCTTTGAAGGTGAAATCTTTCAGGAAGTTTTTTAGCCGCGCCTGATCACTGTCGGCCACCATATCCATGATAGGCATGGCTTCGATATCATCTTTGTTCTGGTAGTGGAACAGTTCAGCAAAAGATTCGTTGGCGTAGAGATAAAGCCCATCCTGGATAAAGGCGATAGCATCTCGCGAACTATCCAGCAATTGCTGACTGCGGCGCTCGGCCTCGCGGAACCGGCGGTCAGTGTTACGGCGCGCTTGGCGATGCTCGCGGTTGGCGAGTTCGCGGTCGATCACTAATAAAAGGTGCTGATCGTCATCAAGGTTAACTACGTCGGTCGCGCCGATCCGCAGGCCTTCCACTACTGCAAAAGGATTGCCGTCTTCATCGTCTTCATATTGGAGGATGACCGGAACATCTTTATTGAGGCGGCGGATTTGTTTGATCGCCACTTGCGCGGTGGGGGTGGTGGTATTGTTATTGCCAATCAACAAATCCCAGCTCTGTTCCTGTAAAAGCTTAACCAGTGCCTCTTCGCTTTCAACATGTTGGGCGCGGCAGGGGTGACCAGAAGCATGCAGCATACTGATCAAACGCTCGGCTTCAGAGCGCTGATTATTAAGAATCAGAAGGCGGATCGTATCAGTAGTCGTCATATATCTTCTTGTTAGTCAGGCGATGTTCAGGATTTCGCTCGATTTTGACTATAGCGCTTTTTTCAACGCATGAGTTTGTATCGGCACCGTTTGTCTCTAACCTTACAAATTTTTGCCGATTGTTTTGGCGGATTCCATGACCGGAGCTTACCGATAAGCCGAAAAACTCTACCTTGTGTCGCCAACTGCTTGCGTTGGTATTTTAAGGGTCCTTTGCCGCGGCAATATTACTTAATTCAATCGGTCTCTCAACCTCTCATGCCATTTATGCGATCTGGTCGAGACTTTTGTGGACTGGTTCGCGCTTGTCGATCCAGGGCTTGGGCAAATTATTCCCAAACTGAGTCGAAATCATCCTTCGCTGTTTTTTCCACTTTAGCGGTTACTAACTCGCGGAAACCGAACTGGCTAAACGCGCCTGTGGCAAATAACCGCTGGGTAAGCTGTATCGACTTATCATCATCGCTGATACCCGGTTGGGATTGGGTATACAGCCGCGCCTTATTATGTTCATGGAATGAGATAGCATTAGTAATCAAGCTGGGCGGTTGGTTCACTGCGCGCAATTCGGGAATTTGTAGCGCACGTAAATACTCCGCGTGGCCACCGGTTTTATGTACTGCAGCGAGGCCGACGGGAATAGCGTGTGGCGCTAGCACCTGAATGCCTAGTTGTGTTGCGCCTTTGATTTGATGTGCCCAGCGAACCACGCCAATCGCCCATTTATTGCGGCCATATTCACGCAGCCCCACTAATTCACCTGCGCGTACTTGCACGGGGATTTCGTTGCGCCATTCCAGACCATAACCACCGGCGCTGCGATCTATCAATGGGACTGTGTAAATTGGATGCTGCCCTTGGTAGTTTTCTTTCTCCTGCGATTTAATTTTCATTTCGATATTCGCCGTGGAGCGTTGGCGACCATCAAACATGGTGCCGGCGATATCGAAGGTATCGCCCCAAGGGTCATCTTCTTTTTTAGCATCATTTGTTTTGAGCTGGATGCCGCGCTTTTGGTAGATGGCGCCTTGTGTTTGCTCACCAGCCACTGCACTGCTTTGGTTCAGGAACAGATTGAACGGTTGTTCGCCTGCAAGATGGAAGTGAATATTGGTTAGGCCAATAGTGACTTCAATCTCTGCGTTAACATCCTGCCGTTCAAAGCTGCGCAATGAGAGATGGCTCCATGCCTGCGCCAAGTGTGTGGTCAGCGCAGCAGATAAATTCAGTTCGTTGCGGATGCTCACGCTGGCATCCACTCCTTGATTGCCGACTTTTTGTTGATCCTGAAGTTTTCCCACCAAATGACTGGTGCGAATCTCCAGTGGCGGTTGTTCGCCGGGGTTACTCGCCGGACGCCAATGGGACTTATAAAACGGCGCACGATTGCTGTTAGTGAGCACAACAAACAGATTTTCTTTACCGGCGGGATTGTAATTATCCAGTTCAGCAAGTGGCGCCAGCAGTTCCAATAAGTTGTAAGTGCTTTCGATCTCATCCTGACGCAATTGATTAGGTCGCGCAGTCGCGAGCAACAATAAGCGCAAGTAAGTGTTGTGAATAGTTTTCAGGCCCTGATGGTGGGGCAGCTTGTCTTCAACCGGTATTTGCTCCAACTCCAACGCACAAGCTAATTGATAGAGCGTGTGCACCTCGCTCCAGACTTGGCTGGCGATAGGCAAATAAAGTTGGTAAGAGCGCAGCAACAACAAGCCTAATGCGGTAAGCGAACGTTGAATTGCAAGCGCTTGTTGCTCGGGCGGATTTTTGGTGGAGTGGGGTGTGCAAATTTCGCGCACTACCGCGAGATAACTATTGAGAAAATGTTTTTGAATCGCTTGAGCTATGGTTGCCGTTTTAAGTGCGGCCTCGGGCAAAATCAGCGGCTGGTTTAGATATTTCAGGGCCAGGCCGCTCAATGTTTGATGCACGGGTGCGCGCAGCAATTCGAGAATGGCGAGCCGATTTTCGCTGGTGGTGCGCAAGCGGCTGATTTCGTGCACGGCATTATAAAGATGGACGCTGACTTGCTGTGCTTGGGTAAGTGGTAAGCTCTGTAACCATTGTTTTACTTGCGACTCTTTATTGCCACCGCAAAAGCTCAACTGTGCCAGCCCCTCGGTGGGCACACTTAGTTTTTTAAGCAGTAATCTTATTTGCGGATCTGTGTTCATTAAAACGCCATCGGAGGAGCAAGTGTTTATAACTATGTCATTGAATATAGTTGATTTTAGGATTCTTTTTGGTGTTTTGCCGCGCTTATCGCTAATGAAGCGAACAGGCCAGCATCTTTGGTTAACCCTTGATCAGCTAGAAACAGTTGATTGATGTGGATGGCATCTTTTTGGTGCTTATCAAGTTGGATGAAAAGATGTTGCGCTAAGTATTAATTTTAACTTCGCACCAATCAAAAACATTTTTATGCCCAGCAGCAAAAAAATTGCTTTTATGTGGAGCAAAAATTTTTTATAAATTTGTTTTGCGATGGTGGTAATGGCCGGGCTTACACAGGGTTCGACATCAAAAAACTCAATAAAAATCAGTCTGTTATTGGTTATTTTAGCGGGTTCGATGAATCTCGCATACCAATTATGCTGCGAGAAAATTCACTGGCATAGCGCTTGCAAAACTCCTCCCAATGAGGAGTTGCAAGCTTATGTCAGAATCTGTTCTTAAGCCGGTAGTAAAAGGCGATGTTAAATCCGTTCGCTCCGTGTGCCCCTATTGCGGCGTAGGTTGCGGTATGGTGCTGGAAACTGATGGCCAAAAAGTCATCAAGGTTACGGGCGATAAAAACCATCCTTCCAATTTCGGCCGCCTTTGCACCAAAGGGCAGACGAGCGCACAAGCATTAGTGAATTCCGGACGTATGGAGTCAGCATTCGTACGCACCGAGCGCAATCGCGATCCTGTCAAAACGTCAATGGCGCAAGCGATTAACAACACGGCGCTGCGCTTGCGCGAGATTCTCGACCAACACGGCCCGAATGCCATTAGCTTTTACGTGTCGGGGCAGATGTCGATTGAATCGCAATACCTCGTCAACAAACTCGCCAAAGGTTTTGTGCGCACCAACAACATCGAATCCAATTCGCGTCTGTGTATGGCGAGTGCTGGTGCGGGATATAAGTTATCGCTAGGTTCCGATGCGCCGCCTGGTTCCTATCAGGATTTTGATCACAGCGATTTATTTTTGGTGGTCGGCGCGAACATGGCGGATTGCCATCCAATTTTGTATTTGCGCATGATGGATCGCGTCAAAGCCGGTGCGAAATTAATTGTGGTTGATCCGCGCCGTACAACCACGGCCGACAAAGCTGATTTGTATTTGCCAATCAAACCCGGCACTGATCTCGCGCTATTAAATGGGTTGTTATTTTTATTGCACAGCAACGGCAAAACCGATGCAGAATTCATCGCAAATTACACGCATGGTTGGGAAAGTTTTCCAGAGTTTTTAGCGGACTACACCCCGGAAAAAGTCAGTGAACTTACGGGGCTTTCTATCGAGTCCTTGCATAAAACTGCAGAGCTGATTGGCAATGCGCCCGAGTTTATGACCTGCTGGACTATGGGCTTAAACCAAAGTACACACGGCACTTGGAATACCAATGCAATTTGCAATTTACATTTGGCGACCGGAAAAATTTGCCGCCTTGGAAGTGGTCCTTTTTCGCTCACTGGCCAGCCCAATGCAATGGGTGGGCGCGAGATGGGTTATATGGGCCCGGGCTTGCCAGGGCAACGTTCGCTGCTAGTGGAAAAAGATCGCGAATTTATCGAACAAATGTGGGGCGTTCCCGCAGGCGCGATTAGTACCAAATTAGGCAAAGGTACTGTCGATATGTTCGAGCGCATGGCAGCGGGCGACATAAAAGCCTGCTGGATTATTTGCACCAATCCGGTTGCCTCTGTGCCCAATCGCAAAATAGTGATTGAAGGATTGCAGCGCGCAGAATTGGTTATTGCGCAAGATGCGTTTCTCGATACTGAAACCAATCGTTACGCCGATATTTTATTGCCTGGTGCTTTGTGGGCAGAAGCGGAAGGCGTAATGATTAATTCCGAGCGCAACATCACCCTGATGCAAGAAGCGGTAAGCCCACCTGGTGAAGCCATGGCAGATTGGGAAATTGTTGCGCGCGTTGCCTGCGCAATGGGCTTTGAAGATGATTTCAGTTTTGCATCTGCGGCAGAAGTATTTGAAGAAATAAAGCAAAGTTATAATCCGAAAACCGGCTACGATTTGCGCGGAGTAAATTACGCACGTTTGCGTGAAGCGCCGCTGCAATGGCCCTGCGCGGATGAAACATCCACGCGCAATCCGATCCGCTATTTAAATACCGGTATTAACCAACCCTTAAAAGTTAGTGCCGATGGCAGCAAACCGCTGCTGCAATTTGCGACTGATTCTGGCAAAGCTATTTTTCACGCGCGCCCCCATGTTAATCCGGAAGAAATGCCCGATGCAGAATTTCCGTTGATGCTTAACACTGGCCGTGTACAACACCAATGGCACACGCTAACTAAAACCGGAAAAATTCCCACGCTCAATAAATTGAATCCCGGCACCTTTGTTGAAATCAATCCGCAAGATGCAACCGAGTTGGGCATTAACAACAAAGATAAAGTCGAAATCCGTTCACGTCGCGGTTATGCAATTTTGCCTGCGGTGATAACTGACCGCGTGCAACCCGGTTGCTGTTTTGCGCCCATCCATTGGAACGATTTGTACGGCGATAACCTCTGTATCAACGCCGTTACCAGCGATAAAGTCGATGCAATTTCGCAGCAGCCGGAATTAAAAATTGCAGCGGTATCGCTTAAACGTGTGGAAGTATTTGTTGAAGCCAATGAGTTGGAATTTGCACAAGTCGGCGGTACATCTCCTTACGATTACACCAGTCCCAAAGCATTTGCTGCTGTGGCTGAGGAAACCAGCATGACCTTGATTAAATCCTTCGCAGAAAAAATTGGTGTGGTGGATACAGTCGCGCCCAGTTTTTCCGATGTGGAACGCAATTATTTGAGCGGTTATATCGGCGGCCTGCAAGCAACGGCAAGATTAATTAATGCTGTACCTGCACTGCCTGCGGATGCTCCCATCAGCCCCGGCAACCTCACATGGGTGAATGGTTTGTTAGCGGGAATGTTTAGCCGCGTATTGCCTTTGGGGGTGGCGCCCACTGGCGTTGTGCCGCAGGACGCTGGAGCTCAAAGCTCAAAACCTGAATTGATATTATTGTGGGCATCGCAAACCGGTAATGCGGAAACGCTCGCGGAAAAATTTGCGCTGGAGTTATCGGCGCAGGGGTGGACGGTGAATATTCATTCTATGAATGATTATGCGCTGGAAAAATTAGCGGCCAACAAACACGTGGTATTTATTACTAGCACGTTTGGCGACGGCGATGCACCTGATAATGGTGGCGATTTCTGGGCGCAATTGAGTAGTGACGCTGCGCCTGTACTGAATGATTTGCAATTTGCTTTGTTAGCGCTGGGTGATTCCAATTACGATCAATTTTGTGGGCACGGTAAAAAACTATTCGCCCGCTTGCAGGCACTGGGTGCCAATGCGTTAATTGAGCGTGTCGATTGCGACAGTGATTTTGAAGCGCCGGCAAGTGAATGGTTTGCTAAGCTCAAAGAGCAACTAGCACCTTTAACAACCGCTGCGAACCAGCCATTGTCTATGCAGGCATCCACCACAGCTTCACCCGCTGCAACTTATACCAAAGCGGCTCCTTATCCATCGCGCTTAGTAATTAACAAGCGCCTGAGTGGTGCTGGCTCGGGGAAAGATGTGCGGCAGTTTGGTTTTGATTTGGGTGACTCCGGCATTACCTATGAAGCAGGTGATGCAATGGGAATCTGGCCGAAGAATTGCTCTGAGTATGTATTTGAATTGGAGCAGGCATTAAATTTAAACGCCGATGCGCCAGTAGTGGTGGATACCCGTGAGAAACCACTGCATCAAGCATTGCTGGAAAATTATGAGATTTGTCGCCCGAGCCTTGAAGCGTTGAGTTTTATTGCGCAACGCGCTAACAGCAAGGAATTAAAAACCTTGTTGGATGCGGAGCATAAAACGGAATTGCAAGAATGGCTTTATGGCCGTCAGCTGGTTGATATCCTGCAAGAATTTCCCATCCGCGCGGGTGTTGATGAATTAATTCCCCTATTGAAACGCATGCAGCCGCGTTTGTATTCCATCGCATCCAGTTCAAAAGCATTTGCTAACCAAATTCATCTCACGGTTTCAGCGGTGCGTTACAGCCGTTATCGCGACAGTAAAAAAATCCGCAAAGGCGTGGCCTCAACATTTTTGGCGGATCGCGTCGATGGAGTTGATGTCCCTATCTTTGTGCAACCAAGCAAACACTTCCATGTACCAGAAAATGGCGCTACCCCATTAATTATGGTTGGGCCTGGCACCGGCGTTGCGCCATTTCGCGGTTTCCTGCAAGAGCGTCAAGCGCGCGGCGAAGCAGGTAAAAACTGGTTGTTCTTCGGCGAACAACACGCTGCTACCGACTTTTATTATCAGGACGAATTACTGCAATTCCAAAAAGACGGCGTGCTAAATGAATTAAGCCTTGCGTTCTCGCGCGACCAAACACAAAAAATCTATGTGCAAGACCGCTTACGTGAACGCGGTGCTGAAGTCTGGGAATGGTTGGAAGAGGGCGCCTATTTCTGTGTGTGCGGCGATGCCAGTCGCATGGCAAAAGATGTCGACCAAGCGCTACGCGATATCATCCAGCAATATGGAAAATTTGATGAAGCCGAAACCGTCAATTATATCCGCAAATTAAATATGGATAAGCGTTATCTGCGCGATGTTTATTAAAAAAATATAAAATAACTTGGTGCTGGCTTAAAACCATATCCTATGCGCCGATTAACTCCATCAGCAGATTGGTATTGCCGGTTTTTACCGGCTTCTATTGCTCATCACCTGCTCTATTTTTCTCAACTCGGCCATTTGAGTGCACAATGTATTCATCGCCCCCCTCCTTTTGCAAAATCATTTTTCCGTTGCTAAAAATATTTGTGTGCGTAAATTCAGGTTTTACGACAAGATTGTTTTGGTAATCAATTAATCCCCACCTGGCAGGTTTTTGCATGAACATGATCATTTTGTCTCCTGCCAGTTGCAGTGCTTTATATTTAATAGGGATAACTATCTCTCCTTTTGCATTTATAAAGCCTTGTTTATCATTTTTGCAGACTCTTATCATGGTGCTATCCATTTCCATTTCTTCCTGGTCATTCAGTCCCATGCAATCATATTGAGGTTTTACTATTTCGACGCCACGTTCGGAAACAAGACCGTATTTATTGTTTTCATCCGTTACTTGGCAAAGACCGTTTACAAAGCCAACCATAACCATGTTGTAGATGGTTTTAACTACAATTTTACCCTCTCTGTTGATTAGTCCTGTTCCTGTTGGATTTCCATCTTTATCCATTTCAGCGATAGACGCATAAGGTTCTCCGTTAAAATCAAATTCGCCGGTAGAAACATTGTCATAGCCAGTATGGGTTGCATATTTTGGATCATTGGTTTCCCATACATCGCGTTCTTTGTTGTAGCTGCCAGATACTTGTTCGAAAACAATTTCAGCCGGTTCTGGTTCAACCTGTGGAGTATCATTTTTGCAACCGTTTATTGCGATTACCAT
>Ga0247822_10001815_pt1 | contig 13302 bp, 13 predicted proteins | sample 13C_Cellulose_Da_FD_192423 | JGI IMG/M metagenome (GOLD analysis project Ga0247822, IMG submission 192423) | Soil microbial communities from agricultural site in Penn Yan, New York, United States - 13C_Cellulose_Day30 | ecosystem: Environmental > Terrestrial > Soil > Agricultural land | place...
TACCTCGACTGCCCCCCGGCGGGTGACGACCGTCCGCCCCCGCCGGAACAGGTGGTAGCCACGAGCACCGACCCCCGACACATTCTCTTCGACCGCACCGACCCGCACGAAGTAGGGCACGGGAACTCTCCGCGTTTATCCGCTCTGTCATCGCCTGCGGGCGAGGAACGGGCTGTCGAACCCGCCTACCTCAGCACCTGCCGCCAGAGTCGTCTATTTGACCTGCTTCTTGCCGTGCTCCTCCATGAACGCGGCGAAGTCCTTGAGTAACACGCCATACCAGACCTTGGCGTTGGCGGGTGCCCAGAGGACGCCGCTCGGCTTGACGCGGATGTGACCGACCACCTTGTTGTCCTCGTCTACAATTTCGAAGTCCTCGTACTTCTTGGGGCGAAAGCTGTTGACGGCCACTTTGGACTCCTTGGCTGCGTACTTTTCGACCAGTCTTGCCACTACTGCTGTGCGCTCGGCGATGAGCCTCTGGTCTTCCTTGTCGTTGTCGAGGCAGAACCTGGTGAACGCATTCTGCCGGTCCTTTCGGACATAGCTAACTAGGTCAACTGGATGTGGTCGCTTATAGCGGAACGTATTGTCCAGTTCCTCTCGCTTCGCTTCAAGTTCTGAATTCTGCCGAGCCCAAGCCTTGCTCAGCGCTTCAAGTTTGCGGAGTAGTTCGGGGGTCGGATTCGGAATCACCTGAATGGTTGAATCATCAACGAATTGGTCTCCGACGAAGTGTTGGAAGCCACCGAATGGGCTATGCCGGCGCACCCATTCACCAACAGCGAGATCCGCAGGTCGGTAACCAACTTGGCTTGTGAGAGTAAATGCTGTCACCACTTTCGGGTGTCGCGTCCTTACCAGATAAGGCCAGCGACCTTTTCCCCAAGCCATCTGAGCAGCCTCGCAAGTCGCAGGCGTTTGTTGGGACCACCCCACCGACACGCTCGGCCAAATTCACGTGGATCGTGCGAGCGATCGGCAAAGGCTCGGCGTTCTCCGCGGCCGAACTAAAGATTCGGCGTCCGGGCGCTGCCAGCCAGCTCCGTCAGTCGAACATGATGGCGCTGGTGCCGTCGTCGGCGACCGACTCGGACCGGCACGCCGGACACCGCAGCGGCGCATCGAGCGTAAACCGCCCGCCGCACGGGCATGCCCCGGCGTGTGCCTCCACCCGGCGGCGGTACTCGTCCTCGGTGATCGGCTCGCCCGGGTACGTCCGCCAGTCCGCCCCGTTCGGCTCCGGCATGGACGTCTGCAACCCCTTGAGCATCGCCAGGTAGGTGTCCCAGACGGCTTCGTACTCGACGGCCGTGTCGGTGCCGCACCGGTCGCACCGGAGCGCCTCGAAGCTGAACCCGCCGCCCTCCGACGCCGGGAAGGTGTGCTGGCACGACTGGCACACAGCTTGGAAGGCTCGCCCCATCGGTGCGCCTCCGCCGCCGAACTTAAGATTGGGCAGGTCGGCCTAACTCTATCTATCGGTCTGCCAAACTCGACCGACTGCTCCGACGATACTCCGAACTCCTGACTCACGTATCAGCTCAACGTCCGGGCGGCGACCACTCGCAACACTCGCACGCGCCGGTCGGGTTCGCTGACCTCGTAATAGACAACCAGCGGCATCTCGATCAGCACGCGATACCGGTCGGGCCGGGATTCGCCGACGCCGAGCGGGTCGGCGGCCAACTCCGTGTCTATCCGGTCTGCGGCCTGGGTAACGGCGGCCCGATCCGCGGCGGCCATCCAGATTTCGGCAAGCTGGTCTTCGGCGGCGGGTATCCACCAGACGTCGAAGTTCATTCGCCGCCCAGCCGCGAGCGGATTTCGGACCAGCGCCGGCCGTCCGGTTCGCGGGCGGCGGCGTCGAGTTCGTCGGTGGTAGCCGCGCGGATCGCCCGGTCGTACAGTTCACGCATCCCTGCGTCGCCCGCCTCTGGCTCCGGTAGGATCGTGACGAGGACGCGGGTCGGCTTCGTCACCTTCAATGGTTCTCGTAGTCGGATTGCGCCCGATGGGTCGAGGACGGCTTCGACGGTCTGGATCACGACGGCCTCCGGTGGCTTGGGGGTGGGTTCGGTCTGGCAAGATTATACCACCACGGCACGCACTCCCGGATCAGTACCCCGCCGCCTTGCCGTCGATTCGTATGTCAGCCGCCCCGTAGAAAGTGCCGGTCTTCGGGTCGATGACGATCGTGTGCCCATCGCCCTGGCGGTGCTTCGTGACCGTGTGGTCCATCGCCTTGAGCTTCGCGGACAGGTCAGGGAAGCCGGCGAAGTCCTCGTGGGCAATGCGGTCGGGGAACCACTGGTGGTGCATTCGCGGGGCGTCCACCAGCGCCTGCGCGGCCATGCCGTAGTCCACGAAGTTGACGACGTGACAGAGCATCGTGTTGATGATCGTTCGGCCGCCGGGGCTACCGGTGATTAACACCGGCTTGCCGTCCTTCGCCATGATCGTCGGCGTCATTGAGCTGAGCATTCGCTTGCCGGGGGCGACTTGGTTGGGCTTCGTGCCGATCAGCCCGGTGCGGGTGGTGACCCCCGGCTTCGGGTTGAAGTCGGTCATCTCGTTGTTGAGGATGTACCCCGCACCGCGGACTACCACCCGACAGCCGTAGGCGTTCTCCAGGGTGTACGTGTTCGCCACGCACATGCCGTCGCGGTCCGCGACCGAGAAGTGCGTCGTGTTGGTGCCACCGTCGGTGATCGCTATGTCCGGGGCGAGCGACTCGCTTTTCGTCGCCTTGGCCGGATCGATGCCGGCGGCGAGCTTCTTCGCGTACTCCTTTCTCGTCAGATGGTCGGGCACCTGGACGAAGTCCTGGTCGCCGAGGTGGCGCGCGCGGTCGAGGTAAGCGCGCCGCATCGCCTCGGCCATCAGGTGGACCGTCTGAGGCGAATACCGCTCGTGCTTCTTCAGGTCGAAGGTTTCGAGGATGTTCAGCATCTCGACCAGCGCGACCCCGCCGGAACTCGGCGGCGGCGGGGCGTACACGTCGAACCCGCGGTAGGTGCCGTGGATCGGCTTCCGTTCCTTCGCCTCGTACTTCGCTAGGTCAGACTTCGTGATGAGCCCGCCGCCGGTCTTCATCTCGGCTTCGACCAGTTCGGCCAGCTTGCCGGTGTAAAAGGCGTCTGGCCCCTCCTCGGCGACGGCGCGTAGCGTCTTGCCCAGGTCGGCGAGGACGAGCCGGTCGCCGGCTTTCCATCGGTCGGCGCCGCCGTTCTTGCCGTAGACCCGGCGGAACTCGGCGTTGGTCGTCTTCTTGTCAGCGAGGATCTGATTGAGCGACTGTGCGAGGGGGGCGTTCAACTCGAACCCGTCCTCGGCAAGGGCCACGGCCGGCAGGACGAGTTCCTTCCACGGCAACTTTCCGAACCGCTTGTGGGCCAGCGACAACCCGCGGACGGTGCCGGGCACGCCGGCGACCTTAGAGGAAAACGGGTCGGTGCCGCTGGCGAACATGTCCGCGGTCGAGGCGGCCGGGGCTTTCTCGCGGTAGTCGAAGACGACCGGTTCCTTGCCGGCGCCAGGCCAGACCAGCATGAACCCGCCGCCACCGACGTTGCCGGCCGCCGGGTACGTCACCGCCTCGGCAAGCGCGACCGCGATTGCCGCGTCCACGGCATTGCCGCCGCGCTTCAGGATGGCGACCCCCACGTCCGCGGCCGGCGGGGAGACGCACACGACCATGCCGTTCCTGGCCTCGACCGCCTGCCGCGGCGGGGCCTGGGCGGTGCAGGGGAGGGCCGTGGCCAGAACGATCAGGAGGGCTGTGTGCATGTGCGGGATCCGTGCGGAAGGGAAAACCGGGTCAGCTAAGCGGAAATGCCGGCGCGCGGCAACAGGTCACTTGATCGGCGAGTAGTCGGTCGGCTTCATCAGCAATGACTTGACCCCGTCCTTGACGGTCAGCGGGCCGCTGGCCTTCTGCTCCGACGCCTCTCGCGCCTTCACCCAGGCCGGATCCTTGCGGAACGCGTCGAATGACTTGTCCCGCACCTCGGCCGAGTCGTGCGCCAGTATGTAGACCAGCGTGTCGTCCGCCCCCTTCTGGCCCGGTGCCGCCGTCCAGTACCACAGGTTCGTTATCCCGTGCTTCTCGAAGAGCTTCAGTGTGTGGTCGCGGAACCGGGTGTTGAGGGCGCCCAGGTTGCCGGGGCTGGCCGTGTAGGTGCGGAGTTCGAACAGCCGCTCGCCCGGGCCTGCGGCCGCCTTGACCGGTGGTGAGTAGTCGGTCGGCGTCAGGTGAAACTCTTCGATCTTGGCGACCAGCTTGCCGCCCTTCTCGGACTCGGCCGCGGCCTTCTTCCAGGCCGGGTCGGACAGGAATGCTGACCACGACTGCTTGCGGGCGTCCGGGCCGGGGTACGAGAGGACGTAGTAGAGCTTCTCGTCTGCGTTCTCGACCGGCACCCAGTACCCGACGTTGGTCATGCCGTGCTTCTCGAACAGTTTCGTGGTGTGATCGCGGAACCGGGCGTTGAGGGCGCCGAGCTTCCCCTTGGCCGCGGTGTAGACGCGCAACTCGTACAGCGGTCCGGTCGTCTTTGGGGCGGGCTGCGGGGGCTGGGCGGCCAGGGCAGCGGCCGCCGCCGTGATGGCCACGAGAGCCAGGGCAATTCGGGACACGGTCGGTCTCCTGTGCGACGGGGGAAGATGGTGCCGGGGTCGGGCTCTGCGATATGTATGTGCGCGGTCAGAAAACGAGTAGGCCCGGCGGTTCCCGCCGGGCACATCGTGTGGAAAAAGTACCCACCCGTTGTAAAAACGGGTGGGCCAGGTGGTCGCCGACGTACGGGCGGCGACTCCTACTTCAGAGGTGAGTAATCGGTCGGCTTGAGGACTTCCGCCTTCTTGCCGTCGGAGGTGGCGGCGATCGTGCCGGTGGTCGGCTTCATCGCCGGCTGGCCGAGGGCGATGAGCAGCACCGGGTCCACCGGTTTCCTCTGGCGTGCCGGCTCGCCGGTGTGTGCCAACAGCGAGACCAGGGTCACGTCCGGTCCCGGTTGCGCGGTGTCCAGGGTGAAGAACCCGACCGGTGTCAGACCTTGCTCCTCCAACTCCTTCGCACCGCCGGTGCGGAGGAGGTCGTGCATTCGATTGGCGTCCGTGGCCCGCACCGTGCTGACTCGCAATTCAAACGTCCGTGACTCCCCGCCTCGGCCGGCCGTGGCAACCGGGCTGTAATCGGTGGGCGTCAGGAACTCTTCCTCGATGTACTTGACCAGTTTGCCGGACCGGTCGCTCGACTTGCGGGCACGGACCCACTCGGGGTCGGCGGCGAGCGACTTCCAGGCTGCGTCCCGGGCGGGACGGCTGGGGTAGGCGAGAAGAAAGACCAGCTTGTTGTCCGGGTTGCCTTCCGGCGACCAGAAGCCGACCGGGGTCATACCATGCTTCTGGAACAACCACAGGGCGTGGTCGCGGAACCGGGCGTTGAGGGCGTCGAGTTTGCCCTCGGCGGCGTAGTAGGTCCGCAGTTCGAACGTCCGGGTTTCGCGTACCAGAACGGGCGACTGGGCGGAGGCCAGAGACACCGTGGCCGCAGCGATCAGGCTGGCGACCAGGAACCGGTTCACGGGAACACTCCTTCGGGCGTCTCACAGACCGGGCTACACGGGTGCCCGGTCGTTCAGGGAATGGCGCCCCGCAGACCGAGCCCCGCGGGCTGGTCTCGGTTCGCCTGGGTGGCGAGGCTCACGGTCGGCCTGACCTCCCGGCCACTTGCTTCATCTCCTGCTCATCAGGAGATACGGTGAAAAAATCGGAGCCTTTCTCGGTCACGTGCGCTTTTCCGATTCCGTCCAGAGGCTCCGACTGATCCGGTGGGTGGGGATGTCCTGTCCACCGGAGGATTTGTCACCCGCTTCACCTGTTGCAGACGGCGTGCCAAATACCTGTCAGGACAGGGTAACCGGTTGCGTCCCGCCGGCGGCTAGTTAGGATTGGAGGGACGGAACCCCCGCCTGCCGATGCCTCCCACCCCGGAACTAACCATGTCGCGGATCACCCGCCGCCAGTTCGTCCGCTCGTCCGCCGCGCTGACCCTGACCGCCGCCGGGTACACCCGCGCGGCCGACAGCCCCGGCGACAGGGTCCGCATCGCGGTGATGGGCGTCCACGGCCGCGGCAAGTACCTCCTGCCGGTGTTCCAGGGGCAACCAGGAGTCGAGGTCACGCACCTCATCGACCCGGACGAGTCCGTCGTCCCGGCGGCACTGGCCGTAGCCAAAAAGAAGCAATCCGTCGAGCCCAGGGTGGAGAAGGACGTCCGGCGGGTGCTGGAGGACAAGTCGGTGACGGCCCTGGTCGTTGCGGCGCCGGACCACTGGCACGCGCTGGCGACCGTGTGGGCCTGCCAGGCGGGCAAGCACGTCTACGTCGAGAAGCCGGTGTCGCACAACCTGGTCGAAGGCCGGCGGATGGTTCAGGCCGCCCGCAAGCACAACCGGGTCGTCCAGGCCGGCACTCAGCGGCGCAGCGCGGAGCACGTCCTCGCCGCCCGGGATTTCGTGAAGTCCGGCAAGCTGGGCAAGGTGCCGTTCGCCCGGGCCTGGATCGCGGGCGACCGGAAGCCCATCGGCCGGGCGAAGGACGCCCCGGTGCCGAAGGGGGTGGACTACTCGCTGTGGCTGGGGCCGGCGGCAGACCGGCCGTACAACCCGAACCGGTTCCATTACAACTGGCACTGGTTCTGGGAGTACGGCACCGGTGAGCTGGGCAACAACGGCATCCACGGGCTTGACATGGCCCGGCTCGTCCTGGACCTCGACGCCCCGACCCGTGTCACCAGCTCCGGCGGCAAGCACTTCTACGAAGACGACCAGGAGACGCCGGACACGCAGATCGCGTCGTTCGACTTCCCCGGCTGCACGCTGGTCTGGGAGCACCGCATCTGGGCGAAAACCGGCCTGGAGGGTGAGTCGTTCGGCGTCGCGCTGCACGGCGAGAAGGGGACGTTGATCTTTGACAAGAAGGGGTGGCATGTCAAGGATGGCGTCGAGGCGTCGCACAAGGAGGCCAGCGGACTGATGACGACGCACGTCAAGGACTTCCTGGACCGCGTCCGCGACGGCAAGATGCCCAACGCCGACATCGAGGAAGGGCACAAGAGCACCCGGCTGTGCCACCTCGGCAACATCGCCTTCCGCCTGAGCAAGACCCTGAACTTCGACGCCGCGACCGAAACGACCGGCGACAAGGAGGCGGACAAGCTGCTCGGCCGTGAGTACCGCGCCCCGTTCGCGCTGCCGGAAGTGTGACCCGTGTCCGTTGCCTCCCGGCGGCCGCCGCGTAAAAGAACAATCCCACCAGGTTCTCATCCCAACGAGGACGACCCATGTTTCGATCCGTCGCCGCGGTGCTGTCTCTGCTTGCTGGCGGGGCGTTACTCGCCGCCGACCCGGCCCCGCCGAAGGGGTTCACCGCGCTGTTCAACGGCAAGGACCTCGCCGGCTGGCACGGCTGGGCGATCCACGCCAAGGGCGGCAGCCCCGCCGACCTGGCGAAGCTCAGCCCCGAGGAGCGCCAGAAGAAGACCGACGAGTGGACCGCGGACGCCAAGAAACACTGGTCCGTCGAGAACAGCGAGTTGGTCAACGACGGTCACGGGGCCTACCTCGCCACCGACAAGGACTATGGCGACATCGAGTTGCTGATCGAATACAAGACGGTCCCGAAGGCCGACAGCGGCATCTACCTTCGCTCTACCCCGCAGGTCCAGATCTGGGACTACACGGAGGAAGCGAAGTTCAAGCTCGGGGCCGACAAGGGCAGCGGCGGGCTGTGGAACAACCCCGCCGGCTCGTCGGGCAAAGACCCGCTGGTGAAGGCCGACAAGCCGTTCGGCGAGTGGAACAAGTTCCGCATCCTCCAGGTCGGCGACAAGACCACCATCTACCTCAACGATCAACTCGTCGTAGACCATGCCCGGATGCACAACTTCTGGAGGAAGGACGAACCGCTGGCGAAGACCGGCAAGATCCTGCTCCAGACGCACGGCGGCGAGATCCGCTGGCGGAACGTCCATATCCGCGAGATCCCGGCCGACGAAGCGAACGAGATCCTCCGCAAGAAGGCTGGCAGCGGGTTCAAGCCGGTGTTCGACGGCAAGACGTTCGCCGGCTGGTCCGGCGCCCTCCAGAACTACGAGGTAAAAGACGGCGCCATCGTCTGCAAGCCGAAGAAGGGCGGCGTGCTGTTCACCAACGACCGGTTCGCCGACTTCGCGGTGCAACTGGAGTACAAGGTGCCGCCCGGCGGGAACAACGGACTGGCGATCCGCTACCCCGGCAAGGGGCAGGGATCCTACGACGGCATGTGCGAATTGCAGATCCTCGACGACGATGCCCCGAAGTACGCCAAGCTCGATCCGCGGCAGTTCACCGGCTCGCCCTACGGAATGGCGGCCGCGAAGCGCGGCTACGGCCGCCCGGCCGGGGAGTGGAACTTCATGATGGTGACGGTGCAGGGTCCGAAGATCCTGGTCGAGTTGAACGGGACCACGACCGTCCAATCCGACCTGAGTCAGGTGACCGAGTTCATGGGCAATCGCGCGCACCCCGGCAAGGATCTCAAGGAAGGGCACTTCGGGTTTTGTGGCCACAACGACCCGGTATCATTCCGCAGTGTTGCAATCAAACCGCTTGACACCAGGTAGGCGATCCGAGACTTCGAGGCCGACATGGCACCATGTCGGCCTCGAAGTCTCGATCTGACCTGCAAGACCCAACCCACCAGGACCCATCTCCGATGACCACCGGACGCATTACCCGTCGGGCTGCGCTGAAGGGCGTTGCAGCCGGCGTCGCAGCCCCGTTTGTGTTCCGCGCTCACGCTCATGCCGCCCCAAGCGAGACGGTCCTGCACGTCAGCGTCGGCGCCGGCGGCATGGCCGAGGCGGACATCAAGTCCCTGACCCGCAACCGGCACTGCAAGCTGGTCGCCGTCGCCGACGTGGACGCGAAGCGGTTCGAGTGGGTCAAGAAGGCGTTCCCCGACTGCCAGGTCTTCTCCGACTGGCGACAGATGTTTGACAAGGTGAAGTTCGACTCGGTGAACGTCTCCACCCCGGACCACATGCACGCCGCCCCGACCATGCGGGCGATTCGCGCGGGCAAACACGTCTACACCCAGAAACCGCTCACCCAGACGATCCACGAGGCCCGGCAGCTCACCCTGGCCGCGCGGGAGAAGAAGATCGTCTCCCAGATGGGCATCCAGATCCATTCACACCCCGCACACCGGGCCGTCGTCCAACTGATCCAGGGCGGCGCCATCGGCAAGGTGAAGGAGGCCCACAGTTGGAGCGGCAAGCAGTGGGGGGACCAGGACGCGCGGCCCGATCGCATGGACCCGGTGCCGGCGAACCTGAACTGGGACTTGTGGCTTGGCGTGGCGGCCGACCGACCGTTCATCGGCGACGGCTACTACCACCCCAGCAACTGGCGCAAGCGGCTCGACTTCGGCACCGGCACCTTCGGCGACATGGGATGCCACATCCTCGACCCGGTGTTCGGCGCAATGGCGCTGACCGCGCCGACGGCGGTCCTCTCCACGGGCGAGGCACCCAATCAGCACAACTGGCCGCTCAACTGTGAGGTGGTCTATACATTCCCCGGGACGAAGCACACGGCCGAGACTGTATCGGTGACCTGGTACAACGGCAACCGCCGGCCGCCGGCCGAGGTGGCGAAGTTGGTCGCGCCGCACAAGTTCCCGGACCAGGGGTCGGTCTACATTGGCACCGACGGCGTGCTGTTCTCGCCGTACATTGGCCCGCCGGTCCTACTGCCGGCGGAGAAGTTCCAGGGCTACAAGATGCCGGAGGCCGGCGGTGCGGACCACTACGGTCAGTTCGTCGAAGCGTGCCGCGGCAACGGCGCGACGTCGGCGCCGTTCGACTATTCCGGCCCGCTGACAGAGATGGTGTTGCTGGGCTGCCTGGCAACGCGGTTCCCGAAGACCAAGCTGGATTGGGACGCGGCGAACCTGAAAGTGACGAACGTCGCCGAGGCGAACCAGCATGTTCGCCGCCAGCACCGCAAGGGCTGGGAGGAAGCAGGGCTGTGAGGTTGTGAGGTGGCGTGGTGGCGTGGTGGTGAATGAAGGCCAATCACCACCACGCCACCTCACAACCCTGCCTTGAGCTTCGCTGCGAACTGCTTGCGGAACTTGGCCACCTTCGGGGTGACCACGACCGTGCAGTACGGCTGGGTCGGGTTGCCTCGATAGTACCCCTGGTGGTAGCCCTCGGCCGGGTAGAACTCCGCGGCCGGAGCGACCTCGGTGACAATCGGGTTCGGGAAGACCACTTCCGCGGTCAACTCGGCGATCAGGGCATCTGCGGTTTCCTTCTGCTCGCCGGAGTGGGTGAAGATCGCCGAGCGGTACTGCGGCCCCACGTCGTTGCCCTGCCGGTCCTTCGTCGTCGGGTCGTGGGTGGCGAAGAACACCTCCAGCACCTCGCGGTACGAGACGACCGCCGGATCGAACGTCACCTGAACGACCTCGGCGTGACCGGTCCCAATGCCACAGACCTGCTCATAGGTCGGGTTCGGGACGTGGCCGCCGGCGTACCCGGAAACGACCGATTCGACGCCGCGCAGTTGCTCGAAGACCGCCTCCAGGCACCAGAAGCACCCGCCGCCCAAGGTGGCGACGTCTTTCCCAGCGTTTCCTGTCATCTCATGGCCCTCCACGAGTCCGCTGTACTCTTCCTTACCCCATGCTCCGAAAGCCCTCGGTCTGGCTCCGCGAACAGGACGGGTTCTATTACACCACGTTCCGCGGCCGGAAGGTGAAACTGTCCGTGGACCGGAAGGTAGCCGAGCGGGCGTTCCACCTCCTCCGGCAACTCCGACCGGCGCCGCCACTCTGGCCCGGTACGGCGGCCACTGGTGCCTGCCATATGGTGCTTCCCCGCCAATGTGATAACCGCTTCATACCCGACCTGAGGCCGCGGCAACTAACGCCGATCAGCGTTTGGGCGGGCGGGCGCCCGCCTCGATTCCCCGCCGCACGTAATCCAGTTCACGGACCTCTGTCGGGTCGCGTGTCCCGAAGACGAGGTCGGGGTACGACCTTGTCCGCGGCGGGAAGGTGAAGTCCGGGAAGGACCGCGGCCGCAAATCGGTGCCGGCGAGTTCGAGGTACAGCCGGAAACCCGCGGCCTTCTCGCTCGACTCCGCAGCCTGTCGGCGGAGGGCCTCCGCCCGGAAGGCAAGCAGCCCGGCGCAGCGCTGCCGTTCGGCGGCGACGGCGGCGGCGACCTGCTCCTCGACCGAAGGACCGCCGAACCGAACACCCTTGGTCGTGGCAGCCGCGAGCCCCGTGGCGAAACCAACGGACAGGCCGAGGACGAGCGCGAGCGCAGTGGTCCGCTTCATGGTCGCCCGAGCATATCCGACGGACAAGGAGGTCGCCAGCACGCAACCCCCGAGCCGCTTGCCCGTGCGTGTGAACTCGAGGCGGGCGATTGAGCGTGTCCGCCGGTCGGGTAGGCTGGGACTCCCTCAACGATGAAGTTGGGGGTGGCGGGGGTGACGACCCGCCGCCCCGCTCTCGTTGATGCGGGTTTCAGCCCGGGGTCAGGGGATGACCAGTTTCGGCGGTGTGTACACCCCCGTCGCCGCCTTGCCAGTCGTGACCGGGGAGACCTTGTTCGACACCACGAACGCAGGCTGCACCCACACCCGCTTCGGGCTGCCGTTGAAGTCCACCTTCGTCACCACCACCCCGGCGAACTCCACCAGGTGGTACACCGCCCCGTTCCCGCTCCCGCTAACCGTGTCGTACAGCGGGATGATCCGCGGCTTCCCGGCAATCGCCTCCAGTGCCGTCTTGACCGACCCGCTCAGCCCGGTGTCCCCGGTGGTCGAGAACGGAACCTGTAGTGACCCGTCGGCCCCCACGTTTGTGGCGAAGTCGGGGTTGGCGAAGTCACCCGGGGTTGGCCCGGAGTACACCTGTCGCTCCAGTTCCGACGTCCCATTCTGGCTGCTGCCAATGTCCAGCGACCCGAAGTTCCCCGGGGCGTGCTGCCGGTCGCCGAACAGCACCACCTCCATCACCCCGTCCGACCCCGGCGACACCCGCAGGGTCGTCGGGTCCACCGTGAACGCGTCGGCCACTGTGATGGCCGACTGACCGAGGCCCGTCAGCCCGGCGGCCGCGTGGTAGTAGTCGATGTGCATGGTGTACGGCAGCAGCGGAGCCCCGGCGGTCACCCCGCCCGCGCTCCCGATGTACGCGGTGGCGGTGGCCGCCAGGGAGGCCGAGTTCGTCCCGATCACCGGGGCGAAGAACAGCCGCAGCGGGTTGTTGGCCAGGGCGTCGCGGCGCAGGGTCACCTGGACCGCGTTGGCCGGCTGCGCGGCCGAGGACGAGGCGGACAGCCGGTCGCCCGGTTCCGCGGTCGGTGTGTATCGGACGAGCCGCACGTCCTCGTCCAGGACGGTCAGCCCCGACGTGTTCAACTCGACGTACCTGCGGACCTCAGCGCGGACGGCGGCCGCGTTCTGCGGCTCCCCCGGCGGGGCGGCGGTCGCGACCGCGCCGGCGAGGGCAGCGGCGTCGGCGGTGGCCTGGAGCTTCGTCTTGGTCAGGGCGATGTACCCGGTGTCGATGGCGAACGCCACCATCCCGATCAGGCTCGTCAGGAGCACCGCGAACAGAATGAGGACGTTGCCCCGGCGGGCGGCGGGGCGGGAGGCATGGGCGATCGTAAGCATGGGCGAACTCGTGGTGGCACTGGGAGGTCACGCCCGGGACTGTGACCGGGAACGGCAACCTGTCGTACCGTCGAAATATTGCGCCATGTTCTCCACGGATTCCGAAGAATGAAGAAGATTGAAGCGCGGCCCGAAATCCGAATCGGCTCCGAGCGCAAAGTTGACCCGGTTTCGGCCAAAGACTGAGTCGTAGAGCGAGATGGGCTCTCAGTGTTAATGGGTGTTGTCACAACGCCGTATCGCCTAATGATCTCGCATTACTGACGTGACCCCGCCGGCGCGGGTGCGGGGGCCATCCGGTAACTCACCCGACACTAATGCCAGGTGCAAGTCCAACCCCCGAGGACGCCCGGGCCGTTGTATTTCACACATCTCATTAACACGCGATGACAATTGCCAGAGGGATGGTGACGCCGTGACGGCTGCGGAACTATGCTCAGGGGGATTCTCAACCACCCCCTGAGTGGTGACATGACAGGACACGGCTTTCCGAAGTCCGCGGTCGTGGCGTTCGGAGTCGCGGCGCTGGCGCTGACGTACGCGGCCGCACGCCGCGACCGCC
>Ga0247822_10001816_pt1 | contig 13301 bp, 8 predicted proteins | sample 13C_Cellulose_Da_FD_192423 | JGI IMG/M metagenome (GOLD analysis project Ga0247822, IMG submission 192423) | Soil microbial communities from agricultural site in Penn Yan, New York, United States - 13C_Cellulose_Day30 | ecosystem: Environmental > Terrestrial > Soil > Agricultural land | place...
CCAGCAATTCTTCGCCCGTTATCCTCACGCGCTTTGCGTGGAATTAGGTGCTGGATTCAGCACTCGCTTCCACCGTTTATCCGAGCTGGCGGATTGGCCGAGATTTCGCTGGTTGGAGGTGGATACCGCCGAGATCATCCAGCAAAAAGCCAAGCTACTACCGGCTATCGATAATTACGAATTGGCCGCCGCCAATCTGGTTGATGGTGATTGGCTGACTCATTGGCAGGGCGAACCGCTGATTATCGTGCTGGAGCATCGGCTGATGTTTATGCCGCCCGCTGAATTGCACAGGTTATTCAGCCGAATTGCCGATTGCACTCAAGGCAAGGTGCCGGTTGAAATTGTGTTTGATTACCTGAGCCCGGCGACGCTGTTCTACGCGCATTTGAAATCCCTGCTCGGATTCGGCGGTCAGCCGTATCGCTCATCATTGCGTTCAGCGCAAGCATTGGTTGATATCGACCCGCGTTACAGCGTGCTGCGCGATATGGATATACGTGAGCCCGATACCCTCTGGCAGTCCTGGTCGTCGGCAATCTATCAACGGATGAGTGGCGGTCGCTACTTGCAAGCCTGCGCCTCAGTGTCACTCCCGGCTTGACTACCCCCGCATATCCCCGTAACTTGCGCGCCCGAGGTGTCTGATCGGCGCGCAAGCGTCAGGTTCAGAGTCAATGGGAAGTCGGTGCGCATGCCTGCTGTTTGATCAGCGCTGCAATTCCGACACTGCCCCCGCAACGGTAAATTTGCACTGTGCAAATGAGTCCGATACCAGCCTCAATACCAGAACACCCGTTCTATTTGTTCACGATGTCGCGGAGGGCAGCATCGGTGGAAATCTGTTTATCAGGCTCGCCTGATTGCATCTTTTTTCCGCTTTACCCTCCCTCATCCATAATTCAGGATTGAGGAATCTCATGTCTAAGCTATCCACCATTATTACTGGGGCAACCGTTAAGCCCGCTGCTTTTATGATCAGCGCATTAAGTGCCGCTATCATCAGTACGCCTGCAGCGTTTGCTGCTACTCAAAAAAATGACGAGAAAAAACTCGAAACTGTCTACGTCAGTGCAACTCGCAGCGAAACTGCGCAAGTGCCTGTCGCAACCCAAATTAAAGTCATCAGCGCAGAAGAAATTCGCGTGAGCGGTGCAAAATTATTATCGGAAGTCCTGCGCACCCAGGCTGGAATTCAACTGACTGATTCTGATGGCAGCGGCGCGCGCAACGTCACTGCATCAATGCGCGGTTTGTCCGGCGCCAATAACGTATTGGTGTTGGTTGATGGTCGCAAATTAAATAATCCGACGCTCGCTGTTCCGGCGTTGAATACGGTCGCGTTGAAAGATGTAGAACGCATCGAGGTTGTTCAAGGTAGTGCTGGTGTTCTTTATGGTGATCAAGCTGTGGGTGGTGTGATCAACATCATTACTCGTCGTGCAGTTGCAGGTGAAGTGCATGGCAATGTGAGCGTAACTGGAGGCACTGACAATCTCGAGGATTACAGTGCAAGCGTCAATCAAGGTTTTGAAAATGGTTTGAGCTACAGTGTGTCGGCGCAAAAACGTAATGCCGATAACTACCGCGATAATAACCAATCTGCCTACGAAAATTTATTGGGCAATGTTCGTTATGATTTCGCAAAAGGCTTTGTTTTCGTAGAAGGCCAAACGATTGATGATGAATTAAACCTCGCTGGTTATTTGTTGGATACGCAAGTAGCAGTTGACCCACGTCAGGCGCGAACTCCAAATGATTATGCAAATCAGAAAACTGATCTTGTTCGTGTTGGTGCGGGTGTTGATATCACTGATAACTGGGAATTGTTGGCTGAATATGCTGATCGTGATGAAGACACTGAATCTTACTACGGATATGGCATGCCAACTCTTGGTAATATGCGGGTAAAAAACATTACTCCTCGCGTTATCGGCACCTTACCTACAGCTAATGGCAACGCCATAGTTACACTTGGCTATGATCAAGTAGATTCTGAATATACCGTACCGGATTGGGGTACTGATATTGAACAAACAGTAGATGCTTTTTATGGTCAATTGATTTATCCATTGACCAAACAATTAAGCGCTAGTGTTGGTGTGCGTACTTCATCTGTTGAAGATACCAATAACATGCTGGGCGTAACTCACGATGATGACGCCACCTCAGGTGAATTTGGTTTGAGTTATCAATTTGAAAATGGATGGCGTGTATTCGGCCGTTACGCTGATGGTTTCCGTTTTGCTAATGCCGATGAAAATAATCTTGTATTGCCGGATGTAGATTTCCTTGAAGCACAAACTAGCCGCTCAGGTGAGTTGGGCGCTGAGTGGAATAATGACCGCGCATCGGCGCAGTGGTCTATTTACCGGATGGATATTGATAACGAGTTGATGTACGACGCTGTTATCCCAAATAGTAATTCATATAATGACTTTGGCGCTAACATCAATCTTGACTCTTCACGTCGTCAAGGTATTGCATTTGATGGCAAGTTGGTGCTGAGCGAAGAAATTAGTCTGCAAGCTAATTACACCTACACCGATGCAGAATTAACCAGTGGCAGCTTTCCCGGTAATAGCGTTCCTTATGTAGCAGAAAACCGTGCGAATGTTGCTATAGTGTTCACTCCAGTGGAATCGCTAACTGTTTATCTGGATTCAATCTACACCGGCTCTCGCTACCGTTCAGGTGATGATGCTAACAACCGCGATAGAATTGATCCAGTGGTGCTGTTTAATCTGAATGTGTCTTGGCAGTATCAAAATGTTGAAATTGGCGGGCGCATTAAAAACCTGACTAACGAGCAGTATGCTGGCTTCCAAGCTGTCTCGCCGACTGCAGGTTACTATCAATATCCACAACCAGAGCGCAACTATGAGATGAGTGTTACTTATCGATTCTAATCATCTGGCATCAGTATTCCACCTGATATTTCTGATGGAATACTGATGCTAGTTTTTCAAAATGCAATCAAAGTTATGATTGCTATTTATAGGGTTTAACAAGGAGTTTTTATGCGTTATTTTGTGGGTGTTTTTTTGTTCTTGATCTCATGTTTTTCTGTGGCTGGAAATTTGATGCGTTCTAGCGACGGGTATTTACATCCATCTTGTTATTATACGGATCATGCACCTTTTAGATCGCTTTATTGTGGTACTGATCTTATTAATACTGTTGTAAATGCAAGGATGCCGTGGCCTCTAGTTCCTGGATATGTAACATATTTTAACGAGGCAAAATATGAGCTGCACTTGTATTCTCTTCGTGGAGACTTAATTAGTGTAAAGTCTTCTAATAATGTATTTTCAAAGAGGTCTTATTCTAACCATTACGCCTCATACTCCGATGACGGAATTTTGGATAAGCCGGTAATCGTTGTAGAAGGGTATGATCCGTCAAATCAAATATCACCAGCTAACTATTACAATAGTGGTTTTAACTCTTTGGTTAGTGGCGGTAGGGATATTTTTATTGTTAATCTAAATAGCCATGAAAAAGGCATTAATGAAAATGCCGCGTTGCTTCAGCAAATAATACAGGAAATCAACGGAGCTAAATCCGGTAATCACCCTACAGCTGTGATTGGCTATAGTATGGGTGGAGTGGTTGCAAGAAAAGCTCTAAAAAATATGGAGCTGGCAGGTATTAACCATCAGACATCTTTATATGTTTCTTATGATGCTCCTCATCTGGGAGCTAACGCTCCGCTTTCTCTTCAGGAAACTGTAGATAAAATTATTAGTGAAGTTGATAGCAAATCATTTGGCTATACTCCTAGTTCGTTGAAGCGAGCTAGAAATGTTTATAACAGTGCAGCTGCAAGAGAGATGTTAATTGCAGGGCCAAATTATCAAGCTGCAAACTCTTCTTCTTTCCCGGTTAATCTTGCGAGGGTTGGTGTTACCTCAGGTAGTATGGGGGGCGTATTACAATCACCTCCTACAATCTTGAATGAACAAATCGCAAACTTTAGATTTTATATTGCAGAAAATAACCTATGGAGTTGGAGTATTACCACCAGCTGGGTTAGTAAAATGAGGGGTGGTGCTTATTATGATAATGTTCCTGGTGGATATTTATATCAATATGATGCTGCATTGTCTGAGCTTCAAGCTGGTGCAAATTCTTTTACGCTATATCAACATTCACCAAATAAAGCTGTGACATTTGTTCCGACGACTAGCGCACTGGCTATTGCAGGTGCTTCTACTGTTCCAGCTAGAGATAGTTTTAGATATTACAGTCCTTTTGATAAATACATTGCTGTTGATCAATCTGGACAATCTGCGTGCAACGTTTATGCTGCACAAAATTCTTTAGGTTCAAACCAGCGTCATGATTTGTTTAATCCTAGCCAATTGGCACAAATCAAGTGTGCTCTTGATGAATATCATCGCGTTGGTTTTGTGATTCCAGATCGATCATTTAAGTCAAACTAAATAGGCAGCGGGTTAGATTGGCTGCAATCTAACCCGTGTAAGGTGAAGCTATGACTGACTACAGTAACCAAAACACTGACAAAGCTAAGCGTCATCAAGAGCGTATGCAACAGCGCAAGGAAATTGTAGATGCTGCTATCGCTCGTGCCGATGAAGAGCGCGGCGTGGTGATTGTTTTGACGGGTGATGGCAAAGGTAAAAGTTCGTCGGGTTTCGGAACGGCGTTGCGCTGTCTCGGCCATGGTTACAAAGTCGCCATAGTGCAATTTATTAAAGGCACCTGGGAGTGTGGCGAAAAGAATTTTTTAACTGAAAGCATTTTTCGCGGTGCCAGCCCGCAACTGGAATATTTTGTGATGGGTACCGGCTTCACCTGGGAAACCCAAAATGCTGAGCAAGATAAAGCTGCTGCTGAAGCTGTATGGGCTGAATGCGAACACGTATTTAATGATCCGGAAATCCATTTGGTATTGCTCGACGAATTAACCTACATGCTCAACTTCCATTATCTCGATAAAGATAAAGTGATTGCTGCAATACAAAATCGTCCACGTAATCAAAATGTGATCATCACTGGCCGCGGCGCCAAAAAATATCTGGAAGATCTCGCCGATACATTCAGCGAAGTAAAATCAGTTAAGCACGCATTCAATGCTGGTGTTAAAGCACAAAAAGGAATTGAGTGGTAAGTGTAGCGCAGAGTCTGTAACGCAAGCTGCTTATGGCAGCTTGCGTATATTCTTCAAAATAAGTTGGGTTAATTTTTTGTAGTCCCCATCAAAGTGATGGTCGCCCGGTAAATAAACCAGATGTTGTTGCTCAGGTTTGCTCGTAATATTTTCCTGGATTTTTTCGCATAAGCTATCTTTTTGTTCGCTGTATAAACACAGGGTGGGCCACTGATTCCAGTCTTTCATTTCAGGGTAGAGTAAGTGTGCTGCAGGGCCAGAATTGCCCAGCCAGCCGCTGACGTGAAAGATAAAATCAACGCTGGTTGATGGATTCAATAAACTGACACCAACCACTTTTTCCTTGGTGTCTGCATTTAGGCGATTTGCCATAAATGGCATTACATCTGCCCCCATGGAAAAACCGATTAGCAATACGCGTTTTTTGTTCCAGAGCGGCAAGTAATGGTCGATTGTTGCTTGCAAGTCTTTTCCTGCAATATCGGGCGATTTTTCTTCCCAAAAATAATCCAGTGAGCTCCATCCGACTACTGCAATTCCCTGTTGGGAAAATTGATTGGCGATATCTTTATCGATATTCGCCCAGCCACCATCGCCAGAAATAATAATCGCTAAAAGATCACTGTTATCACCCGTTTGCGTAACTGGAAGCTCAATTAGCGGTAGGCTCGCAATGCTATTTTTATTATTGTTTTCCTGCTGGTCTACATTGCGGACAAAAGATTCTCTATCGGCTTGCCAGTTATCCAGTGCAGAAAAACGTGGCATCCACTGTTGAATCAATCTATTTGTGTTAAACAGTTTCCATGGAGTAGGCGGGCTATGTGTTATATCCAAAACCAGTTTTTTCTGTAGCGGAATCCACTGTGCTTGATTACTAGTTTTACAGGGAGCAATTGTCAGGTTGATTTCGTTGTGCCAATCAATACTGTAGGCACCGCGATAAATCCCTTTAGGTAGTTGCCCGAGCATGGCAAATACATAACTACCCGCACTGCCAAACGCGGTGATAAACGGTTGGCTAAAATGTTTGAATTGGTGGTGTTGCTGGATATCCTGTGCGTATACCGAGAGTGGTGTTGCTGCATCGAAACAACTGGCATTGCGCGCACTTAATTTTTCCAGGTAGCTATCGATATTTAATACAGCGGTTAAATTTCCTTGCCAGCTAAGCTGTGCTGCAAATTCTTGTGCTTGTTGTTGGTGAATTGTATCGGTAAGAACTAATTCAACTCCGTGCGTGCCACCAGCATAAATCCAGGTGTTATCAAAATCGCCCCAGCGCAGCACTTCTTGTTGATATTGTGCGTTGCAATGCACGGATAGAATTAAAAAAAACCAAACACAGTAGCGCATCATTTTCCGAAGCTTCCGCGAATTCCACCTGATATGGCATTGGTGATAGTAAAAATTACTCGCGCTAAATGTCCGCCGCGCGGTAGCGCTAAGTAGACAGGGTTCCATTGTGGATGGAATTTTTCTTTGTAGTGATGCAAGCCTTTGAAATCGTAAAACTCATTACCCATACGGAAAATGGATGAACCGAGTCTGTGCCAGAAGGGGGCCAGCTCATCGTCATCCAGCCCCGCCAGCGGTGCCATGCCTAAATTAAATTTATGGTATGACTGCCCTTTTGCCCAGAGCATGATGTTGGCGAGTAAATAATCCATTGCGCCTTTAGGTGCGCTATCGCCGTAGCGCATCAGGTCAATAGATATTTCATTGGGCAGGCCGGTGTGCAGTAAGTTGGCGAATGCCACAATCTGGTCATCTTTGCGAACCACTGCGATATCAAAAAAACGCATATAGTTATTATCAAAAAAACCAAGAGAGAAGCCTTTCTCGCGCGATTTTTTGTGGTTCAACCATTGATCCGATATTTGCTTTAAGGCAGGTAACATCGGTTCTATATCGGCAGCGCGAATAATGTCAAAACTGAAGCCTTCTTTATTAATTTTGTTGATGGTATTGCGAAAAGAAGTCCATGCATTGCCTTTCAGCGCAAAATTACTGAGATCGACATGGGCTTCTTCGCCCAGTTTGATCAGGTTTAAACCCAAATCCACATAGAGTGGCAAATGCTCGGTGGCGATGCGGTAAAACACCGGTTTTGCGCCGTGCCAATCTGCGCGAGTGCGAAACTCTTTTACTAATACTTTGAAGCTTGCAGGATTTCCACAGGGATCGTTTAATGCGATCCAATATTTTTTGGTGGTGATGTAGGCAATAAATGCATCGCGCTCTTCACTCCAGAATAAATATTTATCGCCACTCAAACTAATGTAGTGCTCGGTGTTTTTCTGGCCGCTAATGATTTGTTCGGCTTCCGTTAATTCTTCGATGGTCGGCAGTTGTGGTTTGTATTGGCTTCTAGAGAGCAGGTGGTGAAATAACCAGCCGCACAGGATGATGCTGGTTAGCAATGCGGCGCGTAAAAAGCGCGATACGTTGGCATCCAACTCGAATTGCCACCAGAGTTCGTGGGCGTATTCCACTTCGCGATAAGCAATAAAACCAATCGCTACGCTTAAGCTCACTATTGCAATAATAAGTCCGATCCATTTGGGCGTGAGCCAGTAGCTGTCGATATTAGATTTTCGATAGAAGTAACGCTTGCAAGGAATAAATAGCAGAAACAAAATGCTGAGGAATATCGCCTCTTCATAATCCAGCCCCTTGGTTAGAGAAAATACAATTCCTGCACCAAGCAATAACAAAGTGAGCGGATAAGCCGTGTTAATCCGTAATAAAATCGCACGTGCAAGGATAATCAAAAACACCCCAATCACGCTGCCTAACAAGTGTGATAGCTCTATGATGGGTAAGTTGATGACGCCCGTTAATTGCTCAAGCCGTCCTGGTAAACCGGGGGTGCTGCCGGATGCTAATAAAATTGCGCCCGCCACTACCAATAACAATGAGAGTAATGATGGCAAACTTTTGTGCAGAAATAGGGAAATGGTTTTAACCGTGTTTTGTACCGGCAGTACTCCCGGTATTTTATTCCAGCTCTCGCGTAGCGCAATTCGTTGATACACCACGAAGGTAATTGCTGCGATGATTAGCGGCAATAAAAAATACATCAGGCGGTAGGTGAGCAGCGCCATAATAATGATCTGGTTGTCGTGGCTATCGCCCACTAAATACAGGAATGTCCCTTCAAATACACCTATGCCGCCTGGCACCTGGCTAAACAAGCCAGTCAGTTGCGCCACAATATAGAGTGTAAAAAACCACATGAAATGCATTTGAGTCGATGGATATAACAAGCAGTAGAGGACTACTCCGGCCAACAACAAATCGCAAATTCCCGCGATGCTTTGCAATGCCGTAATCCGTGCGGGCGGAATAACCAGATTTAATTTCCACCATTGAATGCTGTGACGACCGGTTAAAATTAATAACCAATAAATTCCGAGCAGCAACATTACTGCCCATATCAGCCAGGAAAAATGCCCGCCTAATAATTGTGGATTGTACAATTCCTGTTCGGGGATAAAAAAGTAAGCGATGCATAATAAAGTCGCGGCACCCAGCAAATAGGTCACGCTGGAAAACAGAATTATTTTGCCGATCTCAAAAGCACCCAAGCCCCAGCCGGAATAAAATCGGTAACGTATTGATCCGCCCGTTACCATCGCATGTCCGGTATTATTACTTACCGCGAAACTGATAAAACTGACCAGTAATGTCTTATGCCAATCGATTTTATATTTCAGGTGATGTGCTGCGAGCAGATCGTAAGTGGCTAATACGCTATAGCCGAGAATGGTTGCCAATAAGGCCAGGAGTAGTGGTTGACCGTGAAAGTCTTGCAGGATTTCCCCTGCGCTTGCCCATGTCAGGTGGTAGGTTGTGATTTCCTTCCCGACCATATAAAAAGCAGCCACTGCTGCCAACAAGGAAATTCCGTTTACCAGAATACGCGAGTTAATCAATGTCGCACCTTTTTAATCAATTATGTTAAGGGTCGGATCTTTGGTTGGTAAATTTTTGAATACTGTAAGGTAGGAGGTGGGGAGTTGTTGCCATATATAAAGGCCTGTCCCCTAGACACCGGATAATGGATCTGGTTTCTTCTCCAATGAGTCTAGTTGATCTTTTTGTTATTTTTTACAGGTTGTTGCGGTTATGTTTGAGTCAAAAACCTTGATGGTACAAGGCACTACATCTGATGCAGGTAAATCTACCTTGGTGGCCGCTTTGTGCCGCATCTTGAAAAACCGTGACATTTCTGTAGTGCCTTTTAAACCACAAAATATGGCTCTTAATTCGGCGGTAACTATTGATGGCGGTGAAATTGGCCGCGCCCAGGCGTTACAAGCACAGGCTGCCGGTTTGCAGCCGCATACTGATATGAATCCGATCCTGATTAAACCAACCAGCGACACCCGTGCACAAATCATTGTGCAGGGACGGGCGGTTACCGATATGGATGCGGCGGTTTATCACGATTACAAAACCCAGGCGATGGGATATGTGTTGGATTCTTATCAGCGTTTGCAGCAGCAATATCAAGTGGTATTAGTCGAAGGCGCAGGTAGCCCGGCTGAAATTAATTTGCGCGATCGCGACATCGCCAATATGGGCTTTGCCGAGGCAGTGGATTGTCCGGTGATCTTAATCGCCGATATTGATCGCGGTGGTGTCTTTGCCCATCTTGTTGGCACCTTGGAATTGCTCAGCGAATCCGAGCGCGACCGCGTGGTGGGATTTGTGATCAATCGTTTTCGCGGTGATATAGGTTTATTGCAGTCCGGTCTGGATTGGTTAGAGCAAAAAACCGGTAAGCCAGTGTTGGCGGTGATTCCGTATTTACACGGTTTGTATCTGGATGCAGAAGACGCGCTCACGCGCGATGTATCGAATGCACAGGCAGAGTTTCGCGTTGCGGTACTGGCGTTACCGCGCATTTCCAATCACACCGATTTTGATTCGCTGCGCTTGCATCCGCAGGTAAGTTTCCAGTGGGTTGGGCCTAACCAAACTATTCCGGCGTGCGATTTATTAATTATCCCCGGCAGTAAAAATACCCGTGCGGACTTGCAGTTTTTGTGCGAGCAAGGGTGGGACAAAGGTATCCAAAAGCATTTGCGTTACGGTGGAAAAGTGATTGGTATTTGCGGCGGTTTCCAAATGCTGGGCGAAATGATTCAGGATCCTGAGGGTGTTGAATCTATACCGGGAACCTCTGTTGGTTTGGGATATTTTGCAATGCAAACTGAATTGACGCGCGAAAAGGTATTACGGCAACAGACGGGTTTTTTGTGGGACAAAAACACGCCCGTAACAGGCTATGAAATCCACACAGGCATCAGTAGTGGTGATGCACTCTTACAGCCAGCCTGTTATTTCGGCGTTAATGGTGAGTGCTTGCCGGATGGTGCTATCAGCCATGACGGTGCGATTCTAGGGACCTACTTGCACGGTCTGTTTGATCAGCCTGTGGCTTTAACGGGGTTGTTGAAGTGGGCAGGACTATCGACTAAGGAGATCTTGGATATCAATCAGCAGCGCGAGCTATCTCTAGAGCGATTGGCAAGCGAAACAGAAGCTGCTCTTGATACTGATTTTTTACAGCAGTGGTCAAACCGATAAGTCTATCGTTATTATTCATTTTTTAAATACGCGATTCGGCTAAATAGCGCTTCGCACAACCGTTATACGTTCAACTCTTCATTCAGGATTTTATGCAGCTCATTGATATTGATAAGGCGCGTTATCGCAAGCATTTAAAAATAGTGTTTAGTGTTTGTGCCGTTAGTTTAGCCGTGGGTAGTTTGGCTTTGTCGCAAACACTGATTGCTATTTTCCCCGATGAAAGTGGCAGCCATTTTCATTGGAACTTATTGGGTGTAGTCGTTAGCGCAATTACTATTGGTTGGCTACTCAATAAATATCGCCAGCACGATTTCATGCGCGAGGTTACTTACGTTTGGGAGCTGAAGCAGGCGCTGAACAAGATAACCCGGAAAATGCCAAAGCTGGAAGCGGCAGCACTTAACGGTAATAGAAATGCGCTGTTGGCGATGCAATACAGTTATGCCGGTTCGCGATTGGTGTGGATGCTAGACGATAACACGCTCACGCTGGATTCGTTGACGATTAAACAGCATGAGCTTGATCGCCTGGCAGAAAAATTCCACGTAACCTTGTCGGTGGCTGATTACGACGAGAAAATATTAACTGGATTTTAGCATCACTCATTATTTTGGGATCGATTTCTGAAACGGTTCATCCACTGGTCGTGTTCAAACAAGACTACAAAAATCAACGACAGCGCGAATGGGATAAGCAGGTAAAACAGGCGGAAAATCAGTAGCGCGGCAACTACATCGGCGGGATCAATATCGGGTAGGGCCAGCAGGAACATAACTTCCAATACGCCCAGTCCACCCGGCGCGTGTGAGATCAGAGCCGCAGAAAAAGATGCAAGAAAGATTCCCAACACCAGCAAATAGCCGGGGTTACTAGCTTCTGGTAAAGCGAAATAAATAATGGCGGCAGCGGCTAGCAACTCAAGCGGCCCTATCAGCAATTGGCGCCACACGATGCGTATTGATGGATATTCCAGCGAAAACTTGCGTATTTTCAGCGGTTTGAATTTAAGTACGCTCCCCAGAATATAAAGCGCGACCAACGTCAGCATGCCAATCCCGGCGCTCAGCCCAACCCATTCCGGTAGGTCTTCGTTGAATCGCCCCAGCATCGAAGGTTGGGTTACTAAGACTATCCCACCCAATAAAATACTGCCCAAGGCAAAAGTAAACGAACAAAAAGCAACCAGTACGCCGACATCGGCTCCACTTAAGCCTTGAGAGGAATAGGCGCGATAGCGGACAACTGCACCAGAAAATACCGAGGCACCAAGATTGTGGCCAATAGCATAAGCAGTAAAAGAGGCGACTGAGATAAATCGCCAGGAGATCTTTTTGCGCAGGTGAGATAGGGCTAGGCGGTCATAGCCGGCGAGGGCGACATAAGCGCCCACTGTCGCCAAACCCGCGAAAAGCCAGCCATTCAGCGGTATGGCTTGTAGGCTGTTGACGATATCGTCGTAAGAGATGTCTCTCAGTTGGTGGTACAGCAAATATGCAGAAAAGGCGACAGCGATAAGACCGACAACCGGCCAGATATAGTCTTTCTTCATAATCGACACTTATTACAAAAGGTTGGGCGCATTGTAACCTGTTTACCCGCTCGCACCTAAACAGCACTTGCCTCGCCGGCGCGGGGGCATTTTCTCCGGCGTGCAAACTAAGGCGGCAAGCCTATACTAATTTTATGTAATTAGTGCGGGTCTGTTAAAGGAGCGAGGGCATGCGTTTTATCGGTATATGGGGATTGATTCTGGTTTTACACGCTGCTTATGGAATCGCCGATCCGGCAGATACATCCGTAGCTTCCTCCACAGAAAAGCCGGTCAATGCCCCCGTCAGCCTTGCGACCAATATTTCCTCAGCTTTTAGTGCAGATTTGCCTGCAGGTAGCAACCTGGATTTGTTGCCGCACTTGCAATGCATTTTTAAACAAGTGGGGCGCGATTTTAACGTGCAGGTGATTCCCTGGCGGCGCGCTTACCAGGATGTGAAAAGCAATCGCATCGACGGTTTTTTCACCGCTATTCCCATGCGCCAGGTTGATCCCTACGCCGTCTTATCCTCACCTCTGGTGTTGGAAAATTGGTATTGGTTTTGGCGGATGGACACAGCGGCTCCGGAATCCTGGCGCGACGGTTACAAGTTGGGTTCTATTTTAGGAAGCCAGCAGGAAACCTGGTTAGGGGAGGCGGGTTACAAAGTGGATATGAGCGCAAATAATTTGCCGCAATTGATCAAGTTGCTGCAAAGTAAGCGCATCGATGTAATCCTCGCTGACCGCGAACATTTCGTGCAGGCAACCAAAGAAATAAAAATGGATGTCAATCGCTTCCAGTCGCGTTTTTTTCGCTATGTACCCTTGGGTGTGTATTTTAACGAGCAATTTCTGAACCAGAATCCGGATTTTTTAGTGAAGTTCAACCAGCAAATTACCGGTTGCTCCACCACACGTTTCGCATTGTCTGATTACGAGCAACAACTGATTAAAGAGCTGCTTACACGCAAAGTCGAACGTTGGAAGCGCCTGCCAAAACTCGAAGCGTTATTAAAAGAGCGCAACCTTAAAT
>Ga0247822_10001817_pt1 | contig 13297 bp, 10 predicted proteins | sample 13C_Cellulose_Da_FD_192423 | JGI IMG/M metagenome (GOLD analysis project Ga0247822, IMG submission 192423) | Soil microbial communities from agricultural site in Penn Yan, New York, United States - 13C_Cellulose_Day30 | ecosystem: Environmental > Terrestrial > Soil > Agricultural land | place...
TCGGCGCGCCGCCGCCGGCCTGACAGCCGCCGCCGGCCGCGGTGACCCGGTCGGTGTCGTCGTCGTGCGGCTCGTCGCACACCGGCCGGCCGATCGGATCGACCGTGCACACCGTCCCGGCCGGGCACTCGGTGGTCAGGCACGGGTTGGTGATGCAGTCGCCGGTGGTGGCCACGCACACCTCGCTCGGCGCGCACTGGACGCCCTCGCAGTCGGGCGCGATGCAGCGGCCGTCGGTCGGGTTGCACACCTGGCCGGGCGGGCAGCGCACGTCCTCGCAGCGATCGACCTCGCAGGCGCCGCCGACGCACAGCTGGCCGTCGGGGCAGCCGGCGCCGCAGCCGCTCGAGCAGGTGCCGTCGGTGCACACCTGGCCGGGCGCGCACGGGTTGGGCTCGCACGGGTTGTCCTGGCACTGGCCGACGCCCATGTCGTCGGCGACGCACAGCTCGCCGGCCGCGCACCGCTCGGGCAGGTCGAAGCAGTCGAGGCAGAAGCCGGCGCGGCACTCCTCGCCGACGCGGCACATGATGCCCTCGCACAGGCTCTGGCACTCGCCGGTGTTCGGGTTGCACTGCTCGCCGGCGCCGCAGGTGACGTTCAGGCACGGGTCGGGCACGCAGTAGCGGCCGGGCGGCGTGACGTCGTTGCGATCCTGGCAGGTGTACCCGGCCGGGCAGGGGAACTCGCCGGTGCCGCACGGCACCACGCACTGGCCTTCGACGCACGCGTTGGTGGCGACCGGGCAGGTCGCCATGTCGTCGGCGTTGCCGTCGCAGTCGTTGTCGAGGCCGTCGCAGATCTCGGGCTGCGGGCCGACGTAGCCGACGCACTCGATCGCGCCGGTGACGCACTCGGTGTGGCCGAAGTCGCACTCGCCGGTGTCGCCGTACGGCTCGAAGCCGGGCGCGACGCACGGCTCCTCCTCGCCGGGCAGCGGCGAGCCGGGCGGGCTCTCGTCGACCAGGGCGTCGCAGTCGTCGTCGACGCCGTTGCAGATCTCGGGCGAGCCCGACGACGGCGAGCCGCACACCAGCTGGCCCATGCGGCACTCCCACCGGCCGGGCAGGCACACGCCCGACGACGGCGCGCACACGTCGCCGACCGGCGCCGGCGGGCCCTCGTCGGTGGCGTCGTCGCAGTCGTCGTCGAGGCCGTTGCAGCTCTCGACGCCGGGGACCCCGGGCGGGGCGGTGCACACCACGCCCAGGCCGCTCGGGGCGCACACGGTGACGCCGGTCTGCCGGCACACGCCGGGCTGGCCGTTGTCGCAGGCGGTGCCGACCGGGAAGGTCTCGTCGACCATGCCGTCGCAGTCGTCGTCGAGGCCGTTGCAGCGCTCGTCGGTCGGGCCGACCGCGCCGACGCAGACCAGCCCGCCCATCTGGCAGGCCAGCACGCCGAAGGCGCACTCGCCGACGTCGGTGGCGACGGTGCCGCCGCCGGGCAGGGTGTTGCACGAGCTGCCGAGGTTCGGATCGGTCTCGTCGGTGGCGTTGTTGCAGTTGTCGTCGAGGTTGTTGCAGACCTCGGGGAACGGCCCGACCTGGCCGACGCACTGGGGCGCGCCGCCCACGCACTGCAGGGTGCCGGGGTCGCAGCGGCCGACGTCGCTGCCGCACGGGCCGCCGAACCCGGGGACCTGCTCGTCGGTGCGGCCGTCGCAGTCGTTGTCGAGCGTGTCGCACGCCTCGGTGGTCGGGTCGACCTCGCCGACACACTGCTGGCTACCGGCGACGCACTGGATCGTGCCCGGCCGGCACTCGCCGACGAACGGCGGGGTGCCACACGGGTCGCCGATGTCCTCGTCGGTCACCGCCACGCCCTCGTCGATGCGGCCGTCGCAGTCGTCGTCGAGGCCGTTGCACTGCTCGGTGCCGACGCCCTCGTCGGTGTTGCCGTCGCAGTCGTCGTCGAGCTGGTTGCAGGCGATCTCGGTGCCCGGCGTCACCGCGCCCGTGCAGGTCCCGTAGGCGCCGGCGGTGCAGGTCGCGGTGCCGGTGCGGCACACGCCCTGGCACACGCCGGTCATGACGTCGCAGCCGGGCGTCGCCGGCGGATAGCAGGGCTGGGTCATGCCGTCGACCACCGCGTCGCAGTCGTCGTCGACGTTGTTGCAGGCCTCGACCACCGGGCCGATGCTGCCGGCGCACGCCACCGCGCCCATCGTGCAGGTGGTGGTGCCGGTCTGGCAGGCGCCGGTGTCGACGCCGCAGCTGGTCGGCGAGAAGTCCTCGTCGATGCGGCCGTCGCAGTCCTCGTCGAGGTTGTTGCAGATGTCGCAGTGGGCGGCGTTGCTGCACACCGGCACGCAGCCCTGGCAGTTGATGCCGTCGTCGATCAGGCCGTCGCAGTCGTCATCGAGGCCGTTGCACACCTCGGGCGACGGCGTGCCCGGCGTCGCGTTGCAGGCCAGGCCCTGCTGATCGGCGGTGCACACGATCTGGCCGCTGCGGAAGCAGGTGCCGACCCCGACCGAACAGGCCGAGCCCTTGCCCGGGAAGTCCTCGTCGACGGCGCCGTCGCAGTCGTCGTCGGCTTCGTTGCACCGCTCGGCGACCACCGAGCTCGCCACGATCTGCGCCAGCGCGAGCTGCAGCTCGAGCTGGCTCGATACCAGGATCGCCTGGCCGGTGCCGCCGGCGGCGGCGATCGAGTTGAGGTCGAGGCGGGTCTGGCAGTTGGGCTGGCCGGACGGGCACACGGCGAAGCCGATCACGTAGACCGGGACGTCGTAGTCGGCGACGACCGTGCCGGCGGCGTTGGTGAACGACATGTTCTGGAACGACGCGGCGGCCGTGACGGCCGCGTTGACGCTCTCGCAGCTCTCGCCGCCGTCGGTCAGGACGATGACCTGGTGCTTGCGGCACGGCGTGCGCGTGTCGAGGCGGGCGCTGTTGAACACCGCGGTCCGCATGTCGCGCAGCGACGCGGCGATCGGCGTGCCGCCCATCGGCCGGAGCTCGTCGGCGGTCGCGAACGGGTTCTGGTTGTGATCGATCCAGGAGAAGATCTGGAGGTAGTTGTCGTCGAACCCGGTCGCCGGGAAGCCGACCAGCTGCTCGGCGCCGGTCGGATCGCAGGCGCCGTTGTTGCCGAACCCGCCGTGGTACCGCATGAAGCGGTGTTGCGGGTTGCTGGTCGGGTAGCAGGTCACGGTCGCGCCGTTGATCGGGCTGGTGCCGCCGGTGCGGATCTGGTCGAGGTCCCACAACATGCAGTTGGCGCGGTTGTAGGTGTTCTGGAAGTCGCAGGCGTTGCACGAGAAGTTGTTCGGCGCGCCGGTGTAGCTCAGCGGGTAGCACTGGCCCTCGAAGCCGGCCGTGGTGGGGCCATCGAAGATGTCGGCGTCGAGGGCGCAGACCCGCGGCGTGGCCGCGTTGTTGTCGACGTCCTCGCAGGTCATGACGCTCAGGCCGCCGGGGGTGTCGGGGCACTGGCCGTCGCTCGTGCAGGTCTGCCCGCCGGTGATCTGCCGGTAGCGCCACAGCGAGAACTCGACCTCGCCGAAGGTGGCGATCACGTCCTGCAGGGCCTCCTTGGCCTGGTACATGCGGCTGTCGTCGGCGAGCCCGTTGCCGTTGAGGTCGCAGCCGGGCAGGTCGGCCGAGCCGTCGCCGCGGGTGGTGGGCGCGTCGGTCACGGTCAGGGTCGCCGAGCACGCGCCGCCCGCGGTGGCGGCCACGCAGTTGGCGTAGTCATTGCGGCAGGTGTTGTTCCACGTGGTGGCGCACGACGAGCGGAAGTTGATCGTGTCGATGACGCAGGCGTTGCAGGTCTCCTGCGCGGCGCTCGGGTTGCCGTTGAACGTGCACGGATCCCAGCCGGTGCACGTCTCGGTGAACGTGACGATCTGGGTCGTCTGCAACATCGACCCCGACGAGTCGACCAGGATCGAGATCCGGTTCTTGACCGGCTGGGCGCTCGCGACCCCGAGATGGGCGACGACGGTGACGGCGATGGCGGCTGCGAGGCGAAGCGGGAGGCGCATGCACGCTCCGAGGCTAGGTACGAGGTCGCGATCGCCGGACGTGTCGCGCACACGCCGGCCCGAGCTCGGGCTCCCTCATGCCGATAGTAGATGAAACGACGCGACCGCGGATAGATGCGGATCGCGTCCAATGGCCGAAACGCCCGCGTCTAGTCGAACCGAGGCGCCTTCGGGGTCGGCCGAGGCGGCGGGGTCGGGGCGTCGGCCTCGGCGTCGTCGCGGCCACCCTCGAGGAAGCGGATGAACATGTCGAGGTAGTGGGTGCGATCCCGGCTCAGCGGCAGGAAGGCGAGGCCGGCCTGGTGGACGTCGCCCATCGAGGTGCACCAGACCACGCGCGCCGGCAGCGCGAGCGGCTCCGAGACGCTGTCGGCGTCGAAGATCAGGGCGATGCTCGCCTCGATCCGCTCCCCCCGCTGCAGCGCGGCGCCCAGCTCGGCGCACAGCCCGCCGCGCGACAGGTTGGTCGCCCGCCCGCTGGCGATCGACCGGCCGTCCGTCCCCCGGATCACGATCTCGGCGTCGATCGCGTACCGCGGAAACGCCCGGTCCTGGCTCACCCACGTAGCTTGGGGACCAGGCGGCGGGGCCGCAACTTTTCACCGTCGCGGTCGTCACCGGCGGCAGCCCACGCGTTCGCCCAGCCAGCCGCCGGTGCGGGCATCGAGGAGGGCCAGGGCCTCCTCGGCGTCCAGGGTCAGCCTCGGCTCGGCCGGCTCGCCGGCCGCGATCCGGGCGGCGACCGCCTGCTCGGCGCGCCGCCACCGGAAGTACAGCTTGGTCACGTCCTCGTCGAGGGTCGCCCGGGCCCGGCGGGCGGTGCGCTCGCCGTCGAGCAGGCGGGGCTCGGCCGGCTCGTAGATCAGGCGGTCGAGCCGCCAGGTCATGCGGGCCTCGTAGACGACGTCGTGGTTGACCTCGGGGGCGGTGGCCCGGGCGGCCGGGCCGTCGTCCCAGTCGAGGCCGCGGGCCGCGCGCAGGGTCAGCCAGGGCAGGAGGGCGGCCGCCCGGGCCCGCCCGCGCCAGCGCGGGATCTCGTCGAGGCCGGCGTGGCGCCGCGCCTGGGTCCGGACGTCGCGGACCGAGGGCACGTCGGCGCACGGCTGGGCCCCGGCCGGGCCGGCCAGGCCGACGACCGCCATCAGGACGATGACTGCTACCTTGGGCCCATGGAGATCGGTCCGCCCGCCTCGCTGGGGCCGAGCGCGCTCACGGTGCTCGCGCGGCGCTACCTGCGCGCCGGGGAGACCCCCGCGCAGCGGTTCGACCAGGTCGCGGCCGCGATCGCCGGGGTCGAGGCCGGGTTCGGCGTCCCGCCGGCCGAGATCGCGGCGTGGACCGAGCGGTTCGCCGCCCGGATGAAGGCGCTCGAGTTCCTGCCCAACTCGCCGACCTTGATGAACGCCGGTCGGCCGCTCGGTCAGCTCGCCGCCTGCTTCGTCGTGCCGGTCGAGGACTCGAGTCGCGACATCTTCGCGGCGCTGGGCTGGGCGGCCGAGATCCAGAAGAGCGGCGGCGGCACCGGGTTCGCGTTCTCGCGCCTGCGCCCGGCCGGCGACCCGGTCGAGTCGACCGGCGGGGTGGCGTCGGGCCCGGTCGCGTTCATGCAGGTCTTCGACGCCGCCACCGAGGCGATCAAGCAGGGCGGCACCCGCCGCGGCGCCAACATGGGGATCCTCCGGGTCGACCACCCCGACATCCTCGAGTTCATCGCCCTCAAGCTCGACCCGACCCGGATGCGCAACTTCAACCTGTCGGTGGCGGCGACCGACGAGTTCATGGCCGCCGTCCACGCCGGCGCGCCGTACGCCCTGCGTCACCCGCGCACCGGCGCGGTGGTGCGCACCCTCGACGCCCGCCACGTGTTCGAGCTGATCGGCAACGCGGCCTGGACCTGCGGCGACCCCGGCCTGGTGTTCATCGACCGCATCGACGGCGACAACCCGACCCCCGGCCGCGGGCCGATCGAGGCCACCAACCCGTGCGGCGAGCAGCCGCTCTTGCCGTTCGAGGCGTGCACGCTCGGCAGCATCGACCTGGGCAAGTTCGCCGACCCCGGCCGCGCCACCGTGGCGTGGGACCGCCTGCGCGGCGCGATCCACGACGGCGTCCGCTTCCTCGACGACGTGGTCGAGGCCAACCGGTACCCGCTGCCGCAGATCGAGGCGGCGACCCGGGCCACCCGCAAGATCGGCCTGGGCGTGATGGGCCTCGCCGACCTCTTCATCGAGCTCGGTGTCCCCTACGATGACCCGCGTGCGCTGGACCTGGCGGGAGAGGTGGCCGGCTTTCTCGAACGCGAGTCGATCGCCGCCTCGGCCGAGCTGGCCGCCGCCCGCGGCCCGTTCCCGGCCTTCCCCGGGTCGCGCTGGGACGTGCCCGGCCAGCCGCCCCTCCGCAACGCGACCACCACCACGGTCGCGCCGACCGGGACGATCAGCATCATCGCCGGCTGCTCGAGCGGCATCGAGCCGCTGTACGCGGTGGCCTACCAGCGTCACGTCCTCGACGGCGAGGTCCTGCCCGAGCTGCACCCGGCGTTCGCGCGCCGGGCCGCCGCCGCCGGCGTCCTCGACGAGGACCTGATCGCGCAGGTGCGCGCGCGCGGGCGGGTCCGCGGCCTGGCCCGGGTGCCGTCCGCGCTCCAGGCCCTGTTCGCGACCGCCCACGATGTCCCGGTCGACCACCACGTCCGCATGCAGGCGGTCTTCCAGCGCCACGTCCACGCCGCGGTGTCGAAGACGATCAACCTGCCCCACGACGCCACCCCGATCGACGTCCGCCGCGCCTACGAGCTGGCCTACCAGCTCGGCTGCAAGGGCATCACCATCTATCGCGACGGGTCGCGCGCCACCCAGGTCCTCGCCTACGGCGAGGCGGCGCCCCGGGATGCCGGCGCCGACCCGTGCCCGGAGTGCGGCGGCACCTTGACCCGCACCGCCGGCTGCCGGGCCTGCACCCGCTGCGGCTGGTCGGTCTGCGGATAGCCGCCTCGCCACTCGCTCGATCTCGTCGGGACCGCCGCTCATCGCTCGCGCGCACATGCCCGCGGCCCACAGCAAGGGCGGTGCCGGCGGCGGCCGCGTGGGCGCCCGCGGGCTTGCGCGCGCGCTGTCCGGTTTCCGGACAAAGCGTGGCCGGATGCCGGCCACCGGCGTCCCGATTCCGGCCACCACCGGCGCGAGCCGCCGCGTCACCACCGTGCGCTGGTGCCTCGCGTGCGCTGGCGCTCGTGGGGCCAGCTGTCACCGGCCGAAACGATCGAAGGCCCCGCGCGGGGCCTCCGGGCCAGGGCCTGATGCCCCCGATTCGTCGATGAGATCGACTCAGCGCCGACGACGGCGGCGAGCCGGGCGCGGCGCGACGGCCGCCGTCTCGAGCTCCTCGAGGTGCTCGAGCATCTGGATCATGGTGTTACGCGTGGCCGTGTGCGGCTCGTTCGTGATCGCGCGCCCCATGCTGATGCGCAGCTCGGCGCGCAGCTCGGACTCGATCAGCCGGTAGGTCCGGAGAGCCTCCTCGGGGTCGTAGTGGTTGAGATCTGCTTCACATCCGGTGGCGGCGATCCAAACCGCAGCGAGGGCAGCGGCGCGGCGACCGGGGGAGGACGCCGCGAATTCCTTGACCGTCGTCCGAAGGCGCTGGCGCACCACCGTGACCGGCGGCAGAGCCACGAGCCCATCGTTGTCATCGTCAGGTCGGCGTAGGACTGGACGTGTCATCGTGCTTGGTCTCTTTCTCTACCCGTCGCGAGTGGCGACAGGCGTGGTCGTCCGCCGCTAAGCCCGCAAAATGGCTCACCCGGCGGGGAGCCGCACCTTGCCTCAACCCAGATCGAATTGCCACGACTATTTACGGAAAATGGGTCGCTGCGGACCGCGGGATCGGTGGCAGCACGACCACGCTGGAGGATTACACAGCCGTTGAAAATACCTCAGGAATCCTCGTCCACCCGGCGCCGCAGAAACTCTCCGATGCGGTCATCGATCTCACGCGGCCGCTCGATCGGGGCAGTGTGCGATCCATCCTCGACTTCGTAGAGCTCGGCCCCTGGGATTCGGGTCGCCATGTCCCGGCTGCGACCTGGGGGCGTGAAGCCATCGCGCGCTCCTGACACGACCAGCGTGGGGACATCGATCCCATCGAGGTACGGCTCGGCGCTGTGCTGGCCGGCCGCGGCGAGGATCGCCACGAACACCCGGACGTCCATCCGGGCCATGCCCTCGAGGTAGGGCATGAAGTCGTCGGGCTGGACCAGGGCGCGGTTGATCTCGAGCCGCCCGGCGATGGCCATGGCGAGCTTCGTCGGTAGCAGGGCCCGCGAGATCCCGTTGAGCATGCGCGGCACCCGCATGATCGTCCGCTCGATCGTCGGCAGCAGGTCCTCGAGCGTGCGGACCCCCCGGAAGGTCCGCAGCGGGTGCCCGGGCGCGCCGCACAGCAGCACCAGGCCGGCGACGCGGCTGCGATGGCGGTGCCAGGTCTCCAGGGCGACCTGAACCCCCATCGAATGGCCGACCAGCACCGCCCGGTCGATCTCCGCGTCGTCGAGGACCGCGGCGACGTCGTCGGCGAGGTCGTCGATGGTCACCCGGTTGCGGTCGCGCGGCGCCTGGGACCGCCCGTGCCCCCGGTAATGGAGGTGCACGGTGCGCCGCGGGGTGAGGCTCGGGCGCAGATAGCGCCAGACGTAACCGTCGCACCCGATCCCGTCGCACAGCACGACCGGCGTCCGACGATCCCCCCGATCGTCGTCGCTGTAGAACAGGCGGGTGCCATCGGATGGCGAGGCCGCGTACCCCCAGCGTTCGCCCATTCGTGCGAGATCCGCGAGATCCAACAGAAGCCCAGGCTTCAGGCCGCCTTGGGCAACCGTCCGGTCACGAGATCTCCTTGGTGTCTTCTTCGCCCGGGAACTCGTTGACCGACGGGTACTTCATGATCTCCTTGCGCGCGATCTTCCAGGCCTTCTGGACGATCCAAGACAGTGAGCGGTCCTGACGGGCCGCTTCGTCCTGGATCTCCTTGAGCATGTCCTCGGGAAAGTACAGAGACTGCTTACGCTTGTCGGAGCCGGCCATCTTGCGACCGATTCTCCTGGCCGGACCTACACTGTGTCAAGGCATCCACCCCTGTCGCCCGGCTCGCGTTGGGGGTTGTCAGCGACGTTGTTCCTAACTATGGTAGCCGGCCTTTTGATAACCCGACCCGGGTGGACCGGGGTTCCCATGGAACAGGGGGACTGATCGTGTCGAACGCTGCCGCCGCCGTCGCCAAGCCGCTCAACAAGAAGGAACTGTCGAAGTTCAAAGAGCTTCTCGAAGAGAAGCGCCGCGACGTCCTCGACCGCGCCCGCAAGACCCTGACCGAGGACATGACCCTCGATCCGAGCGACCTGCCGGACGAGATGGACCTGGCCAACGCCGAGTACGCCCAGTCGTTCGAGTTCCGCCTCCGTGGTCGCGACAAGGCGCTCCTGTCGAAGCTCGATCTCGCCCTCAAGAAGATCGAGGACGGCACGTTCGGCCAGTGCGAGTCGTGCGACGAGCCGATCGGCAAGAAGCGCCTCGAGGCGCGCCCCGAGACCGGCCTGTGCATCAAGTGCAAGGAAGACCAGGAGCGCGACGAGCGCACGTTCGGCTAGGCCGGAGGCAGCGTCACTGGTTGCAGTGGTGGTAGCGTAGCGGCGGTGGCACCGCCGGATCATGACGACGGAGACCCGAAGCCCGCGCCCGATCGGCGCCGCTTCTTGAAGATCGCCACCTGCGCCCTCGGCGGTGGTGTCGGCGCCGCGGTCGTGATCCCGGCCGCGCGCTACGTGCTGTACCCGGTCGGCCGGCGCACGGTGACCGCGGCGGCCGAGCCGATCGACGCGATCGCGCTCGACGCGCTCGGCCCGGTGCCGATCAAGGTGCCGCTGGTCGCCAGCTCGGTGCGCGACGCGTGGGCCACCGCGACCGACGTCGCGCTCGGCGCGGCGTGGGTCCGGCGCGACGAGCAGGGCAAGGTGCACGCCCTGTCGTCGGTGTGCCCCCACCTCGGCTGCGCGGTCGCGTTCGATCCCGCCGCCAAGGAGTTCAAGTGCCCGTGCCACGACAGCGCCTTCACGCCGGCGGGCGAGAAGATCCGCGGTCCGTCCGAGCGCGGGCTCGATCCCCTCGACGTGGCGGTCGACGGTAACCGGGTGAAGATCACCTGGGTCCGTTACCGCGTGGGTGGCGCGACGCGCGAGCCGGCGTGATGTCGATCCGCGACTGGCTCGACGAGCGCACCGGCTACCGGCGCGCCATGCACGTGGCGCTGGAGGAGCCGGTGCTGGGCGGCGCCTCGTTCGCCTACGTGATGGGCTCGGTGCTGGTGTTCCTGCTGATCCTGCAGGCGACCACCGGCGCGCTGCTCGCCTTCTACTACAGCCCGTCGGCGACCGACGCGTGGGGCTCGGTCGCGTACATCGAGGACCAGGTCACGCTCGGCTGGTTCATCCGCGGCCTGCACCACCACGGCGCGTCGGCGATGGTGATCGCGGTCGGGCTCCACATGCTGCAGGTCGTGGTGTGGGGCGCCTACAAGAAGCCGCGCGAGGTGACGTGGTGGGTCGGCGTCCTGCTGCTCGGGCTCCTGCTCGCGTTCGCGCTGACCGGCTACCTGCTGCCGTGGGATCAGACCGGCTACTGGGCGACCAAGGTCGCGACCGGGATCGCCGGCTCGTCGCCGGGCGCCGGCGTCGAGATCCAGGCCGCGCTGCAGGGCGGCAACGAGTACGGCAACCTCACCCTGACCCGGTTCTTCGCGCTGCACGTGTTCGTGCTGCCGGCGCTGACCATCGGCCTGGTCGTCGTCCACGTCGCGCTGTTCCGCAAGCACGGCGTCACGCCGCGCTGGGGTCGCAGCCGGGGCGAGCTCGAGCGCACCGCCCAGCCGTTCTGGCCCGATCAGCTGTTCCGCGACGTGGTCGCGATGGCGGTCGCGTTCGCCGCGCTGGTGGCGTGGACGATCCACACCGGCGGCGCCGGTCTCGACGCGCCGGCCGATCCGTCGTCGAACTTCGACGCGCGACCCGAGTGGTACTTCCGGCCGCTGTTCGAGCTGCTCAAGTACGTACCCGGCTCGCTCGAGGCGGTGGTCGCGCTCGGCTTGCCGGTCGTGGTCGGCGGCGCGCTGATCGCCTTGCCGTTGATCGATCGCGGCGTCGATCGCAGCCCGCGCCGGCGCGCGTGGGTGATCGCGCTGGTCGGCGCCGGGTTCGCCGGCGCCGCGGCGCTGACGGTGATGTCGATCCGCGCCGACCAGGCCGACCCCGAGCTGGTGAAGCGCGAGGCGGCGTCGGCGCAGCAGGGCCGGCGCGCGCGCGCGCTGGCCAAGCAGCACGGTGTGCCGGCGGCCGGCGGCACCGCGGTGTACGCGACCGCGCCGTTCTTCCGCGCGCGGGCGCTGTGGGCCGAGCACTGCGCCGGCTGCCACGCCGGGGCCGAGCGCAAGGGGCCGGCGATCGGGCCCGGCTACAACGACCGGGCGTGGATCCGAGGCTTCCTGCAGGCGCCGTCGGGCGACCTCTACTTCGGCCACACCAAGCTGGCGACCAGCGAGGACGCGATGGCACCGGTCGAGGAGAGCGGCGCCGATCTCGACGCGCTGGTCGAGGCGATCTACGCCGAGACCGGCGCCGCCGACGCCGACCCGGCCAAGGTCGCGCGCGGCCGCCAGCTCTTCGACGAAGGCTCGTGCTCCGACTGCCACGAGCGCATCCTTCGACAGGCTCAGGACTCCGCGGACTTGGTGTCGAGCGGCCCCAACCTGGCCGGTCGTGGGTCGGCGCCCTACCTGCGCGCCGTGATCGCCGACGCTGGCGCGGCGCGGTTCTTCGGCAAGCACGACGAGATGCCGCGCTTCGCCGACGAGCTGTCGGCCGACGACATCGCCAAGCTCGCCACCTGGCTGGTCTGGTTGCGCGACGCCAGCGACGCCGACGTGCAGCAGCTCGACGAGTGATCGCGCGCACGTCGCGTGTAAGCGCGCGGAACCTGGTCGCGTTGACTTGCGGAGCGCAGCCAGGAAATACTGCGCGTTGAAACAATCGCGGACGTGGCCGTCCAACGGTCGTTTCCAGCCCGCGCCTCGCTGTCCGTGTGTGGGTCTGGGCGAAGATCACTAAGGAGACTCGAGATGAAGCGATCCACCAAGATGTTTGCCGCCCTCGGCCTCGCGCTCGGCCTCGGCCTGACGTCGGGCGGCTGCCTCGTGACCGCCCAGGGCCGGATGAGCGGCGGTGCCGTGGTTGCCTACGAGGAGCCGCCCCCGCCCCAGCCCGAGCAGGTCGAGTATCGCGCCGGCTTCGTCTGGGTGAAGGGCCGCTACGACTGGCGCGGCGGCCAGTGGGTCTGGGTTGCGGGGCACTGGGAGCGTGAGCGCGCCGGCTACGCCTGGCAGGACGGTCGCTGGGAGCACCGCAACGGCAGCTGGCACTGGATCGAGGGCCAGTGGATCGTCGGCGCCAGCGCGACCGTCACCAGCGGCGGCGGTGGCGGCTACGACCGGCCGCAGGTGATCGACCACAGCGGCGGCCACGGCCACGGCCACGGCCACGGCCACGGCGGCGGTGGCGGGGCGGTCACCGCGCACGCGCAGAACCCCGACGGCAGCGGCGTCGGCGTCGTCGTCGGTGGCGGCCACGTCCAGGTCAACGTCCACGGCCCGACCACGGCGCCCCCGCCGATCCGCGTCGAGAACCCGGGCCCGGCCCGCCGTGGCTTCATCTGGGTGAACGGCCACTACGAGTGGCGCGAGAGCCAGTACGTGTGGGTGCCCGGTCACTGGGAGCGCGAGAAGGCCGGCCAGGTCTGGTTCGACGGCCGCTGGGAGCTGCGCGGCAACGTCTACGTCTGGACCCCGGGCTACTGGGGCGTCCAGGGCTCGGTGCGCGCCGGCGCCGGCGCCTCCGTCGATCGTCGCACGCACTGACGCGCCTGCCGGCGGTGGTGGCGTCGCGGGCGGTGTGCGCCGCGCCAGCGCGGCGCATCCGTGGCCCGGCGCGGCCTGGTGGTGGGGCGCGTCAGTGCCGTCATCCGGACGCCTTCGGCGTCCTCCGATGGGGGACGATCACGTCCCCCATACCCCCATGCTCGTCGGCGGTGGCTCGGCCGACCGTCGCACGCACGGACGCGCCTGCCGGCGGTCGGTGACGTCGCGGGCGGTGTGCGCCGCGCCAGCGCGGCGCATCCGTGGCCCGGCGCGGCCTGGTGGTGGGGCGCGTCAGTGCCGTCATCCGGACGCCTTCGGCGTCCTCCGATGGGGGACGATCACGTCCCC
>Ga0247822_10001818_pt1 | contig 13296 bp, 8 predicted proteins | sample 13C_Cellulose_Da_FD_192423 | JGI IMG/M metagenome (GOLD analysis project Ga0247822, IMG submission 192423) | Soil microbial communities from agricultural site in Penn Yan, New York, United States - 13C_Cellulose_Day30 | ecosystem: Environmental > Terrestrial > Soil > Agricultural land | place...
CACCGCCTACGGCGCCACGGTCGGGTCCGTTGCGTACCGGGCCGACCTGGATTTCAACGGGGACGGGGCGATCAACGGCTTCGACTACAGCCGCTTCCGCACCCGCTACGGCGTCGTCCTGCCGTAACGCCGGGCGGCATAGCCGCCGTGTGGTTTGCTATCAAAGATTGCCAGTCTGTTTATTCAAGTTTGCTTTTCAATATTCCTTTGCCTTCCCCGCCCGTCGGGGGTTAACTCTTCGCTGCGGGGTTGCCGGGAAGCTTTCCCCTCCCCCGTCCCAGCGTTCTCCCCGGGAGATTACCGCGATGAACCGTTCGTACATCGCCCCGGCGGCGTTCCTTGCCGTCGGGACCGCGCTCGGGTGGGCGGCCGCCGCCGGCCGCCTGGACTTCTCCCGAACGGCGACGGCTTCTGTCGCACGAGCCGTACCGACCCCGGCGACGCCCTGCTGCGGCGCGGGCGTCGGCCCGGTTGCCCTGACCGCGATCGCGGCCCACAACGAGAAGGTGTCGGCGAACGTCCAGAAGGACGGCAAGAAGCCGAACATCCTGGTCATCTGGGGCGACGACATCGGCCTCTGGAACATCAGTGCTTACAACCGCGGCATGATGGGCTACCGCACGCCGAACATCGACCGCATCGCCAAGGAGGGCGCGATCTTCACCGACCACTACGGCCAGCAGTCCTGCACCGCCGGCCGGGCCGCGTTCATCACCGGCCAGAGCTGCTTCCGCACCGGCCTGCTCAAGGTCGGGCTGCCGGGAGCCAAGGAGGGGTTGTCCGAGAAGGACCCTACCCTGGCCGATCTGCTCAAGCCGCAGGGCTACGTCTGCGGCCAGTTCGGCAAGAACCACGTCGGCGATCGCAACGAGCACCTGCCGACCGTCCACGGGTTCGACGAGTTCTTCGGCAACTTGTACCACCTCAACGCCGAGGAGGAGCCGGAGAACCCCGACTACCCCAAGAACCCCGAGTTCAAGAAGAAGTTCGGCCCCCGCGGCGTGCTCAAGTGCGAGGCCACGGACAAGGACGACCCGACCGAGGACCCGCGGTTCGGCAAGGTTGGCAAGCAGACGATCAAGGACACCGGCCCGCTCACAAAGAAGCGGATGGAGACGGTGGACGACGAAGTCACCAAGGCGGCCCTCGATTTCATCGACCGGCAGCACAAGGCCAGCAAGCCGTTCTTCTGCTGGTGGAACTCGACACGGATGCACATCTTTACCCACCTGAAGGAGCAGTCCGTGGGAAAGACAGGCCTCGGTATCTACCCGGACGGCATGGTCGAGCACGACGGGCACGTCGGCCAGTTGCTCCAGAAACTCGACGAACTGGGCATCGCCGACAACACGATCGTCATGTACTCGACCGACAACGGGGCGGAGGTCATGACCTGGCCGGACGGCGGCACGACGCCGTTCCGTGGCGAGAAGAATACCAACTGGGAGGGCGGCTACCGGGTGCCGTGCATGCTCCGCTGGCCGGGCACGATCAAGCCGGGCACCGAGATCAACGACCCCACGTCGCACGAGGACTGGGTCACGACCTTGGTAGCGGCCGCCGGCGACCCGGACGTGAAGGAGAAGCTCTTGAAGGGGCACGAGGCCGCCGGGAAGACGTTCAAGGTCCACCTCGACGGGTACAACCTGGTCCCGTTCCTCAACGGCGAGGTGAAGGAGTCGCCGCGGAAGGAGTTCTTCTACTGGACCGACGACGGCAATCTGGCCGGTCTGCGCTACGAGCGCTGGAAAGTCGTGTTCATGGAACAGCGTGCCCACAGCCTCGAGGTCTGGCAGGAACCGTTTGTGACTTTGCGTTTTCCCAAGCTGATCTGTCTGCGGAGTGACCCGTTTGAGCGGGCGGACCACGACGGGATTGGCTACAAGACCTGGCGCGCCGAACGCTTGTTTGCGCTGGTCCCCGCGCAGGCGTTCGTGGCCCAACACCTGCAAACCTACAAGGAGTTCCCGCCGCGGCAAAAGCCGGGCAGCTTCTCCCTCGACCAGGTGCTGGCGAAGTTGCAGGAGGCGGGCGGCGGGGCGAAGTGATCGATCCGCCGGGAAAATGAAAGGGGGCAGGCACCTTACCAAGCGGTGCCTGCCCCCTTCGCCCTCCGTCTCGATTTGTCATTCGGTGAAGTCGCCCGCCCCTCCCCGTCGATACACCCGACACGACCAGGTCTGATCCGGGTGCGGTTCGGAGGGCCAGGGGATGCGCCGGTGCCACCTCGCAGCGGTCGCGTTGATATGCGGGGCCGCGTGGCTGGCATACTTGACTCCGCGGGTCGCAGCCCAGGACGTTCCACCATCCGTACCGAATTCGCCGGCCGAGCCGCTGGAACTCCTCACCGGCGAGCGGGTCGAGGAGCAACCGGAAGCCGGGGACGAGATCGAGACGGACCGCGACTCGTTCACCCCCGCGACCACGATCGCCGGCCGCGGCCGGCTCATCCTTGAGACTGCGTACTCGTTCGTCGATAACCGCAGGCTCAAGGACAGCCACAGCTTCCCTGAGGCGATCCTGCGGTACGGCCTGACCGACCGCCTCGAACTGCGGCTCGGCTGGAACGCCGAGATCGGCGGGGGCGGCAACCCGGTCACCGGGTCCGACGCCGGCGGCAGCGAGGGGGACGTCGCCCGGGCCGGCGGCGTGGAGCGCGAGTACCGGATCGCCTACGGCGTGAAGGTCCGCGTCACCGACCAGGACCGGTGGCTGCCGCGGAGCGCGGCCATCCTCCAGGGCTTCACCCCCACCGGCGGCAGCCCCGGCACCTCGACCGCCACCCGGCTCGTCGCCACGTACGCGGTCGGGTGGGTGTTCTCGAACCGCTGGCAGTTCGACGCCGCGTTCCGCTACGGGTTCGCGAGCGAGGAGGGCGACCATTTCAACCACTGGGCGCCGTCGGCCGTGCTGCGGGTGCCGCTCGGGGAGAAGTGGGCGACGCACGTCGAGTACTTCGGCGTGTCCACGACCGGGCGGGAGTGGAACACCACGCAGCACTACATCAGCCCCGGGGTGCGCTACCTCGTGACGCCGGACCTGGAACTCGGCGTCCGTGTCGGCTGGGGGCTGAACGACCAGTCGGCCCAGTTCTTCGCCAACGGCGGCGTCGGCTGGCGGCTATGATTCCGGGCGCGGTCACGCCACCTCGCGGGGCGGCTTGGCCGCGTGGTGGCCGTTCGAGCCGTTGCCGCTCGGGACCGGGATCAGCTCCACCGGTACGTCCAGCAGCGTCTCCTTCGCCGCGTCGGACGCGGGCTCCGGCCGGCGGAACCGGCGGCCGAACCAGCCGGTCACCCGCTTCATGAGCCTGGTCAGGTCGTCCCACAGTGAGTACGCCACCGGCGTCACCAGCAGCGACAGCAGGAGCGAGAGCAACTGCCCGCCGAGGATCACCTTCGCCATACTGGCCCGGGCGCTCGCGCCGGGGCCTTGCCCGGCCGCGATCGGGATCATCGCCGCCACCAGCATGATCGTGGTCATCAGGATCGGCCGCAGCCGGGCCTCGTTCGCCTTCAGGATCGCCTCGTCCCGCGGCAGCCCTTGCGCCCGCAGCACGTTCGTGTAGTCCACCTGCAAGATGCCGTTCTTCTTCACGATGCCGAAGAGCATGAACAGGCCGATCATCGCGTACACATCCAGCGGCGTCTGGAGGAACAGGAGCGACAGCAGCGCGAACGGTAGTGTTAGCGGCACGGCGAGCAGGATCGTGATCGGGTGGACCAGCGACTCGAACTGCGCCGCCAGGATCATGTACATGAACACGAACGCCAGCAGGAACGCCATCGCGAAGTTCGAGTTCGAGTCGGCCATCAGCTTCGCCTCGCCGAGGAACTCGTAGCGGTACTCCGGCGGCAGGTTCAACTCCTTGACGTAGGCGTCCACTTCCGGGAGTGCGTTGCCAAGAGCGACCCCCGGGGCCAGGTTGCAGGAGACGGACACCTGCCGCTGGCGGTTGTAGCGCTCGATCGTCGCCGGGCCGCGCTCGGGGTCGAGGTAGGCGAGGTTGCGCAGCTCCACCGGCCTGCCGTCGCGGCCGGGGACGGTCAATGCCGCGATCGCGGCCGGGCGGTCGCGGCTGGGCAGGTCCGCTCGCAGCCAGACGTCGTACTGCTCGGCCCCCTCCTTGTACTTGCTTACCGGCTCGCCGCCGACCATCAGCCCCAGCGCCGACGCCAGCGACTGCACCGACACGCCGAGGTCCGCCGCCTTGTCGCGGTCGATGCGGACCTGCAACTCCGGGTTGCGCGACGCGGCGTTGGTGTCCACGTCGGTGAAGTGCGGATTGGCCTCCATCTTCTTGACCACGGCGTTGGCCATCTCCTGAAGCTTCGCCGTGTCCGGGCCGCGGAGGCTCAGCTCCAGTTGCACGTTCTTGAACGCCGACGAGCTAAAGAGCGGCACTTCCTGCACGTTGGTCCGCAAGTCGGGGTACTCGGCCATCAGCACGCGGGCGTCGGCCATCGCGTCGCGCTGGCCGAACTTGCGCTCGGTCAGGTCGGTCATGCGGCAGTAGATGGTGACCTTGGTCACGTCGCCTTGCCCCTTGGGGCTGCGGCCGTTCGTCTCGCCGATGGTGGTGAACACGTTGGTCACGCCGCGGACGATTTTGAGCTTCTCCTCGATCTCCTTGCACAGCGCGTCGGAGCGGTCGAGACTGAACCCCTCGGGCATGATGACCGCGACCTCAAACTCGCTCTGGTCGTCCTTCGGCACGAAGTCGGTGCCGACCGCCATGAACAGCGCCGGCGTCGAGAGGAATGTCACGATTGTGGCCAGCACGACCGCCCACCGGTGCCGTAGCGACCAGGCCAGGGTGCCGACGTACCGCCGCGTCAGCCAGCCCCAGAAGCCGGTCTGCTCGGCGGCGCCGTGGCCGACGTGGCTCTTGTTGGCCTTCAGCGGCCGCAGGAACCGGGCGCAGAGCATCGGTGTCAGGGTGAAGCTGACCACCATGCTCAGGAGGATGCAGAACCCGACCACGAAGCCGAAGTCGTTGAAGAACCGCCCGACCTGCCCGGACATGAACGCGATCGGGGCGAAGATCACCGCCAGGGACATCGTCGTCGCCAGCACCGCCAGGGCGATCTCCTTCGTGGCGACGGACGCGGCCTCCCACGGCGTGCGGCCGTACTCCTCCATGTGGCGGAAGACGTTCTCCAGCACCACCACCGCGTCGTCGATGACGATGCCGACCGCCAGGATCAGGCCGAGCAGCGTCATGTTGTTCAGGGACATGCCCATGAGGTCCATGAACGCGAAGGCGCCGATGATGCTGGTCGGGATGGCGACCGCCGCGACGACCATCGTCCGCCAGTCGCGGATGAACAGGAACAGCACCGCGCTGACCAGCACTGCGGCCAGCATCAGGTGGAACTTGACCTCCTGGATGGACCCCTTGATGAACTTCGACTGGTCGCGGATGACCTCGACGCGGATATCCGAGGGCAGGGTGGGGCGGATCTGCTCCAGCCGGGCCTTGACCGCGTCTGCGACGCCGACCGTGTTGCCGCCGGACTGCTTCTGGATGATGAGGCTCACCGCCACATCGCCATCGAGCCGGCTGAGGCCCCGCGGCTCCTCGACGCCGTCCTCGACCGTGGCCACGTCCTCGACTCGCACCGGGTAGCCGTTGCGGTGGGAGACGATGATCTCCTCGAAGTCCTTCGGCTCCTTCACCCGGCCGAGCGTCCGCAGCACCTCCTCGCGGGCGCCCTGGGCCACCCGGCCGCCGGGCAACTCCAGGTTCTGCCGCAGGAGCGCCTGCCGCACGTCCTCCGCGGACAGTCCGCGGGCGCGGAGTTGCTCGGGGTTCACGGTCACGTTGACCGCCCGCGTCTGGCCGCCGACCAGTACCACCGCGCCGACGCCGTAGACCCCTTCGAGGTCTTCCTTGATTAGCTTCTTGGCGATCTCGGTGACTTCGCGGAGCGACCGCCGACCGGAGACCGCGACCGTCACCACCGGGGCAGCGTCGAGGTTGAACTTCTCGACCACCGGCGGGTCGGTGCCGACCGGCAGCCGCGGCATGATGGTGGACATCTTGTCGCGCACCTCCTGCGCCGCGACGTCGCCGTCCTTCTCCAGCTTGAACCCGATGACGATCTGCGACATGCCCTCCTTGGTGGTGGAGCGCAGCTCGTCGATCCCGGAGACGGTGTTGACCGCCTCCTCGACCTCCTTGGTGACGGCGGACTCCATCTCGTCCACCGACGCGCCCTTGAGCGTCGTGGTCACGACCACGACCGGCACGTCCACGTTCGGGAACAGCTCGACGCCCAGCCGGAAGTATGACGCCAGCCCGAGGACGACCGGCCCGAGGACCAGCATCGTCGTGAAGACCGGCCGGCGGATGCAGATGTCCCAGATACTCATGAGTCGCAAGTCCTCGGATCGCGGACGGCAGAGGCCGACCAATCTCAGCCCGGAGCGCAAGCGACGGGCGGACGATACGCCCGTCGCTTGCGCTCCGGGCTGCGGTTCACTGCCTTACTCCCGCAACTTGACCGGGCTGCCGTCCACCAGCTGCGAATGCCCCGAAGTGGCGATCGTAGCGCCGGTTTGCAGTTCCCCGATCACCTCGACCCAGTCCCGGTCGCGGGTGCCGAGCTTCACCTCGACCGCCCTCGCCTTGTCGTTCTCGATCACGAACACCTTGTTCACCCCGGCGAACGTCACCACTGCCGCCGTCGGGACGGTCTTCACCGCCGGGTCCACCCGCGTCCGGATCGACGCCCGGGCGAACCCGCCGGCCTTCAGTTCCCGGTCCAGGTTCATGATCGCCACCACCGGGTAGAAGGTGCGGTTGACCGGGTCCACCGTCGCGCTGATCCGGTACACCACCCCGGGGAACACCCGCCCCGGAAAGGCGTCCACCCGCACCTCGACCGGCTGACCCAGCCGCACCTCGCCGACGAACTTCTCCGGCACCCCGACCGGCAGCTTCAACACCCGGTCGATCACCAACTGGTAGGCGTCGGTCTTCGGCTGGCTCTGGACCATCTCCCCCTCGGAAACGAGCTTGCGGGCCACCGAGTACCGGAACGGGGTGAACCCCGGCGTGACGACCGCCGCCCACGCGGCACAGAGGGACGGGAACGGCGCCCGCAGGGTGCAGTCGTCCAGCCGCAGGCCGGCCTGGTCCAGCTCGTCCTTGCGCAGCCACGCCGACGTCAGCCCGGCGTTCGCCTCCGACAGCGCCAGGCTCTTGGTCGCCTGCGCCAGCCGCAGGTCGGTGGCGGCCGCGTCCCGCTCCCGCCCGGACGCCCCGCCCAGGCGTGTCACCCGGTCGTACTCCTTCTGGGCGTTCTCCAGGGCGTACTGCGCCTTGCGGACCGCCGGCACGTCCTCGATCTTGAACTGCGACTTGCTCTGCAACTCCGTCAGGTCGAGGCGGGCCAGCTCCAGGTCCAGCGCGCGGCGGGCGCGGTCCATGTCCTTGAGGAAGTCGGTCGGGTCGATCTCCAGCAGCACCGTCCCCGGCAGGACCACGTCGCCGAGGTCGTAGAACGCGGCCAGCACCCGGCCCGAGACCTTCGGGGCGACGGTCGTCTCCTCGTACCCGGAGAGCGTGCCGACCGCGTCCACCGACCGTTGCAGCGGCCGGACCGTCACCGGAGCCGTCGTGATTGTGACCGTCGGCAGCTCGCCGGACGGGCCGGTCGTCTGCGTCGAGCCGTGCGGGCCGCACCCGGCGAGCACCACCAGCCCGACCGCTGCCAGGAGCCGCTTCATCGCTTCTTCCTCCCCTTCGGCTGTTTCCGCTCGGCGTCGGTCAGGATGCCGTGGAACACCACGTCCAGCACGGCGTCCGCCTGGGCGTCCGGGTCGGCCGGCCGGCCGGTCAGCAGGTTGGTCAGGATGGTCCCGTACAGCAGGTCGCCGACCACGTCGAAGAACCGCTCCAGCGGCATCGGCCGCACACGCCCGGCCTCGATCAGCCGGCTCAGCAGTTCCTCCCGCTGACGGCACTTCTCGTCGCCATTCTTCTCGGAGAAGTACAGCGGCCGGTGGTGGTGCGGGAATGCGGCCCGCTCCTGGATGAACAGCTCGGCCATCTCCGGCCGGCGGTGGAAGAACCCGAGGTACGCCCGGATCGCCCCGCGGATCAGGTCCACGGGGTCGACGGCCGGGTCGGCCATCACCGCGTCGATCTCGGCGGTCAGCTCGTCGAGCCCGCGCTCGACGGTCGCCAGGAACAGTTGCTCCTTGGTCGGAAAGTACCGGTACACGGTCCCCTTTCCGACGCCGAGTTGATCGGCGATCACCTGCACGTCGGTGGCGGAGAACCCGCGGCGCGCGAAGAACTCCGCTGCCGCGTCGAGAATCTCCGTCCGGCGTCGGGCTTCCAGGCCGGGATCCTTCGGCCGCCCGGGTCGTCGCTGGCTGGGGTCGGCGGAACGCATCAGGCACCGCGGATGAATTAATTAGCGGACTGGTCCGTCAATTAATTGCAGAATAAACAAATGCTGTCAACACGTCCAGACCGAATTCCAGGGGGCGGCGACCCGTGATGCAGATCGGATGCCGACGGCAGACACGCGGGAACGCGGGCGGGTTCGCGTCGGGGCGTTCCCGCGTGTGGGAACGGGCGACCCAGTGGAGGTAATCCGGGGCCAGCCCCGGCTCGCCGACCAGCACACCCGTATAATGTCCCCTTCGCACCCGTTGAAGGACCCGCTGATGCGCCTGAACTGGTCGCCGCTGGTAGACCTGATCCGCCGACACCAGACGATCCTGCTGGTGACGCACCTCCGCCCGGACGCCGACGGGATGGGGTCGCAGCTCGCCCTGGCCGACGCGCTGGCCGCACTGGGCAAGACGGCCCGGGTAGTCATCCCCAGCAACCTGCCGCCGCGGTACGCATTCCTGAACACCCCGGGCCTCCCCATCGAGCAGTTCGAGCCGCCCGGCGACCGGTTCCGCGACGCGGACGCGGTCATCGTGATGGACACCGGCACCTGGAACCAGCTCGGCGACTTCGGCGCGTTCCTGCGGACGCTGGACGTGCCCAAGGCGGTCGTCGATCACCACCGCACCCAGGACGACCTCGGCGCGACCCGGTTCGTGGACACCGCCGCGGAGGCGACCGGCCGGCTGACCTACGAGCTGATTCGCTCGCTCGACGTCCCCATCAGCGCCCGGGCGGCGCACATGATGTTCATGGCGCTGGCCCTGGACACCGGGTGGTTCCGCCACCCGAACACGACCGCCGCCACGTTCGACCTGGCCGGGGAGTTGGTCCGGCTCGGGGCGGACCCGACGCCGCTGTACGAGCAACTCTTCGAGGCGGCCCCGGTGGCGCGGCTGAAGCTGGCCGGGCTGGCGCTGGACCGGTTGTCCGTTAGGTCCGGCGGGAAGGTGGCGTACACCGAGGTGTACCTGCGTGACTACCCGGCGACCGGGGCGGTGCCCGGCGACACCGAGGACCTGATCAACTACCCGCGCAGCGTCGAGGGGGTCGAGGTCGCGCTCCTGTTCATCGAGCAGACCGACGGCACGACGAAGGTGAGCTTCCGGTCGAAGGCGCTGGACGTGTCGAAGCTGGCCGAGCGGTTCGGCGGCGGCGGGCACAAGCTGGCGTCCGGAGCGCGGGCGGCCGGGCCGCTGCCGGAGGTCCGCCTGGCGGTGCTGAACGCGGTCGAGGAGGGGCTGGCGAAACTTGGCGAACGGCCGGCGTAAGCCGGCTGGTGGGGTTCTATCGCCCACCGTCGATCGCCCACCGTCGATCGCACACCAGCCGGCTTACGCCGGCCGTTCGCCAAGATGCCTGTTGTACCCGACCCCCGAGGCGGGTTTAATAGTGTGTGCCTACCCATCCGCGGAACGGCCTCTGCCGGACCGCGTCAGAGTGTTAGCCCGCCGGAACTGCCTCCCGCGCGCGGAGCGCCACGCATGACGGACCCCGCCCCCCGGATCACCCTCCGCGGCTTGCCGCTGGCCGCCAAACTCGTCCTGTCCGTGTTCCTCGTCACGGTCGGGATTGGGTACTTCTCCGCGCTGATCCAGCTCCACCTCCAGCACTCCTCCCGCGAGGGCGAGGCGCTGCCGACCATGGCCGACGTGGTCGAGGTCTTCGCCGGGGTCAAGAAGATCGACCCGAACGCCCCGCCCGAGGTTCCGACCTCCCGGCTGGAGCGGCTGGTCATGGGGCCGGTCGAGGGGCCGCCGTTCAACGGGTCCGGGTCGATGGCCGCCGCCTTCTTCCACAAGGACGGTGCGCTGTACAAGGGCGAGATCAAGGACCGCGGCAAGGAAACCGTGGACGCCGAGCGCGAGGGCGAGCGCCAGGCGGTCCGGGCGCTGATCCGCAGCGACGAGGCGGACCGGAAGGCCGCCTACGAGGCCGACCGGCTGCTGCTGCCGCCGGACCTGGCCGGCAAGCCGATCACCGCCGACTACCTGCACGACGATAAGGCGGCGGTCAAGGTGAAGACGATCCTGGCCGACCGGTGCGAGCGGTGCCACAAGCGGGGAGAGGAGCAGGAGAAGTTCCCGCTGGAGACGTACGAGCATCTGGCCAAGTACATGGAGGTGGCACCGGCGGCCGAGGTGCTGCCCGGCGGGTGGGTGCGGAGCGACCGGCAGGTCAGCGTCGAGAAGCTGACGCAGTCCACGCACGCTCACCTGCTGAGCTTCGCCATGCTGTTCACCCTGACCGGGCTGACGTTCGCGTTCACCGGCTACCCGGGGCTGGTCCGCGGGGTGCTGGCGCCGGCGGCGCTGGTCGCGGAGGTGGCGGATATCGGCTGCTGGTGGCTGGCCCGGCTGCCGGACTACGGCCCGTCGGTCGCGATGGCGATCCCGGTGACCGGCGGCATCGGCGGGATCGCGCTGGCGCTGCAGATCATCCTGAGCCTGCTGGACTTGTATGGCCCGCGGGGCAAGGCGGTGATCGTACTGCTGATGGCGGCTGCGGCTGCCGGGTTCGGGGTGCTGGGCGTGCGGGTGATCGGGCCGGCCCTGCGGGCCGAGCGCGAGGCCACGACCCGGCCGAAGGAGGCCCCGCCGCCCGCGCCGGAGCCCGCGACGAAGCCACAGGCCAACGGCAGCCCGACGCCGAAGCCGATCGCCGCCGGCGACGCACCGGTCCCACCGCAACCGGCCGCCGGGCAGCCGCCGCACCTGGAGCGGCTGGTCATGGGGGCGGTCGAGGGGCCGAAGTGGGACGGCACCGGGAGCATGGCCGCCGCGTTCTTCCACAAGGACGGCGGCGGCTTCAAGCGGGCGCTGAAGGCCGACCCGACCAGCAAGCCCCAGGTCGAGGCCGAGCGCGACGGCGAGCGGCAGGTGCTGCGGGCGTGGATCCATGCCGACGACACGGCCCGGAAGGCGGCCTACGAAACCGACCGGTTCCCGCTGCCGCCGGACCTGACCGGCCGGCCGATCACCGCCGACTACCTGGACGGGTCGGCGGCAAAGGTGAAGTCGATCCTGCTCGACCGGTGCGAGCGGTGCCACGCCTCCGGCGCCGAGCAGGAGGACCACCCGCTGGAGACCTACGAGCAACTTCTGAAGTACCTGCGGCCGGAGAAGTAGCTGGGCCGCTAGTCTACTTTCTTCCGTCGCGAGCCGCCGACGCCAGTCGGCGGGTGGTGCGGCAATCGAATCCGGGACTACACGAACCGACGCAGGAACTCCATCGACCGCCGGGCGGTGTTCACCGCGTCGTGGCTGTGTCGGCTCAGTTCGACGGACACCATCCCCGCGTAGTTCGCCGCCCGCAGCCCCGCGAACACGTCGTCGAAATCGACCTCCCCCTCGCCGAACATCAGGTGGTCGTGGACGCCGCGGCGCATGTCCTCGATGTGGATGTTCCACAGCACATCCTTCCACCGGATGAGGTGGTCGCTGACCGGCAACTCGCCGTTGCAGACGAGGTGGCCGATATCCACCGTCAGCCCGAACGCCGGGTGGTTCACCTTCGCGTGAAGCTCGGCGAACTTGTCCATCGTGTCGATGAACATCCCCGGTTCCGGCTCGAACGCGAGGAAGACGCGTTGTTGGGCGGCGTAGTCGGCAAGTCGCTTGCATTCCTCCACGAGCCGGGTCATCAGCACCGACGGTACGGCGTCGTCCGTCGGAGTGCCGGACCAGAAGCTGACGTACGACGAGGGCATCTCGATCGCGAATCCAATGGCGGTTCGGAGATAGTTCGCCCGCCGTTCTCGCGCGTCGGCACTGGGCGAAATCAGGGTTGGTTGATGCTTACGCCGTTTATCAAGAATGAACCGGGCCCCGGTCTCCAAGACGATGTGTAGGTCGAGAGGACCAGCAGCATCGCGGAACTCCACCACGTCCCAAGGGAATGACGACAAGTACGGATCGATGTGATTCACATCAAGCGTCAGTGCCACCCCGCGGTATCCCAGCTCCGCGATGATCTCGATCGCGTCTTCGAGCCGGTGGTGGGCGAACCCGTTGGTGTTGTACCCGAGGATCACGGTGGCCCCTGAATGTAGTCCGCTCGCTCCGCGAGCGGTCTTCGCCGATCCGCTCGCGGAGCGAGCGGACTACATTACCCCAGAAACTTACTCATCCTGCCCTAACCTCGCGTCCGATACAATCGGGACAGCAGACCATCTGCGCCTGGGGGGCGACTCATGCGATCACTCCTGCGATTCAGCCTGGCGGCGGTCGGGGCCACCCTCGGCGGCGCGGCCCTCGCCCAGACAAACGGCAGCACCGGCGGCGGCGGAACCACCGGTGGTGGAGGGAGTGGCGGCGGGGCCGGCCAGACCCTCACCCAGACCATGGAGTTCCAGCAGCCCACGTCGCTCGACCAGTCGCTCGGCAACCAGATCGGCGCCTCCAGCCTCAACCAGTCGAACATCCTCGGCCGGTATTACGCCAACCCGTACTACCAGGGCCGGGCCGGCGCCCAGACGGGCGAACTCCCCGGCGGCTTCGGTCAGGCGCTCTACGGCACCGGCGGCGCGACGGGCGGACGCACCTCCACCGGTATCGGCGGCACCACCGGCGGTCGGACCGCTTCGTCCGGTATCGGCGGCACCACCGGCGGCCGGACGTCCACGGGCCTCGGCGGCACCACGTCGGGGTTCGGCGGGACCACCGGCTTCGGTGGAACCACGTCCGGTTTCGGCGGTACCACCGGTTTCGGTGGGACCGGCGGCCGGACCGGCTTCGGTGGGACCACGGGCTTTGGCGGCGCCACCGGGTTCGGTGGCGCCACCGGCTTGGGTGGCCAGGGCCGGGTCGGCGGTGGACAGGGTGGTCTTGGCGGCGGACTCGGCGGCCGGACCGGGTTCGGCGGCATGGGCACGACCACGCACGAAG
>Ga0247822_10001819_pt1 | contig 13293 bp, 8 predicted proteins | sample 13C_Cellulose_Da_FD_192423 | JGI IMG/M metagenome (GOLD analysis project Ga0247822, IMG submission 192423) | Soil microbial communities from agricultural site in Penn Yan, New York, United States - 13C_Cellulose_Day30 | ecosystem: Environmental > Terrestrial > Soil > Agricultural land | place...
GCACATGGGCGCGGAACTCGCTGTCGCGCTCGGCCTCGCGGGTCAGCGCGGCCTCGGCGGCATCCTGATGCGCGGCATCGCGGCACAGCAGCAGCACGTCGCAGCCCGCACGGATCGCGGCGACCGCGGCGACGTCCGCGCCCATGTGCGACGCGATCGCCTTCATGTCGAGGTCGTCGCTCACGATCACGCCGCGGTAGCCGAGGCGCTGGCGGAGCAGCCCGGTCACGACCTGCGGCGACAGCGTGGCCGGACGTGCCTCGTCGAGCGCGGCGAACACGACGTGCGCCGTCATGATCATCGGCAGCCCGGCCTCGGCCGCGCGTGCGAACGGCAGCAGCTCGACGCCCTCGAGGCGATCCCACGCATGATCGATCCGCGGCAGCTCGAGGTGCGAATCGGTCGCGGTGTCGCCGTGTCCCGGGAAGTGCTTGCCGCACGACAGCACGCCCGCCTCGTGCAGACCGCGTGCGTACGCGAGCGCGCGGCGCGCGGCGGTCTCGGCGTCGGTGCCGAACGCGCGATCGCCGATGATCGGGTTCGCGGGGTTCGTGTGGACGTCGAGCACCGGCGCGAAGTCGATGTCTAAGCCGAGCGTGCGCAGCTCGTCGCCCATCGCGCGGCCGACTTGCACGGCGAGCGCCTCGTCATCGGGCGGCGCGAAGGCATCGAACGAGCGCATCGGCGGGAACTTGGTCGCGGGCGCGCGCACGCGCTGGACCACGCCGCCTTCTTGATCGACGGCGATCAGCGCCGGCGTGCCGTCGGGCGCCGTGCGATGCAGCTCGCGGTTGAGCGCGACGAGCGCGTCGAGATCGATCAGCTCGTCGCGGATGACCAGGTTGCGCTTGAACAGGATCGTCGCGCCGGCCGCGCCGGCGTCGAGCTTGGCCCGCACGGCCGATGGCACCGTCTCCGCTTCGAAGCCGATCCAGAGCAGCTGGCCAATGTCGTCGCGCACGCCGCGACGGTAGCCGCTCGCCGTGACCCGCGCTAGTAGCAGCTCAGCGCGGCGTCCCCCGCGGGCCCCGCGGCCGTGGGCGGGCACGGAGCGTCGGCGCCAGCCGACTCGCCGATCTCGAGGTCGACGGCGACGAGCTCCGGCACACCGCCGGTCGAGATCGCGAAGTAGACCTCGCCGACGCTCTGGCTCTGCTCCTCGGTGAACGTCACCGTCTCGGTCAGCTCCGCGCGGAGGAACGCGTAGTCGATCCCGGCCGGGAGCATCACGCTCGACTCGTACGGACCGCTGGGCTCGGGCGCGACCTTGACCTCGAACGGGCCCGTGACGGACACCACTTGTACCCGGCACCCGGTCGCCGTGCCCTGCTGGCACTGCGCGAAGTGCCGCTTGCCGGCCGCCGGCGCGCACAGCGCCTTGTCACCCGTCGTCACATCGTTCAGGTGGTACGCGAAGGCACAGCTCGCGCAGCTCGCGCCGTTCGCGGGGTCGCACGCACACGACGCCGCGGGCAGGCACGCCCGCGGGGGCGTCACGCCGTCGTCCTTGCACAGCTGAACGCTCTCGTCCGCGCAGATGTTCGCACCGGTGCACGCCACGAGCTCGATGTCCTCGCCGTCACAGTCGGCATCGACGCCATCGCAGCGCTCCTCCGCACCTGGATAGACATCGGAGCGCAGGTCGTCGCAGTCGTCCTCGGTCACGTTGCGGCCATCGCAGTCGAGGTCCGCGGTGCGCATCGTCGCGGACTTCATCGCCGCGTCGAGCTGCGGATCGGGCAACATCACCCGCAGCTGCTTGCCACCGCCGCGGGGTTGCCACACGTAGCCGCTGCGCCATCCGCCGCACTCGACGATCGCGCCGGTCGCGGGCTCGATCACGTCGTGCGGGCCGACCTGGCGCAGCGCGGTCACCGTCAACGTGTACTGCATGACCTTGCCGGACTCGATCGTGATCGCGCCCGGCTCGCCGACCTCGTCCGCGAACACCGCGACGCCGACGAGCGCATCGCCGGCGAACGCGAACACGAACGGGATGAACGTATCCTCCGGCGCCTCGATCGCATCCGGCTGGATGCGAAACGTCAGCGCGTCGAGCGAGCCGACGCTCTCGACCGCGTCGATGTTGATGCGCTGGCGGAAGTAGTCCGTGACCGGAGCGTCGAGGGCGGTGACGTGATCCGACTTGGCGCTCGCGAGCACGACCTCGACGCGGTCGGCCTCGACCATGTCCCCGGCGAAGCCCACGACTGCGCCACCTTCCGACCCACATGCGGAGGCGAGCACCAGCAAGCAAGCAAAGACGCGCATCACGACCCTTCGTGCAACGGTAGATCCACACCGTAACCCGGCGACGCCACGGACCGCGAGGCGCCGCGAGCACGGCGTCGCTGCCGTGGCCCGCCAACCGCGTTGGCGCTCGCCTACCTTCGCTTACCGCGGGAAGGACTGGCCTTCGCCGACCAGCTCGAGCCGCTGCGCCGAACCGGTGGGCGCGTACACGACCACCGTGCGGATCGTCGGGAACCGGAGCGCGAGCACGAGCTCCTTCAACCCGTCGCCGTCGAGATCGACGACACCGAGCACGTCGAGCACCACGATCGACTTCGTGTCGACTGGCTTCCCCGGCTCGGGCGGTAGCGCGAGCTTCACGCCGTAGAGCTGGAACGACGGCGTGCACGCGGCGCCCGCCGTCGGCGCGGCGGACCACTCGTTCGCCGGGCTGCGGACCCCGTCGAGCAGGCTCGCGAGCGGGAACGCCTCCGCGACGCCGTCACCGTCGAGGTCCGCCGCGATCGTGTCGCCCGACAGACACGCGCCGCCCGTCGTGAACGTGGGCGTCGTCGCCAGATCTCCCGGGCGCTCGATCTCGGCGACCGCGAGGCCGCAGCCGCCAGTCGCCTGCCCGCACGCCGGCTGTTCGGTGCGCGCGCCCTTCCCCGTGTCGGCGGTGCACGGCGACGCACCGACGTACGTGCCCGACGCGATCTGCTGCGGCAACCCGATGTCCGCGCCGCCCAGGGTGTCGAACGCGCCGGCGCTCTTGCCATCGACGCCGTAGACCGTGAAGCGTGGGGTCGACCCGCGCTCGACCACCGAGGTGAGGTCGCCCGGAATGTCGGACCACTGCAGGGTGCGCATCACGAGCGGCGCCACGGCGGGGCGCCCACCCGCGCCTTGCGGACACATCTCGCCGACCACGATCTGGCGACCGCGCGCCGGTGTCGCGCGCACGCGCGGTTCGAGCTCGCGGACCACCGGTCCGGGCTCGCTCGCGGGGCCATCCGGACGCACGGCCGGCCCACACGCCGCGAGGAGCAGGAGCCAGGCAACGCGGTTGGTCGCCGAGCGGTCAGTAGCCATCGACATGAACCATAACCCTGCGGATAGAGACGCGGCCACCGGTTGACTTCGTTGCCTGGCTCGTTTGACCGGGCCGAAAAGCCCTGTCTATAGTCCGCGGCCTACATCGCGGTCGGTTCGATACCCAAATCCCTCGTGCTTCCCATGCCTTATTCATTGCGGTTCGTTCTCGGCCTCGGCCTCGGCCTCGGCGTCCTTTCGACGGGAATCGCCGAGGCGCAGATCGCGCCCGGCGGCATGGGCGGCGGCGGCATGGGCGGCCCGCAGCCCGCCGCCGACGAGAAGAAGGAAGGCGTCGCGGAGGCCGCGCCCAAGACGCCTGGCCTCTTGCCGACGACGCCCGCCCTCCCCGCGCCGAAGGGCCGCCGCAAACAGTGGAAGCTGATCGAGATCGACGGCTACTTCCGGCTGCGCACCGACTGGTTCAAGAACTTCAACCTCGGCTTCCTCGACCGCGCGCGCGACGGCGTCACCGATCTCGGTGGCGCCCCGTTCCCCCGCGCGCTCGGCTGCTACAGCGCCGCCCCTAACGCGCCGTGCGACAACCTGTCGAGCGCGAACATGCGGCTCCGCCTGGAGCCCACGATCAACCTCTCCGAGGGCACGTCGGTCCACATCCAGGCCGATGTCCTCGACAACGTGGTCCTCGGCTCGACGCCGATGAACGACGCGTTCGGCGACCCGCTGACCGGTAACAACCTCCCGCCGCTCGGGCCGTTCGGTGGCTCGCAGGTGGCGCCGAGCGCGGGCATCAACAGCGACCGTGACTCGATCACGATCAAGCAGGCGTGGGCCGAGGTCGCGCTGCCGCTCGGCATCCTCAAGTTCGGCCGCATGCCCAACCACTGGGGCATGGGCATCAACCACAACGGCGGCGGCAAAGATCCGATCGCCGGCACCTACGACCTCGACGCGGACTACGCCGATCAGGTCGATCGCGTGAGCTTCTCGGCGCTGATCCCCGGCACCAACCTGCGCGCGATGGTCGCGACCGACTGGGCCGCGACGCGCCCGGTGTCCAACCAGACCTCCGAGAACCGCGGCCAGGAAGGTCACCCGTTCGATCTCGACGACAACGACGACGCCGACGCGTGGGTCGGCGTGATCTCGCGGATGGACTCGCCGCAGGAGTTCAAGGACAAGGTCGACCGCGGCGAGCTCGCGCTCAACTACGGCGTCTACTTCGAGTACAAGACGCAGAGCTGGGACTACAACCTCAGCGACTTCACGCTCGGCCAGGTGCCCGACCCGGTCGGCGCCTACGTGCCGCGCGACTTCAAGTCGTACTCGCCGGACCTCTGGGTCAAGCTCGGCTATGGCCGGTGGCTGATCGAGGGCGAGTTCGTCGCCCAGCTCGGCAGCATCGAGCGCCTCGACGACTACGGCAAGACGACCGACGCGGACATCCGCAAGTTCGGCGGCGTGCTGCGCGTCGGTTGGAAGGGCATGGAAGGCAAGCTCCGCCTCGGCCTCGAGGGCGGCGCCGCCTCCGGCGATCAGTGGGACAACACGCCGCAAGGCGCGACGAACATCGCGTTCGCCAACCTGCTCGGCGTCTGCCCGGTCGGCCAGTCCTGCGCGCCCGACTCCAAGCTCAGCCAGTTCGTCTTCGACCGCGAGTACAAGGTCGACATGATCCTGTGGCGCCGGCTCGTCGGCGCGGTCACCAACGCCGCCTACGCGAAGCCGTTCATGTCGTATGACCTCACGCGCTCCATCATGCTGAAGGTCGCGAACATCACCTCGTTCGCCCTCAAGCCGGTCGCGACGCCGGGCAACGGCCGGATGTACGGCACCGAGTTCAACGCCGACCTCGGCTACTCCAACGGTGGCCTCTACGTCGGCATCGCCTACGGCGTCCTGTTCCCGATGAGCGCCATGCGCCACCAGGCCGACAACATCGCCACCGGCGAGACGTTCGGCTGGGGCACCGATCCGGACACCGGCGCATCGAACGTCGGCGATCCCTCGACGGCGCACACGATCCAGACGCGGCTGATCCTGCAGTACTGACTTCGGGGAACGCGCCTCCGGCGCTTCCCTCGTCGTCTGACCGGACGCCGGCGAGGTCGCCTACAGCTCGCCGAGCGCGGTCTGCAGGCGATCGATCGGCACGAGCTCCAGCCCGAAGCTGTCTTCGATCCGCCCGTGGTTCTGCCGCGGGATCAACGCGCGCGTGAAGCCGAGCCGCGCGGCCTCGGCGAGCCGCGCCTCGCACAGCGTGACCGCGCGGATCTCGCCGGCGAGCCCGACCTCGCCGAACACCACCGTCTTCGCATCGATCGCTCGACCACGCGCGCTCGACGCGATCGCACACGCGATGCCGAGATCGATCGCCGGCTCGCCGAGCTTCACGCCGCCTGCCACGTTCACGAACACGTCGCGGTCCAGCACGTCGCACGCGGCGCGCTGCGCGAGCACCGCGAGGAGCAGCGACACGCGGTTGTTGTCGACGCCCGCCGCCGTGCGGCGTGCGAAGCCCGCGGCCGCCGGCGCGACCAGCGCCTGCACCTCGACGAGCAGCGGCCTCGCGCCGTCCGCCGACGCCACGACGACCGAGCCCGGTGCGCCGACGGGCCGCTCCGCGAGCAGGTGCGCCGACGGATTCGCGACCTCGGCCATCCCGGCGCCGCGCATCTCGAACACACCGATCTCCTGCGTCGAGCCAAACCGGTTCTTGTGCGCGCGCAGGATCCGATACGGCCCACCGTCTCCCTCGAGCTGCAGCACCACGTCGACGAGATGCTCGAGCGTCTTGGGCCCCGCGAGCCCCCCATCCTTGGTCACGTGTCCGACCACGATCGTCGGCGTCCCCGTCGTCTTCGCGAACTGCATCAACCGGCCCGCGCATTCGCGCACCTGCGCCAGCGAGCCCGGGATCGAGTCCAGCATCGGGGTGTACACGGTCTGGATCGAGTCGACCGCCAGGATGCCGGGCGGCACCTTCGCCGCGTGCGCGAGGATCTTCTCCACATCCGTCTCCGCGACGAGTGACAGGTCGCCGACCGCTGCATTCACGCGCCGCGCGCGCATCGCCGTCTGCGCGACCGACTCCTCGCCCGTCGCGTACAGCACGCCGCCGCGCCCGGCGCCGCCACGCGCGAGGCCCGCGAGCGCCTGGATCAGCAGCGTCGACTTGCCGACGCCCGGATCACCGCCGAGCAGCACCAGACTCCCCGCGACGAGCCCGCCACCGAGCACGCGGTCGAGCTCGGCGATGCCGGTCGAGGCGCGGCTGCGCGCGTCGAGCTCGCCGACCTCCACGATCGAGATCGGTGCCTGCCCATCGGCGATGCCCGCCGCACTCGGGCGCACGTGCCCCGCGGCGTCGACCTCCTCGACGAGCGAGTTCCATTCCTGACACGCGGGACAGCGCCCGAGCCACCTGGACTCGACGTGTCCGCACCCACCGCAGCGATAGATGCTGCGCGTCGCCTTGAGCGCCTTGACCTTGGCCATGGCACCTCGTAACAGAGGGGTCTGACTGTTCAGATGAGCAGGGCCCGGAGCTCAGCTCATGCGCTTGCGCACGGCTTCCTGCTTCGAGCGCAGGCGCTGCGCGAGCTCGTCACGCCCCAGCGCCTGCGCGCGCGCCGCGCCGACGCCGAGCCAGCGCACCGCATGCCCCACCGAGCCCGCGGCCAGGAAGGCGCGGCTCGCCGACAACGCCACCGCGACATCGCCCTGGTCCTCGTCGTGCCGGCGCTCGAACAGCTCTTCCGCAGCGTCGGTGCGGCCGGCGAACACGTAGAAGTCGGCGAGCCCGTCGCGCACCGCGCGAATGCGCGGCGCACCGTGCAGGAAGCTGGCGAGGCCGCGTTGATACGCCGCGACGAACTCCTCGTACGCGCTCACGGTGCGATCGAGGTCGCCCCTGCCCTGCGCGATCATCAGCTCGAGGAATGGCGCGTAGAACACGTACGCGTCGATCGGGCAGCGCAGGACCTCGAGGATCTGATCGAAGCCGAGCTGATCGCCTTGGTGGGCCGCGGCAGCGAGCGTCGCGGCCTCGATGGCGACGGTGCTGTCACCGAACCGGCGCCTCGCCTCCAGGAGGCCGTAGTCACGCACGACTTGCGACACCCGCTCGGCGCGCGCGACATGCTCGGTGATCTCTTCCCAGTCGAGCTGCCGGTTGCCCGGCGGAACCGCGGGCACGGTGAACTCCGGACCGAAATGCGAGTCCCACGTCGCACCGCCGGCGGTCAGCGCTTCTCGGGCGGCCGCGATCTCCTCGGCCGACAACCAGCTGATCCGCATGTGTCCACACTAGCATCCCCGGCAACCACGTGGCTCGTCGGCCTCGTGTGCGCCCGGCGCCGACATCGCGCCTACTTCTTCTTCTTCGGCGCCGGCTTCTTCGCAGCCGGCTTCTTCGCGTCGGGCTTGCCGCCGAGCGCGGTGACCTCGTCCTTGATGCGCGCCTCGCCGGCGGCGTCCTTGCCCTTGTTGAGCTCGAGGTACTTGCTGAACGCGCCGATCGCCTTGTCGTTCTGGTGATCGGTCTTGTACATGAAGCCCAGATCGAACCAGGCCTCGGCGTTGCTCGGATCGAGGCCGGTCGCCTTCTCGTACTCCCCGATCGCCTCGGTCACCAGCTCCTTGCGGCGGTAGCTGACCGCGAGGTTGAAGTGGAAGTTGGCGTCGTTCGGCGAGAGCTGCACGGCCTTCGTGTAGGCCTTGATCGCGTCGTCGTCGCGCTTCGCCGTCCGGTACGCGACGCCGAGGTTGTTCCAGTGCTGCGCCTCGTCGGGCTTGGCCTTCGTCGCGGCCTCGAGGTCGGCGATCGCGCCCGGCAGGTCACCCTTCTGGCGCTTGATGGTGCCGAGGTTCGCGCGGATCTCGGCGTCGTTCGGCGCGAGCCGCTTCGCGGTCTCGAGCGCCTTGAGCGCCTGATCGACCTGCTTGTTGCGGTAGTACGCCATGCCGAGGTTCGCCCACAGGACCTTGTCCTTGGTGATCACCGCGGTCGCCTTCTCGTACGCGTTGACCGCCTTCGGCAGATCGCCCTTCGCCTTGTAGAGGTTGCCGAGCGATGACCACGCCATCCCGTGCCGCGGGTTCGCGGCGACCGCCTTCTCGAGCGCGGCGATGGCATCGTCGGACTTGCCCTGCTGCTTGAAGGCGAGGCCCTGCTTGTAGAACGCGTCCGCGTTGTCACCGAAGGCAACCGACGGGACTGCGACGAGCGCACCGAGTGCGAACAAGATCCGAGCGAGACGCATGCTTCCTCCTGCGGGGGGACCGAGCGTACCAGTGGCTCCCTGGCCTCGGAAAGTTACGCGCTCGGACGCCTGCGCCGCGGGGGAAATTCAAACCGGCAACAGCGTGGATTCCTTAGGCCGTCGGTGCGCCGGCGAGCCCGAGCTCGATCTCGGCGAGGGCCTCGCCGCTCGCCGCCACATCCGCCGACAGCTCGTCGAGCTGCTTGGTCGCGGCCGTCGCCACCGCCGCCTGCGCCTCGAGGCCGGTCGCGGCGAGCTGGAACTTCTCCAGCGTGGTGACGTGGTTGTGCATGCGGGCGACGAGGCGCTCGCGGCCCTGGCGGATCCGCTCACGATAGCGGCGCTGATCGTCGAGCGCCGAGCGCGCGGCCTGATACTGCGCCTTGACCTCGGCATCCGTCGCCGCTGCGATCCGGCGGTCGAAGTCCTCCATGCGCGACGCGAGCGTCGCGTCGTTGTCGCCCGTGAGCTTGACCTCCGCGCTCTTCACCGCGACCTCGATCGTCTTCAGCACGCCGTCGCGGACGAGGCCCTTGCCCGGATCGCCGTCCGTGAGGCGAGCCTTGGTGGTGTTCCAGATCGCGACCGAGCGATCGCACAGCCCTTTCACCTCGGAGTCGAGCCCCGCCGGCAGCCGGCGCACCGCCGCGGTCACCGGATCGAGCTCGAGCTTCAGATGGCGCGGCAGCATCGCGAGCACGCCGACCATGCCCATCGCGCCCGCCCCCGTCATCGTCGCGATCCATCCCGGCCACGACGCGGTCTCCTTCGCGCCGGTGATCCGCAGCGCGCACCACATCGCGATCAGCGCGGTCCCCGCCGACAGCCCGATCCCCAGCGCGCCCCTCACGCCGCGCGGGCCGCCGAGCGCGAGCCCGAGCGCGACGAGCGACGCGGTCGCGGCACGCACGGTCCAGCTCGGCGTCAACAAGAACAGCATCGCGAGCGCGCCGATCGCCGCCGCGATCCGCCACCCTGCCTTTCCGTGCGCGATCGACGCACCGACCGCGATCCCCGCGAGCCCGCCCGCGAGCGGCGCCATCGGGGTCAGCGGGTGAAGCGCGAGGCCGACGAGCAGCGAGCTCCCGACCATGCCCAGAGCAGCCCTGTGAAACGACGCGTGATCGCCGAACCGGATGTCCATGGGGCATTACCAACGCGCCACCGTCCCGCTTCGATCTACGGGGCTCCTCCGCCGACCAAGCTCGGCGGGAACGCGTGGCCGGCGCGAGGTGCCGCCCGATCCCTGGCAAACAAAAAGGGCCTGCAATCGCAGGCCCTTGGGTCATCCGGGTGACTTGATGATCGGGAGGATCAGAAGGTCACGCGGAAGCCGAGCTGCAGCGCACGGGGCGCCTGCTGCACGGTCGTGATGTAGCCCGTGTTCGCGCCCGTGTTGCCGAAGTTCTGGTTCTTCGCCGGGGTCACGTTGACCTCGGTGCCGGACAGGCTGTCGACCGTCTTCACGTGCTGCAGGTCGCGCTGGTCGCCACCGACGATCGGGTTGACCGAGTCGAACGTGTAGTTCTCGTCCTGGTTCAACTGCACCTGCGAGTTGAACATGTTGAAGATGTTCACGAACGCCTCGATGTTGGTCGTCTTGTTGACCCGGTAGCCGTAGGTCAGGCGAACGTCCGCCTGCTTGAGCATCTCGGACCGCGTACCTGCGCCACGCGGCAGGATGTACGACTCGCCCTCGCCGTAGACGGGGTGCGCGCCGAGCACCTGGTGCGGGATGCCGGTCTGCGCGCGGAGGCTCGCGCCCACCGTGACCGCGCCGGCCTTCTTCAGGTCGAACATGTAGAAGCCGTCGATCTTGAACAGGTGCGGGCGGTCGAGACCGAGCGCGCCGTAGCGGTTCGCCATCAGCTCCGGCAGATCGTACATCGTGGTGATGTTCGGATCCGGCTGACCGGTCTCCGTCGAGAACAGGCCCGGGTAGTTACCCTTCGAGCGCGAGAACGTGTACGACGCGAGCAGCAGCGAGTTGCGCGTCGGGCGCTGCGTCGCCGTCAGCTGGATCGCGTCGTAGTTACGCGTCGGCTTGTCGGCGTACTTGATGCGCTTCATGCTGTCGATGCGGTTCTGATAGATCTGGCCGAGCGCGCGCTCCTGCGGATCGCTCGACGCGAGCAGCATGTCCGCCTGCGGCTGGAGCGCCTCCGCTTCCGCGTCGTAGTTCGAGCCGGGGTTGGTGATGAGGTACGTGTTCGCACCGTCGAACGAGATGTCCTCGATCACGGTGGGCAGGGTGCGGTGGACGAAGTTCGCGCCGACCTTGAACTCGGGGAGGATCTGGTACTCCGCGCCGAACACGAGCTCGTCGGTGCGCTGGGCCTTGAGGCCCGGCGTGATGAACGAGCCCGCACCACCGCCGAGGACCGCCTGCTGGGCTACGTCCGTGCACTGGTTGAGCTTCTCGAGCAGCTGCTGCCCCGCCGTCGTCGCCGTGTGGTCGACGTCGCAGTTCGGATCGTAGTTACCGCTGGACGGCGTGTAGCGGTTCGCGTTGATGAGACGGAAGCTCGTGATCTCGCCGCCGAACGCGCGGACGTTCATGTCCATCGGGATGTTCTCGTAGAACCAGCCGTAGTGGCCGAAGATCTTCGACTTACCTTCCTTGGTCGGGTCGTAGATGAGGCCGACGCGCGGCGCGAAGTTCTTGTCGAGCGAGAACGCCTTCTCGCCGATGTACTCGCCTTCCGGCGTGACCTGGTTCTTCAGCTGGTCCGCCACGTAGCCGACCTGCTGCTCCCAGCGCAGGCCGAGGTTCGCGGTCAGGTTCGGGAAGATCTGCCACTGATCCTGGACGTACGCGCCGATGCTGCGGCTCGACGTGTCGGCCGTCAGGTGCGACGTCGGCTCGCAGATCGCGAGATCGTTCGCGCACAGGAGCTGCCCCGGCTCGAGCGGGACGGAGCTCGGATCCATCTTCTCGGCGTCGGACAGCGGGCGCACGCGGGTCAGGAACTCCTGGACCTGCCACCTGCCGGGCGCGCCGGCCGCGGTGTTCGCGCCGCGGATGATGTACGCACCACCCGAGTAGCCGTTGTTGATGTTGTTCGTCGTGAACTCGGCGTCGATGCCCGCCTTGAGCACGTGGTACCCGGCGCCCTTCACGCGCTGCGTGATCGAGATCGCGCCCGAGGTGCGCTTGCTCTCACGGTCGTAGAGGAACGCGAGGCCCTGCTCGCCGTAGCGGATGACGGGGCAGTTCACGATGCCGGGATACGGATCGTTCGGGCCATCGTCCTCGCACGCCGCGATCCGATCTGCGCCCTCGAAGTCGGCGAAGTCGTACAGCGACCGGTAGTAGTTGTACGAGATGTACGGCACGTCGTTGCCGTCCGGCGAGTCGTGCGTGTACCCGTTGTGGTAGCCGAGCACGGCGTCGATCTGCGTCTTGCCCTCGTTGAGCTTGGACGTCCACTTGCCGGCGAAGTCGAACGCGCCTTCGGTGTTCTTGTAGTTCGCATCGTTCGGGTTGCGAACCACGCCCGCCGCGCCCTTGAAGGTCTGCGGGTTACCGAACGCCGACACCTGGAACTGGTGGTTCTGGTTGACAGCGCCGTTCACCTTCGCGGTGAAGAAGTAGGTCTGCGCGGACGACCCGAGCTCGGAGCGCGAGAGCTCGCGCGTCTCGATGAAGCCCGTGTCCGGGTTCACGTCGGGGACGCCGTCGGGCATCCCGTTGGGGCCGGTCTCGTCGATCTGCGTGTTGATGATGCGCTGGGTCGTCGACGAGCGGAACGACGGGTTGAAGCCGACGTGGAACCACAGCTTCTTCTTGATGATCGGGCCACCGACCTCGGCGCCGACGTCGTGGCGGTAGTCCACGTCCGTCTTGCTGTCGATCGATCCGCCCTGGCGCGGCACCGAGTTCGCGCCCGAGATGAACGAGCCCGGCTGGAAGTAGCCGAACACCGAGCCGTGGAACTCGTCGCTACCGGACTTGGTGACGACGTTGACGATACCGCCGGTGGCGCGGCCGAACTCGGCGTTATAGCCACCGGTGATGACTTCGGTCTCCGACACGAACTCGGTCGGCAGGTTCGACGACAGACCACCGACGTGGACGTCCGTCGTGTTGATGCCCTCGACGATGTACGTGTTCTCGGCCGACGTCGCGCCGCTGAACGACACGCCGTAGTTGTCGGACTGCGCGCCCGCTGCCGCGCCGAGCACGGCACCGAACGTGCGGCCGACCGGAACGTTGCGGGTGTAGTCGTCCGTCAGCGTCAGGCCGGTCTTCGTCGAGCCCTGGTCGACGATCGGCGCCGAACCCTGGATCTGAATGACCTCGCCCTTGGGCTTGTCCGGGTTCGTCGCGGAGTCGATCGAGATGTTGACGACCGCTTCCTTGCCGAGCTGGACGAGCACGTTGCCGCGCGTGAACGTCGCGTCGTTGTAGTAGACCGTCAGGACGTAGAGTCCCGGCGGCAACGACGTGATGAAGTACTGACCGTCGGCCTCGGTGATGACGACCTGCTCGCCCTGCAGCGCGGGCGAGGTCGCCACGACCGTGGCGCCGGCAGCGGTTTCGCCGTTCGCCTTGTCGCGGATGACACCGCGGAGGCTACCGACCGTCGCCGAGCCCTGCGCGAACGCATCGCTCGAATCGACCAACGAGCCACCGCCCATGAGGAGGGCGGCGGCCATGAAAGACTTGATGACCTTATTCATGGGTAAGCTCTTCCTTCCTTAGAGGCACTGGACCGGGGTGGACGGCGTCGGGTTCGCGACC
>Ga0247822_10001820_pt1 | contig 13289 bp, 17 predicted proteins | sample 13C_Cellulose_Da_FD_192423 | JGI IMG/M metagenome (GOLD analysis project Ga0247822, IMG submission 192423) | Soil microbial communities from agricultural site in Penn Yan, New York, United States - 13C_Cellulose_Day30 | ecosystem: Environmental > Terrestrial > Soil > Agricultural land | place...
GCACATCCTCGGGGACATCCTCCGGCCACACGGTGCCGCGCTGCTCGCCCTCGACCATCGCGGCGTAGACCGCCGTCCACGGCAGCACGCAGCGGAACGGCTGGCCGGCGAACGTCAGCGTTCCGGCGATCGCTTCATCGTCGACGACGAGGTCGCCGATCGCGGGATTCAGGTTGTAGCCGAAGCGGAGCACGAGGCTCGGGTCCGCACGGAACCGCGGCGGCACGGCGACCTCGGCGCGCCGCGCGTCGACGTGCACGAGCACGGGCCCGCGTGCGAGCAGCTGCTCGAGCGTGCGGCGCTTGTCCGGCGCGCTCGCGTCGTCCTCGTCGCGCAACGCCTCGATCGACGGGATCTCCGCCGACGGCTTGCCCACGAGCTGCACGAACTCGTCCTCGGCCATCAGGCCGGCATCGACCGCATCGCGCAAGATGCCCTCGGGCCTGTCGCCCGCGGCGGCGGTGACCCGCTCGACCGTGCGCTCGCAGCGCGCGGCATGGCGGAGCACGGCGCCGTGGGCGGCGAGGGCGCTGTGCGATCCGCTGCGCCATCGCGCGAGCGCCCGCTCGACGTCGACCAGGGAGGTCGCGACACGGTGCTCGATCAGTGCGGTGACGACCACCTGCAGCCGGGCCAGAGTCTTGGGGTCACGCTCGAGCATGGGTCACGGACTTAGTACGGGGACCGAGCGCGGTAAAGCGAGAAACCGCACTGTCCGGAACCAAAAGTTGCAAGGGGTGGGCCCTCAGATCGCGGGCTCGACGAGATCCGCGAGCATCGCAACGACGCGCTCGGGAACCGCGATCGCCGCGAACTTCGCGAGATCGACGACAGCGGTCACCACCTGGCCTTCCGCGCACAGCGAGCGCTCGCGCTCGTCGTCGGCCGCGCGGTACACACGGTAACGAAAGGTGATCGACCTGGCGCCGAGCCGCGCCACGCCGAGCTCGATCTCGGCGATGTCGCCGAACGCGAGCGGCCCCTTGAAGTCGCACTCCGCGTGGACCGCAGGGAACCCGACACCATCGCGATCGATCAGCTGCGAGTACGCGCGTGCGCCGATCCTCGCCCGCCACAGCTCCTCGAACGCGAGGTGAAAGAAGTGAAAGAACCGCGGGTAATAGACGATGCCCGCATGATCGACGTCGGCGAAGCGCACCGGCGTCGCATACGTGAACACGCTCAAGGGGCGACCGCCGGCAGCACGAGCCGCACGCCGCACGCCGCGGGTACGCCGGGGCAGGGCGGTGCGAGCTTCTCCAGCTCGATCACCACCTGCGCGCGCGGATACAGCTCCTGGATCTTGCCCCCGATCCTTCCGGCGAGCGCCTCGAGCAGCTTGAACGTCGACTTCGTCCCGATCCCGACGACGACCTCGCTCACCTTCCAGTAGTCGACGGTGTCGGCGATCTTGTCGGACGCGGCGGCCTCTGTGAGCGGCAGCTCGAGCGTCAGGTTCACGCGGAACCGGCGCGTCCCGCGGCGCTCGGCGGCCGTGTAGCCGTGGTTGCCTTCGAACTCCAGGCCGCGCACGAACACGCAATCGGGCAGCGAAGCGGAGCGACGCGGATCATCGCGCAGCGAAGCGAGGCGACCTGGGTCATCTGTCATGCGCGAAACTTACTAAGCCTCGGCGTCCTCGGCGGCCTCGTCCATCCCCTTCTTCACCTTCATCATCTTCTTCTTGATCATCTGCTTCTTGAGCGGACCCGCGAAGTCGACGAGCAGCTTGCCGCTGAGGTGGTCGTACTCGTGGAGCAGGCAGCGCGCGAGCAGGCCTTCGCCCTCGATCTCGAACGTCTTGCCGTCGATGTCCATCGCGCGGACCTTGGCGCGCAGCGGCCGCTTCACCTTGATGTAGACGTCCGGGAACGACAGGCAGCCTTCTTCGCTGTCCTGCTGCGCGTCCGAGGTCTCGAGGATCTCCGGGTTGATGAACGCGAGTGGCGGATCGTTCTCGGCGCGGCCCGCGAGCTTGGGCTCGACGATGAACATGCGACGGGCGTCGCCGAGCTGGAGCGCCGCAATGCCGAGCCCGTTCTCGGCGTACATCGAGTCGACGAGGTCCTGGTAGAGCGCGCGCACCGAGTCGTCGATCGCGGTGATCGCGATCGAGGGCTGACGAAGGCGTTCGTCGGGCCAGACGACGACGGGGCGGACTGCCATGGTGCGCGCACCTTAGCATGCGTGCGCGACCGGACGTCGCGATGGATCGTCCGTCCCCGGCGTCGATTGACAAGGGCGCTGCACAAAGCCATACACGCCCATCCCCATGATTACGCGGTACTCCGAGGCTCGACTCCCCACCCCGAACGGCGAGTTCCGAGTCGTGGTGTACCGGACGGGCAGCCCCGGAGGGGCCGGGGCGAGCGTGGTGGGACTCGGACCGGAGGAGCACGTCGCGATGGTGCTCGGCGACGTGACCGGCGAGGCCGTGCTCGCGCGCGTCCACTCGTCATGCTTCACCGGCGAGGTGCTCGGCAGCCTGCGCTGCGATTGCCGCGCGCAGCTCGATGCTGCGCTCGCGCGCATCGGCCAGGAGGGCCGCGGCGTGCTCGTCTACCTGGTGCAAGAGGGCCGCGGTATCGGGCTCGGCAACAAGGTCGCCGCCTATCAGCTGCAGGACGACGGCGCGGACACCGTCGACGCGAACCTCGCGCTCGGGTTCGAGGCCGATCTTCGCTCGTACGACCTCGCGGCCGGCATCCTCCGCGATCTGGGCGTCACCAGCGTTCGGCTGATGACGAACAACCCGCAGAAGATCGCCGGACTCGAGACCGCGGGGATGAAGGTCGAGGCGCAGGAATCTCACTGGGTGGGCTCGACCGAGCACAGCGCGGGGTATCTCAACGCGAAGAAGACGAAGCTCGGGCACCTCGCTTGAGCACCGAGAGGATCGAATGAACGAAACCAGCGTCAAGGAAGCCCTCGCCAAGGTCATCGACCCGGCGCTCGGGCACGACATCGTCAGCTACCGCATCTTGCGCGGGGTCGAGCTCCAGGGCGACGACGTCCTCGTCAGGCTCGACATCCCGACCCACGCCTATCCGCTCGCCAAGCGGCGCGAGCTGCAGGTCGCGATCGAGAAGGCGCTCAAGGACATCGGCGCGAAGCGCGTGAACGTGGTCGCCGAGGTGTCGACGGCGTTCCTGCCGGCGCCGAGCGACAAGGCCGTGCTCAAGGGGCCGAAGAACGTGATCGCGGTGGCCGCGGGCAAGGGCGGCGTGGGCAAGTCGACCGTCGCGGTCAACCTCGCGCTCTCACTCGCGCGGCAGGGCGCGAAGGTGGGCCTCCTCGACGCCGACGTGTTCGGCCCGTCGATCCCGACGATGCTCGGCACGCCCGAGGTCCCGGCGTCGGCGAGCAAGGACTCGAAGATCATCCCGGCGGTCCACCAGGGACTCAAGGTGATCTCGGTCGGATTCTTCGTCGACAAGGAAGAAGCCGTCGTGTGGCGCGGGCCGATGGTGCACCGCCTGCTGCAGCAGTTCCTCGGCGACGTCGAGTGGGGTGACCTCGACTACCTCGTGTGCGATCTGCCGCCCGGCACCGGTGACGTGCAGCTCTCGCTGTCGCAGTTGATCCCGATCGCCGGCGCCGTGATGGTCACCACGCCGCAGGAGGTCTCGATCGTCGACGTCGTGAAGGGCATCGCGATGTTCGAGAAGGTCGAGATCCCGATCCTCGGGATCGTCGAGAACATGAGCTACTACAAGTGCCCTGCATGTGGGCACACGGACGAGATCTTCAGCCACGGTGGCGGTAAGCGCCTGGCGCAGGAGGTCGGCACCGAGTTCTTCGGCGAGATTCCAATCGATACGCGCATTCGCTTCGGTGGTGATGCCGGCGTGCCGATCGTGCAGGCGAGCCCGGACTCGGAGAACGCGATGCGGTTCATGGACATCGCGACCAAGGCCGCGCTCAAGATCGCGGGCTCCGTGCTGAGCAAGCCGAAGCGATCGCCGCGCCTCGCCGTGATCAAGTAAGATCGAGCGCGATGAGCGCGCGTACGCTCGCGGACGGAGAGGAAGTCGAGGTCCAGGGGGCGAGCAGCACGTACACGGTGTCGCGTCGGGGCGACATCTACACGTGCACGTGCCCCGCGTGGCGCAACCAGGGCGCCACGCTCGATCGCCGCACCTGCAAGCATCTGCGCGGCTACCTCGGCGACGACGCGGAGACGGCGCGCGTGGGGAGCGCGCCGCCGCGCGCAGGCGGCGGACGCGCGCAAGCGGTGAAGAAGGACACCGCGCCGCCGATCCTGCTCGCGCAGAAGTGGCAGACCGATCATGACCCGGCCGGCTGGTGGATGAGCGAGAAGCTCGACGGCGTGCGCGCCTACTGGGACGGCCACGGTCTGATCTCCCGGCTCGGCAACGCGTTCCCCGCGCCGGCATGGTTCACCGAGGGGCTGCCGCGCGTGCCCCTCGACGGCGAGCTGTGGATCGGCCGCAAGCAGTTCCAACGCACCAACGGCGTCGTGAGGTCGGGCGCCGACGAGTGGACCGCGATCTCGTACGTCGTGTTCGACGCGCCGTCGATGGAGGGGACGTTCGAGGATCGCCTCGCAGCGGCATCGTCGTTGCTCGCGACGGCGGGCGCGCACGTGCGCGTGCTCGAGCACGTCAAGTGCGAGAGCTTCGATCACCTGCGCGCGGAGCTCGCGCGCGTGGAGGCGCTCGGCGGCGAAGGCTTGATGTTGCGCGAGGCGGGCTCTTTGTACGCGGTCGGGCGTTCGACATCCCTGCTCAAGGTAAAGACGTTCCATGACGCGGAAGCGCGCGTGATCGGCCACGCGCCCGGCGCCGGCAAGCACCAGGGGCGGCTCGGCGCGCTCGTCTGTCAGCTGCCGAGCGGCGTGACGTTCAACGTGGGCACCGGGTTCTCCGACGCGGAGCGCGCATCGCCACCGGCGATCGGCGCGGTGATCACGTTTCGCTACCAGGAGCTCACCGCGGACGGCGTGCCGCGCTTCCCGTCGTTCGTCGTCGAGCGCCACGACGTCGCGCTGCCGTCCGGGATCCCGGTGCTCGCGAAAGGCACCCGGCGCAGCATCAGCTCGGACCTGCGGCCGACCAAGCTCGATCGCCCCATCACGCCCAGCGTCGTCGCGATGCAGGCCGACAAGATCGAACGCGCGGCGCCGATTCCCGGACAGCCGACGACGCTGTTCGTCACGCGGCCGCCGGCACCCGCGCCGAGGCCGACACCCGCCTCGGCGACCGACGACGCGAAGGTGTTTCGCGAGCGGCTCGAGCACGCGGACGGCAAGTTCTGGGAGATCGAGGTGCGCGGTTCGATGCACATCACGCGGTTCGGCAAGGTCGGCACGTCGGGGCAGGTGCGGATGGTGGACAGCGGCAGCGCCGCCGCGGCGCGCGCCGAAGCCGAGAAGCGCGCGGCGCAGAAGAAGAAGGAGGGCTATCGCGTGGCCGCTCCCAAGGCGCACGGCTCGTAGCTACGTACGGCCAGCGTGAGGCGACCGATCGACCCGGCTTTGCCACATCGATCACGGCGATGCTGGTTCGTATGGTCCATTCGTTCCGGACCGTCGCGCTCGCGACGGCGCTCTCCACGGTGCTCTCGGCCACCGGCTGCTCGTTGCTGTTCGTGCGTGGCCCGTCGGAGACCGGCACGCCGCCGCGCGCATGGTCCGACTGCACGGAGGCGAGCTACTGGCCCTTCGTCGATGGTGGGCTCGCGCTCCTCTACGGCGCCGCCGCGATCGGCGTCGCGACCAACGACCCCGAGCCCGACCAGACCGAGGAGGATCGCACCGGGCTCGTGATCTCCTCGGCCGTGCTCGCCGCGGTCGCGGGCGCGAGCGCCGTCGTCGGTTTCCGCCGCACGCAGGCTTGCAAGGAGTCCCACGCGGCCTATCTCGCCGCGTATCCGCAAGGGCAAGCTCCGTACGGCTATCCGCCGGCGCAGGGCTACCCGCCGCCGCAGGGCTATCCGCCGCCGCAGGGCTATCCACCGCCGCAGGGCTATCCACCGCCGCAGGGCTATCCACCGCCGCAGGGCTATCCGCCGCCGCAGCCCGGCTATCCACCGCAACCGCAACCGCAACCGCAGCCGCAACCGCAACCGCAACCGCAACCGGCACCACAGCCGCAGCGATAGCCGCCACCGAGGCCGCAGCCGCCACCGCATCGCGCGTCGGCGGAGCTCAGTTCACGGAGCCGTCGCAGGGCGCGAGCTGACAGAGCAAGTGGCTCACGTGACCGAGCGTGCGCTGCAGGCGAACCATCGGATCGCACGCTTCGAGGAGCTCCTGGCGCGCGTCGGCATCCATGATGAGCGCGGCGGCGACGGCGTCGGCACACGCGCCCGGCGTGCGGAAGCCGCGCGCGAGATCGCGGAGCTGCGGGCCACCCGAGTCGATGACCTCGGCGAGGCGATCGCACAGGTTGATGAGCTTGTGGTGGTGGTCGCGCGCCTCGGCGGGATCCACGTTCGTGTCGTCGAGCCTGCGCGCTTCGACCTGCCGATAGGTGCGGTCGGCCGGGAGCTCGCGCGCGATCTCGATGCGGCCGACGCCGCGAAGCAGCAGCGCGAAGCGGCCGTCGGGGAGCTCGTCGGAGCAGATGATCTGGCCGACGCCGCAGCGCTCGTACACGGGTGGGCGACCGTAGTAGGACGACTCGTACCCGGGCCTGAGGCGTGCGATGGCCATGAAGTGATGGCTCGCCAGGCAATCTCGCGTGAGGTCACGATAGCGCGGCTCGAACACGTGGAGCGGGAGGATGCCGCCGGGCAAGAGGACGCAGTTCGGCAACGGGAAGATCGGCAGGGCGGACAGCACGGCGGAGTCGAAGGCTGTCTCGTCCATGGCGCGTCCTTAGCCGAACACGTCAATGCACGCACCGGTAAGGGCGTGCGGTGCGCCGTGAGGTGGCGGTGTTGCCAGGAACACCGCCGTCGATGCGATGTCGTCCGGACTCATGTCCGGCGTCGCTCCGGGCAAGCCTTCGCGGAGCATCGCCGTATCGACGCTACCCGGGCAGATCGCATTCACGCACACCTTAGCAGTGCGAAGCTCCTCGGCAAGCGCACGCGTGAAGCCAACGACGCCGTGTTTTGCCGCGCAATACGCCGTGAGCATCGCGGTGCCTTCGCGTCCCGAGATCGACGCGATGTTGATCACGCGGCCGCCACTGCGGGTCAGGTCGGGGAGGAATGCACGCGTGACGTAGAACGTGCCGTCGAGGTTGACGGCCATGATGTGGCGCCACGCGTCGTCGGTGGTCGCGGCGGCCTGCTCGCGCACGACCGCGCCGGCGTTGTTGACCAGGATGCGGACGGGCGCCATCGTGGTGCGCACGACGCTCGCGGCGTCGTTGATCGTCGCTGGGTCCGTCACGTCCACGACGAACACCTGCGCGCGGCCACCGAGTCGTTCGATCTCGGACTGGACGGTGCGGAGAGCCGCGAGGTCACGCGCCCACAGCGCGACCTCGGCGCCGGCGGCCGCGAGCCGCATCGCGATCGCGCGGCCGATGCCCCGGCTCGCGCCGGTCACGACCGCGGTGCTGCCGGCTAACGGCCCGTCACTCACCTCTGCTTGTCCTTGTGCTCGTACTGCTTGAGGTCCGTGGGCTCGTCGTCACCGAGCTGCTTGCGGCCCTGCGAAGCGGCCATGTCGAGCGAATCGACGATCGTGTTGTACGGGAATGGCACCGTCGTCGACTGACACTTGAACTCGCCCTGTTGCGTGTCGTCGCTCATGCGGAACTGATAGAGCGGATCCTTCTCGCCGAGCGAGCCGGTCGTGCAGTCCTTGAGGTACGCCCAGCCGCTCGAGTCGATCTCGCCCCACACCTTGTCGAACTCGCCCGGCGTCATGCCGCGTGCGTCCTCGGTGCGCGTGCCGTCCTCGGTGACGCGCCAGCGCTGGATCCGCGGCCCCGCATCCGCGCAGTCCAGTTGGACGCCGAGCTCGCCGCCGATGTGATGCTTCACGGTGTAGATCGCGAACCGGTCCTTGCAGCGGAACTCCTGCATCTCCGCGTTCGCCTGCCGCTGGCGCCCGCCACAACCGGCGAGCGCGATGACCACCACGAGTGCTCTATGCATAGTCCCCCGCGAGCGATGCGCGCAGCTCCTCGCTGCACGCGACATCGTAGCGATAGTTCGGGTGGTCGATCACGATCCGCAGCGGCGTGCCCGGGGCGACCAGCGCGGCGCGCGCCTCGGCCGTCAGCGGAAACCGCATGTACTGGACGGCGGAGATCCTGTCTTCGGTGCCGCGGCCCTGCTCGAACGCCGCGCGGATGGCGTGCGGTCCGATGTGGAGCACGACGTGCTCGTCGAGCCCGACCAGGTCGCGCAGCTTCTCCTTGATGTGCTCGTCCTGCGGCAATGGCACGAACAGCGTGGCCGCGAGCGAGCTCTCCGTCGGCATCAGCTGGTTGGTCAGTGCGATCTCGGCCGCGATCTGATCTTCGCGCGTCAGGTTCTCGAGGCGCAGGATCTCCTCGATCTGCATCGTCAGGGTGTGGCGATTGTCGAACACGATCTCGACCTTGTCGCCGATGACCACGCGGCGCGCGCGCTTCAGCGCGATCACGCGATTGCGGTAGTCATCACGGATCTGCGCGTACAGCGCGGGGCCTTTGATGTCGAACCGAGTGATGGGGCGGACCAGGCTCATGCCGAGGATCTACCCCGATGGTAACGCGGCGTCAGCTCATGGGGACATCCGCGCGCTACCGATCTGGCGCGCGGCGACCTCGGCCACGTAGGCCTCGTAGGTCCGGGGCGGGCGCACGAGAAGGGCTGTCGTCGCGGCCGTGGCGCTCCACACCTCGGCGCAGCGAGATCCGATCCAGCTCGTCGCACCGACGGCGCCGCCGATGACCAGGGGCGTCATCTCAGGCCCCCTCGCGCGTGTTGATGGGAGGCAGCGAGCGCAGGTAGCGGTACAGCGCGCGGAGATCGTCGTCGGACATCGTGCTGAACGATCGCCACGGCATCGGGCTCGGCGTCGCGACCGCGTGGCGGAACCGCGCGAGGAACTGCTCCTCCGACCATGCGTAGATGTGACCGCTCGTCGGATCGGGCGTGAGGTTCGGCGTCACGAACGTCGAGCCGTCGATGTGGGACTCGACCTCCATGCCGCCGGCGAACAGCTCGCCGATCGGCGCGCCGGTGCGCTTGCTCCGCTTGGTGTGACAGCCGACGCAGTTCGCGACGTTGTTGGCGAGGTACTTGCCGTACGCGACGGTCGCGCCCTTCTCGACGGTGGCCGGGACCGGGTGCTTCGGTCCCGTGGGCTCGAGGATGAACGCCTTCACGAAGCGGCCGAGCAGATTCACGTCGTGCGCGGGGACCTCGTGCTGCATCGGCGGCCGCGAGCGCAGGTACGAGATCACGGCCGTGAGGTCGTCGTCCGCGAGCTCCGCGAACGGCATGAAGGGGAGCATCGCGCGGCCGCTCGGATGCACGCCGTAGCGCAGGGCGCGCGCGATCTCGCCATCGTTGTAGCGGCCGATGCCGGTCACCGGATCCGGAGTGATGTTGGCCACGTAGAACGTGCCGACCGGCAGGTGGAAGGCGGTGCCACCGGAGAGGTGCGGCTGCTCCGTCGCGGGCTGGCCCGGCTCGGCGTGACAGTCGACGCAGTGCGCGGGACCGTGCGCGAGGTAGCGACCGCGCTCGATCACCGCGGGATCGGTGGAGGCGTGGATGTCGGGGTAGGGAGCGTCGAACGTACGGTTCTCGCGGACCTTCACGGCGATGGCGAGGCCCGCCGTGCCGAGCACGAGGAGCACCGTGAGCGCGATCGCGATGCGCTTCAGGATCTTCTTCATGCCCGGCGAAGTGCTCCGACGGAGGATTCCGTTACGGGATTTTTTTGCTAGGGTGGTCGTCGCAAATGGTCGCGCTGTCCGATGGCTTACGTGATCAGCCCTCGATCCCCGCGTTGATCGCGGCGGCCCGTGCGGGGGATCGGCAGTCCGAAGGCGCCCTCGTCGCGCGGTTCGCCGCCGTGGTGCGGACGTTCGCGCGCCGGCGGCTCAAGACCGCCGACGCCGTCGACGAGTTCGCGCAGGACGTGTTCCTGAGGTTCGTGCAGGCGGTGCGGACCGGCGCGATCACGGAGCCCGAGCGCACCGGCGGCTTCGTGCTCGGCATCTGCAAGAACGTCGCGCGCGAGCGTGCACGCCTCGCGGAGCGCCGCTCGGAGCTGTGGCAGCAGTTCGGCGACGCGCTCGCGCCGCTGGAGGACAACCCCGAGCTCGCGAAGTACCAGCTCGCGTTGCTCGAGGACTGCTTGAGCCAGATCTCGCAGCGCTCGCGCGATGTCATCAAGCATGCATTCGTGCTCGGCGAGTCCGCCGCGGAGATCGGCGTGCGTCTCGAGATGAGCGAGGGGAACGTGCGCGTCGTTCGTCATCGCGCGCTCGAAGCGCTGCGCACCTGCATGAGCGGCAAGACGTTCTACGAGGAGGCGCGCGCATGACGCGGCTGCTCGACCTCGATGGCTACCTCACCGGCGAGCTCGCCGAGGGACCCGCGCTCGACGCCTTCGAGGAGGCGATGTTCGATGCGCCCGACGATCCCGAGGTCGCGTTCCTCGACGCGCTCGCCCGCACGGGCGCGGTGCTCGCAGACCACGGCACGTTCGACATGGGCGTCCTGCGCTCGCATATCGACGCGCTGCGCGCGCGTGGCGAATCTCTCTCGCTGACGGAGATCGGGCCGCCCGGTACCTATCGGGTCGAGTTCCCGCGCGACTCGCGCCTCGTGTGCACCTCGCTGGTGCTCGGGCTGCCCGACGTCTCGCGCGTCGACGTCGAGATGCGGCTCGTGGAGCATGGCAACGCGCTCAAGACGGTCCGCGACGTCATCGTCGATCCGGACGGCAGGATCTACGCGCTGTGCGAGCGGCCGCTGTTCGAGCTCTCGCTCGGCTCCGGGCGCGTGCACACCAAGGTCTACCGCCACGGCCAGCGCGAGCTGATCGCCGAGTGGGACATCACCGGCGTCCTCGTGCCGCTCTGAGGTCGACGCGTCCTCGATCTGCCACCACCGTCGGAGGCCCGGTCCCTCGACGCTGACCAAGCAGTGCTCCGAAAACGCGACCGGGCGCCCTCCGCGAAGAGAGCGCCCGGACCGGAATCGATCAGATCGACTACTTGGCGATCGAGTCGAGGCCCTTCTGGAACCGGCCGGCGTGCGAGCGCTCGGCGCGAGCCAGGGTCTCGAACCACTCGGCGATCTCCTCGAAGCCCTCCTCGCGCGCCGTCTTGGCGAACGACGGGTACATCTGCGTGTACTCGTAGGTCTCGCCGGCGATCGACGCCTTGAGGTTCTTGACGGTGTCGCCGATCGGCTCGCCCGTCGCCGGGTCGCCGACGCGCTTCAGGTAGTCGAGGTGGCCGTGCGCGTGGCCGGTCTCGCCCTCGGCGGTGTCGCGGAACAGGCCGGCGATGTCGGGCTGACCTTCGACGTCCGCGACCTTGGCGAAGTAGAGGTAACGACGGTTCGCCTGCGACTCGCCCGCGAAGGCGTCCTTGAGGTTTGCGTGCGTCTTGCTGCCCTTGAGCTCGGCCATGTGCGTGACTCCTTTTCTTGGTCACGTTGGTACCACCGTCGGAGAGCGCCAGCAATCGCAAGTCCCAGCTTTGCGGGCGCACCAACGCGCGGAGGTCAGCGCGCGCCGAGATATGCCGCGATCACGTTGACCATGTCGTCGATCGTCGCGCGCGCCGCCGCTCGTTGACCTGCGGGGATGTCGTTCACCAGGATCGCGAACGCGATGGGGCGCTTGCTGTCGACGGCGACGTAGCCGGAGAGCGTGATCACCTTGTCGAGCGTGCCGGTCTTCGCGCGCACGCGGCCGCGCGCGGGCTGCCCGTACCAGCGACGGCCGAGCGTGCCGTCCGCGCCGCCGATCGGGAGCGAGCCGAGCAGATCGGGCCCGACGCGATAATCCGCGTGTGCCGCCGCGAGCAGCTTGACGAGCTGGTCGGCAGACACCTCGGTCGCCGAGAACAAGCCGGAGCCGTTCTCGATCCGGTAGGAGCTTTCGGGGATCCCGATCGATGCGAGGTACGCGCGCACCGCGGCGAGGCCGTCGGCCCAGGTCGCAGGGCCCGGCGTGGTGCGCGTCTCGGCGCCGAGCGTCTTGAGCACCGACTCGGCGACGTAGTTGTCGGAGGTCTTGTTCATGAACCGCACGATCTCGGCGAGCGGCGCACTGTCGTGGAAGGCGAGCTGCTTCGCCGTGGGCGGGACCGGGCGGACCGGCAAGCCGCGCTCGCGGATCGTGATGCCCCGGGCGATCAGCGCGCGGCGGAACACCTCGCCGGCGAACCGCGCGGGCTCGTCGACGCGACGGCGAAAGTCCCAGCTGCCTTCGCCGACCCGGATCTGTCCGGACACCTCGTACTCGACGTGATCTCGCTTGGGCTTGATGTCGACGCGCAGACGCGTGCGCCCCTGCGTGATGCTCGTGACCTCGCGCTTGGTGATCCGCAGGTAATCACCGGCGTCCGGCTCCAGCGTGACCTCGGCGCTGCCGCCGGGGTTGGCGACCACGACCACGGTCGCGGCGCTGCGCGCGACCCCGAGGCTCGCGACCGGTGCGCGGAAGCCGGCGCGCTCCTTGGGCTGCTCGTCGAAGTGGGGAGGCTCGACGAGATCGTCGAAGTACGTGGTGTCGATGACGAGCTTGCCCTCGATGGTGCGGATGCCGCGCGCGTACAGCTCCTGCGCGAGCTCCTCGAGGTGTGCGGCGGACAGCATCGGATCGCCGCGGCCGCGCAGGTAGAGATCCCCCTGGATCGTGCCGGTCGCGTCGGGCGGCTTCTCGGCGAACACCGCCGTGCGCCAGCGGAAGCCGTTGCCCAGCGTGGCGAGCGCCGCCGTGGAGGTGAGCAGCTTGGCGTTCGACGCGAGGTTCTGCTTCACGTCCCCGCCGAGCCGGTACAGCGGCTGGTTGGTCTCGAGATCGAGGACGGCCGCGGTGATCTTCGCGCCGGCGAGGGCGGGGCGGCTGGTGGTCGCGGCGGTCAGCCTCTCGGTGAGCCACGCACGCCGCATGGTCGGCTCGCTCGGCGCGAGCAGGACCCCACTGGCGCTGCCGCTGCCGGCGGCGCTGCCGTTGCTGCCGGCCGCGGAGCCGTCGTCGTCGTCGGAAGGTTGCGAGGCCGCGCGGGGCGTGTCGATACTCGTGGCGGCGGCGATCGCGAGGAGGATCGCGCCACACCATGACACGGAGCCTCGAGCACCCACGCCGCAACGTTATCACGCTCGCCGTGATGTTCGCCGCCGCCACGAGT
>Ga0247822_10001821_pt1 | contig 13289 bp, 9 predicted proteins | sample 13C_Cellulose_Da_FD_192423 | JGI IMG/M metagenome (GOLD analysis project Ga0247822, IMG submission 192423) | Soil microbial communities from agricultural site in Penn Yan, New York, United States - 13C_Cellulose_Day30 | ecosystem: Environmental > Terrestrial > Soil > Agricultural land | place...
CATGAAAGACGGTATGCAGGAGTTCTTTCTGTATATCCATAGCATTTTCGCCAATTCTACCTAGCATTTTTGCCACCATGGAAACTCTGACAAGAAGCGTCACCAAACAAATCACTCGGCTTGCAAGCGCTATCCGCAAACCCGTTAGTATCTGGTCCGGGCTCATGCCTCCCGATCCTTTGAACCCAAAAAACATGCTAATCTTCTGTCGGGATCAATCGAATCATCTCAATGATCATCCGAGACCCGAAGGGGTGGACATACATCATCGCTACGTTTGGATTATGTCCGTGAAAGGAGACGGGCGAGTTTGTCTTGATACCGAAATTCATCATCTTATCCCCGGAAATAGCATTCTGATTCGCCCGTTTCAGACGCACTTTTACATGGACGTCCGACCTAGGTCGATCTGTTGGGTCTTCGTTACGTTCGAGCACGAACCTAATATTAAGCTCGAAAAAATTCATGCCCAAGGTGCTCAACAGGTCTCGATCTCCATAGTTCCTTACGTCTTGGATTTGCTGACTTCTTGGTCAAAATCCAAAGACCGTGGAGCTTGCCCACCCCTGTTGTCTTTGATCTTCGAAAAGTCATTTCTTCAGGCTTCACCCAAACCGATAGTGAAAAATAAACAGGAAGCGGCCGATGATCACTTCGTAAGCAAGATCAACCAATATGGGATCGAGAATCGACACCGCCCGGTGGCTATCCCGGAACTTGCAGAGATTCTCGGAATGTCATCGAGCTCCCTCCGGACTCGCTTTCAGTCACTCACAGGCCTCACAATCGGGAGGCATTTGCGCGACTTAAAGTTGAGTTACGCGTGTGAGCTTCTCTATGAGGAGAAGCTACAGATCTCAGAAATAGCGGAACGCTGTGGGTATGACTCCCCTTTTGTCTTTAGTCGTGCTTTCCGCAATCACTTCCATTGTACGCCCTCGGATTATCGAACCCGCTCCGAACAGCCCCTCCCGATACCATCGAATCCCGAGAACTCTTGAAGAGTTGAGATATTTTCTTCATAGGACCTTGCCACCGCAACTTTTTAACGGTTCAAAACCAAAGAGTTGGCTCAACCGCTGGAATTGAACCCAACCTTCTGATCCTAGGTCTCGAACCGTCATGCTTGTTTTCACCCTCGTTTAAACCCTTATTTATACGGCTTTAAGCGAGGGCGACAATGAGCATGACGCATAGAGGTAGAATACCGCATCTTTCTTCCAGATGCAGCCAATTTCATTGGCAAGCTGACCAGTGCTTACACGATACAGGATGGCGTCTGGCGCCACTCCTTAAAAGCCTCTTTCCTCTTGCCCCGTCTACCATGTCGTTGGCTGGACAGATACAGTTGACAGTTTGATCGCCCGAAGGACAGGCGGTTAATGAAATTCCACTAGTAGTCGCATCTGAATTCGGCCTCGGCTTCGCTTCGAGGATGGAGTCACCAAAGGGCCGGCCAAAAACTTGGACTTTACACCACTGCGGTCGTTTACTCCTCGCGCTGACACTGAAATCCCAAGAAATCTTCGACTAGCGACGCAAGGGGAAATGAAGAACTTTCCCCGGGACGTTAAAACATCGCTTCACATCTGAATCACCAGTGAGTTTAACTTATATGAAACAGTCACCGCGATGAAACTTTCCCCAAGCAAACTACCAAAGCACGCAGATGACTTGTCCATCTTCACGCTAAAGCAAAGCGCAGCAGATGATCTGGAGGGTTACCCCATATTCGTTAAAAGACAGACAGACCAGAAGGATACCTTTCCCCATGAGCATGTCTATTACGAAGTCGCCATTATCGAGGCAGGAACAGCCGACCACTACTCCGCAGAAGGCACTCGCCGTTTGCAGGCTGGCGATCTCATTGTCGTTAAACCCGGGGTCTGGCATCAGTATCGGAACACGCGGACCTTCCACATCGTAAATTGCCTCTTTGATCGGCGAATACTGATTCACCAAAAGATGTTCTTTTCGCTAGTCGGGGGAGCCTTTGATTTGTTTGGACGACCCGCAGGCCTTTCGCGCAAGGTCGCGCCTATTTTTCTTCATGCGCAACCAGCCCAGCATGAGCGTCTCCGGCAAATTATTAAATCAATGATCCTTGAGCGTAGGGAAAAGCTCATTGATTGGGAAGGCGCTCTGCTGGCTCAACTTCAGGACCTGATTGTCATTCTGTCCCGTATTCATCATGGCGCGCATCCCGGCGCCGAGGAAGAACTGACCCCGGGAGTTCGCGATCTTTGCAATGAAATCATTGTCTATCTGGAAGATCATTTTCGGGAAAGAGTCTCTCTTGCAGATCTCTCCCACCACTTCCATGCGAGCCCCTCCTATCTGTCACGAATATTCAAACGGCGCATGGGCCTGGGCCTCATTGAATACGTCAACACCCTGCGCATTGAGGAGGCCTGCCGGCTGCTAGGCACGCGCGACTGGAGCATTACCCAGATCGCCGGCGAAGTGGGCTATGACGAAATCGCTTACTTCTCACGCTGCTTCCGCAAGAAGACCGGCAAATCAGCAAGCGCTTACCGCAACTCACATCGGCTCTAAAGCTCGCACCACTCGATCGGCCCGATTGGCCCCGCAGGCCGGTTCATCACTTGCAGGTAGTTTGCTGGCGAGGTCGAACAATAAAGCGAAAGCTTGTTTCGGCCTTGAAGGAAATTACATACGTCGATTTCCAGAAAATAAGGAGCGACCCACAGATGTCCGCAATCGATGCCATTGAGGTGGACATTCATGGTCTCGTACACCCCTTGACACCTAAGAGCAATCCGCTCCGGAAGGTATTCCAGACGAAATTCCACCTCGTAGCAAAACAGCCCATTGTAATGAGGGTGGCCCAGCAGAGTAGGCGAGGTCGGGGTCCCGCACGAGTAGGCGGGCGGGCGACTCCGCAGAGCAGGCGGTGCGTGGCAGCCATGAGGAAAATCGACCTGAAAATCTCCAAAGATCCGTACCGCATCATAGGGCCAGGGAAGGCTTTCGACATCGACTCCCTTTTGAACCCAGGTAAGGATGTTCCGACCTGGGCGTATCAGATTCGTGATCTCAACCTCGCGATTCATCGGGTCATAGGTATGGCGACGTATTGAGGAAGGGAGCGGATGATCATTGAGAGAGAACTCCATCCCGCCCGCCCGGGGATCCAGTTCCGTATCGTGTACCAACCGCAGCTTGGCGACAGGCCCCTGCCAATCGAAAGCCGCGTGCAGATAGCGATCATTTCTAGCATCAGGCGGTGCGTAGCTCAGCATAGTCGGAGATAGAAGGTCGATGACTGGAGCTGTCAGGAAATCATTCCCGACGGGCCTGTCGGCTCCCGAGGCACGTGAGATCACCCTGAATTGATGAAGGACAAGACAATTCCCCGCCATCGGCGAAGCACTCCACCTGTTCCATTCTGTCGGAATGGAACGCGCGCATTCGGCTGCGACGTATTTCGGAGGTGCCTCCAACTGCCTTTGGCGAATCAGTATTCCCTGACCGGGCGATAGGTTAAGCTCGACCACCTCCCCCGAGGCCCGCCATTCCCGGCTACTGGTGTAAGCGCACACCTCATACGGACCGGCGAAGCTCAATTCCACAGGTCCGCGAACCTCTTCGGATCCAGTGTTGCATAGAAAGAGAAGCGCTCCTTTCTCCGTGATTCTCTTGTGCCCAACCAACGATTGGCTCGGATGATTCCAGACAGAGTTGACGCACGTCGACAACTCTCCAAGCAACTTATCCAACGAGACACATGCCACCTTTTGTTTGCGAAGAGATGAGGTAAGAATCGTTACCTCCTTTTCTATAAAGAAAACCCGGATGCCATCCTGCTGAAACCGCTGTAGCATATTCCAGGATTCCTCGCGGAGGTAGAGTCCCGGAACGACGATCGCTTTAAAGCATTCATCTCCTGATATGAGCAGATCGCCATCGGAGCGTACCTTCAGCAGATGCCACCAATCCACCAGATCGAAATCGAACCCCTTAGCCAGTAAGTCGCCAACCAGATTGCCAAACTCTTTCTCCAGCGTCAGCCCTACCGTTGAAGTGGCATCGTGCTCCTCAAACGAGAGTGCCATAAACGACTCTTCGGGATAATAGAGCAATAGCGGAGCCTCGTGGCACCCCTGGGTTAGTTGCTCCGTCAAGAAGGTGATCGATGCGGAGTAGGCGTGAAAATGCTCCCAATAACTTGCCTGAAAGAACTGCGATGGTGGAGCCTCGCGCTTTCGCAATCCATCGATGGAGTAGAACTGGCCATGGGTGACAATGCGATTCACACCGAGTGCGAAAAGCCAGTTTGTGACCTTAGTGAGGAAGGCGAAGTCTTGTGTCCAGTCGGCCACAGCAAAAGCCTCGCAAAGCACGAAAGGCTTTGACGCCGCATGCGCCACGGAACTCGCGAGTTTCGGCGAAATGTGGTAGAGCGGACGCCGCTCAGACCCAAAGGTGTGGCCAATGAAGTCTGTGCCAGGGATATCAAACTGCGCCAGCACCCTCATATAACCCGGTGTCAATACAGACTGCAACAACGGTGCCTCTTCGGGGCTGATATGGCCAGTTGAAAGGAGGCCATGCGACTCGCAACACCTCTGCAAAGGACGTGCGAAATTTGCCAGGAACGCCCTAGCCAGAGTTTCTCGGTAAGCCCACCGAATGAAGGGCGTATCAGGAGACAGCGATAGTACGAGGTGCGGCAAAACCTCCATCAGATCGACATGACCAACCTCAAAGAAGAGCGAGTCGATCTCCGCCGTCCACGGCAGCTTGCCGAAGAGCTTAAACTCATCGGTAAAGATACCCGGAACCACTCCGCCAAAGTCCCCCTCAAAACGGTCCGCGTACTCGTCATGCGTGTAATTGGTAAACGCCGCCACTGCCTTCGGGTTGAGCGGATCTGGGTATCCTCCCCAGGGATGTTGCGGTGAGTACCGCCGGGTGAACCCAACGAGGTAGGTCGGCTCATCGACATCCGCAACTTCCACCATGATACGGTAGTGAGGCTGGCTTGTCCCCGCACGCCAATGCGGAAAGCCCTCGCTGGCATGCACCGGGTGATAGCTATCCGAGGTATAATACTGAGACCAATGCGTCCGCACGATCCCGGCAAACTTATCGACGGGAGTGATATTGTTTCCCTGCACCAAGTACGCTCCCACAAGCGATCCGTTGGGGAGATCGAGCACATGGCGGCCCGGCGCCTGAATCTTCAGTACACGATGTTCCAGACACGACGCCTTCAACTCGGGATTCTCAAAGAGCACCTTACCACCCGCCGCGCCCGAGGGGTAAGGATCCTCATCGTATAACCAAGCCTCCAGACCGATTCGCCGCGCCTCGGAAATACAATGTCCCACCGCCTCGTACCAATGGTGTGAGCCATACGGCACCAAAAGACCACCGCGAGGATGCATGAGCACGCCAGAGAACCCCTTGTCCTTCAATTCCTCAAGCTGACGCGTTAACTCCGCCGTCTCCAACTCATGGTTGAGAAACCAAAAAGAAAGCGGTCCGTCCCCAAGACGACTCAGCCTCTCCCTTAGCATCCAACCTGCTGGAGCCCGAGAGGAGACGGGGTGCAACTGCTCCTGAAAAGAGCTTTCGAATAGGGAAGAAGTCATAAGTTACAATTTATCCAACGATCTACTACCACGACCGCCAACCTTCGACCTGACGGGTTGAGACAAGATCAATGCCAAGGAAGTCTTCTTGATGTTTAAGGAAAAAAGCGTCAAGTTGATCGCGGCTCTGGATCAATCTTGCTTTGAGTTCAGCGTTATCGGGACTTTTCTTAAGCTGTTCGTGCAGCGGCATGATGACCGCCGCTAGTCGGGCGTACTCCAGCCAGGTTGCGAGATACTCGATACGCTGCCGCACCTTCGCATCATCATCTTTTGCTACAGCCTTAGCTTCGTCTAGGATACGACGACCTTCGTTATAAGCAGCGGGAGTAAAGATCCGGTGCCCAGCGACAGCCAGCACAGCCCATCCCCCATTGACTTCCTTTTGCAGCGCGTCGTCCAATCCCAGAGAAATCTTTTCCCAGTGCTCGAAATACCTCTTCACCAGCGCCTCGGCTTTGCCAAAGGCTGAGTAGTATTCCGCCAGCACTCCATCCACCGAGAGATCCGGGCGGTCATGCAGACGCCCGTGCATGTAGAGATTTGGCCCCTGCACGCCCCACATACCGGTCAGGGAGTCAAACATCGTGGCCATCAATCCATGGCCATACATGTACTTGAAATCGTCCCCATATTGCCGCGCATAGATGTATGGCTGGGTGTAGCCAACAAGTGTGTGATTAGGACGGTATGCGAGAGTTGCACCGGCAGCCTTCCACCCATCCCAGAGCTTCCTAACCCGATCCGGATGCTCTGGTGGATTTGGATAGATGTAAGGGGGAACAACGAGGGTAATGACATCTTCGTTCAGTTTCGTCTTCCGTGGCGGATCGCTATAGAAGGAATACCCCATCATCACGACCTTGGCGGAGGGATCGTGTTTTCGTCCCTCCTCCAGTAATCTCAAGGTGAAGGTCGCATATCGGTCCGTCAGAGAGATGTGCTCCCAATCAGGAATTACCTCCGCCGGACGGGACTCGACGTGCCAGGGATTCGGGATGACGGACACTTTGGCCTCGGGATCATCGAGGGCAACACAAGCGGAGCAGCGGCAACTCGGCTCGATGGCTCGCCGGTCATTTTCGCAGGCGTTGATATACGGCCGCATGGGAGACCTTTCCTGCAGCCAGTCAGCAATAGCCTGCTTCGGAAGGTCCGGGTTGGAAACGCACATTTGCACCAGGTTATCCCTATGATCATAAGGAGCCCTCACTCCATCGGCCCTCATGGCGAAATACTCGGGATGCGCCTTCCCAAATCGCTGCCAGTAGTTCGCAAAGCCATGGTTGTACATCGGATTGACCGGCTTGGCCAAACGATGCCGTCTCATCCAGCGGTTATTTTCCACCAATGACCGACTTTGAAACTCCTCCGATACGGAGGGGACTTTGCTTCCGGTGAAGCGCATTCGCGACGAGATCAATTGAGGCACCACCGTTTTTAGCGATACCTCTTGCGAAGATACCTCAGAAGTTTTTGGGATCACGGTACCCAATGGGCCCGGCCATAGCCAGCGCACTCCCAGACTCCGATCCAGCCAGTCGTAGACCCCAAACAGCGTTCCCATCGACACCTCATCATCCAACGGTAACCGCTCTCCTCCCTCACCATCGCGACCCGCGATGAAAAGGGCATTTTCCCTGGCATCGACTATGAAGGAGTTAGCAGGAAGTTGATCCAACACTTTCTTTTGGTCAGCCGACAGTGCAGCGCAAGGACCTATGTAGATCGGATTGGCCGGAGGTTCAGCCAGGTTTTCCTTTCTGATCAGCAGGCGTACCCCCGTTGCTTGTCTAACGTGCTCCTGAAACTCCCGGGCCGCATACTGGACCACGGGAGAAGGCTGAGCCGGCACGACGAGCACGGCCTTGGCCTTACCATCCGCGACGATATCCATGGCCAGACTGCTCGAAACCAAGCAACACAGGAGCGGCATGACAGCGGTCGACGCGCGCTGCCGCGGGGAGGGTGAGATCTGCATGAAGCGATCCTTAGTTTGACTGCTTGAGAAAACCGCTAAATTTGCAAGCCGCCACAACGCCCAGGCCAAGACCAAGGATCATCGCCGTCGTCGGTTCCGGCACAGCGTGCAGAGCTTCGATGCTTTGGGCGTCCAAGACCTCACCATAAAAGCGCACGTCCGAGAGAATACCGTCAAAGGAGCCTGCCGCTCCTACAGAGCTGTTGCCCACGTTCAGGCTCGTGCTATTAGTGGGCATCGTATAGACGCCTCCCTGCGCATTCAACAACATCCGCGACGAGGTGGCCAGCACGTCATCCTGCGCACCTGCATAGAAGTTCGTCGCTCCGGTTGCCGCGTCGTAGGAGATCGCTACAAAGTACCAATCCGTGCTCCCATTAGGCACGAAAACCGAAGGGGCGCTGGTTACAATTCGCTCGGGATTTTCGGTCGCCGATCCGGCGACAGCCAGCGAGATCACATTCCCATTTGTCCCGGCGGAGAAAAAGATATCAATCGCCCGGGTAGACCCTCCGCTCAGGAAGAACAACCGCCGCCGATCCGCCTTCGCACTGAGACTAGAGACCCAAGCCGTCACCGTGAACGACCCCAAATCGGTGGTGAGGGCGGCATAGGCGGGGTCCGCAATGATCGTCCCCATCGCAGACGCCTTATTCCCGCCCAAGTTCGCTGCCGTAAAGTTTAGGGCATTGCCATTACTAGCAGTCGGACTCGCCGGAGACACCGTCGTGATATAGTCCTCAGGGGCAGAAGCGACTCGATAGGTCGTCAGGGCCATCGGCAGTGCGCCAGAACTTTGCTGAGACGATCCGCTTTGGGAAAAGTCGAATTGAAGAACCGGCGCGGCGCTCGCTGAAAGACAGAGGCTCAGCGATAGGAGTACTATGAGGGATTTCATGTGTTAGTCAGTTTGGTTAGTTTTTGATTTTGGGGCCTGATCGGATGCTATGGCTTTTTGGGGACGAGGTGGTCGTCGGTAATATCTTGGAGAGACATGCTGGTAACATGGCCGTCGGCCCAGAGCACATTTCCGGTGGGACCGTGACTATCACTTGTGCGCGCCCAACCGCTCGACCGCGAGTTATAGCCGATGCCCCATGCACTTGTCCCCTGCGAGTCCTGCATCAGGATCATTTGAGAAGGAGTCGCCAACGACGCCAGATTGATCATGGGATACTCTCCTCCCGCGGTGGGCGCAGTCGCTCGAAGGATGTTGTAGTTGACCGTGTAGGGGTATCCCTTCCTCCCCGTCGCAGAGATCACCTGCGCCCTTCGGTTCTCTGGACAGATAACCAACTTTTCCCACAAGTCATCACCGCCCCCGTACTGGGACAGTGGCGAATTCGCGAACCAATTTGCCCACGATGGAGTGGAGAAATACGAGCGGGGGAAGCAGTTATTATTGTCGAGAGCGTAGAGTCTGAGCGTCGTGTAAATCCCCCCGAGTTGCCCGACACACTTGATCGCACGCTGCTTTTCCAAAGCTTTCTTGGAAACTTGAAGCCCCAGCACGGCAAGTACGCCAACGATCGCAATCGTCACGATCAATTCCACAAGAGTAAAAGCGATTGCTTTTGATAATGGCGAGTTCCTCCTCATGGTTTCGGAGAACTTTGGGAAATACTCGATTGCTTATCTAGCACAGGCTTGCGCAAAATTTGGATTTTCGTGAACTGATCAGAAACAACAATATTCCATAAGCACCGAGTAGCCGGAGAAGAATCTGACACCCTTGTTTGGTAAGATTAAGGCTGCGCACGACCGAGCTTTCGGACAGACTTGATCGAGCGAAGCAGCAACGGTGGTAAACCTGTCGCCCTTTCCAAACAGCCCGAGGCTCACCATTCGCGCCGCGGGCTGGCGCCTCACCGAGGATCACCACTTTTGGCGTTCACTTTCTCACTCACCCAGCACTTGAACTTGGATGAGGCCTACCAGATGGACTGCGCATCAAGGTTCCGGGAGTGGTTCTGCAACCGCTGATGGAAAATGCCATCAAGTATGGCTTTCTCACATGTACGCCAGCCGAGCCTTTCGCAATGCGTTCAATTGCTGCCCCAGCCAGTACCGAAAGTCGTACTTCTCAAATCGGAACACCGACTTTATTTAAGGTTGATTTCGGTAACCAGACAGTTACTTTTACCACTCACCCCATGCCTGACCTGGCGTGAAATCACATCTCCGATTGATCGAAAATCGATGCAAAAAGTAGGAATTGCCGGCCTGGGGGGATTTGCCTCCTGCCACCATCAAGCGCTTCTTGAACTCGAAAGGGAAAGCCTTTTGAGGGTCGTCGCGACCTGTGATCCATTTCACGATAGGCTACCTCACGTGAAGCAACACTTTTCGCTGTCCGAGCGAGGAGTGCAGCTTTTCGAGGACCTTACCGGGATGATGGACAACTCAGAATTAGATTGGGTAAGTATAGCCACTCCATTGCATCTGCATGCCGCGATGCACCGACATTGTGTCGAGAAACGGTTACCCTGTTATTTGGAAAAGCCCCCCACCCTTGATCCTTGGGAGCTTGAGCAAATGATCGCCACTGACAAAGGGGCCGCGATCAAGACTCAAGTGGGCTTTGCCTATCTCTACGAACCAGAGCGAATTTCGCTGAAGAAAAGGCTCCTGCACGGTGATTTCGGTCGACTTACCGGGGTCCAAGTCCGCGGAGCCAGTCGTCGCGGCATATCTTATTATTCCCGGAACGCATGGGCCGGCCGGTTGAAGTTGGATGACCATCTCATCTTGGACTCGTGCATGGGCAATGGCATGGCGCATCACGTTCACAACGTTTTATTCTTTGCCGGAACGGGCGCCGTGGCGAGCTGGGCGGATTACAGACAGGTGGAAGCCAAGCTTCTGCGCGCGAACGATATCGAGGGAGCCGATACCGTTTTTCTAAGGGCACTTCTCTCCCCCAACGTTGAGATGCGATTGGCCCTCACTCACGCGTGCGAACAAAAGCTTTCCATCGTGGAGCGGCTGATCTGCGAAAACGCCATCATCGAAATCCACCCCCGGAAGCGAATCGAGATCCGTTTTCGTTCCGGAGAAGTTGAAGATATTCTCTTTGGCGAACGGGATAACCTCAGGGAGAATCTTCGGTTCTTCAGCGACCATGTCCGCATGGGTGCGGGCACGATACTTGGATCGCTGGAACATTGCCGGTCCTTCGTGGAAATCAACGCCCTTTCCTATGTCTCCTCTCAGACGATTGTGACGGCCTGCGCACGGGAGAAACACTCCGAAGACGCCAAGGAGTTCTGGCTCATCAAAGACATCGAGCCCATGCTGGACACGTTTCTCGTCAGCGGTGACTTCAAAGACATCCCGATCGACCACTCATCGCCACTCCCGACATCGGCTCGCGATCTTCGCGATGGGAAATCCTGGAATCAGTTTCTCCGGTAATCGAGACTGATGAGTTGAGGCGGGCATCAGCCTTCGATCTCGGAAAGCTCGACCTCCCGTCTTTCCGCGTAGGATTCGGCGGCAGCCAGACACACTCTGGTCGCCTTGACCGCATCCTCCACCGAGCAGACAGGACCTCTCTCTCCGCGAATCTCCCGAATGAACTCGGCGAGCATGTGCCGATGGCCTTTGTCGGGTTTCGCGGTGAATTGGCGCATCGGATCGCTGATGGCGGCACTGAAGTCGTCCACTAGCTTGACCGGCTTGAAAGCCTGACAGGCGGAAAGGTTGGCCGGAAGAAGGTCGCAGCACGTATGAAGATTCGCGCTGGCGGAGCCCACAAGATTGGGCAGGTGGGTTTGCTAAACAAGCATACCGCATCCGATCACGCAAAGTTCAAAGGTCGGGAATATATTGTCATGCGAAAATTCGAAGAACCATTGTTGAAATGGAGTATCCGGAGATATCCCCCAGACATTCGGCTGATGAGAAATCTCGTCCGATCCGACTAGGATACCTGCAGGATAACCTGCCTATTCTGCGTCGTGGCCGGCGGAAACGAGTCCGGCAAGCCGACTCCCTCGTAAGGAAGGCTCCAGGGACACCCCTCAACCCAAGCCTCGATCTCTGTGGTGAAAGGCGCGGAAGAAGAAAGAAAGGTATTCACCGTTCCTCCTGTTCCAATGGCAAAGCGGAGAATGGTTATGTCAGCGTCGGACGGTCCCAAACCCAATCGACTCTGGGCGAAACCGATTCGGCTATGGGGGCGACAGATTGTGACAGGAATCGAGGCCGAAGCGGCACCATCGGCATATCTTCCCGAAGAAACCAGGAATGCCCCCGGAACAGAAGGATCCGTGCGAAGCCGCAGGACGACCTCTGCCGACTCCAAACAATAAGGCAACACACCCTCAAAACGAATCTCTCTATCCGACACCCGGATCATCTTCATGAACGGATCGGGCAATTGATGGAGCGGTGGAACGCGATCTTCGCATACCGCAGAGTCTGAAAGGACAGTTTTCCACCCGCTTACCGTGTAGATGGACGTTTGCGATGGGGACGCGTACAACCCCCGGGTGAAAATCGCCACCTCGTGGCTGGCCAGCCATTCGGGCAGCAGGCATATCGGTCGATAACAGGGGTATATCTGCACCCAATCCGAGGCACCCAGCTCTGCCAGAATCTCTTCGGACCAACGTTGCGGTGAAGCCATTGGATTGCGAATGGTTAAGGCCTCTCGCCCCTCCGACTCGTGATGATATCCGTAAACCTCACCCCGACCGGGATTACCGCCGACAAAACGAGTTCCTCCCTTCCAGAGCAGCCATTCATGCTGACGAAACCACCTCAACATCTCGCGAACAGACCATGCCTTCCATTCTTGAAGACCGTAGGGAGCGAGATAGAGCTGCAAATAATGGGACCCACGGGAGACCCACATCGCCAGACAGTTCATCCAACTGCTCTCGGTATCCTGCACAGGATTTCTCGGAGCACTGGCAAACTCGTGATTGCAAATCACATCATAGGCAATCGGAGTACGGCACTCCACCATCACCTTGTAGTATATGGCATCCCGGCAGGTGAGAGAGGAATCTCGTGGCGTCAGACAAGGCAGGTCCGACATTTCCATATCACCCGAGTTGGGCAGGTGGGTATTGTCCACATGCGCAAACCACCACGGGCTAAGCCACCAAGCGCCTCGAATGGCAAGGTCGCGATTGGCTTCATGCATGCGCTGATAGACCCGCAGCATCATGTCGATATTGGCTTCGCGCTGAGACTCAGCAGGAGCGGTCTGATCGAACAAGGGATCTTCGATGCCATCATTGTCCCAGTCGTCTTTGAAGAACGATACGGGAACCTGAGCGATCAACTCCTCCAAACGCGCGGTGAGATCTCGCTCCCAGCGACGATCCGTTAGACAAAGAAACGAAGTGCGGCCGCCCGCGCAATTGTAGCCACCTCCACAACCTTGGTTTGAGATGCGATACCCTTGAGCCTTTGCCCATGACAGGTCGATGCCAATGGGTCCATTAAGGGAAAACCAAAGCCCAAGTTGAAAGCCGAGACGTCCGAATTCCCGGCCCAATTCTGCGAGATCGCCATCCTCCGGACCACCCGTGGATTTCGCCGGACGAAAAATCGAGGCCGGATCATACCAACCCGCATCCAAGAGAAAATGAGAGACCAATCCCCTCTCCCCTTGCAAAATTCGTTCGCTCCACTCGCGCGCCATCTGCCGGTAACTCTCCCAATCGGTCTCATAACCC
>Ga0247822_10001822_pt1 | contig 13288 bp, 8 predicted proteins | sample 13C_Cellulose_Da_FD_192423 | JGI IMG/M metagenome (GOLD analysis project Ga0247822, IMG submission 192423) | Soil microbial communities from agricultural site in Penn Yan, New York, United States - 13C_Cellulose_Day30 | ecosystem: Environmental > Terrestrial > Soil > Agricultural land | place...
ACCGCGAGGCTTCACCGCCTCCACGCCCCGACCGGCCGGAGCGCCCCCAACGCCCCGAACCGCCGTTCCGCCCGGAGCGGCCCGACCGTGATATCGACGACGTGGCGCCGGAAGTGAACGAGGCCCGCAAGGCGCTCAAGAAGGCGATCAAGCAGGCCCTGCGGCAGGGGCCCGAGCAGGAGAGCCGGATCAGCGAAATCCTTCGCCGTGCGGCCCAGGATATTCGCGCGGGGCTCGACGAGGACCCGAACGACATCGACCTCGGCTGAGCCGGCCACTTCCGTCTGCATCACTCCCGCCCGCCTCCGGCCGGCGGGAGTTTCTTTTTGTGCTGCGGCGCCACTTTGTTTCGCCACGCGACCAACCACCGACTACCACGCAGGTTGGAATGGCTCTAACATGTCAGCAATGCTTGCTTGGTCGCGCGATCGAACGGAAAGCCTGCCGCTTGTCCTGATCCCGGTCCAATCCAAAAAGGGCGGAACTGACGTGAACGAGATGGCCCCCATCGGGGTGGATAGGGCTGCGGCGGCGCAGGGCGTGGTGGCGCGGCTCAAGGACGTGATCCGCAAGGACCGGATCATGACCGACGCGCTGATGACCTACGCCTATTCGGGCGATGCGAGTTCGTACCGGCTGGTGCCGGCAGTGGTGGTGATCGTCAACACCGAGGACGAGGTGCGGGCCGTGATCGAGGCGGCGCGGGCCGAGAGGCTGCCGCTGACCTTCCGGGCGGCCGGGACGTCGCTTTCGGGCCAGGCGATCACCGAGGGGGTCCTCGCGGTACTCGGTGACGGCTGGAAGAAGCTGCAGGTCCACGATGAGGGCCTGAGGGTGACGCTGGGGCCGGCAGTGATCGTCGCCAATGCCAACCGGGCCCTGAAGCCGTTCAACGCCAAGCTCGGGCCGGATCCGGCGAGCCAGGCGACCTGCAAGATCGGCGGGGTGGTGAACAACAACTCGTCGGGCATGTGCTGTGGCGTCGCCTACAACACCTACCACACCATGCACCGGCTGCGGGTGATGCTGGTCGACGGCACGGTGCTCGATTCCGGCGATCCGGAATCGGTGGCGGCCTTCCGGGTGTCGCATGCTCACCTGCTCGCCGAACTCACAGCGCTGCACAAGAAGGTGGCGGCCGACCCGGCGCTGGTCGAACTGATCAGGAAGAAGTACCGGATCAAGAACACGGTCGGCTACTCGATCAACGCGCTGCTCGATTTCCATGATCCGATCGACATCCTGATCCACCTGATCGTGGGCTCGGAAGGAACGCTCGGGTTCGTGTCAGAGGTGACCTACAACACCATCCCGGAGCACCCCTACAAGGTGACCGGGCTGATCCCGTTCCCCGACCCCTATTCGTGCGCGCGCGCCATCTCGAAGCTCGCCAATGGCGGGGTGCAGACGACGACCGGGGTGACGGCGGCCGAGTATATCGAGCGGCGGGCGCTCCAGACGGTAGAGCACCTGCCGGCGATCCAACCCTATGTGAAGTTCTTCACCGAGACCTCCCCGGTGATCCTCATCGACATCTCGGCGCCCGATCAGGCGACGCTGGAACTGGAGACGGCGAAGGCTTCGGCGATCCTCGCTTCGGAAGGGGCGACGGACATCACCTTCTCGGCCGACGAGGACATTTCACACGGGCTGTGGGATGTGCGGAAAGGTTTCTTCGCCACCGGTGGCGCGGCCCGCCCCAAGGGCACCTCGATGCTGACCGAGGACGTTGCGGCTCCGATCGACCGGCTGGCCGACTTCGTCATCGATATGCGGAAGCTTCTGGACGATTGCGGCTATGAGGATGCGATCATCTTCGGCCACGCCCTGGCCGGGAACCTGCACTTCCAGATGAGCGACAGCTTCATGGATCCGCAGGCAGCGGTGAAGTTCGATCACTTCTCGAAGGAGCTGTCGGAGCTGGTGTCGGTCCGCTATGGCGGCTCGTTGAAGGCCGAGCATGGCACCGGCCGCGCCATCGCGCCGTTCGTCGAGGCGGAATGGGGTACCAAGGCCTATCTCATCATGCATGAGATCAAGCGGCTGTTCGATCCGGAGGGGCTGCTCAATCCGGGCGTGCTGCTCAATCCCGATCCCGACATCCACATCAAGAACCTGAAGCTGATGCCTCTCGCCGACGAGGTCGTCGATCTCTGCATCGAGTGCGGTTTCTGCGAGCCGGCCTGCCCGAGCCATCACATGACCCTCTCGCCCCGCCAGCGCATCGCGGTGACGCGCGAGCGGGCGCGGCTGCGCCAGACGGGTGAAGACCCCGAGCGGCTCGCGGCGCTCGACGAGGGCTTCCAGTATGCCGGGCTCGATACCTGCGCGGCATGTAATCTCTGCTCACTTCGCTGCCCGGTGGGAATCGAAACCGGAACCATGGTGCTCGGCGAACGCGCGCGGCGGCGGACCGAACGGGCCAAGGGCGTCGCGCACTGGGTTGCGGATCATACAGTCGCGCTCGAGACAGGAATGAAGCTGGGCGTTGCGACGCAGTCCTTCTCGCGCCGGGTCGTCGGCGACGGGGTCGTCGATGCGGTGGCGGGGGCGCTCCATGCGCTGGCGCCCAAGGCGGTGCCGCGCGTCTCGCCGGCGCTGCGGCCGGGGCCCGGCGCGCCGAAACCGGGGCCGGTGGCGACCGGTGCGCCGCAGGGACGGGTGGTCTACTTCCCCAGTTGCGCGACGCGCATGTTCGGCTCGGCCACGGCCGAGAACGGCATGCTGCCCACGACCGACGCGATGATGGCGCTGCTCAGGCGCGCCGGCTTCGATCCGGTGGTGCCCGAGCATGCCGAAGGGCAGTGCTGCGGGCAGCCGTTCCTGTCCAAGGGGTTCCCCGACGAGGCGGAACGGGTTGGCAGCTCGACGCGGGGTGAGATCGACCGGCTCTCCGGCGCTGGCCGCTTCCCGGTGCTGACCGACGCCTCGACCTGCGCCAAGCACATGCGCGAGCATCCGGGCGCGGCGCCAGTCGCAGACTCGGCCGAGTTCCTCATCGCCGAGGTGCTGCCGCGGCTGAAGATCACCGGCAAGCTGCCGGCGGTGGCCGTGCACCACAACTGCTCGGCGCAGCGGCTCAAGGAACAGTCGGCGATCGAGGCGCTGGCGGCGGCGATTGCCGACAAGGTCGTGGTGCTCGACGCCATCACCTGCTGCGGCTATGCCGGCGACAAGGGCCTCTATGTGCCCGAGCTCAACGCGCACGCGACGCGCTTCGCCAAGGCGCAGATTCCCGAGGGTTGCGAGTTCGGCCTCTCCACGGTTTCCACCTGCGCCACGGGGCTCAGCGAGCGAATGGGAATCCCGTTCTTCTCGATCGCGAGCCTGCTGGAGCGGGTGAGCCGGTAGCGGCGCAAGGCCCCCTCACCCGGCCTTCGGCCGACCTCTCCCCCGAGGGAGAGGTGGTGATTTGGTGCGAATTCGCCTCCTCGCACCTCTCCCTCAGGGGGAGAGGTCGCCGCGCAGCGGCGGGGTGAGGGGGCCTTATGTTGTGACAGATTCCCTGCTAGGTCCGGTCCATGACCGAACTTCTCATCCAGTCCCTCGGGCAGCATGGCGACGGTGTCGCCGAGACCGGCGGCAATCGCGTGTATGTGCCGTTCACCCTGCCGGGGGAGCGGGTCGAGGCGGATGTCGACGGTGAGCGGGGCACACTGGTCGAGGTGCTCGCGCCGAGCCCCGACCGGATCGAGCCGATCAGTTCCTATTTCGGGCGCTGTGGCGGCTGTGCGCTGCAGCATATGAGCCCGGCAGCCTATTCGACGTTCAAGCGCGATCTGGTCGCCACGGCGCTGGCGCATGCTGGCGTGGTGGCGGAGGTGGCAGAGCTCGTCGATGCGACGGGGCTGGGGCGCCGGCGGGCGACGCTGCATGTGCGCAAGGGCGCCGCGGGCTACATGCGAGCCCGGAGCCACGAGGTGCTCGACATCGAGAGCTGCGCGATCCTCGTGCCCAGCCTGCAGAAGGCGGCACCACGCATTGCGCGGGCGCTTCATCCGCTTGCTGGCGATTGCGATGCGAGCTTCACGCTCACCGACACGGGGCTCGACCTCTCGGTGAAGTCAGAGCGGAAGCTCAAGCCGGTGCAGCTTGCCGAGTTCGCGCGGACCCACAAGCTGGCGCGGCTGACCTTCAACGGCGAGCCGATCTTCATGGCGCGGCCGCCGGCAGTGAAGATGGGCAAGGGGCTGGTGGAGATCCCGCCGGCGAGCTTCCTCCAGGCAACCGAAGCGGCAGAGGCGACGCTGGCGCGGCTGGTGGTCGAGGGCGTGGGCAAGGCGAAGTCGGTCGCGGACCTCTTCTCCGGTGCCGGCCCGTTCGCGCTGCGGCTCGCCGAGCAGTCGCGGGTGTTCGCGGCCGACAGCGACCGGCCGGCAATCGCGGCGCTGGTCAAGGCGGTGAACCACGTGCAGGGGCTGAAGCCGGTCGAGAGCAAGGTCCGCGACCTGTTCCGCGACCCGCTGGCACCGATAGAGCTCGACCCGTTCGACGCGGTGGTGTTCGACCCGCCGCGGGCCGGGGCCGAGGCGCAGGCGAAGGAACTCGCGCGCTCGAAGGTGAAGACGGTGGTGGCTGTCTCGTGCGAGCCCAAGACGTTTGCGCGCGACGCGGCGATCCTCGTCGAGGGCGGTTATCGGCTGACGACGGTAGTGCCGGTGGATCAGTTCGCCTACTCGACGCATGTCGAGGTGGTGGGGGTGTTCCGGCGGTGACTTGCAGCATCACGGCTCCGCGCCCCCTCACCCGTCTCGCGCCGCGCGCGATCCACCCGCCTCCCGGCGGGAAGAGGAATGGTGCCCGTCACCGGCACTGCGGGATTCTTCTCCCCATCGGGGAGAAGGTGGCGCGTAGCGCCGGATGAGGGGGTGAGCCACGATGACGCCGTTCAAACCCCGCACTACCCATGCAGAGCTCGGCGAGGGCTATTACGACAAGGTCCGGGCGGCCACCTTTCCCCAGCACATCCTGCGCTATCGCAACCAGCGGGCGGCGGCGTCGGTGGGGCTCGACGGGCTGACGGACGAGGAGTGGATTGCCCATTTCGGGCGGTTCGAGCCGCTCGCGGGCTCGTTCGCGGAGCCGCTGGCGCTGCGCTATCATGGGCACCAGTTTCAGACCTACAACCCAGATATCGGCGATGGCCGGGGGTTCCTCTTCGCCCAGCTCGAGGACCTTAATGACGGGCGCCTTATGGATTTGGGCACCAAGGGATCGGGGCGCACGCCCTGGTCGCGCGGGGGCGACGGGCGGCTGACGCTCAAGGGCGGCGTGCGCGAGGTGCTGGCGACGGCCATGCTCGAGGCGCTGGGGGTCAATACCTCGAAATCGCTGAGCCTCATCGAGACGGGTGAGGAGTTGCAGCGCGGGGACGAGCCTTCGCCGACGCGATCGTCCGTTCTCGTGCGTCTCAGCCACGGACATACGCGCATCGGCACCTTCCAGCGGCTCAGCTACCTCAAGGAAGACGAGCGGCTGGGACGCCTCCTCGACTATTCGGTCAAGGCCTACTACCCCGAGCTCTGGGTCGACGGAGACAATGGCCGGGCGGCGAAGTTCCTCGGGGGAGTGAGCGAGGCCGTGGCCGAGACGGGCGCGCGCTGGATCGCGGCCGGGTTCGTCCATGGTGTGCTGAACACCGATAACATCAACATCACCGGCGAGAGCTTCGACTACGGACCGTGGCGGTTCCTGCCGACCTACGATCCGAATTTCACCGCCGCCTATTTCGACGAATGGGGGCTCTACGCCTTCGGCAAGCAGCCTGATGTGCTCGCCTGGAACCTGACGCGCTTTGCCGAGGTGCTGCTGCCGCTGGGCGAGCATTCGGAAATGGAGGCGGCGCTCAACCGCTACTGGCCGGCCTTCCAGCGCTCGATCTGGGCGGCGATCCTCGATCGGCTCGGGCTCGAGCCGCTGGGCGTCGAACAGGACTCGACGCTCGTCGCCGAGGTGTTCTCGTTCCTCCATCAATCGCAGATGGGCTACGAGCAGTTCTTCTTCGACTGGCGCGGCGGGGACGAAACGCGGGCGCTGCGGAGCCCGGCGGCGGAACACTATCGCGGCGAGGGGTTCGCGGCGCTGAAGGGGATGATCGCGGCGCATGGCCGGGCGGCAGACGCCAATCTCGACCATCCCTACTTCAAGCGCGACACGCCCCGCACCATGCTGATCGATGAGATGGAGGCGCTCTGGGCGCCGATCGCCGAGGCCGACGACTGGCGCCCGATCTATGCGGCGCTGGGCGAGATCGAGGAAATGCGCGAAGCCTACTCGGGAGAGTGAGCTGCGTTCTCCCTGAGCTGAGGGGCATCGGTGATCCACTGGACCACCCCCTCCCTCGGTCCCTCCCCTCAAGGGGGAGGGAGGCGCCCGGCCGGGATTTCAGCCTACCTTGGCCACTTCCGGCGGCGGGAGGGTATCGGTCGCCTCGAAATCGGCGCGGCGGCTGGGAAGGGTTTCGTAGAACTTGACGAGGCCGGGCTCGACGCGGGCGGAGAGCGCGAGGCACTCGGCGAGGCCGCCGCGCACGTCGTTGCCGGTGCGCAGCGCCTCGAGCACTTCGTTGTGGGTGGTGCGCAGCAGGCTGAAGGCGCCGGACTTGGCGAGTTCGGAATCGCCGACGAGGAGGTGGATCTTCACCCGCTCGGCCTTGCCCTTGAGGGCGAGCGCGCCGGCCTCGAGCAGGGCAAAATCGGAGGCGACGAGGCGGACCGCGTCGGAGACGAGGATGTCGTAGCCCACCTCCTTGCAGGCGCTCTCGACCCGCGCCGCGACGTTCACGGTGTCGCCGAGGGCCGAATAGTCGAAGCGGGTCTCGAGGCCCATGTTGCCGACCAGTGCCTCGCCGGTCGAAATGCCGATACCGATGCCGAGGGCCTCGACCGGGGCCTTGTCGGCACGGAGGTGAAAGGCGTCCGAGGCGTTGAGCTGGGCGAGTTTCTCGCGCATGCCGAGGGCGGCGCGCAGGGCCTTCCGCTCATGATCGGGCACATCCACCGGGGCGTTCCAGAAGGCCATGATGGCGTCGCCGATGAACTTGTCGATGGTGCCCATGCGCCCGACGATCTCGTGGCCCAGCGCGCCGAACAGGGTGTTGAGGATGGTGAGGATGCGGCGCGGCTCAAGCCGTTCGCTGAGCGAGGTGAAGCCCCGCATGTCGGAAAAGAGCACGGTGATGCGGCGCACGTCGCCGCCCAGCTTCAGCTTCTCGTTGCTCTTTTCGATCTGGGCCAGCAGCGAGGGGGCGACGTAGTAGCCGAAGGCGCGGCGGATCTGGCGCTTGGCCCGCTCGGTGGTGAGGAAGCGGAAGAAGACGAGGGCGAGGTAGAGCAGCGTCAGGCCGACAATGGGGTAGCTCGGATCGAGCATCGTGCCCTGGGTGCGGAACATCCACCACGAGAAGGCGACGGCCCCACCGACGCAGAGGCCGCCGGCAACGAGGCCGGCAATGGGACCGAGGGTGAGGACGATCAGCACCAACAGCGTGCCGAGGGCGAGGAAGCCGACGATCTCGAGACCGCCGACCCAGTCGGGGCGGCTGAGATAGGTGCCCGCGATGATCTGCTCGATGGCCTGGGCGTGGATGGTGACGCCGGGCACGTTGTCGCCGAGCACGGTGTTGTGGAGGTCGAGCAAGCCTGAAGCCGAGGTGCCGACGAGCACGATGTTGCCGGCGATGCGATCGCCGAGCCGCGTGTAGCCGGGGCCGAGCAGGTCGGAGGCCGAGATCGTGAGGTCGTCGTTGGGGCGGCTGTAGTAGAGCCAGAGGTCCCCCTCGGACGTGAGGGGGACGTTGAAATCGCCGATGCGCAGGCCCTCGACATAGCCGGTGGCGGCAGTATCGCCGAGGACGACGACCGCGCCGATGCCCATCGCGACGCGCAGTGCTTCCACCGAGAGCGTGGGGAAGATGGCGCTGCCATTGGTCCACAGCATGGGGAGGCGCCGGACGGCGGTGGCCGATAGCTCGGAATTTAGGCTGAGCGCGGCAAGACCGCGTGCGGCGTCCCGCAGCACGGGAATAGGCGGTGCGGTGCCGGAGAGGAAGGGCAGGCCGTCGGTCGGATCAGGACCGGAGATGGCGAAGCCTCCCTTGGGGCCGCCGGTCAGCGGCCGGCCGCCGGGAGTGCGCGAGAAGCCCAGGATCGAGGGCGATCGGCTGAGGGAGGCGGCAAAGATCTGGTCGTTGTCCGGGAGCGTTGTGGCATCGACGCCGGGAATGGTCGCGGCAATGCGGCTGGGCGACATGCGGTCGGCTTCAGGGAACAGGATATCGAAGCCGATGGCGGCGGCGCCGAGCTCGGTCAGCCGGTCGGTGAGGGTGGCGAGGCGGTCGCGCGGCCAGGGCCACTGGCCGATCTCGGCCAGCGAGGCTTCGTCGATGTCGACGACGCGGACCGGGAATTCCGCCTGGGGCCGGGGCGCTAGGCGCTGGTAGAAATCGAATGCGATCTCGCGCATCACCTGGATCGGGAAGGGATCGGCAATGCGGAAGAGCGTCAGCAGCAGGACGACGACGAGGCCGGCGAGGATGGGAACGAGGCGCCGGAGCATGTGAGTGGTCGGATCCTCAGTTGGGGCGGATGGGGCCGTTCGGAGAGTCTGTATCGCGAACGCGCGGTGCCTCATCGCCGGTCGAGGGGCCCAAGCTGTCGGGTGTGGCGCTGGTGGGCGCGCGGTTGAGGCAGGTGCGCGCGTCGGTGACCCAGAAGGCGCTGATGAGGTCGCTCTCGGAGACGGACCAGGGGAACATGCCGCGCATCGCCGTACGTTCGGCGCCGCGCATGTCGACGGCGTTGCCGAGCAGGCGGGCCTCGCTCAGGTCGAACATGCCGATGTCGCAGAAATCGTCGACGTCGATGCAGGCCCCGGCGTTGTTACACATGGTCACGGCGCCATGGTAGAGCAGCAGAGAGGCGTGGTCGGGGTGGACGTTCATGTCGAAGGCGGTGCCGCGCACGCCGATGGTGCCGGTGGGCGTCTTGATGGCGTAGCGGTCCTTGGGGGCGCCGCCGGTGACGAAGCGGAAGGTGCCGCTGAGTGCGTTGATGGCGAACCTGCCGTCCGAGCCGTCCTCGCGCAGCAGGTAGTCCTCGATGACCAGAGACGACCGCGGGCCGACCACCAACTCGGTCCTGTCGGAAAACTTGATCTGGACGAGGCCCCGGGGGTCCGTGACGACGCGGTCGCCGATGAAGATATCGGTGCCGACCACCAGGGTCCTCGGGCCTTCCTCATCCTCGAGTTGGGCCGCGGGATCGACGCCCAGCGCCTTCCCGGAGGCGGCTAGGGCCGGGGTCGCGGCGAAGGCAAGAAGCAGCGTGAACGAGGCGAGCAGCATACGCATCACTACCTCCTAGCCTGGCACACGTCCGGCGCGGCACATCTGACAGTGCCCATCTGAACGGGCCATGAATGCCATAGCCCCGACTCGATCATTAGGGCACAACTCTGTGCTTGCCTCAACTGGGCCGAGTTGCCAGCATCGGAGTCCGGCGCGGGCCACAGGGGGACCGCCTCGCTAAGGACAGACCGAATGGTCGCACTCTTCTTTCTGCTGTTCGCCGGGCTCGAGCTCAAGCACTACGTGGCCGACTATTTCCTGCAGCCGGGATGGATGCTCGGCGGCAAGGGCGATGTCCGCAAGATCGGCGGATATGCGCATGCGGGCGTGCATGCGGGGCTTACCGGGCTGGTGCTGCTCGTCGCGGGGACGCCGGCCGGCTGGCTGGTGGGCATCGTGGTTGCCGAGTTCGTCGTGCACTACGTGCTCGACTGGCTGAAGATCCACTACTCCAAGGGTGTGCATGTCGACACGCAGCCGCGGCGGTTCTGGGCGCTGCACGGCGTCGACCAGATCCTGCACCAGCTGACCTATGGCGTCATCATCTACGCCGTGCTGGTGGCCAAGGGCGTGGTGTAGCTACTTGCGCTTGTGCTTTTCGTCGGGCTCGACGAGCTGGGCGAGGATCTTGTCGACGAGGTCGAGGTCCTCGCGGCGGCCTTCGGACTGCTGCTGCAGGTCCACCAGGTACGACGTGGTGTAGTAAAGCCGGCGGGCGAGGAGGGTCGCGACATAGAGCGCGATCTCGGGCTGGCCGCCAAGGAAGCTCAGTGCGTCCTCGATGGCATAGGCCTTGACGGTCGAGAGCGCCCTGACCGTCGCGCTCGAAGGCATGTCGAGAAGAAGCGCCATCTCGCCGAAGATGGAGCCGGGCTCGTCGATGTAGCTGACCTGGGTATCCTTGCGCAGGACTTCGACCTGGCCGTCGATCAGGACGAAGAGCTTGCCTTCCTGACCGCCTTCGCGGATCAGAACTTCGCCGGGCTTGAAGGTCTGTGCCTTGCGCCCTTTGCAATAGTCCAGAATATCAGACATCGAGCCCTCACCCGCATCATGCCCGGCAATTGTGCGCCGGGCGGGTCTCATTCGTCAAACATTGCCGCTGCTAGTTGTCTTATTCGCCCGGCCACCGCAAGAAGAAAGGGCCGGTTTGAACCGGCCCTTTGCTTATTGATCAGTGGTTGTCGCGGGGCAGACCGGCGGTCTGCGCCAGGCGCTGGTAGTTGACCGCGGGCTTGAGCACGCCGCCCGCGCCGAGCTGGTCGACGATGCCGCGCTGGATCTCCTGCCAAGGGGTCTGGTGCGCCGGGTACTTGTAGCCGCCGGCGGCCTGCAGCTCGGCCTGGCGCTTGGCGATTTCCTCGTCGGAGATGAGGATGTCGGCCGCACCGGTGTTGAGGTCAATGCGGACGCGGTCACCGGTCTTGAGGATCGCGAGGTTACCGCCGGCCGCCGCCTCGGGCGAGGCGTTGAGGATCGAGGGCGAACCCGACGTGCCGGACTGACGGCCGTCGCCGATGCAGGCGAGCGAGGTGACGCCTTTCTTGATCAGGTAATCCGGCGGCCGCATGTTCACGACCTCGGCCGCGCCCGGGTAGCCGATCGGGCCGGCGCCGCGCATGAAGAGCAGCGTATGCTCATCGATCGCGAGCGACGGGTCGTCGATGCGCTTGTGGTAGTCCTCGGGGCCATCGAACACCACCGCCTTGCCTTCGAAGGCATTGGGCGACTTGGGGTCGGAGAGGTAGCGCTGCTTGAACTCCTCGGAGATCACCGAGGTCTTCATGATGGCGTTGTCGAACAGGTTGCCGCGCAGGACGAGGAAGCCGGCTTCCTTCTTCATCGGGTTGTCGAAGGAACGGATGACCTTGTCGTCCTGGATCGTCGTCGAGCGGCAGTTCTCGCCGATGGTCTTGCCGTTGACGGTCGGGGCGTTCTCACGGATGAGGCCCTGCTTCATCAGTTCGTTGACCACGGCCGGCACGCCGCCGGCATGGTAGTAGTCCTCACCCAGGTATTCGCCGGCCGGCTGCATGTTGACCAGCAGCGGGACCTTGTGTCCGTGCTTCTGCCAGTCGTCGATGTTGAGATCGACGCCGATGTGGCGGGCGATGGCGTTGATGTGGATGGGGGCGTTGGTCGAGCCGCCGATCGCCGAGTTCACGACGATGGTGTTGATGAAGTTGTCCTTGGTCAGGATGTCGGAGGGCTTCAGGTCCTCGTGCACCATCTCGACGATGCGCATGCCGGTGCGCCAGGCCATTTCCTGACGGTCGCGGTAGGGCGCCGGGATGGCGGCCGAACCGGGGAGCTGCATGCCCAGCGACTCGGCCAGCGAGTTCATGGTCGAGGCCGTGCCCATGGTGTTGCAGTAGCCGGTCGAGGGGGCGGAGGACGCCACCAGTTCGATGAACTGCTCGTAGCCGATCTCACCGGCCGCCATCATCTGGCGGGCCTTCCAGACGATGGTGCCCGAACCGGTGCGCTCGCCGCGGAACCAGCCGTTGAGCATCGGGCCGACGGAGAGCGCGATCGCCGGGATGTTGACGGTGGCGGCGCCCATCAGCATGGCGGGCGTGGTCTTGTCGCAGCCGATAGTCAGCACCACGCCATCGAGCGGGTAGCCGTACAGCACTTCGACGAGGCTGAGATAGGCGAGGTTGCGGTCGAGGCCGGCGGTCGGACGCTTGCCGGTTTCCTGGATCGGGTGGACCGGGAACTCCATGACGATGCCGCCGGCATCGCGGATGCCGTCGCGGACGCGCTTGGCGAGCTCGAGGTGGTGACGATTGCAGGGGGAGATATCGGAGCCGGTCTGCGCGATACCGATGATCGGCTTGCCCGACTGCAGTTCCTCCCGCGAGATGCCGTAGTTGAGGTAGCGCTCGAGATACAGCGCGGTCATGTCCGGGTTTTCCGGATTGTCGAACCAGGCGCGCGACCGGAGCTTCTTGCCCGTCTTGGTCACGCCATTACCCGAACTCATGGTGATCTCCTCAAATCTGTACCGGCCGATCCAATACCCCAAACCTAACGGTTCGGGCAGGCATTCCTTCGATTGAGGGAGGATCGTACCGGTGGCGATGATAGACATCCGCTCATCCGGTGACAATGGTTCGCTGCACGTACCTCAGCGATTGGTAGAGTCGCGCGCCTCGAGGGAGATCGGCTGCTGGACCACCGGCTTGTCGACGCGCTCGCCATTGAGGCGGCGGAGCAGCATGCGCCCGGCATCGCGCCCCATCTCGTAGCCGGAGACGTGGATGGTGGTCAGCGAGGGGCGGACATGGGGAGTATAGTCGAGTCCGCCGAAGCCGGCGATGGCGACCTCGCGCGGTACCTCGACGCCCATCTGTTCAGCGCCTAGCACCGCGCCGGTGGCGAGGATGTCGGTGCCGAAGAAGATGGCGTCGACGTCTGGCAGCTGCTCGCGGATATCCCTGAAGGCATCGATGCCGTCGCCGATGCGGCGCGTACCCTCCATGGGATGGATGAGATCGATCGTGGCGTCGTGCCGCGCGAGCCCCTCCCGGAATCCGGCGATGCGCTCGGCGCCGCGCTCGATCGTGTGGCCGGAATAGGCGATGCGGCGGAAGCCCTTCTGGCCGAAGTGCTCGCCCATCAGCCGGCCGCCCTCATGGTTGGAGAAGCCGAGCAGCATGTCGATGGGATCAGGCCGGTAGCCCCACATCTCGATGACGGGAATGGCCAGCTGCTGCAGCGCCTCGCGCGACTTGTCCGAGCGGATGACGCCGGTGAAGACCACGCCGGCGGGGCGGAAGGGCAGCACCGTTTCGAGCAGGTCGGCCTCGAACTGTTCGGAATAGCCGGTCTGGGCGAACATCAGCTGGTAGGGGCTGCCCTCGAAGGCATCGAGGATGCCCTGCATGGAACTCGCGAAATGCGGATTCATCAGGCTGGAGACGAAGACCGAGATGACGT
>Ga0247822_10001823_pt1 | contig 13286 bp, 14 predicted proteins | sample 13C_Cellulose_Da_FD_192423 | JGI IMG/M metagenome (GOLD analysis project Ga0247822, IMG submission 192423) | Soil microbial communities from agricultural site in Penn Yan, New York, United States - 13C_Cellulose_Day30 | ecosystem: Environmental > Terrestrial > Soil > Agricultural land | place...
AGGCTGGTAAGGCTGAGATTGCTCGCCTCACCGCAGAGAACCAGCAGCTTCAGCAGGGCGTAGCCGTCGATATCGCCAAGGCAGAGGCGGACAAGGCTTCGAAGATGGCAAAGATCGCCGCTGATGAAGAAATGGTCATGATGGAAATTCAAAGCCGTGAGCGTATCGCCAAGGCTGAGATTGATAGCCGTGAGAGGATCGCCCTTCTCAACGCAGAGACACGCCGTCCAATGATGAACGGTTTCGACACTACAACCGCACTAACCCGATAAAAGGAGTGCATTAGCATGGCCGACGAAGTAGCCCCGCTTCCCGAACTGGAAACCCCAACAATCGCAGAAGCAGCGCTTGAGCCGGAAGTCTCAACCCCAACCGAGCCCGATACCCAAGAGGATGGGCCAAAGGACGTTGGCGTCGAAGATAACGAGAATCTTGAACCCGTTGCCGAAATCGAATATGTAACGTTAGAACGGAACGGTAAGTCTTATCAGGTTCCCAAGGAGCTTGAAGGTGAATTCCTCATGCAGGGGGATTACACCAAGAAAACCCAGACCGTAGCCGAGCGGGCCAAGGCACTTGACGAGCGCGAACAGCAGCTAGCCAAACAAGCCGAAGTCAGTGAAGCCGAACTAGATGCAAGGGCGACCTTGCGAGGTGTTGCCGCAGAGCTTGCGGAGTATCAAAAGCTCACCCCCGCCGATTGGCAGGCGCACATGCAGAACGACCCGTTGGGAACCTCCCAGCATCGTATGCGGTACGAAGCCCTTCGGGACCAGAAAGCGGAACTGGAAGGCACTATCCGCACCGCAGAGACTCAGCGGACTGAGAAATCGCAGCAAGATTTTGCCAAGCGAGTTCAGGAAACCCTTGAGGCTGCTTCGACTATCATCCCTGGCATTACCGCCGAAACCCGCGGGCCTGCTATTGATAAGCTGGTTAACTTCGCAAACTCCGAGGGCATCCCGGAACAAGTGCTGAAGGATAACTGGAGCCCAATGCTCCTCAAGCTTCTCCATAAGGCCAGTATCGGCGCACAGGCCATCGCAAAGCAGTCTGCGCCTAAACCTGTTCTAAAGCAGCCTATAGCGCCTCTCGCGACTGTCAAATCCGGGTCTAGCCCGGAGGTATCAAAGTCACTCGCTGACTTGGCCGACAGTAACGACATGAGCGCCTATATCGCGGCCCGAAAAGCAGGCAAGACGCGTTAACAAGGAAAGTCCTAAATGGCAAATACTACACTTACCGCGAGCATTATCGCCGCTGAAGCAATCTCCATCCTCGACAATAACCTCGTGATGGGTAATCAGGTCTTCCGTGGCTACGAAGACGAATTCGACAAGAATATCAACGGCTACAAGGTTGGTGATACCGTCACCATTCGCAAGCCGACTGACTTTCAGGTCACTGACGGCGCTGTTATGGCCGTTCAGGATGCTGTCGAAGGCTCCACGACCATTGTCGTCAACAAGCGCAAGCACGTTGCCTTCAAGTTCACGTCGCAGGACCTCACCCTCAAGATCGGTGATCTGTCCGAACGCATCATCAAGCCTGCCATGGTGCAGCTTGCCAATCAGGTCGATCTTGATCTGATGAACCTCTACAAAAACGTTCCGAACTGGGTAGGCACTCCCGGCCAGACAGTGAACTCGTTCGCTGACTACGCCCTTGCTCCCCAGCGTCTTGATGAGGGTGCGGTTCCATTCGATGGCCGCTCTTCGGTTCTGGCGCCTGCCGACTATTGGGGCATGCTGGGTTCGCAGACTTCTCTCTATATCAATGGTGCGAACCGTGATGCGTACCGTGACGGCTCTCTGGGCATGATTGGTGGTGTTGATACCTACATGAGCCAGAACGTTCCGACCCACACGACCGGTTCGGATATCACCGGCACCGTCAACCAGTCTGTCGTTACCGGCACGATCACCTATAACGCCGTCAAGGATACGAACCAGCAGACCATTACGGTGGCTTCGCTTAACGTCAATCCTGGCGACGTGTTTACCATCGGCGCTCTCGGTGCTGGCGTCTATGACGTTAACCCTGTCACCAAGCTTGCCACCTCGTATCTGAAGCAGTTCACTGTTGTTTCGTATAGCGCCAACACGCTGGTATTCTCCCCGGCCCTGATCTGGACCGGCGCTAACCAGACCGGCGCTGTGGTTGGCGTCACCGATCTCAACACCCTCGCTATCACTGGCGTCGGTTCGAACTCGACCGCCTACCGTCAGAACATGGCCTTCCGCAAGAATGCCTTTGCTCTGGTCATGAAGCCGCTGGTTGCTCCTCCGGGCGCTGTTGAGGTGGCTCGCAAGTCTTACAAGGGCCTCAACGTTCGCGTGATCCCGGTCTATGACGGCGTGAACGATGAGAGCGCTTATCGTCTCGATATTTTGTATGGCGTGAAGGCGATTGATCCTCGTCAGGCCGTGCGCTTCAGCGGGTCGCCGTAAAGCCATGAAGAAGTTCAGACTGCTCGCTCCCAAACCGGTAACGCCAACCCTGACGAATAATCAGGTGCAGGCCATCCGCAATAGCGGGCAGTCTGCATCCTTCCTTGCCACGAAATACAATGTCCCGGTGGAAACAATCCGGGGCATTCAATCCCTGAAAACTCACGTTCTTTGAAAGGTAGCCATCATGGCAAACAAGCAGCTTTCTGACGGCGGTCCTGACGGCACGACTCTTGGTCAGTCCGCAACTGATAAGGTGGCCTTCTACGGCACCGCAACTCCTGTGGCCAAGCAGACCTGCACTCTTGCAGCCGCTCTGACAGCAGGCACGACAACCCCGGCCAACATTGCCGCCGCTGTTGATGAAGTCCATCAGGCACTCGTTAATCTTGGCCTGATTTCCTGATGCTGGTATGCGTGGGCATTCCAACGATTGACGGTAAGCTCCACGCGAATACTGTGGACTCCCTTTTAGCTGACACTCTTTTGGGTCACTCACAGGGGGTCCACTATCTGGTCAAAAGCGAGATGGGTTGTTCGCTCATTGGCGCTGCCAGAAACAAACTGGTCAAATGGTTTTTAGAGACAAGTCAGGCAGACTGTCTTATATTCATCGATAGCGATATTAGCTGGAAGGGCGGAACGTTGACCGCACTCGCAAAGCGACCTCAAGACGTAGTAGGTGGCACATATCGCGCTAAGACCGATGATGTGAAATTCCACGTTCGCGGACTCCCTGAACAGGTTGATGACCTGATGCGGGTTGAAGGCCTTCCGGGTGGCTTTATCAAGATCAAACGCAGTGTGTTCGAACGCATGGACAATGCGGAGCCCTACACGACCGATCAGGGCGAAGAGATGCGCAATTGGTTCCCTACACAGGTGGTCGATGGAAGCCTGTGGGGCGAGGATTACGGCTTTTGCAGGCTGTGGCGTGCAAAGGGTGGGGAGGTGTTTCTAGACCCCGCTATTCAGCTTCGACATCATGACGGCTTCAGGGCCTATACCGGCGATCCACTGGAATGGATCAAGGAGCAGGTCAATGGTTGAAATCCTGCTAGGCTGTGGTTCGAACAAGACCAAGAAGCTATATCTTGGGAAGGACGATCAATGGCACGATCTAGTGACGCTAGACTTTGCCGATACGCACAATCCTGACTTGGTGCATGATCTGGCTAACTTACCTCTTCCATTCCCCAGCAACTACGCCTCCGAAATCCATGCTTATGATGTGATGGAGCATATTGGCCAGCAAGGGGATTGGCGCTTCTTCTTCGATCAGTGGTCGGATATCTGGCGTATCCTGAAGGACGGGGGATTGTTCTTCGGCATTTCCCCTTATCACACGTCGCCGTGGGCATGGGGCGATCCTGGGCATACCCGCATCGTTGGACCTGAACAGCTAACCTATCTTTCGCAGCCCAATTACGATCAGGTCGGCACAACGCCAATGACTGATTATCGCTTCTGCTATGAGGCGGACTTCGATCTTGTCCATTCGTATGTCACGGACAATGGGCAGTACATCTACATCCTGAAGGCCATAAAGCCTTCTCGTATCAAGCGAGGCTAAGCCATGGCACTGGACAATTATAGCGACCTACAGGCCTCCGCTGTTGACTGGATGGAGCGGGCTGGGCAGTCAGGAAAGGCCCCCGATTGGATTACGTTAGGAGAGGCCAAACTAAACCGTAAACTCGGTGCTGTTGAGGTTGAGGCAACGTTGAATAGCGTGGCTTCTTCCCGCCTCATTGATATTTCATCGCTCTCCATTGTTGAGCCGATTGCGCTGTTTATTTCGCCTCCAAGTGAGGATGAGCGGGAAATCCAGCCACAGGCCAATGGGACTTATCCGCTTGCGGAAATCACCGAGAGCCAGCCCCGCATCTATTCGATTGTTGGAACAGACATTCAGTTCGACCGGATCGTTGATCAGGTCTATCCATTCCGCTTCGTTTATCGAGAGCGCTTTGCTCTGTCGGATAGTGTGCCGACCAACTGGCTGCTGACAAACCACCCTGACGTGTATCTGGCCGCAACTTTGATGTGGGGAGCCGGGTACAATCAGGACTGGCAGAATGGTCCGGTATGGAAGTCGATGCTTGATGAGGCGATCCCGGAGATTCAGCACACCATTTCGAAGAACAAGCGTGGCATTCTTCGGGTTGATCGCGCCCTCACGATGGTCAACCGCCGTTGGTTCTACGGTAACACGGACTGGATTCTCTGATGCAAGTCCCGTTCGGTCCATACGCGCCAGATAGGGGGATAATGACCCCAGGCATTCTCAGGACGGCTAACAACGTCCTGCCAATCCCTGATGGCTATGGACCTGCCCCAACGATGGTTCTGCCGGGTGGTGGCGATGCCCTGCCTGATGCGCCGAGAGGGATGGTAACGGCGGTAAAGCGCGATGGCACAACACAGGTCTTTGCCTTCACCTCGTCAGCCCTCTATTCGCTAGAGGCGGATTACACATTCCTTGAACTGGAAACGGGCTATACGTGTACTCCGGGCGATGACTGGTCTGCGGTGCAGTTTGGTGATTATCTGCTCTACACGAACACCACGGATGGCATGTGGGCCTACAACATCGAGTTGGGTGGAGCGGCTACGTACATCGCAGATGCAGGCGATCCCCGGCAGCTATTCGTCAACGCTAACATGGTCTTTGCGCTCGACTGCAAGGATAATTCAGGCAATCGGAATAACCGCCTCATTCGCAATAGCGATTTCAACGATCATACTGACTGGAAGAACGGCTCTTCCGATCAGCAGCCACTAGAGAGCGGCGCGGAGCTTATTGCCGGTGTACGCCTTAAGGGCGGTGCTGCAATCGTATTCCAGCGCGAGAGCATGCGGGTCATTCAGTTCGGCAATGCTGGGGGCGGTGCTCTCTACTCGCTTCAGGAGATTGCAGACGGGCGCGGCTCAGTTGGGGCTCGCTCCGTCATTGGCTTTGACGGTGTGGTGTATTTCCTCTCCACCAATGGTTTCTGGCAGTTCTCCTCTGGCGGGCTTGTGCCTATTGGTGACGGGTTCGTGGACAAGTACTTTCTCAATCTCGTCCCGGCTTTGGAACTGAAGGATGTTCAGGCAACCATCGATCCCTTCCGCAAGATCGTCATTTGGCTGCATCCGGCTTCAGATACGGTGCTGGGATATAATTGGGCGCCTAGCGTTACCAATCGCTGGTTCACATGGACAAGTACGGCAACATACCTGACCCGTTTGGCGACGGCTGGCTATACCTGGGACTCGGCTGGTGCGATCTGGGCAACGTGGGACGATATGCCGGAAATCGCCTTCGACGATCGTTTTTGGCAGGGCGGTGAGCAGTTCCTTGGCGCTCTGGATAACAACTACTTCCTCAACACCTATTCCGGCCCGAACGCAGCGGCAACGATCCGCACATCTACGCAGCCTAGCCCTGTTTCTGGCCTCATTACGTGGGCAACGAGCATGGATGACTGCCCAACTTCGACACTGACGCTTGGCGTCTCGGATACCCTGTCAGACGGCATTACGCAGAAGACGCCGGAGAGCAAGGTTGCCTCGGGTCGCACTCCCTTGCGTGGGCGTGGGAAGAATATCGATTTCGAATGGAATGCCCCCGCTGGCGCTACGTGGTCCTATACCTTCGGGGTTGACATGATCGTCGCAGCCACAGGAGGCCCGCGCTAATGGCCTATACAATCCAAGGCGGCAATGTTCAAACTCGATACACCAAGCTCACGACCAACACCGTTACGACAATCCTCGACGGCGGGCAGTCGGGTGCAATCGTAGTCGCGATCTATGCAGCGGAAATCAACGGCTCGACGCCTACCCTGACGATTGACCATTACGATGGGACCACGACAACTTATCTGCGTAACCTCAAAGCCATGACGGCGCGGGAAGAATACAGCCGCGATATCATCATTGTGCTCAAGGCTGGACAGTTGCTCCGGGCGACGGCAAGCGCGGCAAACCAGATCGATATCTGTGTGACTTACATTCCTGGCGACAAGGCATCGAGAGGGAACAGCTTCTGATGATCCTCAAGCCCATCCCCATTGACCGGATCACAAGCGAATGGGGCAGTATTGTTGACGCTCTATATCCGGCACTTCGGCAAGACCCATCCTTCAGCGTCCAAAGCCTCTATGACCGGCTGATGATCTGCTACGCATGGATTATCGAGGCTACGGAAGGCGCTGAAGGCTATTGGGTCATTTCCCTTGATATGGATGGGGATGATCTTGTTGCATGGACTACGGCCCTTGTAGGCCGGATTGATGGCGGTCCAAAGCAGAGGCTCAAGACAATGCGTGAAGGCGTTGAGATGCTAGAGCGCATATTGGTTAACGCAGGTGTGCAAGCGCATCGAATTTGTGGTAGGAATTGGACGTCAATCTTGCCTCATTATTCACCCTATGAAGGCGCTCGCAACGGTTTGGAGAAAAGGCTTTAGATATGGGCGGCAATGTAGATACAGGATCACAGAGCACCGGCCTAACCAATCCGGCTATGCAGGCGGCTGCAACCACGATTGGCAACCAGCTTAATACGCAGCTTTCGACGGGCGTCAGGCCATTTACCGGCTCCCTCGCTCCTGACCTTTCCAGCGCGACTATGGGCGGTGTCAACGCTCTCACCAACAATCCCAACAACGCTGCTTATGGTCAGGGCATTACGAACGCCATTGGGCAGCAGGCTCAGATTGCGGCTGGCAACTTCGGGGCCGATCCAACTCGACAGCGGCTCATTGATGATGTGAGCACCAATACAAACGCCATCCTTCAGGGCTCAGGGCGCTTTGGCTCTGGATCACATGAAGACGCTTTGATCAATGATGTTGGCGGCTCGCTCGCTCAGTACGATTACGGGCGTCAGCAGCAGGCGTTGCAGAACCTTCCGAACCTCTATCAGGCTAGCATGCTCCCAGCCGGTGCACAGCTTCAGGGCGGTCAAATCCTCGATGCGCAGGCACTTGCCAAGGCCACTGATGCGGAACGCCTGTTCGATGTGACCAACAACGCAGGCTGGAATACCCTCCAGCGCGGCGCGTCCGTGTTTGCTGGCACCGCTCCGACTTCAGGAACGACCACCACGCAGTCGCAGCCCTGGTGGAAAGTTGGCACAGGCTTGGCGGCAACTGGTCTTGGTTTCTTGTGAGGTCCTAAATGGCACGCGCTCCCTACTCTGCTCCCGGCCTCCTTCCATTTCAGAACCCCGTATCGGATTGGGTAGCGCCGCGTCGTAATGCCCTTCTCGGTCTTGGTGCGGGCCTGTTGTCTCCTAACCTTGGGGATGCTGCTTCGGGCGCCGCTCAGGGCATGGCTCTGGATCGTCAGTACGGTCAAGAGCAACAGGACTTCATGCAGCAGCAGGAAGAAACCAACGCCACTAAGGAATGGCTGCGGCAGCGTGGCCGTGATGATCTAATCCCCCTCGTTGATGCAGGACAGGGCATGTTTGCGTTGCAGGAGGCAACTAAGGTTGCCGATCCTGGCTCCGGCCTTATGAGTGTTGGAGGGAGCCTCTATAACCCCGCTGATGGATCTTGGATTACGCCCCCGGCAGATGCAAGCGGTAGCGGTCCACGAGTAAGCCTTAGCGGACAGTGGGGGCGCGATGCTCAGGGCAATCCGGTTTATCTTCAGCCATCCGACACTGGCGAGATGATCCCGGCCCGCACTCCTGAAGGCGTTTCCCTTCTTGGGCCTTACGACCTCAATGCTGATCGCGCTGCCGGGTCTGTGTTTGGGCGTGGAACGGGTAGTGCTCAGTTTGATCTTCCTGCCGCAGCACTGACAACGCAACAGACTCTCTCCGCAATCCAGTCTGTTCGTGATCAGGCAAAGGGCATGGAAGAGCAGTTCGGCAACATTCTGGGCGTTCCCCAGCAGATGCTTCCGACCATGCCACAGTCGGAACGAGCCAATTTCCAGATTGAGACAAATCGCCTTATCAATCGAACCTTCCTTGAGGCGCGTGAAGTGCTTCGTGGCGGTGGACAGATCACCGACTTCGAAAGCCGCAAGGCTGAAGGCGCTATTTCGAACCTTGAAGAGGCAATGGCCCGAGGCGATAAGGCGCTGTTTGAAAAGTCGCTTACGGAGCTTGAGCAAGCGGTGTCTGATGGTTACGCCAAGCTTCAGGCGCAGGCTGGTGCAATTGGCGGGTATGGCCAAGCGCCACGTCCGCAACCAAACGGCGGCACGACCTCTAGCGGCGTTCCTTGGAGCATTGGGCAGTAAATGGCAAAACTCACAATCGGCAATCAGACTGTAACGGTTGGCGATGAGTTTCTTCGCATGTCTCCCGAACAGCAGCAGGCAACGGTGGACGAGATTGCTGCCAGCATTGGCGTGTCCGCTCCTCAAGAAGACCCGCTAGCCGCTGCCTCTCGTATGAGCCAGTTTGGCCCTGGTACTGACACTTCCGCCCCTGCATTGCCCGTTCAACAGCCGGGGCGCCCTGATATTCTAGGCTCTACCGCCGCAACGCTTGGTGGAATCGTCAATTCAATTCCTATCGTTGGACCTATGTCGCAAGCCATATCAGATAATCTGGTTGGCGTCGGTGCGCAGCTAACGGGCGGAGACTATGAAGAGGCCCGCAACGCAGCAATCAAGCGTCGTCAGGAACTCGCCGCAGCAAACCCCATCGCAAACATCGCTGGCAATGTCGGGGGTGCAATCGGTTCATTCGGTGCGCTAGGCGCCACACAGCAGGGCGCACAGGCCCTTGGCATGACCGGCCCGACAGTTCAGCGCATCGTCAATTCGGGGCTCTCTACGCTTGGCCTGACGACTGCTGACAACATGGTGCGCGGGCAGGCTCCGACAGAGGCACTTGGTAATGCAGTGCTGCCCACTGGCATTGCAGCCGCTATCCCGGCTGTTGGTGCTGGAACTCGCGCTGTAGCGCAGGCTGTGGGCGAGCGCGTTGCCCCAATCATGCAATCCATCACGGACCCTGTTTCCGAGGCCGCTCGGCGTGTAGGGGTGGCTGTAACCAGAGATGTGGCAGCTAACCCCCAAGCCGTCATGAGTGCCGCTGATGAGGCTGTAGCGCGTCAATCTGGCCTTCCTCTCGTGAACATTGACAGGGGCGGCGAAACTACACGCGCCCTTGCTCGCTCCGTAGCCAATCAGTCACCAGAAGCTCGCGCCGCTATTCAGCGCACGGTAGAGGATCGATTTACCACTCAGGCCCCCCGCGCCATCGACTTCATCAAGCGCCTTGTTGGCGGGAATGTCGATGACATCGCGTTCCAGTCAGGACTACAGCAGGCGGCGCGTCGGGCGAATGATCCGGCCTATAAAGCCGCTTACAATGCCCCCCAGGCTCGTGCTGTGTGGACGCCTGAGATTCGGAACCTCATGCAGGCCGATCCATTCCGTACCGCTATCCAGCAGGCAGAGAGCACGGCGAAGAATGCAGCGGCTGTAACGGGCGGAAAGGCTGTCATCAATCCATTTGTGTTCCTTGATGATGGCTCTGTAACCCTGCGCACTATGCCTGACGGTTCCCGCGCTCTTCCCAACCTACAATTCTGGGACGTTGTGCAGCGCAACCTTCGGCGCCAGTCTGAAGTGGCAGCGCGTCAGGGCGATAATCTCCTTGCAAGCCAGATTGGCGATATGCGCCGTCAACTCAACATGGCCCTCGATACCGCTGTGCCGCAGTTCCAGCAGGCCCGTCAGGGTGCCGCTATGTTCTTCGGGGCAGAGGACGCGCTTGATGCTGGTAAGGTCTTTGCCAATCAGCCTCGCGCTATCCCTGAAGCGCGGCAAGCCTACAATGCCTTCAATGAGGCAGAGAAGCAGGCTTTTGCCACCGGCTACGCATCTGAAATCATCGACAAGGTGAAGGCGGCTAGTGATCGGCGCAACATCATTCAACAGATGTTTGGCTCCCCAGCCGCTCGTGAAATGAATGAACTGGTCTTCGGACGCGCCAAGGCTCAACAGCTAGAGGCATTTGTGAAGGTCGAAGCGCTTGCTGATCAGCTTCGCGGCGCTATGGGTAATTCCACAACCGCTCGCCAGCTAATGGAACTTGGTATTGGTGGCGGTGCTGGCTTTGCCTTATCCGGCGATTGGATGGGTGCTCTGACTGGTGCGGCACTCGCCAAGGGTGGCCGCTATCTCGGTGAGAAGGTGGACGCCAAGGTTATGCAGGAAGTTGCAAAGCTGCTGACGACGGACAATCCTCAAGCACTTCAGAAGGCGGTTTATAACGCTTCTCTAAGCCCTAAGTGGATGGCGGCGCTGGACCAGCTAAGCGATATGCTCGCCCCCGTGTCTCGCGGTCTTGCCCAGCAGGCAAACGGCAATGAAATGACGAACAATAACGCTCAGCCACTTCGTATCACTGTCAACGGCGCCGGATCATACGGGAATTAAGGAAGGGCCTTGAAATACGCCATGAAGCCGAACGCAATGCCAAGAGCGATAACGCCAATCCACCATTCCATGCCCCTACCGGCAATCTGCCAGTCTTTCGGCGGATGGTCTTTGATGGGCGTGGCGCTATCGTACGGGTTCGGCCCGTGGTCACTCGGCAAGCGGATATGCAGTTTGGTCATTTCTTCCCTCATCTTTCGTAACCGGAATATCGCCCTAGCTTGGGAAAACGTCAATGGCCAGTAAAGACCTCATCGATACATTGATTGCTGAAGCGGGTGGCGAAGGTGATGCCGGTCTGATCGCCGCAGCTTGGGCGATCCAACAGCGAGCCGCAGCCAGAGGGCAAACACCTGATCAGGTCATCAAGTCCGGCTTTGATGGATACACTAATCCCGGTAGCGGTGCAAAGCGAGCACAGCAAGACCCTGCGCTTAGAGCGAAGGTTGAGCGCATTGTAAATGGTGTGCAGGCGGGGACGATCCCCAACCCTGTTCCCGGCGCCGATCACTTCCTAAGCGGCGATGTAATGCCCTCGTGGGCTAAGAGCATGAAGCCAGTGGCGACTATTGGCGGGCATCGCTTCTACGCCTCTGGTGATGTTCCCCAAGCCGCCTATGGGCCTCTTATCCCTCCGGGTGAACTGCCAGAGGTTGCAACGCTAACCGATACTGTTGGTCCCCGTGTGGCGCCTGTGCCGCGCACCATGTCCGATGACTTAGGGCAGATGCGTAATCCACTCATGAGCCCAACTGCTAGGGCGGCGCAGGTTACGCCACTTCCGCCTCCTTTGCCCCAACGCAGGCCATCAGCGCCAGATATCGTCACGCCTTCCATGGCCGCAATAAATGCGCAGCGCGGTGGAAACGTGAATGCAACTCGTGCTGTCGACATGATCGCGGCAACGCAGAATCCTGTCACGCCCCGCCTCACGGCAGACGGCAGCAATATCATGTCGTATCATATCCCGGACATGACGCCGACAACGGTAACGGGTGGCCTTGGTTCTCTCACGCCCTCACCCGCTCGTGCGCGCCTCCCTGAACTCCCGCCGTCTAATATCGGCCAGCCGCCCACTACTCGCGTTGTGCAGTCGGTTCCGTTCAATTCCAGTTCGATGCCACAGCCGACTTCGGCACAGATTAATGACGCAGCGCGTAGAGCATCGCTTACGGCCACACAGAGCAACGTGGAGCGGGCTTTGCCGTCTGTGCCTACTGCTCGGCAAGCAACAGCGGTAACGGCGCCACAGCCCTTTAATCCTCGCGCCAGGGATTCAAACTATGCGGCCAATACGGCTCTAGGTGAGCGCGTTGCAACCCAGATGGCTCCGGTCTTCAGTCAGCCCGGTTTCATTCCAAACCGCCTAGTTCCCAACCCGATTGTCCAGCCTAGCTTTGTGCCGCTCAATCAGCCGCCAATTCAGGTTGTGCCGTCGCCTATGTCGGCGGTGCCTTTGCCGCGTCGAAGGCCAGATATTGCGCCAATGCGTACTCCTCAGGCTATGCCGCGGATGGCTGCGCAGGCGTCTCCGCTTCGGGTAACGGTGAACGGTGCAGGATCGTACAGCACCCCGCGTCCCCAGCCCATGACGCCCATTCAATCGCTGATGGCTCAGGGAATGTCTCAGGCACAGGCCTATAACGCCCTTACGCAGCGAGCCCCAACGCTGGAAGACAGGATTACCGGACGCACAGGGCTTTCGTCCTATAGCGGCAGCGCTTCTAGTATTTCGGGCTAGGAAATGTTAGCAATGAACACATCAAAAGCGGTGGTTGAAAATGACTGAAATTACCGAGCTCTCAACGACCGATGCGAGCAATACGGCGATCAGCGGCTTCTCGACTGATGGCACAACCGCCAACATGTCCACGATGGACAACGTTATTCAGGCGGTTGCTGGTCTCCTTGCGCGTTCGATCCGCACCAATGTTTTCCGGCTCCTCGACAATACCGACGACACCAAGCGCGTTGCTCTGGACCTTTCGGGCATAACTACTGGCGTCACCCGAACATATAAAACTCCGAACCAGGATGGCACATTCGTCGTAACGGGAACGAACGGCGATATTAGCACCACGTATACCGATGCGGGCGCGGCGGCTGGTCCTGGCCTCGTCCTCCTCCGCGATAGTGCATCTCCTGCTGCGAGCGATTCTATGGGGTTTGTACTGTTCCGTGGCAGGGACAGCGCCAACAACGTTCAGGACTATGCAGCGATTAGCAGCTCTATTGTTGATCCTGTATCGGGTTCGGAGGACGCTAATCTTGCATTTTCTATCGCCGTAGCAGGGGCGACTACAACAATTCTAACCCTATCCTCAACAGGGGCGTTAGGAACCAACTTCAGAGCAACGAGCGCTCTAACTTCAGGCACATTTTCTTCGTCTGGCGCCACTGCTGGTTGGGCAACCGCCACAGGACAAACCAGTTCATC
>Ga0247822_10001825_pt1 | contig 13273 bp, 11 predicted proteins | sample 13C_Cellulose_Da_FD_192423 | JGI IMG/M metagenome (GOLD analysis project Ga0247822, IMG submission 192423) | Soil microbial communities from agricultural site in Penn Yan, New York, United States - 13C_Cellulose_Day30 | ecosystem: Environmental > Terrestrial > Soil > Agricultural land | place...
TCGAGACCGTGCGCAACGTGGGCTACAAGATGCGCGGCAATCGCTAGCGGCGCCGAGCGACCCCGCACCTCCCCTGCGACCCCGGACACCCAGCGTCATTGTTGACCGCTCGCTGCGCTCGCTGGGGCGCCGGCGGCACCCGCACCGTCGACATCCACGTCCGTCGCCTGCGGGCGAAGATGGGCGCCGTCGCCGGCGGCCTGATCGAGACCGTGCGCAACGTGGGCTACAAGATGCGCGGCAATCGCTAGCGGCGCCGAGCGACCCCGCACCTCCCCTGCGACCCCGGACACCCAGCGTCATTGTTGACCGCTCGCTGCGCTCGCTGGGGGATGGGCGCCGTCGCCGGCGGCCTGATCGAGACCGTGCGCAACGTGGGCTACAAGATGCGCGGTAATCGCTAGCGGCGTATCGTCGCCGCGAATGTTCCACGTCCTCGACCTCGGTCCCAACGGCCAGCCGGTCGCCCGCGAGGGCGACGAGTGGGCGGCGCCGCCGCCGGCCGGCACCATCCGGTGGATCGAGCTGGTCGAGCCGGACACCGCGTCGCTGGAGGTGCTGCGGGCGCGCTTCGACCTCCACCCGCTGGCGATCGCCGACTGCGCGACCTACGGCACCCAGTCCAAGGTCGACGACTACGGCCGCTACCTGTTCGTGGTGATCCACTCGTTCACGGTCGCGCCCGACGATCCGCTCGACATCCAGGTCCACGAGATCCACGCGTTCGTCGGCGAGTCGTTCCTGATCACCGTGCACGACAACCCGCTGCCGTCGCACGAGGCGGTGTGGCAGAAGGCGCGGGCCAGCCGGGCCGTGCTCGAGCGCGGCCCGTCGTGGGTGCTGTACCTCGACGTCGAGGCGATGGTCGAGGCGACCGAGCCGCTGGTCCGCCGCATCCGCGATCAGCTCGACGATCTCGAGTGGGCCATCATCGAGCAGGCGTCCACGCTCGACCTCAAGCTCGTGTTCCGCATCAAGCGGGTCGCGGTGGCGATGCGGCGGGTGATCCGGCCGCTGCGCGACACCCTCGGCATCCTCCACCGGCGCGCCGACTCGCGGATCCCGCAGCGGACCACGGTCCACCTGCGCGACGTCGCCGACCACGTCGTCCGCCTGGCCGAGATGGTCGAGGAGATCCGCGAGGTGTCCGACGGCCTGGTCACCAGCTACCAGGCGTTCCAGGCCCAGCGCGTCAACGAGGTGGTCAAGAAGCTGACCATCTTCTCGGCCATCTTCCTGCCGCTGTCGTTCATCGTCGGGTTCTTCGGCCAGAACTTCGCCGACCTCCCGTACGACAGCGGCCTGTGGCTGGCCGTCATGCTGGTCTCGCTGGTGGTGGTCCCGGCCGGCCTGATGGAGTGGTTCCGGCGCACCCTGCTGTGACCGGTATATGATGGCCGGGTGACCACGTCACTCCCGCGGCTCGAACCCAGCGCGCGCGCCAACGCTCGAGGGGCGACGTGGCGCTGAGATCGACCACGCTCGCCGCCGCGGTGTCGCACGTCGGCAACGTGCGCGAGCACAACGAGGACAGCCACCTCGTCGACGCCGACGAGGGGATCTTCATCGTCTGCGACGGCATGGGCGGCCACGCCGCCGGTGAGGTCGCGTCGGCGCTCGGCGTGCGCGTCACCCGCGAGCAGTGGCTGGGGGCGGCGACCCAGAAGGCCCTGGCCGAGTGGACCCGGGCCGGCACCCTCGACGCCCGCCGGACCGCGCTGAGCGTGATCAAGCACGGGGTCATGACCGCCCATCGCACGATCTGCGAGCAGTCGATGGCCGATCCGGCCAAGAAGGGCATGGGCACCACCTTCACCGGCGTGGTGGTCGCCGGCGGCGACGCCATCGTCGCCCACGCCGGCGACTCGCGCGCCTACCTGGTCCGCGGCGGCATCGCGATGCAGCTGACCGAGGACCACACCCTGCTGGCCCGCCTGCTCGCCGCCGGGCTGCCGATGATCGAGGGCGGCGACACCCACCGCTGGAAGGGCGTCATCACCAACGCGCTCGGCTTCGGCGACGACACCAAGATCGTCACCTTCACGGTGCCGCTGTCCGACGGCGATCGCCTGCTCTTGTGCTCCGACGGGGTCAGCGAGTACGTCGGCGAGGCCGAGGTCGGCCAGATCCTGGGCACCCAGCCGTCGCCGGCGCGCGCCGCCCAGCGGCTGGTCGAGCTCGCGCTCGAGCGCGGCGGCGAGGACAACGCCACGGCGCTGGTGATCAAGGTGGTCGAGGCCGGCGAGACCCCGGTGCCGGCCGCGCAGCGCCAGCGCGACGACGCGGCGCTGGCCCGGTGCCCGCTGCTCCAGGACCTGTCGCCCCAGCAGCGCCTGCGCGCGCTGCGCATCGCGACCGTCCGCGACGTCGCCGCCGGCGAGCTCCTGCCCGAGGCCGCCCTCGAGAGCCGGGTCGCGTGGATCGTGATCGACGGCGAGGTCATGCACGGCGGCGCGACCTTCGGCGCCGGGACGCTGCTCTACCCCGAGGCGCTGCTCGGCCGCGGCGCGCCGCGCAAGGCCGACGCCCTCGCGGTCACGGTCGGCGAGGTCCGCGCGCTGGCCGTGCGCGGCGACGACTTCGCCGAGCTGTCGGGCGAGGACCCCGACCTCGCCGAGCCCATGTACGCGGCGCTGGCGAAGATCGTCGGCGGCTAGCGCCAATGCCGATCGGATAGGCGCAACTGATCAGGATCGCATGAGATCCCGTTCGTCCTGAGCGAGGGCGAGCGTCAGCGAGCCCGACGTCGAAGGACGGCTCCAATCGGAACCGGCGTGGGGCCCTTCGACGTCGGGCCTCACTTCGTTCGGCCCTCGCTCAGGGCGAACGGTACAAGTGATCGACTTCGTTCGGTTCGCAGCGCAGAGTGACCGGCATGGCCGCTAGCGGCCGCGATCACGTCAGCCGGCCGCCGCTCGACAGCGCCCCGCGGTCGCGGTACTCGGCCTCGGCGGCGACGAGCAGGTGGCTCATGGCCACCGGCACGCCGCGATGGGCCGCGAGGTAGGCGGCCCGCAGCACGACGTTGCGGATGAAGCCGCCCGACAGGTCGAAGCGGCGCGCGAGCGCGGCGAAGTCGATGTCGGTCGCCACCGGGGTCTCGGACGGGAGCATCCGCTGCCACAGCAGCTCGCGGGTGTCGGCGTCGGGATACGGGAAGTGGAGGTGCACCGACATCCGGCGCGCGATCGCCGGATCGATCGCCGACGCGAGGTTGGTCGTGAAGCAGGCGATGCCCTCGAACTGCTCGAGGCGGGCGAGGATGAAGTTGGTCTCGAGGTTGGCGTACCGATCGTTGGACGACTTCACGTCGGCGGTCCGCTTGGCCAGGAGCGCGTCGGCCTCGTCGAACAGGAGCAGCACGTGCCCGGCCTCGGCCGCGTCGAACAGCCGGGCCAGGTTCTTCTCGGTCTCGCCGAGCCACTTCGAGGTCACCTGGGACAGATCGACGACGTACAGGTCGAGGCCGAGCCTGGCCGCCAGCAGCCCGGCCACCATCGACTTGCCGGTGCCCGGCTCGCCGGAGAACAGGATGGTCAGGCCGAGCCCCTTGCCGAGCTTGCGGGCGAAGCCCCAGTCGCCGAGCACCTGGCCGCGGAACCGCACCCGGTCGACGATGCCGAGCACGCTGGCCTCGAGGTCGTCGGGCAGCACCAGGTCGTCCCAGGTCTGGCGGACCGCGACCCGGCGGGCGATCGTCGACAGATCGGCGTCGAACAGCTGGCGTACCGCCTCGGCGACGTGGGCACGCGCGACCGGCACGCCGGCGAAGCGCGCCAGCTCGCCGGCGGCCCGGCTGGCGTTCCACACGCCCGAGTGGCCGAGGTTGTAGAGCGCGGCGATCTCCCGCAGCTCCAGCTCGGTGAGCGCCGCGCCGGCGCCGAGGTGCTGCCGCCACAGCCCGAGCCGGGCCTCGAACGGCGGCACCTGGACGCGGATGGTGACCGTCGTCCTCATGGCGGCCATGGTCGGGATCGCGTCGCGGGCGCCGATCAGGGCGACGCTGTCGGTGGTCACCTCGAGGCAGGTGCGGAACGCCCGCAGCGCGTCGCCGGTCAGCGCCTCGTCGCTGTCGACGAACGCCAGGAGGGCGCCCAACATCGACGCCTCGCGGAAGGCGGCGAGCACCCGCTCGGCGCCCAGGCCGCGGCCGCTCACCACCAGCAGCGCGCGCCCCACTGCGGCCGCGGCATGACGCAGCAGGAGCTCGCGGCCGCTCTGGCGTGGCCCCTGGAGGTCGAGCAGCCGTCCGCCGGCGCGGAACCCGGCCACGGCCTGGGCGATCAGCGCGTCGTCGACGGCGATCGGCGGCGGCTCGCCCGGCGGATAGCAGCGGGCGAACGGGACCAGCTCGGGGTCGAGCTCGTCGCTGCCGAGCAGCCACGAGGCGACCCGGCCGTCGAGCCGCACGCCCTGCGCCAGCGTCACCCGCTGGGCGGCGCCGTCGAGGACGACGTAGCGCAGCCGCCGCAACGGCCGGTGGGGCGCGAGGTCGCGGAAGATCGCCGCCGACGCGTCGCTCTGGCGCGGGTAGCGGGCGCGGTACACGATCTCGAGCAGCAGCTCGAACGGGATGGTGAGCGGCGTCTGGTTGCCGCCGAGGTAGGTCGCGAGGCGGGCGCTGCGCGGATCGCTCTCGCAGGCCAGCAGCACCGCGACCAGATCGGCCTCGGTCGGGCCCAGCCCGAGGCGCTCGACGAGGACGGTCAGCGGCTGCCCGGCCGCGTACGCGTGGTCCGCGAGCACCTGGCCGGGCCCGGACGGCGCCGCCATGAGGCGCTCGATCTCCTGGGCGCCGAGGTACGACGTGAACACGCCGTCGGCGTCGCGGGTGATGAGCCCCTCGGCCCAGCGCCGGCGGATGGCGTGCTCGAGGAGCGCGCGGCTGCGGACGAGGTAGTCGTCCTCGGCCCGCGCCACCATCGGGGTCGCGGTGGCGCCCACGTCAGGCCAGGGCCTGGTCGTCGTCGCCTTCCTGCTCCTCCTGCCGCCGCTCGTAGATGATCCGCTCGCGCTTGTTGAAGAGGCGCGGGTCCTTCAGGGCCAGCACCACGTCGCCGATCAACCCCTTGCTGATCGCCTCGGCGAACGCGAGGGTGTCCCGGTTGGCCTTGACGTACTCCTGGAGCGCGGCGTGGGCGGCCCGGAGCGCCTGGGCCTCGGGCCACGCCTCGATCTGAGCGCGCATGGCCTCCTCGTACTCCTGCTTGGCCGGCTGGAGGCGGCGGCTCCGCTCCTGGAGCTTCTGCTGCGACCGCTGCGCGCGGGCCTGGTGCTTCTTGAGCCGGCCCTTGGTGAACAGCCGGTCGAGGCCGCGCTGCTCGTCGAGGTCGGAGGTCAGGTTCGTCACCTTGCGGGAGCTCTCGCTCAGCTTCTCCTGCGAGCGCTCGGTGTCGTCGTGGAGCTCGACCAGGTCGTCCTCGGCCTCGACGACCTCCTCGGCGGCGCCGCGCTGGAACAGCGCCTTGGCCGCGGCCGCGACCTCGCTGAGCAGGCGATGCGCCTCGAGATCGGGGCCACCGGCGCCGCTCCCCTTGCTGAGGATCGTCAACGGCCAGCCGAACCACTGGTCGACCTGGGTGGCGGCGATCGTGAGGTCGCTCGGCATCATGGGGGTCCGCCGGTTGCCGAGGCTGAGGACGAGCTCGCGGCCGGCGTGCTCGTGGGTCAGGTGCTCGTCCTTGAGCTGCACCGAGGTGCTGGTCGCCGTCTGCTCCCCGACCTGCATCCCGGCCGGCTCGCCGCGCGCGGCGCGCGCGCCGGCGCGATCGGCCTCGGCCTCGAGGCCGTCGTCGGCGGCGAGGTCGCCACCCTTGCCTTGCGCCGCCGACACCCGGCCGTCGCGCTGCTGGACCACGTGGGCGAGCTCGTGGCCGATCAGCTCCTGGCCGGCGAGGCTGGTCGGATCGTATTCACCGGGCGCGAAGTGGAGATCGGTGCCCTGGGCGAACGCGCGCGCGCCGACCTGCGTCGCGGCGGCGCCCTCGTGGATCCGCACCGCCGAGAAGTCGACGCCGAAGGCGGTCTCCATCTGCTCCTGGACCGGAGACGGCAGGCGGCCGGCGTCGCTCGGCGCACCTCCCTCGGCCCGCGCGGCGCGGCGCTGGGCCAGCTTGCGCTGGAACACCCCGGCCGGCACGCCCGGCGGACGCATCGGCGCCCGCGGCTCGTCGACCGTCAGGCGGTCATCATCCTCGAGTACGCTCGTGGTCACCCCTGGCCGCTCGCGCATCCGAGCATGCTGCATGGACGGTGGTGACATCACAACCCGTCCATTTTGACGGGGGCACCGTGTGGTCGCGGTTGACACCTGGCGTCGCGCCGCGCTGTGATCCCTCGACGCATGGGCCGGCTGTCGATCTCGGACGCCCTGGCCGCCTGCTCGGCGATCCTCGACGCGGTGCCCGCCGACGGCGTCGCCGGCTACGTGGCGCGCGGCCACCGGCGGCTCGGCGCGTGTGTCGGCAGCGGTGAGGGCTACGTGGTGCTGGCGGTCCGCTCGGAGGTGCCCGACGGCGACCCGCTGTGCGGCTTCCGCCCACACGTGACCTACCAGGTCGGACCGTCGAGCGTCCAGCACACGGTCGCCAACCGCGTGATGCGCGACGACGCGCGGTTGCTGAGCGATCCCGTGCTCCGCCGCATGGTCCGCGATCACGGGCGCCACCGGACCTTCCACGACCCGGATCCGCGCACCGTGCCCGAGCTGGCCGGCTCGCTCGATCCCATGCTGTGGGACCAGGGCGGCCTGTTCGATCGGCTCAAGGCGATCCACCCCGTCGGCGACGGGTTCGAGATCCACCTCGGCTTCGACCGCCACGCCGGCGAGCCACGGTTCGACGACGACGACGAGGCGGCGCTCGCCGCGCTCAGCATCGCGGTCGCGCCGTGGGCGCGCCGGGTCATGTTCCTCCACGGCTACGGCCCGGGGCTGGCGCCGTTCACCGCGCGCGAGCGCCAGACCTTGTGCCTGTTGCTCGGCGATCGGCCACAGACCAGCTGCGCCGAGGAACTGGGCGTCAGCGAGGCCCGCGCCCGCGAGCTGATCCGCGATCTCTATGCCAAGCTCGGCGTGAGCAGCCGCAGCGAGCTCATGGCGCGCTGGTTCACCGGCCTGCCGGTCGCCGACGACGTCCCGGTGATCGTGACCCACGCTGCGCGCCGGCCGGCGCGCTTGCGCCGCCGCCGGACCTCATCCCCGGTCGCGGCCCGCCGCCCGCCGCGCCGCTGACCTCCGCCGGCGGCGCAGCGCGATCAGCGCGAGCGCGGCGCCGAGGCCGGCCCCGCCACCGACCGCGCAGCCGCCGTCGTCGGGCTTCTCCGGCTCGGGATCGGGCGGGCCGGTCCACGGCTCGCCGGTGTGCGGGGTCGGATCGCTGGTCGGATCGCGCGGCCCCGGCGCCGGCCGGGTCGAGAACGCGAACGACCACGGCTGGTCGTAGGTGACGCCGTCGAGGGTACGGATGCCGGCGGCGATGGTGACCGTGAAGGTCTGATCGGCCGCCCAGTCCTCCTGCGGCACCAGCCGGACCAGGTTGCCGACGTCGCCCGACCACGGATCGACCTCGATCGCGTAGGTCTTGCCGGTGGCGTCCTCGACCGTGAACTTGTCGGCGAGCTGGGCGGCGTCGACGCCGTGGCCGAACACGACCACGACCTGGGCCTCGACCATCGCGTGCGCGGTCGGGTGGCCGTCGGAGTCGGCGCGCGGATAGGTGGCGATGATCTGGTTCTGCACCGAGTCGACGTCGTGCAGCCGATCCCACAGGGCCAGCCAGTACGCGGCGACCACCTCGCCCTCGCACGGCGGCGAGCCGGGCTCGTGCTCGTCCATCAGGCGGCCCGCCGCCCACGGGTACTGGGTGCGGTAGCGCTCGACCGCGACCGGATCGCGGCCGTTGATGGCGCCGTAGGTCAGCACGATGTCGTGCATCGCGATCTGCGCGTCGCGCAGGGTCTGCGGCGCCACCGTGTGGCCGAGCCCGTCGAACAGCGGCGCCAGCTCGTCGGCCGGGACCCACGGGGTCTCGCCGCGGAAGTCGACGCCGGTGGCCTCGACCAGCAGCACGTCGGTGGCGGTGTCGAAGCTGTCGAGCAGCTCGTCGGACCAGCCGGCGGCGTCGTAGCCGCGCGCCGCCTTCATGAAGGTGGCGTCGAACACCTGATCGGCCATGCCGTGCGACGCCACGCCCATCAGGAACGCGACGTGCGGCCGGGCGTCGCCGCGCGCGTACGGGAACGGCAGCTCGCGCTGCATCCACGTCAGATAGGCGTCGACGAACGGCTCCCAGTGGGCCATCTCGCCGAAGTCATCGCGTACCGCGTAGCCGCCGTCGGGGAAGTAGCTGCCGTTGATCAGCAGCGAGCGCATCGCCGGATCCGACAGCAGCCGCTTGAGCTCGCCGTCGGGCAGGTGCTCGAGGGCGTGCAGCGAGATCCAGGTGTGGGTGTTGACCCCGTTGGCGGCGGCGGGGCGCGCCGACGCGAGCAACGCGAGCGCGGCGGTCGAGAGCAGCACGGCGACGCGAGCCATGGTGCGAGCCTATCCGAAGTCGACGTGGTCAGACCACATCGATCTGGTGCGGCTCGTCAGGGCGGCACGCCGAGCAGCGGGCGCCACTCGTCGGCGCTCGCGGCCGGACCGATCGCGACGCAGGTCCACGGCCCGGTCTGCCAGGCCTCGATCGCCTCGCCGCCGTCGACCCGATGGACGCGGCGGCGCAGGAGGTCGCGCGAGCGCTGGACGAAGTACGTCACCTCGCCGCCGGCGACCTGGTAGCGGACCAGGACGCCCCGGCGGTTGAGGATCGACAGCGTGCGCGCGCCGATCGCCACCCGCGACGCGTCGGCCGTCGGCACCGGGGCCTCCTCGCCGGTAACGCCGATCGCCCACACCCGCAGCGCGCGGTCGTCGGGGCGATCGAGCTCCCACGTCCCGGGCCGGCGATGGGCGCCGACGGTGTCGGTGAGGATCTGGTTGTGGCGCTCGGGGAAGATCGTGAACACCGCGATCACCGTCCCGGCCAGCACGATCAACGTGAACAGCAGCGAGACGGCGGCGCGCCGCTTCTCGGGACGCGGCGGGGTGACCCGGACCGGCGGCTCCTCGTCGTGATCGGGCGCATCGGTGTCGACCAGCTTCATGGGTGGCCTTCGGCGGCCGGCACGGACGGCACGGTCGGCGGCTGCCCGAACCGGGTCGCGAAGTCGCGGACCAGGCGCGCCGCCAGCCCGTCGGCGCCGGCGGCCTCGTCGGCGGTCATCTCGATCGTGTGCCGGCACAGCCAGTCGCGATCGCGGTGGCGCGCGGCGAACGCGACCGCGGCGGCGCGCACGTCGGCGGCGGCCTCGTAGTGGACCATCGCGCTCTTGCCGCGCGGGTAGTCGAGCAGGCCGTCGGCGACGCGGACCTGGAACACGCCGGGCCCCCCCGGCGCCTGCGAGGCGGCGTCCACGAGCGGGTACCAGCGGCCGAACTTCACCAGCGCACTGTAGCCCGGATGCGGCGGACCCGGTGGTAGCCTGCCGCGCCGATGGCCGACCGCGTCTTGTCGTTCGGACGATCCGCGCCGCCCGACACGGTCGTGCTCGGCGACAGCGCGGCGGTGGCGGCGGCGCGCCCCGCCGGCAGCCTCGACCTGATCTACGTCGACCCCCCGTTCGGCACCGGGCGCGCCCAGCGTGGCCGCGGCGGCGCCTACGCCGACGACGGCGACGATCCCGAGGCCCACGTCGCCTGGCTGACGCCCTGGCTCGAGGCCAGCCGGGCCGCGCTGGCGCCGACCGGGTCGCTGTTCGTCCACCTCGACTGGCGCGCGGTCCACTACGTCAAGGTCGCGCTCGATCGCCTGTTCGGGCGGACCTGCTTCGCGGGCGAGGTGGTGTGGTGCTACGCCGTCGGCGGCAAGAGCCGGCGCGGCTTCGGCCGCAAGCACGACACCATCCTGTGGTACGGCCGCACCCCCGACTGGGCGTTCTACCCCGATCAGGTCCGCGTCCCGCGCCGCGGCGGCTCGCACATGCGGGTCGTGCTCGACGAGGACGGCCGCCGCGTCCAGGAGAAGACCGACCGCCGGACGGGCAAGGTCTACCGGTACCCCGTCGCCGACGGCAAGGTCCCCGAGGACTGGTGGACCGACATCGAGACCCTCAACCACTCCGACGCCGAGCGCACCGGCTGGCCGTCGCAGAAGCCCGAGCGCCTGCTCGCCCGCATCATCACCGCCGTCACCCGCGACGGCGACGCCGTCGCCGACTGGTTCGTCGGCTCGGGCACCACCGCCGTCGTCGCCCAGCGCACCGGCCGCCGCTTCCTCGTCGCCGACGCCGCGGCCGACGCCATCGCCATCACCACCGCGCGCCTCGAGCGCCAGGGCCAAGCCATGGCCGCCGCCGGCACCCCGCCGCCCCCGGTCACGATCGAGGGGACACGTTCCTGGATCGCAACCCCTCAAGCGGATTGACCTTTTCGGGCGTACCGCGACGATTTGGTCGCGCGCGCCGCGGCGGACGCGCGCTATCGAGGGGACACGTTCCTGGATCGCAACCCCGCAAGCGGATTGGTGTTTTCGGGCGTACCGCGACGATTTGGTCGGACGCGCGGAAAGTTCCGTCGCGGTACGCTCTAAAAGGCGGGGGAATATCGAGTCGTTAGGAAGTACGAACGTGTCCCCTTACAGCTGCATGGTCGCGCGGCGCCGCGGCGCCAGGCTGGCGGACGCGCGGAATCCCGTCGCGGTACGCTCGAAAAGGCGGGGGATATCGAGCCGTTACGAAGTAGGAACGTGTCCCCTTACAGCTGCACGCCTTCCAGGTCGACTTCGCCTTCGACACCGGCGTCGGCTTCGTTGGCTTCGTCGTCGTTCTGGAAGTAGTAGTCGTCGCCCATCTCGTTGAGCTGCTTGCCCTGCTCGATGGCTTCCTTGCTGGCCTCCTCGCTGATCTCGCCGAGGTCGGCGCCGGTGGCCTTCTTGGCGGCGTGCTGCGGGGTGCCGTCCCACGGGAACGACTCGTAGAAGGCGTCGCCGCGCTGCAGGTTGACCAGGCCCTTCGAGCAGGTCGGCACGAAGATGAAGATCATCAGCGCGAGCGTGGTCAGGCCAAGGCCGGGCAGGATCGCGCGCGACACCTGGCCGAACGGTTTCTTGAACAGCGCGGCGGCGACGAACAGGTTGGTCGCCACCGGCGGGGCCAGGTAGCCGATCTCCATGTTGACGACGAACACCACGCCGAAGTGGACGGGGTCGATGCCGTAGGTGTTGACCGCGATCGGCGCGAGGATCGGCGCGAACACCAGCGTCGCCGACACCGAGTCCATGAGCGCGCCGACGACGATCAGGAACAGGTTGACCAGCAGCATGAAGCCGATCGGCCCGATGTCGTTGTCGGTCAGGAACCCGGTCAGCTTCTCCTCGACGCCGACCAGCGGCACCAGCTTGTTGATGCCGAAGGTGAACGCGATGATCAGGATGAGCATGCCCATCAGCCGGCCGGCGTTGGCCAGCGCGGTGATCACCCGGCGCGGGCCGAGCTCGCGGTGGATCACCGTGGTCACGATCAGCGCGTACACGAACGCGACCGCGCCGGCCTTGAACGGCGGGAACTCGCCGGTGTAGATGCCGACCACGACGAGCACGGGCAGGCCCATCGCCCACACGCCCTCGCGGGCCGCGGTGGCCAGGCGCTTGCCATCGAACTGCTCGCGCTTGCCGTGGCGCAGGCCGACCACGACCGAGTACGCGCACAGGATGGCGGCGACGCCGACCGCCGGCAGGAACGACGCCACGAACATGTCCTGGCTCTCGACGCCGCCGGCGCTCATCGACACCGCCAGCGCGTAGATCATCAGGATCAGCGACGGCATCACCAGGCAGCCGAGCGAGCCGGCGGTCATGACCAGGCCGAGCGAGAAGTTCTCCGGATACCCGCCGCGCACCATGGCCGGGAACATGATCGAGCCGACCGCGATCAGCGTGACCGGCGACGAGCCGGTGATCGCGGCGAAGACCATGCACGCGAACACCGCGGTGATGCCGAGCCCGCCCGGCAGCCAGCCGAGCGCGGCCCGGGCCAGGTCGACCAGGCGGCGAGCCATGCCGCCCTCGGTCATGATCGCGCCCGACGCGATGAACAGCGGCACGGCGAGGAACGCGTCCTTGCCCATCAGCGACTCGAACGGGTTGATGAGCTTGGCGCCGAGATCGCCGAACGAGTGGATCTCGCGGGTGAACTCGATGAACGCCGCGCCGGTCGCGCCGCCGACGATCACGAACAGCGGCGCGCCGATCAGCGCCAGCGCCACGATGATGAGCACGACGATCACGACGGCAGCTTCTCCTCGACCGGCGCCGACGTGCCGGTCGCCTGGGTCACCGCCTGGGCCAGGAAGCGCACCGTCATCGCCGCGAACGCGTAGGGCGCGATCACGAATGCCTGCCACATCTCGAGCCAGTCGTTGTCCTCGATGTGGATGCCGCGGGTCCGCTGATCGAGGACCAGCTCGATCGACAGCAGGGCCGCGGCCACGCAGAACGCCGCGGTCACGCCGTGGGCGAACGCCTTGACGAACGGCAGCACCCGCGCCGGCCACAGCTTCTCGCCCATCTCGAGCGACAGGTGCGACCGCTCGTAGGTCGCCATCGACGCGCCCAGCAGCGCGACCCAGATCATCATCACCAGGGCCAGCTTCTGGACCATGATCGACCGGCCCTCGAACCACCAGCACACCGCCAGCACCAGGCCGGCCACCACCGCGCTGACGGCGGCGGCCAGCAGCAGACCGCGGAGCAGATCAGGACGCCGCTTGCCGTCGTCGACCCGGCGGGTCAGCACGCCCAGCCACGACAGGCCGAAGATGACCGCGCACGACGTCGGGGTCAGGCCGCCGCCGAACGACTCCTGCACCATCGAGCCGAACACCATCAACGCCATCAGCAGGAACATCCCGCCGCACAGCAGGCGCTCGGCCTGATACCAGAGCTCGTCGAGGCGGCGGATCGCCGGGAACGTCGGTGTCCACGCCGGTCCAGCCGGCTCTGGAGCGCTCATCGCCCGGCATCGTAACCGGAAGCAAGCCGGCAATGCGTCGGGAACCCGGCCCGACACCGCGACGTGGCGCGTCAGGGCTTGGCGGCGGCCTTGCTCTTGGAGCGGTAGTCGGCGAGGCCTTTCTCCCACGCTCGCCGCAGGGCGAGCGCACAACAGTGACTCTGGGTGTGCGTGGTCTCGGGTGGGGCGCGGGGTCGGTCTTCGTTCAGGGCTTGGCGGCGGCCTT